>Ga0307377_10003216_pt1 | contig 18613 bp, 28 predicted proteins | sample TR3MG_FD_202535 | JGI IMG/M metagenome (GOLD analysis project Ga0307377, IMG submission 202535) | Soil microbial communities from Risofladan, Vaasa, Finland - TR-3 | ecosystem: Environmental > Terrestrial > Soil > Coastal area > Acid sulfate soil | place: Finland: Risofladan, Vaasa | collected... | reverse complement strand
TATCGATCACCGGTAGAAGACTATGAATCTAATATAAGGAGGGAAATAGAATTGGAAAAAGAACAAGGACGGGAAGCGTCAAGAGCACTAGCGACAATACCAAAACAGGGTCAGCTTACTCAACCACAGGCAGAGCATATTCTCAGCCTCGTCTATCCCGGTGTGCCGAAGGACGAGATTATCAGGTGTGCTATCCTCTGCCGGGACTTCGGCCTTCACCCACTGATGAAGGAAGTCTATATTATAGGCTTCAAAAATAAAAGCGGCGGCGTAGACTATACTACGGTAATCGGTATCTCAGCAAGCCGAAAGATGGCGGCCGACAGGAAAGGGGCTTACTCATTTTTAGATGGTACTCCGAGGGCAGCCACGCCAGAAGAGATTATCAAACAATATGGCAAGAACAGCGATGAAGAGAGAAATAACCTCATTTCAATATGTGTCCTCAGGGGAGAGAGAGGCAATGAGGCTACAGGCTTCGGCTTATGGCCAAAAGAAAAAGTACCCTATGGCACAGACAAGGGCAACACCGGGCGTAATATGGCGAATATCCGAAGCGAAAGGCCAGCATACAGCAGGCTACCAGGCGCGGCGCTGCCACCAATCGAGGTCATAGATGAAGCCTATGCGGAAGTGCCAGATATCGGTAGGGTGAACACTTCAACTGGCGAGATAATTGAGGGTGAAGCTAGGGCGTTAGAGCCAGAAGACGCACCATCGCTGGCGCACCAACCTAAAGAGCACTGGTGCTCAGAGCATAATTGTGCCTTTGAGCTGAAGAAAAGCAGATATGGCTCATTTTATGCACACAAAAAGCCTGAAGGCGGCTGGTGTAACGAAAAGAAAAAGGCTGAGGCATCAAAGGGAGAGGCTGTGGCTATAGCCACAGAGCAAGACGAGCCAGAGCCAGGACCCGAGCGAGACCCGACCACTATCAAGACCCTTAATGAACTCTACAAAGCCTGTAATGAGGACTTCAAGCTTCAACCGGCACAGGTTATCGCCGAGCTCGGGGTCAGCTCCCAGAGCGATATTAGCGACACGCCGGAAGAATGCTACCGGAAGATTGCAGCAGTGAGGAAATAAATAATTCACTTACCAACAAAAGTGAGGTATTTTGATGACTAACGCCGACCTCAAGGCAGCACTGAAAATCATCCTACTAAGACATGAAGGGGAAGCCCGACCTATCACCGGCCGAGAGCTGGCCATCATGTTTAGAATGAAGGATGACCGTCGGGTCCGCCTAGTTATCCGTGAGCTAATCACTGACGGTCTTCCAGTAGCTTCTAACACCGAGGCGCCAGCTGGTTACTTTATAGTTGCTACGCGCCAGGAGGCCGAGCAATATGCCGGCTCAATCCGCAGTAGGCTTATCAAGGATGCAATCAGGCGCCGTGACTTTCGCCGAGCCGCTGACCAATACCTGACGCCGGCGGAGCAAGGGAGATTGATTTAATGGCTGACCCAAAGCTTGAAGACGGCTATACTCAAATAGCCAATGAGATACTGGAGAAGCTGGTAAGGATGCACCTGTCGCCGAATCAATGGCAAGTGCTTCTTTGCATCATCCGCAAGACCTATGGCTTCCATAAAAAAGTTGACTATATTGCTAACTTTCAGATAGGAGAAGCCACCGGTTTGGGCAAGACCGTCGTCTCCAGATGTTTGGGCGGTTTAGGTGAAATGGAGCTGATAACACGCAAGGGGAAGTTTATCGGGTTTCAGAAGGACTGGGAAAGGTGGAAAGGCTTGGCTTTTCAAACACCTCTGGGGTTAGCAGGACAGTCAATCACCGAAGTTAGCCATACTGCTAACTCCACGCCTAAAGTTAGCAATACTGCTAACAATGAAAAGTTAGCAATTCTGCCAATAAAAGTTAGCAATTCTGCTGAGCGGTTAGCTAAACAGCTAACAAAAGTTAGCAGCTCAGAAGTCACACAAAAGATAAAAAATACTATAACAAAAGATAAAAAATATATAATACCTGAGTGGATTGATGAAAAGACCTGGGAAGCCTTCTTGGAGATGCGAAAAAAGAAGAGGGCTATACCAACCGAGAGGGCTAAGGAGCTGTTAGTTAGAGAGCTTGAAAAACTGAGAGCCGAAGGGCATGACCCAACTGAAGTCTTGAATCAGTCTATAATGAGAAACTATACAGGCGTATTCCCATTAAAGGAGGTTGACCGTGGAGAGAATAGGAGACATAATGGGACGAGAAGACTTCCGACGAAATATAGGTCACCAGAGGAAATCTTCGGAGGAAAAGATGGCTAACGAAAAGACTACCAGCTCCCGATACGCCCCTAATCCTGATTGCCCTGTCTGTCGCGGCGCTGGCGTCGTGCATCCTCGGCTAGATAATGGGAAGCCAGACTATTCGAGAGTTATCAACTGCCGAGCCAAAGGATGCCTTGAAGAGCAGAAGAGGGCTTACCAGTCTACTTCGGCTTATGCCAAGGAGAAAGGGGTAAGCAAGTTCAGCACTTTCGATGAATTCAAGCTAGTCCTCGGTGCTGAAGCTACCTTGGCGGCCTTCCAAGATATCGCCTTCAACAAAGATGCACCGCCCCTTCTCTTCGTCTACGGCACCACGGGAAACGGCAAGACTCATCTATGTGAAGCTACCCTCATCGAGCTATTGAAACGTGGTGTCGATTGCCGGCTCTGGACAGTGCCGGACATGGTAAGCAAGCTGCATCAATCAATATCTGAAAACACCACTGAGTTGCTAATGAGCAGCCTGAAGGTCATACCGGCGCTGATAATGGACGAGTGGGGTCAAAATTACGGCTCGGACTGGGAAGAGCAAAAACTGGAAGAGATCGTGATTGCCCGGGAAAGGGCCGAGCTGATAACCATAATCACCAGCAATCTGGAGCCCGACAAATTGCCTGAGAGAATCGCATCCAGATTCCGAGACAGGGTGCTTGCCAGGCTTATAGATAACAAGGCTCCTGATTACAGGCCGAAGAAGGAGGTCCAAAGATGAGCAAAGGAATCAGTGAAACAGCCTTTGCCTCACAGATTGAGGATTTGCTTAACATTGGCCACTGGCGCTGGATGCACCCAAGGCCAGGAAGAGTGAGGCGCTACGGTCGGGATGTCTACGAGACGGCCTACTCTGGCCACAAGGGATGGCTCGATTATCTGGCTCTTCGGCCACCGCGCATCCTCGTCTTCGAACTCAAGGACGCTTATTCCAAGATGACGCCTGAGCAAGAGGAATGGTTTGAGATGTGGCTAGAGGTAAAGAGGGAAATTACGTTTGAGCCTATCAGAATGAAAAGAGGCAGAGCTGAGATACAAGGAACCATTGAAGGCCAAGTCGCCTTGATGACATTCCCGGAAGTCTACCTGTGGCGGCCGAAGCAAATTGACGAGATAGCGGAGATATTGAGATGAATGGCTTTGTTTGTCCTCGATGCTATCGGGAAGTCTCGGTGACTTTTCTCTGTGAGGAATGTCACGACCAATTCTGTCAGACCTGTATTGTCATCAAGGATGGTAGGCAGCTATGCCCAGATTGTTATGCCAAGGAGGTAACCCATGAAGATACTAGCCAAGAGGATAGTCGAGCCTGAAGACAGGGTGGCCATCAATCTAGTCTTGACCGAGAACGAGGTCAAGAGACTGGTTGCCGGCGACGTGGTTAGCGGTGAAGCGGAAGATATCTTCGTCCAGATAGTCGGGTATGGAGAAGAGAGAAGTGAGAAGAACCCATGATTAAAAGATGGCCATTGTGGGAGTGCATATCAGCCAAGGCTCTGGTGGAGCTGGCTCAGTATCAATGGCGTAATTACGGCACCAAGCTGGATATCACCAAAGGAGCCCAAGATTATACCGGGCAGTTTTTCATCGAGTCCCTAGAAGAGATTGACCGGCTTATGAGGCAGCCCCCCAAACATCAAAAGAGGGCAGTGTAGTGGTTGAAGGCTTGATATTTAAGTATAGAACGGATGGTGAAGCCTATAGAGATTCAAACAGCGGGTGCCAGGCTGCCACTGAATTTCTAGGCTATCAATCCTCTTCTTGTCTTAAATGCCCCTTTCGTAAATGTGTTTATGATGAGCCAATTGTTGGAGTTATTAGGGCGAAAAATAGGAAGAGGAACGAGGAAATAAGACAGCGATTTAAGGGGGGTGAAGATACACAGAGTTTGGCGAGAGCCTTTGATGTCTCCTCGAGAACAATTCAAAGAATAGTGAGGCATCATGGCTAAGGACTTCTACTCCCCCAGGGAGATTCACTTTACCCGGCAGCAAGCCCGCTGGGTCATCCAGAACTTGGGGTGTCTGCTAAACGGATACTGGCCGCCGGAAGCATCCAACTATATTGATATTACCGGCAAGAAGACGGGACGGAAGCGAGCCCCATTCATCACGCCGATAGAATACGCAGCTGAGATAGAGATTAGACTAGAGAAGTGTGGAATAGATGGGCTGATACTGGAGGCCATTGAGTGTTGGGGGAAAAGCACAGCATCCCTGGCCAGCTACTTCAAGATGCCAGAATGGTCGATAAGGAAGAGGCGGAAGACAGCTCTGGGATATGTAGCCAGCGGACCTTCAAGGCGTTGGCACAATACCAAGAAAAGAAAGGGCGAAAGTTATCAGGACTTCAAGAGGAGGAAGAGGTGACGAAGCTCTGGCTTGTGGATTGCGTCAACTGCGGAAAACAGGTCGAGATTAATGGACCTGAAGATATATGTTACTGGTGCGGTAAAAACGCCAGCAAAAAGGAGGATATCATGCAGGAGAATAAGGAAAGGACAGTAGAAACAGGGGCAATACCACCCAAGCCCAAGAAGAGGGGGAAGGTCTGGGAATACTTCGACCAAAACAGAGAGGCGATGGTCGCCGATTACCACTCAATGAAACTCATGGACTTTTTTAAGAAGTGGGCGATTACCTCGAATACATGGCTCAGACTAAAGAAGAAGTGGGGAGTAGAAAACAAAGGCAAAAAGCGACCCAAGAAGCCTAAGAAGACCACCACAAAGGCCGTAAAAAAGACCACCAGTGAGGATGTGGCGCTAACCGAACATGAGCGATATCTTATTCTACTCGGCTATCAGCAAGCCGTCCGGGAGTTTTTAAGGGCGAAATGAGACGAAAGTGTCAGCTTCAGAAAACCTAAAATAAATGCCGTTTTGAGGCTAAAATGAATTGACAAATCCTTCTACAACGTCTATAATTATTATAGATAGTGAAGAAGGAGGACAAAATGAAGAAGGAAATCAGGCAAATCCCACTCCAGGCCATTGACACAGACCCGACTCAACCCAGAAAAGACTTCGACGAAGAGGAGCTCCAGGAGCTGGCTCAGTCAATCAGGCAGAATGGGCTACTCAACCCGATAACCGTCAAGGGAAACGGCGACGGCCAATACATCATCATCGCTGGCGAAAGGCGATACCGGGCGCACCAGGCACTCGATTTAGAGTCAATCGAGTGCATCGTCTTCAACGGCAAGAACGCCAAGGAACTCCAGCTGGTCGAGAACATCAATCGAAAAGACTTGAACTCCATGGAAGTGGTCAATGCCTACCGCTCATATCTCGACGCTGGCCACACAATCGACGAATTAGCTCAGGTGGTCGGCAAGCCCAAGAATATCATCAGCTGGCTACTCAACCTTGAGAATTGTCGGCCGGATGTTCAGCACATGGTAAGCCACAATCAGCTGTCCATGGTCGTCGGTATATCAATGAGCAAGCTGACCGAGAACGGCCAAGCTCAAGCACTCAGGCTCATGAATACTACTCAGCTCAGTGTCTCAGAGTGCCAGAGCCTCAGCCAGCGAATCTACGCCGAAGAGAACCAGCAAGATATGTTCCCAGACGAACCGACGCTCGACGACAAAGAGATACAGGTCAGAGCCAAGATTCAACACGCTATGGAACGAGCTTGCCAGGCTCTTCAGGAAATCAATAATATAGAGATGGAGAACCCCGGCATCTCAGCTCAAGCAATAGCCGAGAAGCTGGATGTCACTCAAGAGAATGTCGACCTACTCTACAAGATGGTCGGCCAGTTCAAAAAGAGCCTACAGAATAAGAGGGTGGCGGCATTATGCTAACGAAGCAAATACTCAGGAAATTCAACGCCACTGATTGCCAGGAAGCCCGAGACAATATCGAGGCCGAGATGAAACTACAGGTCATCCGACTCGAACGGCTTCGGACCACACAAGCCAAGAATCCAGAATGGGCGGCCTATGACAAATATGCCGACGATATCGTCGGCATCGATATCCGAATCGAAGAGCAATGCGCCGTCGCTGAGATGCTCGAAGACGACCTTGAATTAGTTGCCGACCGCCAACTAATTATCAAGGCCAAAGAAGCATCGCCCGGGAAGAGCGAAAAGGAAGCCGTCAGAGATTATAAGTTCCATCTCCAATGGGAAGAAAACAAAGCCAATGGGCTGACTGGCCAGGGATTCACTAAGAAATTTGAGGGCGAGTCGCGGACATTCTACTTGAACGGAATAGAGATAATATGCTCTATAGACTACGATATCAGCTCGCCTCACCTCGAATTCCGGAGCGTCAAAGACAAGGAACCAAACATGATATCCGAGACAGGCTACCGAAGCCATTTTACTCTTATCGACCAGAAGCAATACGATACCATGGAAGAGTCAATCGAAGATGCGGTCGAATACATCATCAGGAATAAGCACATGGAAAACAGCAAAAAACCCTACACGCTCACTTGGGAACCGAGCGACGAATACCTGAAGCACACTGTAAAGCAGTTGAGCTTATTCGGGCAAACTATGAAGAAGGAGGCACTATGTTAAGGAAAGGACTCGTTATCTACGAACCCAAGGGACGAGCTGGTGAATATGCTCCACTGGCCGTCAATCTCTACCGGGGATGCGGTCACGGTTGCGTCTACTGCTATGCTCCAGACTCATTGTTCATTGACCGCGAAGAATTCAAGAACGCCATCCCCCGGAAGGATATCATCGCCAGGCTCCAGAAGGATGTGCCAAAGGCGGCAGCGGATGGAGCCACAGGAAACGTCTTGCTATGCTTCACCTGTGACCCCTACCAGCCCTTAGACGAAATTCACCACCTGACAAGGCGAGCTATACTAATCCTTCACAGCTATTGCTTCAATGTCACCATCTTGACCAAAGGCGGCTGGAGAGCTGAGGCAGACTTCGAACTATTCCAGCCTGGGGACGAATTCGCCACCACGCTCACATTCTTAGACGCAGAAAAGTCGCGTCAGTGGGAGCCATTCGCGGCGCCACCAAAGGAACGAATCTTGACCTTGATGCGCGCCAAGACTCTAGGCATCAGAACGTGGGTGAGCCTCGAACCAGTCATCGACCCAGATGTCACGCTCCAGATAATCAAAGAGACTCACCGGCACGTCGACCTCTTCAAAGTAGGCACTCTGAATAACCACCCCCACGCCAGCAAGATAGACTGGAAGCAATTTGCCAGCGATGTAGTGGCCAAGCTGAAAGAGTATGGGTGCCAATACTACATCAAAAAGGATTTAAGGAGGTATTTATGACCATAGACGAAGCTATCAGAGTAAATACTGTTTTGAAAGGCGCACCTGTTTTGAAGGACGACCCCTTAATTATTGCTACCCTTAATCTAAACATTGAAGCCCTGAAACGCATTGATTACTGTCGCAGTGGGGAGTTTAACGAGCCTTTTGAACTACTACCAGGTGAGACAGAAGACTAATAAAAGGAGATACCTATGACTAACCATAAATGGACTGACGAAGAGAGAGATATAATCCGTAGGGACTATAGACACACCCGAGAGTCGCGCCGGGAGCTGGCCGCCAGGCTAGGAGTGACGGAATACGGCGTAGCTGGCCAAATAGCCATTATGGGTATTGCCAAGAGCGATGACCGGCACCCTTGGAGTCCGGAGGAAAAGGAGAAACTGGCCAATTTAATACCTCAATTTTGCGTCAGGCGGATAGCCAAAAAGATGCACCGTTCTCTTAATTCAGTGGTGGTGATGGCCAAGCGCATAAATGCACCCAGGCGGTACCGCGAAGGGTGGTTTATCAAGAGAGAAGCTTGTGAGATTCTCGGCCATGACCATAAATGGGTGCAAGCTCGTATAGATTCAGGTGCCTTGAAAGCGACATCCCACTACGGCGAACGGCCATCAAAAATAGGAATGAGCGCTTGGCACATCCGAGAACACGATTTAGTCCGGTTTATCCGGAAATACCCACAGGAATTGGTGGGGTGTAACATCGATATAATTATGATAGTCGAACTCTTGGCCGGCATCGTGAACGGCCAACTAAACGCTAAAAACGAAAAGGAGGCAACTGATGAGTGACGAAAAGACCACAATCCAGGTAACGGTAAAGACCAAAGCCCGGCTCACCAAGCTCGGCCTCAAGGGTGATACTTACGACGATATCATCCGCCGACTCCTAGACAAGCTCGGTAAGGGAAAGAAGTAATGGCCATGAAGAGAGAGGAAAAGCTGGCCTGTATAATAGCTCTTGAACATCATAAGAAGAAAGGAGCGTGGGGCGAATCAGCGCTGGCAAAATTACTAAAAGAACTAGGATTGAAGGGGGCAAAAAGATGAGAGAAGAACCAGAATATCAGGTATTCGACTATGAGTGTCCACACTGCGGCCACAGGTATCGCCATGCGAATAGCGTCAGGCTACATCCAGACCATCAAGTATGCCCGGAGTGTGGGAAGAGCGGCGCAAAGGTCGACGGAGCCGAGAACATCATCAGGGTGCTAAACGGCTTCCGGCGCCACGGCAGAGGCCTATTTTTAATGGACGGCCCCATCACCATGGAGCTTGATAGTGCCGTCAAAGGATGGGGATAATGAGGGACAGGAACGAAACTCTATACCGCATCACGGTCGAGGATATCAACTTGACTGCCGAGAGTCACGGCTTTGATGAATCGCAGATGACTGAAGAGGTCGTTGAGAAGGTCGCCCACAAGATTGAGGCGATGGATTTTGGAGATACAGCGGAAACGATAGGCCTTTTCATAAACGACGCCATCGAGGAAGTTCAGGAAGCGAAAAAAGCCACGATTACATGACCCGACTAAGTTCAAAAAGAAAACAGCTACGGAAAGGGGGGCGCAAGCCCCTCTTTTCTATGTAAACTTGACAAAACTGCTAACCATGCTATAATCTATAATTAGCGAAACGCTATGGAGAAGAAGGAATGAAAAGCAAGATACAAGTGAAGAGGGCGATAAAAGCCCAGACAGATTTCCTCAGGACTAACCAGCAAAACTAGAACTAAAATCCACGAAGAGAAGCTCGAGTTAAACAGCTCGGGCTTTTTCTATGGACACAGAATAATGCCAGAAAAAAAGCAGCACGTCGATATACAGCGAAAGATTAAACTCAGGCAGATATTACTCGAGAAGGCCGGCAGACTCCCCGGGGCATGCTATATACCGTTCATTGGTGAGGGTGATATAGCGGCCGCTCTATATAGCGATAAGAAGATATATGGAGCAGACACCAATAAGGCAATGGTAAAGATAGCCCAGGGCCGGCTGCCAGGCGCCGAGATAATCGTGGCCGACTGCGATCAGTTTCCTTTCAATAAAGCGGTCGCGACTTTCAGCTTGGCCGACTTTGACTCCTACAGCTACCCATACCATTCCTTCAGAAGCTTCTTTGAGGGGGCTAAAATCGGCTCTCAGTGCGTTCTAATCTTCACAGACGGCCAGCGGCAAGCCATTATACGCTCTGGCAACTATAGAACGCCTGATGGAGAGAAGCACAGCCTCAAAAAGATAACGGAAAAGAGAGAGGCCTATAACTTCTATTTTACCAAGGTGGTCATCCCTTGGTTCAAGGCCTATATAGAGCCATGGAAGATATTATATATAACGAAATATCTCCGGAACGGCTCTATATGCTACTGGGGGGCTATCATCGCCAAGCCAGGAAGTCACAACAATCACATCAATCACAAAGGTGATAATGGTGACATCAAACCCTACAAATTCGACGACATTAAAAAGAAAGGCTACCTTGAGCATATAAGTAATGGCCACACTCGAGGATATGCTGCAACCCTTGTGGGTATCAGCAGGGCAACAGTATGCGACCACATGAAAGCAAATTCAGAGTTTGCCGCAGCTGTGTCCGAGTCAGAGGCCGACGCTATAGGCAAGGTGACGAACGCATTATTTGAAGCGGCGACCAGTGGGAATATAACCGCTATGCAGGTATTCCTATATAACCGTGACCCGGTGAACTGGAAGGATAAAAGAAATATTCAGCTGGGCGGCTTAGACGGCGGACCAGTGAAGGTTGAGGTAGATGCAAAAGGGAAACTCCTTGGCATACTCAATCGCCTTGCTACCAGAGCAGGAGAGAACAAAGGCGATAGAGAGCCTGAGCCAGAAGGAAGCTGAGACTCTTATATATGACTGGGAAGTGTGGGCTCGGCCGAAGCAGCTGCCACCTGACTGGGCTTGGTATATATGGCTATTGCTCTGCGGCCGCGGTGGTGGTAAGACTCGGAGCGGCGCCGAGCTGGTCAATAAGTGGGCGAGGCAAAGATTCACTCCGATAGCTCTGGTAGGCCAGACTAAGGCCGATGTCCGGGACACCATGGTTGAGGTCGGCGACTCGGCTATACTCAATATAAGCCCCCCCTGGTTCATGCCAGAATATGAACCTTCAAAGAGGCGCCTGATATGGCCGAACGGAGTGCTGGGCATAATCTATTCCGGTGATGAGCCAGAGCAGCTCAGGGGACCGCAGCATCAGAAGGCATGGGTCGATGAGCTGGCCAAGTTCAAATACCCGAAGGACTCCTGGGACAATCTGATGTTCGGCCTGAGGATTGGTAATCAACCCCAGGCGGTTGTTACTACCACGCCGAAGCCTATCAAGGTCATCAAAGAGTTAATAGCAGATGAGAGGACGGCGGTTACCCGAGGTCACACACTGGAGAATAAAGACAACCTGGCTCCAGACTTTTTGCGCTATATCCTGAGGAAGTATGAAGGCACCAGGCTTGGCCGGCAGGAGCTGGCCGGCGAAGTGCTCGACGATAATCCGGACGCTCTATGGGAGCGAGCCAAGATAGATGAGCTGAGGGTGAGCAAGCATCCTGAGCTGAAAAGAATAGTGGTGGCCATAGACCCACAAGGAACCGACGATGAAAGCTCATCCTCGACCGGGATTGTGGTTGCCGGTGTAGCCCAAGTTGCTGACCGGCAAGAAGCCTTTGTGCTGGCCGATTTAACACTGAGCGGAAGCCCAGAGAAGTGGGCGACCGAAGCCGTGACTGGTTACTACAAATTCAAGGCCGACCGAATAGTTGCCGAGGTCAATTTCGGTGGGGATATGGTCGAGGCCATCATCCGTATAGTGGACAAAAATATACCCTTCAAGAAAGTTCACGCCAGTCGAGGTAAGGCAGTCAGAGCGGAACCAATATCAGCTCTATATGAGCAAGGCAGAGTTCACCACGTCGGATTCTTTGCTGACCTTGAGGATCAATTATGTGAATGGGTACCAGGGGATAAATCACCTGACCGGCTCGACGCTCTCGTCTGGGCGATAACAGACCTCATACTTGAAAAGCCAGAACTAGCATTTATGGTGGGATAGATGGATAAGATAAGACTCACAAAGCAACCCGAGCCTCTTCCTAAAGGATTCAAGCCATCACCAATCATGGTGGTGAAGACTAAGGATGGACTCGTTGCCATGAATCGTAGGACTAGGCGGAGATTGGGCATAGGGGTTAAGCATGAAAGCTGACGTAATAGATATTTGTTTTTGTGGAGCTATATTCCTGATAAGTATGTGCTGGCTGGTAATGTCAGTGTAGGAGTTGACTATGTTTGATAATATGCGAAAGCGAATAGCCTTAGCCGTTCTGCCAGGTAAGAAGGACGCACTCAGTCCATTCCAAGTCATCTCGACTCAGCCGGCGGACATACCAGTCTACACAGAGATGACGGTGCGCAGGGCAACGAGGGAAGGCTATAAAATCTCTGTCTACGTTTACCGCGCTGTGAGAACCATCGTCCAGGCAGCCTCGGCTATCCCTTGGGTGGTTCACGACAGTAATGACGAACTGATTGAGAAGCATCCCTTTACGAAAGTATGGGCGAAGCCTAACCCCGAATTCTCTGGCCAAGATAATATGGAGTTCATCATCGCTCATCAATTACTGGTCGGGAATTCGCTGATTCAACCCATAATCGTCGGGGGCAAACCTCGGGAGTTCTGGATTGTCATGCCGGATGTGGTGAGGCCTATCCCCTCGAATGCCATGGGGGAATGGCTCAAGGGATGGGAGGTAAGCAGCGCAGACGGCACTCAACGCACGGTTCCGGCAGAGCAATTCATTCACTTTATGCAGATGGACCCGGGGAATCCCTACTGGGGAACTTCGCCTCTGATGGCGGCAGCCAGGACAATCGATACAGACAATGAGGCTCAAGATACGCAGAAGGTATCGATGCAAAACCGAGCGACTCCAGACGGGGTATTCGCCCATGAATCCGTATTGAGTCCCGAGCAGTTTGAGGAAGCTCGCCGGCAGGTCAGGGAAAGTTTCTTGGCTAAAGGTAGGAGGCGAGAACCATGGGTGCTGGGAGCTGGAGCCAAGTGGATTCAGATGAGCATGACTCCAGTGGAGATGGACTTCATCGCCTCGAGGCTCCACAATAAGAGAGATATCGCCGGCGCTTTCGGCATCAGCCCCATCTTCTTGGGAGACCTTGAGCAGTCAAGCTATAACAATATGATGGAGGCTCGCAAGGCACTCTATGAAGACGTAGTGATACCGCTGCTGGATGATATAAAGTCCACGCTCAATCTGAAGATAGCGCCGATGTATGGGGATATCATTATCTCTTATGATACCTCGAAGGTGGCGGCTCTCCGGGAAGACTATACCAAGAAGGTGGAGCAGGCCAAGAATCTTTGGAGTATGGGAGTTCCCTTCGACCAGATAAACGCCAGGCTGGAGATGGGATTTGACGAATTTGCTGGCTGGGATACTGGATATCTACCCTTGACCCTACTGCCTACCGGTTCGGCACCGGCCGAAGAAGAGGCAGAGAAGATGATGACCAAGGCTCTAAACCTCCAGAACGAGGAGGCTAAGACAGCTCACTGGAAGAGGATAGACCGGCGCCGAGTCGCCTGGTGGGGCGTCGTGGCTAAGAAGATGGAACCGCTTTACAAAGATGAGGCCAAGGCAATAGCCAAAGCTATAGAGGGCAAGAAGCCCGAGGACTTGGTTCGGCTTGCCGGCAGAGCAATAACCGGTGGCCGAGGGGAATGGGAGAAGGTGCTGACAGCCATATTGTCAGCTCTCATCGAGGACTTCGGTAATGAGATAGCCGAGGATTTAGGAGCTGAGAAGTCGGTCAATCCCACTGAGGGAAAGTGGGCATTTGACCCGACGAGTGCGGCTGCCAGGAGATGGATAGTCAAGCACGGCGCCGAGAGTATCACGACCATCTTGGCCACTAACCTTGATGATGTGAAGGGAGTAATACTGGCCGGAGTTGATGAGAATGTTGGCACGGCTAAGATAGCGAGGAATATCAGGCAGTTCTATAGTGACCGTAGCCCATTCAAAGCGATGAGAGTGGCGAGGACTGAGACATCGCGCGCTGCGGGTTTCGGCCAACGAGAAGCGGCTAAACAAAGTGGTGTAGTGAAGAAGAAAACTTGGCTTACTAGTAGGGATGATAGGGTCCGTGACGAGCACGTAGCCATGGAAGGTGAAACGGTGGACTTAGATAAGCCGTATTCTTCAGGCGAAATGTATCCGGGAGAAAAATCTATAATGTGTCGATGCGTTGAATCATATCAAACAGGAAGGTAAACAGCGTGAATGGCAGGATATCTAAGAAAATACGGCAACTAACCAGGCGTAACTGGAAGCTATATCTAAAAGACATTAAGCATTTGCCTTTCAAGGTTAGATTCAAATTAGCTTGGTGGATTGTATTTGGTAAAATGGGAGAGGGACAATAAAAGGAGGTAATTATGGACAGGCAATATAAGGGTTCCCAATCAGACCATGAGGAAAAGACGTTTCCGTTTGAGGTCAAGGAAGTCAATGAGGATGAGGGTATCTTCACTGGCTACGCTGCAACCTTCAGCGAGATACCTGATAGTTACGGCGACATAATCGATAAGGGGGCTTTCAAGAAGACGCTGAAGGAAGGCGCTAAACGTATTAAAATCCTCTGGAATCACTATATCTTGGAGCCGATAGGCAAGCCCATTGAGATGTCAGAAGACGACCACGGTCTTCTGGTCAAGGGCAAGCTGAGCCTCGGGGTCCAGCGGGCCAAGGAAGTCCTGAGTTTGATGAAGGATGGAGTCGTGACCGAGATGAGTATCGGCTACGATACCATAAAGCAATCTCGGACTGAAGGCGTAAGACACCTACAGGAGATTAAGCTCTGGGATGTTTCGCCAGTTACCTTCGCCGCTAATCCTGAAGCTCTTATCCTCGGCGTGAAAGCCGAGCTGAAACCATATCCGAATGAACACGCTTGTCGGCTGCGCAATCCCGATGACTTCGAAGAGGGTAGCTTCCGGAGAACCACGAGGGTATCGGATGGCAAGAAATATTCAGTCATCATGGGTAGACTCGAGGGCGAGGATACCTTGACCGAGCAAGCATATCGGTATGGTAAAGAGGTCTGGGAAGAGGGTGAGGCGAAGACTCATTGCGAAGACCACGATGGAAAGTTTGAGGCTGCTGAGAAGCAGTCTAAAGCTGGGCGTGTCTTGAGCGCCGCTAACCTTGAGAAGGTTAAGAGAGCCTTCGATGCTCTCCAAGCACTTCTGGAATCGCTCGAAGGAGAAGAGGAGCCGGCGAAAGCCACTCAGCTCTCCAATGAAGTAACCGCAGAAGCCGTGAAACTGGAGACATTGGTTACCACACTCAAGGCCGAAAACGAAGGCTTCGATACCATGGAAGCTGAAAAGCGTATCGAGGCTATACTTGACCAACTGAAAACGACTAAGGAGGTAGACTAATCATGGAATTCAAAGAACTGGTAGAACTAGTCCAAACAGCAGTTGGGGAACTGCACAAAGCGGTAGCTCGTCAGGATGACGAAATTAAGAAGTTCGGTGAGCCGTTAGCGGAGACTAAGACACTCATCGACAAGATCAATACCGACATCACTGCACTTCAGAAGGCAGCCGGTGAGGTAGAGGTCAAACTCCAGCGCCAGACTATCCCGGCACCAGGTAGCCCGGAACCCCAGACCGAAAAGTCAAAAGCTCGCACCGCCGCCTTCTTCAAATATGTGAGAGGTGGTGAGACAGCTCTAACCCCGGATGAGAAGAAAGAGTTGGTGGAAGACGCCACTGGGCGGTATCTCATTTCTGATGAGCTTGAGACCGAAATCGAGCGCACCCTTCCCAAAATTACCGTGGTCCGACCACTAGCAACGGTCAGGAACATTGGTAAGGAACGCCTAAAGATTCGTAGTTTGAGTGAGGTGGAGGTAGGCTGGGGCAAGCTTGAAATCGGACACGACATCCCTGAAGTCCACCAAATTCCAGGTGCACCCACTTACCAGTATGCGGAAGACCTTTATGGTCTGGCCAAGATTGGTGAGGATGAACTTCAGGACAGCGACTTCAACCTCAACGCGCTTCTAGCCGATTCGTTCACTAGAGCAATAGCCGAGGCTGAAGACACAGCATTCATCAAGGGTGCCGGCCACGACTCGGAAGAGCCTATGGGTATCTCTATAGAGCCTATTCTCGTTGCTGCTGGTTTGGATGTGGGCACAACCGTTACTACCGCCATTGAGGATTTCCTGGCGATGATTTATGCCTGCCCGGCCCAGCACCGCAAGAACGGCGCCTTCATCGTGAAATCCGCCACTGAGTTGGCCATCAGGAACCTGAGAGCAGTAGATGGCCTCGGCACCGAGTTTGGTCAGTTCTTGTGGCAGCCCAGCGTAGCAGAGGGTAGACCCAACACGTTCCTGGGTTATCCGATGTACAACCAGGACGACCTCGATACTTATGTCGGGGATACCTCGGTACTGGCCATCTTCGGCGACATCAAGGCCGGTTACCGCATCATCGACCGGGCTGGTATCACACTCCAAAGGCTAACCGAGCTGTACGCTGAGTCCGGTCTTGTCGGCTTCAAGGTTCACAAAAGAGTCGGCGGCGGGACAATAAAGGCCGCTAACAAGGCAATAGTCCTTCTGAAGAATATTGCCTGAGCATAGCTAGAGATAGCTAAAGCGAATATAGCCAAATAAATCGGGGCGGTGAAAATGATTCCGCCCCAAAGGAAAGGTGAAACATGCCAGCAAAGATGCACAGAATGCACATAGCTAAGGTGGGGGAGGGAGTAATCTATCTACCGGGAGGTGTGCCATTTGAGGCTGATAACGCTCCGTTGCCGTATCCCGCAGGGGCATATATGAGACTCGGTAACAAGGAGTTCATCTACGCCATAGCAGGGAATACCCTGAACCCTGACCTCGGAGCCAAAAACTCCTTGATTCAGAAGGTTACCCAGGTAATCCTTGCTGCCGATGCTCTTGCTGGAGCAACGTCAATATCCCTTACCATAGCCACTGGTACTGAGATTGCTAAAGACGAGCTCGTAGGTGGTGAGGTAGTGGTCTTCCCGCACGACGAGAATTCCTTCACTCGTGGCATAGTCAGCAACAATGCGATAGCTACAGGGGTTGGTGGAACGCTAGTGCTTGTCTTGGACTCCCCAGTACCAGTAGCTCTTACCAAGACTACTGACCATGCCGAGGCGATGGCTAGTCCATATTCAGCTGTCATTCAGGGGAACGACGGGACACAACCAGTCATGGGTATTCCGACAGTAGTAGCGACCGTGGGCCAAGGCTTATGGCTCCAAGTGTCAGGTCCGAGCTGGGTTGCACCACAATCACTGGTCGGTGTGGGTAGAAATACCGGGCTGGTTTTCAGGCACGACGGCTCGCTAGAACCCATTACAATTACGGACGGCGGCGACCTTACAGTGCCAGACGTGGACTATGACACGTCTCAATATGCTGGATTTGTTATATCCGAAGCGGCTGGAGGGACTCAGGCTGCACCGTTTATCATGCTCCAGATAGCACACTAACGAGGAGCCCTGCTAGCGGGGTTTCCTTCTTCGAACTGGGGAGTGGCTCCGGCTGCTCCCCAGGGAATGTCTAAGGAAGGTGAACATGAGAGTAAGAATTATCAAACCAATTGCGTCAGCATATGGGGGCTTCGCTGTCGGCACAGTAGCCGATGTTCCTGCTAAGGTAGCCAGGAACTGGTGTAAGGTAGGGATAGCTATGCAGGATAAGAGCCTCGATGGGGCCAAAGAGACCAAAGCAAAGGCGGTGAAGAAATGACCATAAGAAGGGTACTCGATAGGTATTATGAAGGGTTATCAAGCGACCCTAAGCCAACTGGCGTCAAGTATCGCACCTTTTTCGTGGAAACCGATACTAATGTTGCGTATGTGACCTATGATGGTGATACTTGGGTCGAGGTAGATAGCGGGTTACTTGGTAATGTAGCTATTCTTGAACACCATAAGCACTCACGAAGTCGTGTTTATCCACAGGATATAGAAGCTGTAGCGACTTTAATTGCCGGAACGCCGGCTGATACATTCGGTGACTGGATAGAGATTATCCCAGAAGATACTGTTGGCTTCAAGTATGAAGTAGTGGGTCTTGTGGTAGAGACAGCTAATGCTGCGACAACCTATCTTATTCAGCTAGGGTTTAGTCTTGCTGCTGGAACAGACCCTGTCACTTCTCAGGTAATGGGCGAGAGGCGGGTATTGCTACCTACCCCAGCAAGTAAGTCGACAGAGTTGTTGCGTTTCTTCAGCCAAAATTGTCCGGCAAACGCAAAATTGTGGGGTAGGTTGAAGTCGGCTTCTGGAAATGCCGACCAGTTAGGGGTTAGTGTAGTCGTGATAAGGCATATCGAGATAACTAACCCGATAGCCATGCTGACTACATGGCCGTGGGCAGTGTAAGGAGGATAATATGCCAGAAGCAGCAGCAGGTAGTGGAGTGAAGGTCTCGGGTTACACCGAAATCCGTAACGGCATCTGTGAAAAATGTCACATACCTATGGACGTGGTTGATAAAATTTACCACTGCCCGACTTGTGGTGGCAGCAAAGGCGAACTGCTTGTGGCTTTCAATTCATTGCAAGCAGGCGATTATTATGGAAATGAATACAACAAGGAGAGAATAAACTACTGTATGAGACACAGACGAGACAAAATACCGGAATATCTCAGGACTGGAGGTAGACTCCCTCTCTTCAAAGGGAAGAAGGGAGAAGCCCAAAGACTTAAAGAACTAAATCTAAAGGAGGTTTAAGGCCATGGCCGAACGATGTATTCCAACGGCATTACTATTCCAGAGCGTGAGCAAATTGCTCAAAGGGGATGCTCCAGATAGTCTTACACATCTGGGCTTGTCCAAAGGGGACATGTCTGCCTTTGGTGTGGACACTATCAAGTTCGCTTCAGAGATTACACGAGAAGCAGTATCACCTTCCCTAGAAACTGTTACTAAGACTGATGATGTGGTAGCAATGTCCAAGGCATCCTGGAAACCTGGTGC
>Ga0307377_10003215_pt1 | contig 18617 bp, 50 predicted proteins | sample TR3MG_FD_202535 | JGI IMG/M metagenome (GOLD analysis project Ga0307377, IMG submission 202535) | Soil microbial communities from Risofladan, Vaasa, Finland - TR-3 | ecosystem: Environmental > Terrestrial > Soil > Coastal area > Acid sulfate soil | place: Finland: Risofladan, Vaasa | collected... | reverse complement strand
GAAGATTTTCCTGTTATTCAAAATGCACAGGAAAAAAATGTTTATTGTCATTGTTGTCATATATGTGGAGATGTTATTTGTCGTGATTAAGAAATTGGAGATATAAAATGAATGAAGAATTAAAATTTAAGTTTGATTATAAAGGTTATATAGTTATTATAGCCAATGATTCAGAAGGTAAAGAGATTATTTATCCTATTTTAGAGGATAGTAATGGTCTTAATGATGATGATACTTCTACTTGTCCTTCGGTTGAATCTTGTCTTGAATGGATTAATGAAGATATAAAGTGTAGGGGAGAAGAGAAGAAACGATATGCTTTAAAGAAGTGTTTTAATCATTGTCCTAAATGTGATGCTGGTGAAGATGATATTGCATGGGGAGATAAAGATTGGTCTGATGAATCAGCATGGCAGAATGCTACTTGTAATAAGTGTGGTTGTGAGTTTAGTGAAGTTTATACTTATTGTTGCACTGAAATAGATGATATTGACTAAATCCAGCTAAATAAAAATTTAGTTTGGTAGAGTGTTAATATTATTTTGGAGAAAATAAAATGAAAGTAGAATTTTGTTTAGAAATGATTTTATATGATGAGAGAAATAATAATGAATGTATTGAAATAGTTCGTCTTAGGCATATCTCTCAAATGAGTTTTGTTCCACAAATAGGAATAGAGGTTCTTATAGGAAAAGGTGAAGACGAACTCTCTCAACATGAAGTTAAAGATGTAATGTGGATAGAGAATGATGATTCTTTATATATTGAACTTAGGAATTATGAGACAGAGGTTGGTGAGAATGAAAGTTATGAAAGAGGGTTGGAATATTTTGATGGGATGAAAAAAAGATTTGTAGAAGATGATGGATGGAAAATTATAGAAGTTCGTTCTAAGAGACAAGAATTGGAGAAAATAAAATGACTGATAGAGAAATAGCACATTTTAGAGTAGTATTAAAAGTTGAAGAGCTTGATGAGGATGGTGAAGTTGTAGATGTTTGTAGTGAGCAGGTTCTTGCTGATTTCCCTGACGATGATGATGGAGAATCGATTGGTCAAAAGTCAGATGATTATTACAATGAGATAATAAGAAAATGTGATAGGGTCTAATAATGGATAAAGGTGAATTAACAATCATAGAGGGTGATGCAACAAATCCTCAAACTACTTATAATAATGAAGTTCCTCTTATTCCTCATTGTTGTAATAATTTGGGAGTAATGGGAGCTGGAGTGGCTCTTGCACTGAGAAACAAATGGACAGGCGTATATGAGGCTTATCTAAGAGGCAGTAAGGAGCTTGGTTATATCTCTTATTGGATAAAATTTACTGATGAAATAGAAGTTCCAAAGAGACGACCTATTGTTGCTGTGTATAATATGATAGGTCAAGATGGCACTGTATCAAAAGATAACTCTAAACCTGTTAAATATTGGGCTTTAGTAGATGCCATGAGAAAAGTAAGAGATAAGATTGATTCTTTATCTCTTGCTTATCCTGAATGTAAATTTGTTATTCATGCACCGAAATTTGGTAGTGATTTGGCTATGGGAAACTGGGACTTCATATTAGAGTTAATTAAAGAAATTTGGATAGATGCTGGAATAGATGTAGTTATCTATGAGTATAATGGATAATTATTCATTTCTATAAGTTGTTAATACTATTTTTTGGAGAAAAAATGATATACTTATTACAAGCAAAAGTAGTCGAATATTCTGAACCTGTGGAGATAGAAGCTGATTCTTTAGAAGAGGCAAGAGAAAAGATAATTGAGGACATAGATTCGGGAGAGATAGAAATAGAACCGAGTCAAAGCCTTAATATTGAAATTTTTTATCCTTGCCCTAATAGACCTCACGGACATAGATGGGAAGATTCTCCTCATGAAAAAAGTGTATTTTGTAAATATTGTGGGATATTAGAGAAAGATGCAGAATTATAATATAATTCCAGCTAACTAAAAATTTATTTCTATCAGTTGTTAATACTATTTTTGGAGAAAAGTAATGTCTAATATGTGTGGTAATTGGGTAGAAGTTAGAGGTGATGAAAAGCAAGTCAAAGAGCTTTTTGCTTTAGTAGGCAAAGATTTTGATTTCAATAAAGTAATTCCTACTGACACCGATTCAAGAGACGAAGCAAGAGAGAAATGGAATTGTAGTTCGATTGCTTTTGATGTTGATTATTACGAACAAGGCGAAAGTGAACATGAATGGTATTTTTGGACAAAGTGGAATCCTCCTACTCTTATCTACGAAAAGCTCTGTGAAATGTTTCCTGATGTATTTATTTATTGGAGATATGAAGAGTCTGGATGTGGGCTATACGGTTACTTAAATGCAGAGGAATGTTAAATGGATTACACCATATCTATAACATTAACAGTAACAGCGGATGATGAATATGATGCTTACAAAGAGTTTATCGACATGGTAAAAAATGATAATTATGATAGTGATTCTATTGACATAGAAGAAGAAAGTGAGGAAGATTACTAATGAAGACGTATATGTATATGGGAATATTTTCAGATGAACCTGAACCTGATATCTCTTTATTTGAGAATAAAGATGAGTGTATGGCTTTTCTTAATGCAGAAATAGATAGGTGTTGTAAGACTTATCATCTTGATAGAGAAGATATGGATGTAGGTATGAATCAGTGGCATACTGATGATGGAGAAAATGAATTTACATTTATTTTTCGGGAAATGGAAGTAAAGTAATGGTAAAATTAAGAAGTAAAACAGATAAAATTTTCAGAGTAAGAATTACTGCTAATGGTCAAGATGTTCCTACTTACAGAAAATATAATTTGTTATTTAAGAAACATCCTGATTATCATGATTCTCATGAAAGGTTTTGGCAAGTGGGTCAGGATATGAAACAATGGGAAAATATGTGGAGCATTTATTTTATAAATGTAAAAGAAGAAGATAAAAAAAGTATAATTAAATTCTGTAAAAATGAAATCAGAAAGGTATGTTAAAAACATGAAAAAGGACAAAATGAGGTTCTTTGATTCAAGTGAAGAGGATTTAATGGAAGAAGTAGCACTAACAGATGAAGAGTGGGATTTCTTTGATAAGTTAGAGTATACTTTATATAAGACTTCAGGAAAATCATATATCAATGGTGGTTATTGTCTTCTAAGAATTTATGAGTGTGAAGAAACTCCTGAAGGTGACGGAGAACCTGCTGAATCTTCTTTGTTTTTCTATGATAATTATGGCACTGAAGGAGAAAGTTGGGAGCAAGGTGAGGAACATAAGTATGATAGAATAAATAAGAAATGTAGTTATTAGTTTTCCAGCTAAACAAAAATTTGATTTGGTAGAGTGTTGATACTAATTTTTGGAGAAAAAAATGCACAAAGAAGCAAGTAAATTCAATGGCAAGACTGTTAAAATAAAAGCAAGTGCTACTCATCCTCAAGTTCCTGATTTTGCAGGTTCGGAATATAGAGTAGAAGATTGGTGGGACGTTTTAGGTCAGGGCTCTTGGATGGATTGTGATGGCAACATGGCTTGTATTATTTATGCAATGCGTGTTGCTGATAATAAACTTCCTCTTGACAATGAAGTTTTATATGGAAAAATTGGTTGTTTTGGTCATTTAGTTCATATTTCTGAAATAGAGGGAGAATAATGGAAAAAATACAAGAAGCAGTAAAAAAAGCATTTGAAGAACATAATCTTGATGTAGAAAAATTTTGTCACGATATAACTTGTTTTAATAAAAGAGGAACAAGATGTGTTTGTATTTCAGATAATGGAGATTCTATGGATAAGCAATTTGTTATTGTGGGATTAGAACCTAATCTTGATGCAAGTGGAGATTGGTTTGAAAGTTATTTTTCTCATTCTGGATATGGAAAAGAACAACAATATAAAGATGGTATAGATGCTATGTGTGATGCAGATGCTTTTATACAAGACCACGACTAAATCCAGCTAACTAAAAATTCATTTCTATAAGTTGTTAATACTAATTTTCGGAGAAATAAAGATGTTCAAAGAACACTTAAAGATTACAGATGGCTTTACTGTTCAAACATATATAACATTACCTAATGGCACAATGGTCTGTAAAGCTCAGGAGTTTCACGCAGGCGATGTTAATTATGAAGATGGAGAAGGTCGAGAAATTACTGTCAATACAGATAAAGAGGTATATTGTCCAATGGAAATGAAACAGCCTAAACAAATCCCTGATGAAGATAACGCTGTCAAATTTGTTTGTCCTTCTTGTGGAGATAATCGTCTTGAAGCTGTTCTTGATGGTAGTCATACTACTGCTATTGTGTCTATATTCAAGGGTGGTGATATTGAATATGGAGAGATGTATTCAAATGGTGATATGGAGAGATTTCAGTGTGTATCTTGTGGTTATATTATCACAAAAGATGATGATAGTCGAACACCTGATGACCAAAAGATAATAACCGATGACTATGAACTTGTTGAATGGATTGAAGAAAATTGTGGAGAAGAATAATGACTTGGAAACAATTAAAAGCTCATATAGAAGTAATGGATGAAGAGCAAGCTAACACTGATGCAACTATTTATCTTAAAAACACAGATGAATATATTCCTGTAAAGGATATTGAGTTTGCTGATACTTCTGTAATGGTATTAGATAGATTTCATCCTTATTTGATAATAGATTTTTAATAATTTTCCAGCTAACTATTTTTTTATTATAATAGAGTGTAGTTTGACAAGTTAATAATATGCGGGTATAGCTCAGTTGATAGAGCATTGCTTTTCCGTTCTGATATTTATTACTAGTGTGAATATCGGTGTCCTACTCAAATTATTGGTAAGGATAAGGTAGGCAAAGGTCGGGGGTTTGAATCCCCCTACTTGCAGCTTTTATTGTAGTTGCTATAAGCAATGAACAACGAGGCGTCATTTTTATGTTTAATAATAAAAAAAGACCATTTACGCCTACAACCCTGAAAAGGGAGAGAATAAAAGAAGTGGCAAATTTTTGGAGAAAAACAAAATGGGAACTAATTACTATCACAGAACAGATATATGTAAATGCTGTAACAGGTATAAAGAAAAACATATAGGCAAATCTTCTATGGGCTGGCAATTCTCTTTTCAGGGATATAATGAAGATTATCCTGAAATATATTCTTTTAAGGATTGGAAAAGAGAGTTATTATCAGAAGGTGAAATCTTTGATGAGTATGGTAATCATATATCTTTAGATGATTTTATCAGAAAGGTAGAGTCTAAAAAGATAGAAGAGAATAATCATTATGATTATTGTAAAAAATATAGTAAAGAACGTGGTTATGATATGGGTAATGACTGGAAAGATAAAGAGGGATATTCTTTTACCTTTGCAGAATTTTCTTAAATCCAGCTAATTATTTTTTATTTTTTATTAATTGTTAATATAATTTATTGGAGTAAATAAAATGAAATATAATTTTAATAATTCTGATTCTATTGATTATGGAAAAATAGAAGACTGGAAAGATTTTAGAAAACAACGGGACAAATGGTTTGATGAACAAATGGCAGTTTCAAATTCTTTACCTGATGGTTTGCAGGTTGGTAAGATTTTTACAATGTCAGTAGCAGATGGTTATGCTTATTATGAAGTTGTAAAAATAAATAAAACCACTGTTCGTATTAAATGGAGAAAAGAATTGTGTCCAGACCATTATTCTGATATGATTTTAGGTCATGGTGGCTCCTTTCAAAAACGGATAATTGAGCCTATTATAAATATGCAAGATGGTTGGAAAAAAATAATGGTTGGAAAAAAATATTGGGGAAAACATAATATTCCAGCTAATTAAAAAGTTGTAAGGATATAGTATGGAAACGAAAAGAGACAACTTAAGAAAATGCAGAAAGATATGTATAAGACATAAAGCAGGGGAGTTAATTTCTTGTCAGGATATTCTTTTTCTTAATCTATTTCGTCCAGATTGTCCTGAAGGGGTTCAACGTATTATAGAGAGAATTGACAAGTGGAGCTGGGAAACAGCTAAAGCATATCAATTAAAACAGTGGCATAAGTGGTTTAAGAAAGATTATATCCAGAGATGGGGTATAGGGTCTTGGATTAAAAATCAGGAGAAATAATTCCAGCTAAATAAAAATTCATTCTGATATGATGTAATGTTAATAACTTTTTAGGAGAAAGTCGTAATGAACACTATCACAAAAGAAGAAGCAAGAAGAAAAGTAGAAGATTACAAGGGTGGCAAGATTTTTACTGTTACTTTTGTAAAGAGAAGCACAGGAGAGACAAGGGTAATGAATTGTCGTAAGGGTGTTAAAAAGCACCTAAAGGGTGGAGAGTTGAAGTATAACCCCGCTCAAAAGAATCTTGTAAGTGTGTTTGATATGCAGGTAAATGATTATCGGTCAATCCCTTTAGAGAATATTACAAAAATCAGTATGGGTGGTGAAGGAGAGATTGAAGTAAGATAATGGCTTGTTTGAAAAAACCTCCTATTACTACAGTAGTAGGGGGTTTTTTTCTTTTCCAGCCAAATATTTTTTTAATTCTATTAGTTGTTAATATAATTTTTCGGAGAAATAAAAATGCAACAAGGAAACTGTCCAAGATGTAATAGTGATGACCTCGATTATGACACAATCGTTGATTCCACACCGAGCGAACAAGCAATTTATTATCCTTTTGAATGTGGGAATTGTGGTTTTATGGGCAATGAATATTACAATCTTCATTTTACAGAATTTACAGATAGAAATCATGTTCCCATCACAGAAGATGATTAAAGTAATAAAAAAATGGTGGTTATGTGTTTTTATAACACTGATTATAGGTTTTGTGTGTTTCTATACAGGATTTGTAGAAGGTTGTCAATAATTCCAGCAAACTAAAAATTTATTGAGAGAAAATATGAGAAATAGAAAAGAACTAATATATCTAAATGTTAAAGATTTAACACAAGAAGAGATTGAAAGTCTTGGAGATCACGAACTTAATTGTTGTGATAATTGTGGAGAAATAGACTTATCTATAAAGTTAAGATGGATAGATAGTGAGGAATATTGGGAAGATAAATATTGTGTTTCTCTTGTGGCAAGTGGTATGTGTGCTATTTGTGATGATTGTTATAATAAAAGAGAAACTAAAATAGCTCAATGTGGAAGTTGTGATAAATACTTTGTTGCTCATCAAGAACACCAAACCGATTGCCCTCACTGTTATAGCTGTAATTGGGTATATGGCTGTGTAGATGATGCAGATATTAAGTGTTTTGCTTGTAAGGGTAACACTAAATGTAAGTTAGAAGCATATCAAGATTGTCAATATAACCCTAAAAATAAGGAATAAAAAATTATGGTTAAGAAACAGAAATACTTTTTTGTGCAACAGGAAATTAGAGACGGAGATAGAGAATACATAATGAACTGGACTCGTAAAGCAGAGTCAGAAAAAGAAATTGAAGAAGAATGTAATGTTGAGCATTTAGATTGTGGAGTTGATACCGAAAATATGGAAATCTATACTGAAGATGTTTATATTAGGGAAATGACGAAGAAAGAATTTGATGTAGTAAGTCGTTTTCTTTAATATCCAGCTAAATATTTTTCTAATTTAGTAGAGTATGGTAATTGAGATAAATACAATGAGAATATTAAAAACAGAAAAACAAATCACAAAAAAGATAGAATCTCTTAAAAAGAAGTTATCTAAAAAGAAAGCTATTTATGAAAACTTTGGAGATAAAGAACAAGATAAATTAGATGATTTTATAGGTAATGTTTATGATTATGATAGTCTCTCTCGTATGAGAGTATATGATTTGATAGAAGATTTTGCTGATTGGTGCGAAACTTATACAATTTTGGAGAAATAAAAATGCCCTATGAACCTAATATATTTTCTACTATACTTATATGGTGCTGGTTTATATTTGGAACAATATTAAGTATAGCTATTGGAGGGTGTAAACTTTTCGACTCTTATAATAGCCCAAAAGGTGATTTGGAATTTATAGGGTGGTTTGAAGCGATAGGCGTTATCTTTGGATTTATAATAATATGGGGTATGATGGTTGTATTGCCTTTTGTGATTTATTATTTTCCTGAATCGTGGCTATCTGAACCTGTATTTTAACTTTTTGGAGAAATAGAATGAAAAATCCTTATGCATTATATTATAGAGAAAAAAATGGGACAGAATCTCAAGTTGCAATGTCTAAAAAAGTCCAAAAAGCAATTACAAGTGTTTTATCAGGAATTATTAGAATTGCTCAAAAAGGAAATCTTAATCAAAGGGTTGTTGAAGATGGTGGTATGAAAATAAGGAAAATACATTATATACGAATCACTGGGGGGCTTGACACAACAAGTAGAGAATGTATATGGGGAAGACTTAAAAATCGGTTAGAAAATGAAACAGAAATGGATAAAAGAAATATAGAATCTCTATGTGATAAATTTTGGGACACTATATCTGGTTTTTAATTCCAGCTAAACATTTTTTCATTCTTATTAAGTGTAAATACTAACACTAAACAGGAGTAATATAATGAGCGATTCAGTAGAAACAATCGAATATAAAAATCATAAAATAGAGATTTTCTACGATGAGTGTGGTTATAGTCCAAGAGAAAATGATAATATGTGCGTTTTTCATATCGGACACAGTAGGTATTCTTTTGGTGATGAAAATTACACTGATCGTGAAAGCATTGATGAAGCGTTTCACGAAGCAAAAAAAGCAGGTGATTTAGTCCTCCCGCTTTATATGTATGATCACAGTGGTATAACTATATCCCTTTCCCCTTTTTCTTGTCCTTGGGATAGTGGTCAAGTGGGTTTTGTGCAGGTAAAAAGAAAAGAGATTATAGATAATTTTGGTAAAAAGATATTTACTAAAAAACTGAAACAAAAAGCAGAAGAAGTAGCTGAAATGGAAGTAAAGGAAATGGATTCATATGTTAGAGGGGAAGTATATGGATATAAGATTGATGAAGATGAAGGAGATAGTTGTTGGGGTTTTGTAGGAGATATAAAATATTGTATCGAAGAAGCAAAAAGTGTTATTGATTATATTGTTAAGAATGAAACAATTCCAGCTAATTAAAAATTCATAAAGATATAGTATGGAAAAACCTACAAAAACAAAATACAAAGGTTATAAGATATGGCAAGATACAAAATCTAAAATCCATAGTAATAGGTTATCAGGACACTCTTGGAATGAAGAAATTCCTATAGATCAATACTATATCTCAGGATTAGGAGTTTCTATTTTGAGAAAATTTGGTTCTGTTAAAAGATGTAAAGAACATATTGATTATCTTATCAGAAATAATTTAAATATGGATTACACTCAATTAAAAGGATTATAGTATGAAAGATAAAAAAAATCAAAATCAAGCTATATTGAATATAATAACACCGAGTCCATTACCTGTAGAAACAACATTATATCATATCAAATGTAATCAAACTATTGCTATCCTTACATTAAGACCTATATTAGATAAATTAAATATAGATAATTTTTTGTATACGGGTGGTATACATGTCCATCTTACACCGAATCAAGTTAGGCAAGTCAAAGATATAGCTCTTACTGTTAATAGTAAATTAGAATTAGGTGTTTTACCTGCTATTCAAAAAAGTGTTAATAGAGATATGGCAGATAATTCCAGCTAATTAAAAATTTAGTTTCATAAGATGTTAGTTGAAGTAATAACTTTAATTTATTTTTGGAGAAATAAAATGGTTAAGACAAGCGAAATGGATTGGGCAAGTTTGCAAAGACAACACGTAAAAGAAAATGCAGAGAAAAAAAGATATGTAAAAGTAGGATTGTATTTTCCTAGTGGTCTTTGCCATGATTTGGAAAGAGCATTAAAACTTGGAATTATTGATAAGAAAACATTTCTTATCATTGTTGAGGGAGATAGGGATTTAAAACAACGTGAAAAAAATCTAAAAAAGATTAAAGAATTTCTTGCAAAGCACAAACTTACAAATGTTTATATTCATCGTAGTCGTGTTCATACTTTAAATCTTAAAAAGGTCTTAGAGGGACGTAAAATAGACCTTTTGTTCTTGGATATTTGTGGAAACTATGCACCTGAAATTGCTAATTGGCTTAACAAGTATCAAGAGTGTTATGCTTACAACATGAGATTACCTATGACTATCGCAATTCACCCAAGAGGAAAACATGGAGCTGGAACTAATGAGTTATTCAAAGCAATGAATAGGGTTAGCGATGCAAGTCTAAATGATTTAAGACTTAATAATATCCCTAATGAGATATTAGGAAGTGAAGAAATCAGTTGTCTAAATTTACTCCCTGATATTCGTAACACTATAAAGGCTATTTATTATACTCTTTCCCGTAGAACAATTAGGTTCAAAAAAATTGCACCTTATAGATTTTCTACTACGAATATGGTTTGCTTTGATACTATTGTCGCTGATAGTAAAGATGAAGAAGATATGACCTTTGAAGCAATGGCAAAAGATTATAGCCGAAAAGTTAGCTCTAATAAAAAGTTGAGAAAACAAAGAACAATGAAACCTGTTACATTCAAAAATGCTTATGATATAGCAATGTATATGGGTATCTTTGGTAACTTTGAAAACTATTCAGATATGCCAAGAGGTAAAAGAGCGCATGTTACAATGAACGCTAAAAAGGCAGGTCTTGACCCTGATGATGTTAAAAAGAAAATAGAGAAAAGATTACAAAAAGCATAATACCAGCCAAATAAAAAATGAAAGTTATTAGTTATGAAGAAGAAACTATCTAAAACTCAATCAAAAGTAGTTAGAAAAATGATTGATATGAAATGGTATAGTGCTTATGACTTACAATGTGGTATTTCTACATTAGAGTCTTTGTATAAAAGAGGTATCGTTGGAAAAAGTTCTGGACTTGGTTCTTTATTTTGTCCACGAACAGGAATAAAATTTTCATTAGCTTCTGATATTGAAAAACTGGAAGATATATTAGTATGAATCAACAAGATATGGACAAATTGCAAGAAGCTATTAGTATTATTTTTAAGATAGAACAAAAATGTGGATTAAAATAAAATGGAATGACAAAATGTATGAAGCTAGGGTAACTGACCATTTTACAGTTACTATTACTGACCCCGAAGATAAGAACAAATTTATTGAGCTTGAACAATGTCTTAATTGTGGAGTATGGAAGTCAGAAGATGAAGAGCTTTATGGTAATGGATATTGCACCGATTGCGCTGATATGTGTAGTGAATGTCAAACATATCAAAAGAATAAAACTATGACTATTATTGATGGAGAGAGGATTTGTTTTAATTGTATTGAAGCATTTAAGAATAGTTGCCCTAACAGTTACAAATATCATCAGGCAATAGATGAGTGCCCTTATGCAGAAGTAGAAGAGGGCGATGTTAAGGTTCAGTTTGAATATATTGGAGAGGGACTTGAGGGAGATTATACAGGAGAAGAAGATGATATTCCTTTTATGAGATTCTATATTTATGAAAAGTCTTATTGTGATAATAGTCAAGGTATAGACCACCCCGATTGGAATTGGGTAGAAGTTGATAGTGGTTCTTATTGCACTACTGTTCCTGTTGATACACCGAAAGAGATATTAGAGAAAATGGTTAAATATATTCTTGATAATGTCAAAGATATTATTGCTTCAAATAGGAGTATAAGACACACAGCGTCAGAATTATCTTGGATATGTGAAGATATGATAAAATAATTTTCCAGCAAAATAAAAAAATACTCTTATATAGTGTTAATAAAACTTTATTGGGAGAAATAAAAATGAAAATTAAATACTTTATTAAAGTTGATTTGGAGTCAAGCAAGACAGGGACTTCTAAATGGCAACAAGCTGTAGAATTAAAATTTCAGAGCAGTATTCCTTTCTTCCCGCAAGCAGGTCAAGCTGTTTCCATAGGTAAAGAAGATTTGACAGTCTTTAGGTCTTTTTGGCACGATGTGGAACAATGTGCTTGGGCTTTTCTTTCTCAAATGAAAGAGGGGATTGAAGAAGAATGGTATCGCGATATGATACTTGAAGATTTGGAACAAGATGGTTGGGTTGTTATTAATGAGCAAGATTCAGAACAATTCAATGATTAACTAAATTCCAGCAAAATAAAAAAATACTCTTATATAGTGTTAATAAAACTTAAACAGGAGTTAAAATGAGTATAAAATTTAATGCAAACAATAAGAGCAAACAATGTTTTACTGATAAACCAAATTACACAGTAAAGAATGTTAAAAGTTTTATGGGTAGAGAAGGATATGGGTTTGAGTGTTCTCTCTATAAAGATGGGAAAAAGATAGGAACTGTTACTGATACTGCCGGTGGTGGTATGACTGATTTTTATCTTGATGATGGGGAAGAGAAAATACTTGATGATTTCTGTCTTACTTTACCAAAATGGGGTAGTGAATATGGGGATAATGAGTATGATACTTCTTCAGATATATTTCTCTCTAATCTTGTTGAAGAGTTTGAAGTAAAGAAAAAACTCAAAAAAGATTGCAAAACAAAAACATTAGTAAAAGTAATGAAAGATGGAAAAGAACAAATCTATATCTACAAATGTGCTTTTTCGGAAAAGATTAAAACTGCTATTAAAACAAGAGATTATCCTGATACTGATATTGTCTTTGTGAATGAAACCATATAAATAAGAACTAACACCGAATTGATTGGAGAGATTGATGAAAGAAGACCCAGAAGACCCAGAAGATCTATTAAATTATGACCAAAATGAAGTAGAAGAAGTATTTTCCAGCTAAACAAATTTTTATTCTTATATGTTTTAAGGCATTAAAAGCCATAGTTGTTCATTAGAGATTAAAAATTAAAAAAAGGAAAGAGAGGTGTCGGTTGAAGTAGTAAAAATGGTTGAATTGTGATAAAATGAGAGTGTATAATTAGAGTTTTTATTATTATGGGTTTGCGGTTATCCCTGAAACCTCATGTTTTTAAGGATTAAAATGGAAAAAGTAAAATGTAATAATTGCTCTTGGATAGGAGAAGAAGAAGACTTAACACCTTTTGCAGAAGATGGTAAGTTTGGAGATGGTAAGTTTGGAGATGGCTTTGGTGGCTTTGGGTGTCCTAAATGCAAAACAGATGAGTATTTAACAGATATAGAAGAATAATTCCAGCTAACTGAAAATCTATTTTTATCAGTTGTAAATGATATTTAATTTAGCGGAGAAAAATATGAAAGCTAATACAGATACAAATGACATAATCCAAAATGGACTAAAAGATATTATCTTTAATAGCAAAGATATAAATTCAAAAGAAACAGCTCTTGAATTATTGTTGCTATCAAATGGAGCAAAATCAGAGTCTTATCTTGTTGAAAATTATAGAATTCCTGGGAATATATATATAGAAACAGTAAGATGTATGAAAGAAGATAATAAGATAAAGGCTATTAAAGAAATAAGAAATGGTTTGAGGATAGGACTTAAAGAAGCTAAAGAATTAGTAGAGAAAATATCTTTTGTTGAAGAAATCCCTATGACAAATGGTTATCGAAAACAGTAAAAGACTAATTCCAGCTAATTAAAAATCTGTTAAGGTAAAGTATGAGAAACTTAAACAAAAAACAGAAAAAGATGTTAGATAAATGGTTTGAAACTGTTAAACACGAGTCTGGACTAGGAGCAAGAGACATTGTTCAAGATTTACTACCTTATGATATGTGGGAGGAGCTGCAAGCTATAAATGACTTTGAGACTATTTATCAACGTATAAATAATTATATCAATGATAAAGCTATGGAGAGAATTTATGGATAAGAGGTTTTCCAGCTAAATAAAAAACTATTCTTATTGATTGTAAATGATAACACTAAATAGGAGTTAACAAGATGACGGAAAAAGGCGATATTGTTAAGGTGTTAGTTAAAAACCGATGGTTTACTGCTCATATTATTGATCATTATGGGAATGCTTTTATGGCTTTATATAAAGGAGGGCAAAAAAGCACTTTTAAGACCAGAGAAGAAAATAAAACTTGGAAACAAATTGCTGTAGCAGTTTAATCTTTATTCCAGCTAAATATTTTTTTATTCTTATTAGTTGTAATGATAACACTAAATAGGAGATTAAAATGAAAACAATTGCAGAAATCACACGAAATATGGCTCAAGCAATCGGGACTTCACAATACATTAAACACTTTACAGGTTTGCTTGTGTTTACCGATGGAATAAATCAGCTAAGACAAGATGCAGATGCTTTTTGGCTTGTTGATATTATTGCTTCACACCAAATCAAACACCGAAACAAACCGTTTCAGGTTTGGGAATTAAAAGTAAATGATGATAAGTCAGCAGTCGTTACTATGAAAGAAGATAGTAATACTCCCGTTCTTGTTAGACAAGAAATACCTTACACCGATTTTCCACTTGATAATATAAAATTGTGGGTAGAAGAGGGTGGATATGGTGATATGGATAATTGGACAGCTTGTCTTGTGTTAATGTTACCATCGGAAAGATAAAACCAGCTAAATAAAAAATATTTATTATTAAGTGTAATGGTAATAATAAAATATGAAAAATAGGATTAAGAATATGATTACAAAAATACAAGCAGGAGATTCATTAGAATTTTTAACGATTGACAGTTGCTGGGAAACAGCGATATGCGTTGAAGTTGGTAAGGAGTCATTTTCTTTTCTTTGTTTAGATGGGCAGTTGAGAATTTTAAAATATACAGAACAAGGCACAAAGTGGAAATAAAAAATAAATAAAAATATTTACTTTCTTAGCCTACAGGTTTTTGGTGTTTTCTATGCCATAAAAACACCCAAAATTAAAGGGATTATTATTCTCTGCTTTCTAATGTAGGAGAGACCCAAAAGGAGCTTCAAGTCTTTATTAAGGCGTTATTTAGATTGAATTAACTGCAAAGATGCTTTGAAACCGATACCTTTTAGAGAGGGTTAGAAGTCGGTCAATCCCTTTTATTTTTTCTTTTCCAGCCAATTAAAAACATTTCTTTATAAAGTGTTGATAAAACTTAATAGGAGAAATAAAATGTTTTACTTTTTACGAGGCAAATGGAATCAGATATTAGAGTTATTCGGTTTGAGAATAACACCAGAATGGCTATTGTTAAGGGTTATGATACGTGATTTGGGTGAAGAAAAAGCTCAAGACTTATATGCTCAAAGCATTATATTAGATATGGACTATAACGGGATCCCAACGAAAAAACGACACGAAATGATTGTAAATAAAACAAAATTTTCTGAGAAATAATATGTCTAAACGTAAAAAACTTAATACCGAAGATATGGAAGCAATCGCTAACATTATCAGGAAACAAGAGCTGCTGATCGAAATAGACAAAGAACAAGACAAAGATGGACTGATGAAGTTTATGAATATGGTAGCTTGTAGGAATATCAGAGAGGGAATTTTAAAATATCTCCAGAATAATATTGATCCAGATTCTATACCTTATAATGAGTTTGAGGGATTAAGTTGCTGGGGAGAGAGAGCATATATTGAGAAACATAATTCCAGCTAAATAAAAAATGAAAGAGATATGATATGGATTACGGAAAATACATTGTAATTGAATCAAACTGCTCACAAGCAATACTCTTTGATAACACAATGAACCACGGTGATTTTTTGAGTTTGTTTAACAGAGATTGTATCAAATCAGCAGGGTTTTTTCAAGTTTCAGCAAAAGCAAGTGAACATGACTCTGATGATATACAAGTATCAGTCTTTGGTAAAAGCACAAGTTTGAAGCTGGAAACAAATGGAAAGTTTGATGAAATGCTTATTAAAAGAATTTTAAGAAAAGCAATGTATTAAAAGGAATAAAATGGAAACTCAAAGATGGTATATCAAATTCCCTGTTGATGTTTATGCCTTAGGTCCAGTTGCTTTTTCAAGTAATGCTGGAGAAAAAGAAGTAAGGAAATGGGCAAGAGAGTGGGACGGTTGTAAAAGATTGCCACGAGGTTTTGAGTGTTGGCGCACTAATGATTAGTTGGTTAAGAATTTTTTCTTTTCCAGTCAATTAAATTTTTAATTCTGTAAGGTGTAATGATAACACTGAATAGGGAGTAAAAATGAGAGTATTAAACAAAAAACAAAAGAATATGATTAAGAAGTGGTTTGAACAGAATACTGGCAGAACAGGTATACTTTACAGCTCGGACCAAATGCCTATGGAATTACAAGAGCAAATTCGTGTGATAAATGATCACGAAACTTTATGGCAGAATATAGATAGATATATCAATGATCTAGCTTGTGAGAATACTCACAAAAAGAAAAATCCTTGGGACTAATCTGTTGGAGAGATAGAATAATGGGTGCTGTTAATAGTGAATATCATAATGAAGATTGTAAAGAAGCAATTGAAGCTATAAATAGATGTTCTAGAGATATGACTTGTGTAGAAACAGTTGCAGAAAAAGAACTATTAGAAACGTGTAAAAAGTTTTGTGAGGTTTTTCAACAAAGAGACTACTAATTCCAGCCAAATAAAAATTCATTATCATAGAGTGGTAGTAAAAAAGTTAATAATTAAAAAGAGTAAGGGTAGAGAAAAGGCAGATTTGTTCTGTCTTTCTTTATGAGTTATTATAGGACATATAGTTAAGATTATCTATATTACCTAAATATTTTAACTTTCCGAAATATTCTAACTTAACACTACGTTTCAATAACAATCGTTGTTATTGACGTATTATATTATTTCTTTTTATGGAGAAATATTATGTTTAAGACTACTTTTATAGTTTTTACAACGATGTTGATTGTGTTGATGGTTACTGTGTTTTGTAGTGGTTGTAGAGCAATACCTGCTTTTAGCAAAGATGTAGCAGGAACTTTTAATGCTTTTGCAGACAAAACACAAAAGTTTGCGGACAATGCTAACAGAAAAGATGCCGAAGCTGATTCTAAAAGATTAGCAAGGTATCACTCTGAACAAGCAGGTCGATTTGCAAGCTATAACACCGAAGAGGGTAAATAATATGAATAGGATAGTTATAATTTTAGTAACTTTATGTTTGGTATTGTGTAGTGGTTGTATCGAAATTGGATATAAGAGCGAAGTTAATTTGTCTTTGTTCAAACAAGAAGATACAAGACCAAGAATAGTTAGAACAAAACCAAAAGTTAATTATGACTATCCTACTCAAAAGGTAAATGATGAAAAGTATATTGAATTAGAAGAAAAAATAAAAAGATTAGAAAAACAACAGATACAAGATGTATTAAAAACTAAACCCGAAACAAGTTTTGCTAAATTTAATAATTAGGAGATATTATGATTACTTTTATTGATGGTGGATTTCAAGTAGCAGTAAAAGATCTACTAACTATGGATTTGTCGTGGTTGTTTATGTTTTGTTCTTTAGTAACAGCCAATTGTTTGATGTTTGTCTCTAAAGTTTGTAATAAGATAAAGAGAAAAAAGTAATGGTTATAGATTTGTTTTTTCCATTTACAGTAATTGTATTTCTTTATTGCTCTAAATCTTTATATTTTCCAGCCAAATAAAAAAATAGTTTTATTAGGTGTTGATGAAACTTAATAGGAGTCGTAAAATGGATAACACCGAAAGCAAATTAAGAGAAGTTTATAACTCTTTAGCAAGAGTGTATAATTTTACTGATAAGATTAGTAATCTAAAAATTACTATTTCTAAGAGGTTGAGAAGTTCAAACGGCAGAGTAAAAATCCAAACAAATCACTTTTTAGGATACTCAACAGCCGAAATAATAATGTCAAAAGCATTATTAGATGAGTTTGGTTGGGAAACTTTTGAACAAACATTTAGACACGAAGTTGCTCACATTGCTAATAAGGTTTTGTCAAATGGTCGAAATCACGATGAAAGTTTTAAGAGATGGTGTCGGGTTTTTGGTGGAAAAATGAATCCACAAATGGCAGGAAATTCTTATAGAGATTGTGCCTCCACTGAATATGTTAAAACAATTAAAAAATGGTCTTATTCTTGCCCCTGTGGAGTTGTAGCAAAAAGAGCAAAAAGAATGAGTTGGAAAAAAAGAACTTATAGAACTCACGCTTGTAGAAGTTGTGGAGGTTCTGTAGTTGATTGGGTGGAAAGAAAGATAGCATAATTCCAGCCGAATAATTTTTATTCTTGATAGAGTGTTGATAATAATCTATTGGAGTTAAGAAATGTTAATTAGATTTTTCTCTTGACAAGTAAAAACAATATGCTATAATACTACACTTAATCAATTTTACTTTATTTAAGGAAAAAACAGATGGACAATGACAATGTAGTAGAATCAGATGGAGACCGCTTTGCAGATGTGGTCGAAAATGTAAAGTTGAGTGGTTCTCTTGCTCATGTTTTACATTATGCTAAAGACATTGCTAATAATGATAAAAGCGATGTAGAAGCACAAAACTGCGTAACAGTTCTTGAGTCAATGCAGATAAACGTTAATGATACTATTGGCGATTCTATCTCTTAATTGACAAGAGATGAAAAAGGGTTTAATTACTCTTTTTCATCTTCCCCCATTTCTAGATATTCCCCTTTTTCATTTCTAGATCATTTTCCAGCCAAACAAATTTTTACTTAGATAAAGTAT
>Ga0307377_10003214_pt1 | contig 18617 bp, 20 predicted proteins | sample TR3MG_FD_202535 | JGI IMG/M metagenome (GOLD analysis project Ga0307377, IMG submission 202535) | Soil microbial communities from Risofladan, Vaasa, Finland - TR-3 | ecosystem: Environmental > Terrestrial > Soil > Coastal area > Acid sulfate soil | place: Finland: Risofladan, Vaasa | collected... | reverse complement strand
TTCCCCCTCTTTGAACTCGCCGTGCTCGGCGAGTTCTTTATCTTGTTTTACTCGCTCTGCTCGCAAAACAAGATCAAAGAGGGCGCCAGCCCTCGTCTTTTCTTTGGATTTTTTCGCCGCCAATTTTCCTTAAAAAGAAAGATTGAAAAGAGGAGGGGTGAATACCCCCCTCTTTTCAATTTTGAACATCTTGGTATAATCAAATAATGGCTAAAACTTCTTACATTGATCTTCCGCTTGGGCTTGAAGAACAATTCCTCGCTGGTGTTAAAACTGGTGATCGTTTTCGGTTTGCTAAATTGGTTAGAAAAACTACTCTCTATTCTGTTAAAAAAAAGAAGGCTCTTTCTGCTCGTTCTATACTTCCTGCTATTTCTGTTTTGTGGAGCGGTCTTTCTCCTGCCGAAAAAACAGCTTGGACTAATGCTGGTGTTCAGTGTGGTCTGAGTGGTTGGAGATTATTTGTTAAGGATACTTCTGCTCGGATAGAAAATGATTTATCCGGCGTTGCAACTCCGTCGCTTCTTCATCAAGCTTGGGTTGGTAAACTAAAAGTTGAAGCCCCAGCTTCTGAGTTGAAAGTTGTTCAGATACATCCTCGTTCTTACTGGGTTTATAGAAAGGTGGAAGGGAAAAAAGGAATGTATGAGCCGGTTCTTATCACTGAGGATTTAGCGCTTGATTTCAAAGTTTCTTTAAACTACCGAGCTGAGTTAGTAGCCGATGGAGCAGCACCTTCTGCTAAATTTTACGCTAGATTTTGGCACTCATATCAGGGTGCTGATCGATATAGTGACTTCGTAATAACTTTAGATCTAGACACTACAGCTGAGCCAGATGACGGCTGGAAGAAAGCGGAAGCTACAATTTCTCTTTTTGGTGTTGGTCCATTTGGCGATACTATTTTTGCCGCTGAGTCGGAGTTGTTGGGCTATTACATCCGCTATGATTTATATTTTCATTTGAAGGACCTGACAGGTAATCTATTTATTGATAACGTAAAAGTAGTCCATAGCTCTCAAAATTGGGTTAGAGACACTTATTGTGATGATATTAATAAAAGTTTTACGCACGCTTTCTATCAGATCCCAAAACGTTGGGCGGTGGTTACTTTGCCGTCTGGCGCGAGTTATGAATCTATTTATAAAGATTTTTAAAGGTCGTGCTGATTGTCGGTAAGACAAGCGTATCCTTGACAAAAAGAAAAGTTAATAATAAAATTAACAATAGGACTCTTCAGGATTTTTTCTGGGTATATTGTGAGACCTCAGGTGGGCTCTTGCAAAATACCAAAATATACGAGCCGCCTTGAGGCGGCTTGTTTATTTTTAAAAAGTTTTTAAAGAATCTTTATGTCTTGCCAAAGAAATCTCTAAAATAACAAAAAATAATAATTTAAAACAATGGCCGATTATCCTGATTCAATTTACTCGCCAAGAACGAAAGCAAATCGTTCTGGTGTAGTTTATGATGCTGCTAAAGAAACAGTGATTTTTGCCGATGATATTGTTAATGATGACAATGAAATTGTAGCGGTAGAAACTGAGCTTGGCTTAAATCCCAGGGGTTCTTATGGTTCTGTCGCGGCTTATCTTGCCGCTTTATCTGCGAAAAATATCTTTGCTAGTTTTCTTGACTTAGTTAATTGGCAAGGCCCAGACGCTTTTTCTTCTGCCGCTGACGGGATAGGTGACGCTGGCTTTAATTGCCCTGAACTCGTACTGAATAGCGGTTATGTTTTGAATGATAAGACCTATGCTAAAACTCTTGCTTATTATCAAAATCTTGTTGCCGCAGGAAAACTTTTAACCGTTGAATTTCAAATTACTGATTTGGGTACTACTGGTTCGTTTGCCGCTTGGCTTGGTGCTATTAATGATCAGACCGATCCTCCCGGGGACAATGATTATCAGGTCGGATTTATTATTAGGGACAGTGTAGTTTATGGCCATTGTGGCAATGGTACAGCTAATACTGAAACTACAACCGGAGTTACTTTAGATCAAGACGTTCAGCGTACCAGATTAAAACTTATTTTCAATCCTGGAACAGATTGTAAATTCTACGTGGACGATGTTTTGAAATGTACTATTACTACTAATTTACCCGCTGCGTATCCATTTAGAATTTATACCTGCATTAAGAACCTTTCTGAGGACGTGCAAACTATTCGCATTGCCCGAGTTCTAATTGAGAAAGTTTACTAAATTTTACAATTAATTTATGTCAATTCCAGTTTGGGGTCTTTTGGAAAAAAGCCAAATAGACCCTGAAACAATTGAAGAAGCAATTGTTCGTTTAATCCTTGTTCACAATGAGAGTGAGGAATCACATCTTGGAGCTGGTCAATCTTTACAATCTCACAAGGCGAGTGAAATTATAGATCATATAGTCGCTTCGATTATTGCTGACAAGATTAAAGACGGCGAGGTCATTGTTCCTAAATTGGGCTTTGATAGATTTTTTGTTATGCCTGAAATGGAAAGTACTGATGCTTGGAGTAAAGTAAATGAAGGTACTGGCGCCGCTATAATATGCTCTAGTATTGGCTGTTTGAGATTGGCTGGCGGCAATGCTGTCGGAAATAAAACTATCATTTATGCTCAGAGTGTTGAAGAATATGTTGCTGATAATTTGGACCCTTCTCTTTCTGTTAGGTTGAGCGATACCAGCCCGAACGCTCAAGACATTGGTATTGCTATTGGTGCCGCCGATCCTTTTTCTGTTGCCGCTGAAATGATTGGTATGAAGTACATTAAAGCTGACGCTAAAACATACGCTTTTTATATTTATTACGATGTCGATCATTTTGTAGAAGTAAAATACGAAATTGACAATACTCAGCCTGATAAGAATATCTGGAAAATAGTTGTTGATGATACGGCAAAAACAATAAAATATTATATTGATGACGTACTCAAACAAACGATTGATTATACTGCTCATCCTCCTTTGATAGAATCCGTTAATCTTTTCGGTATTGGTTCTCGAAATGCTTCCGCTGGCCTCACTTACTTTTTGTACGTTTCCAGTCCGATTTATTATCAAGATTGGTCTTAAAAACAATATGACTCAAATTGAAACAATCATAGGCAGGGAATTTCCTAAAAAAGTCATACCGCTTATCGAGCGCGCTGTCAGTTCGATTGATATTATTGTTTTTGATTGGCGTTGGTATCCGCAGGATCCTGGCGCTTCTGTTCAATTATTCAATCAAGCTATTTTACGAGCTGTTAGACGAGGAGTAAAAATTAGAATTATCGCGAATACTGATGAAATAGTAAATATTTTAAAAAGTGAAGGTTGTCAAACTAGAAGGTTGATTACTAAAAGTCTGGTTCATTGCAAGGTAATGATCATTGACGAGCAAACAATGGTTACTGGTTCTCATAACTATACCGAGTCCGCTTTTCAAATGAATTTAGAATTATCAGTAATTTTTGATGACCCCTCGGCGATTAACAAGTCCCTTGTCTTTTTTAACAATTTATTTAATTCAAATGCCTGAGGTTATTGGAATCGACAAATTACTTTGCGCAATTCCAAAAAAAAGATTCAGCAAATTTCGAGAGTTTGGTACTGCTCAATCTGGTTTTACTAGATATGGTGAAGAAGACCTTTTTCTGTTTTTTACCGAATATGGAAATACTACTCATGGGATTGATAAATACGCTAACATTTTATTACTCTCTGGGATCTATCGTACTGACAACGTGACTGGTACAACTAAATTTTATCGTGAACCTTTCTATATTACTAAAAATCCCCGCACTGTACCTCAACAAGCTAATAGGCAAAAATACGCTGATGGTATTGCAGCTTGGCAACTTTTGACAGATGAACAGAAGGAAATCTATAATAAAAGAGCGATTGGAAAAAGGATGTTTGGTTATCATCTTTTTCTGAAAGAATATTTGTTATCTAACTAAAAAGTCGGACAAATACTAAAACCTTAACAAAAATTACTACAATGGCTAAATGTACTGGACCTCTCTATTCTTTGTCTGCTTCTGGTAAAATTGCTGACGCGATGGTGTACTTTAATTGGAAAGGTGTCAATGTTGTCCGTGAGTGGTTGAAGCCTGCTAATCCTCAGTCAGCTGGTCAGGGAAATCAAAGGTGTATGCTCGGTGGTACTGGTCGCGCCGTCGGCGAGATCTTACCACGTCCTGGGTTTACAACTGTTTCCGCTTTCGCACAGCAATTGATCACCCTCAAGTTAATTCCTGGTGGCCAAACAAAGCAGTCTTACTTGGTCAAATATATCTTAGATCATTATTTGACTGACGCTACTGCTTTTGCTGCCATGTTGCTTGAATTTACCACTCATACTTATTCCGCTGTCTTCGGTACTTCCGCTGATTCTCTTGGTCTTGTGGATTTCTCTCTTACTTACGATACTATTGCCGCCTATAGTAAAGGCCTTGGTCTTTATCTTATAGCGAAATCTGCTATTGCCTTGAGTTTTGACGGTACCCCTTATATTTCCGCTATCGGTACTTGGGTTACTGCTGATATTGAAGGTATGGTTACCGACTTTACGACTGCCTAGATTGTTTTCTAAACAAAGCCTCCGCTTGCACGGAGGCTTTGTTCTTTTCAGAAATTATTTCAAAAATTATGTTCGATTACGATAAATTTTATAAAGAAGTTTCCGTTGATTCAAACAGTGACCCTTCCCGTTTTTCGAGAATTGCTTCGTTGTGTCGTGGCAAAGTTTTAGATATTGGTTGCTGTTTTGGCATTCTTGCTGATTATTTTTTTGGCGATTATACCGGATTGGATTTTTCTGAAGAAGCGCTAAAGAAAGCAAAAGCTGTTAGGCGAGAAGACGCTAAATTTTCACTTCGCGATTGTTCCGATCTAACTGATTTTGATTTTTCTAGCTATGATTCTATTGTTATTACTGAATTTCTAGAGCATTTTGTAAACGATGAAAAGATTCTTGACCCAATTTTCGCTCACGCTAAGCCCGGTACTCGTCTTATTATAACTTGCCCAAATGGCCCGAGAATACCGGATCCTTCGCATTTAAGAACGTTGACTATTCCCGAACTTAGAAAAAGATTTTCGCCTCATGGTAGAGTTAAATTTTATAATTGGCCTGGAGCTTACGGCCAAATTTTGATGACCTGTGATTTAGGCGAGAAAAATGATAATCTGCTTTCTCTTGTGATGATTGTAAAAGATGAGGAAAAAGGTTTAGAAAGAGCTATCTTTTCCTGTTTAGACTTCGTTGACAATATTGTTATTTCGGTTGATAGTAAAAGCACTGATAAAACTTTAGAAATTGCTAAACTCTATGCCGATACTTTAAAGGGGCACGTCTTTGAAGATGATTTTTCTAAGATGAGAAATGACGCTCATCAAGGCGTTGGTACAAAGTGGATTCTATTCTTGGACGGGCACGAGTTTGTTTCTAAAAGCGAGGATCTAGAAAAATATCTTTCCCTTCCTTTTGACGCTCTTTTAGCTTCTGTTAAATTAGAAAATAATTTTACTTTCAATAGCCCGAGGATTTATAAAAATGGTGTTCAATTTGAGGGAAAAATCCACGAAAAAGTTTGCGCTGAAAAAGTTCGATATTACCCGGGCTTTCTTATTGAACATGCTCGCTTAGGGACCCAGGCCCCTGACGCTGTTGCGTTTCGCAAAAGACAAAGTGATGATATGATTCCGCGAATTATGGGCGATGAGCTCAAAAAGAATCCAAAAAATATTCGGGCCTCTTTTCATCTTGGCTCATTTTATCAAACAAGGGGGGAGTTTAAAAAAGCTCTCTTTTATTTTTCTAAATTCCTTAAATACTGTAAAAACAATCAAGAGCGTTGGTATATCTTTTTTCAGCGCGGTTTGTGTTTTATTGCTTTGAATCGTCCTTTTCGCGCTTTTAATTCCGCTTGTTTAGCTGAGCACGAAATGAAGGGTCGCTGGGAAACTTCGAAATTAAAGGGCCTTATCTTTTTTTATAAAAAGAAATACGCAAAAGCTCTTGAATATTTTGTTGATAGTTTTGATCCTAATCATGAGGATACCCTATACAAGCCCTGGGGAAAAGATTTTAGCACCACCTGGAATTTAATCGGCGAATGTTTTTTTCATCTTAGAAATTACGAGAAAGCATTTCATGCTTTTTCTCAGTCTGCCCATCTATGTGAGAATGATGACGCTAAGAGATTCTTAAACGAAAGAGCTAAATTAATGTACGATATTTTTAGAGATTCTTTGAAACCTTCTTAAAAATACACAAGCCGCCCAAAGGCGGCCAGTGTACATATAAAAGTGGTGAGCTTTTATATAATAATTTTATTATTAACTTTTTTCTTTGTCAATATCTTGATCAATAAGCTCGTTCCGTTAGATTATTTTTATGTTTTCCTTTTAAGTTGTGCTACAACTTTAGCTATAGTTATCCTCACGGCGGACGAAACGAGCCCCCAGGCATCGTCTCCCAAATCATCACTACCTATGCGACTTTTAATATTTTTTCTGTAGGTTTTAAGAATCTTAGTAACAAGTTTGTTTTCATCAATTAATATTTTCATGATTTTATAATTAGAAAGCCCCTGCCAATCGCCAGGACAGGTTCAGGGGCTTTTTAATGGCGATTGGTTCAATTATGCCACAGGTTCAACAGGTTCTTCAACTACTTCTTCATCAACCTCCGCTTTTAATAGAGCGACTGTAAGTTCTAATTGCTTCACTATTTCCAGAGATTTTTCTGATCTTCCTTCTTTTAGAGAGAGAATGTTTGATTCTATTCGTTCGATTACGATTAGAGCGTCTGATTTAGTCATGATTAAAATGTGATTAAATTTTATTAATTTAGGCGATCGACCCGCTATTTAGTGTCGCCAACCTCTTTATATAATGTAACGAAGAATAATGCTTTATTAAACTATTTATTCCAGCACTCTTTTGTTGCGTCCCACCAGCTCAAATGGCCGTTTTTAAAAGCATCGCAGAAGAATTTTGTTGACCATACAATATCTTGGGCCATTTCGTCCGAAACCTCAGGATGATATTTATCGTTTATTTGGAAGATTCCCCTGTCCCTTGAACCATTTTTATTAACACCTATTGCTGACGGGATCAAAGAGCTCTCACATTTCGCTACTCTAACTGCTAGATCCGGGTCCACTCCTTCTAATTGAGCTGTTTCTCTGATTATTTGTTCTACTTGCGACATTGTAGCGGTTGAGATTAAATTTTTTTTAGTGATAAAACTTTCGATTACTGACATACCGGCATAGCCAGCTAATGCTGCTGTTACCAAGTTTCCGTCAACTAAATATCCTGCCACTCCTCCGATAAAGCAGGATCCTAAAAATCCTAAGACTATTTTTCCGTCTATAATTTTTGGAAGCTCTAAACTGTTATCCTTGATTAGATCTTTTACTATTGCGCCGATTGCTCCAGCTAGAAAAAAGAATACTAATGAATCTGTTGTCATGTTTTAAATTATTATTTTTTGCTGTCTTTGACAAGACATAAAGATTCTTTAAAAACTTTTTAAAAATAAACAAGCCGCCTCAAGGCGGCTTGTATTTTCTGGTATCTTACGCAGCCCCACCTGAGGTCTCGCAATATACCCAGAAAAAATTCTGAAGAGTCCTGTTGTTAATTTTATTATCAATTCTTTTCTTTGTCAAGAACTAAAAATAAAAAGGGAAAAAAAGGGGGCTGAGAATTATTGCAAAAAAACAGCCCCCGGCGGTCTCAGGAGCTGTAGTCTATTATAAGCATTACAGCTCCTGACGATTAAACGTAAATGAATTAAACGTTGACCGCCACTTTTTATTCTATGCTCCTTTTTTTAAAGAATCAAGATCTTAATCTTTAAACAAGGATAAATCCCTAACTTTTCAAAGTGTAACACTTTGGGTGTTTCTACGTCTTATGTAGTAGAGAACAATTATGCAGGAAAAAGACATTATTCAAAAACTACAGAGTTTAAAGCAAATAAAGCCCAATCGAGATTGGGTTAATTGGCTTAAAGCTAATATCTTACAGACTAAACCGCAAAATAGCTTATATAATAAACCAAAGATTAAGCTGGCGGTTTTTTCATTTGTTTCTAAATACCAAAAAGCATTGGTCCCCTCTTTATTAGCTTTTTTCTTTGTCTGTTCTTTTGCTTTTGCCCAGACAACTTTACCGGGTAGTGTTTTATATCCAATAAAAACTTTGACTCAAAATGCTAAAATCCATTTTGCATCTGAGAATACAAAACCTGTTGTCCGTTTGAACGTTGCAAAAACAAAAATGGAGGATCTAGGTAAAGTTGAAAACCACAAAAAAGAAATAATTGCTATTGCAAAAGACATTGGAAAAGATTTAGAAACTGTTCCTTTAGAAATTAAAAAGATAAACAAAAAACAGATTGCCTTAGATGTTTCAAAAGATATTCAAGAAAGAAGTAAAGATCTAAAAGCTATGGTTGATAAAATTCCTTTAGAAGACAAAGAAAGAGAAGAATTGAATAAAAGTGTAGAAAGTTCCCAATCACAGGTTCTTGCCCTCATTATAGGGGCTACAGAGGAAATTAACCAGTGTCCTAGTAATCTAAAAAATAGTTTAACTAAATTAGGAAAATATTTTAATGATGTTCAAGAAGGCTTATATGAATGGTCTGCTGATGACATTATGAAGTCTAGGAATTTGTTTATAGAAGCAAGTGATGCTTTTAAAGCCGGGGATTGCTTGACAGCGATAGATAAGATTGAAAGTATTAACAAATTATTGTCAATCCACTCTTTGGATGTTAAGGTCGAAACTTCAACTCCTGAGAGTTTGGATTCGTAAAAAGAGTTATTATTCGCTAAACATAGTGGATCGGTCGTTAATAACTAAAAATTAATTAATAAAAATTAATAATATAAAATGAATAAAAGAATAATCGCATCTGTTCTCGCTGTGGCCTTTGCATTTTCTATGGCTGGCCCAGTCGGAGCAATTACTGATGAACAATATCAGTCACTCTTAGATCAATTCAATCAGTTGACACTTCTGTACAATCAGCTTCTAGCCCAGATTTCAGTGCCAACCCCTGCTGCTACAGCAGTTTGTTTTGATGCTGATTTGCAAAAGGGAATGACATCAGACTCTGTCAAGGATCTTCAAATCAAATTAGGAGTGACACCAACTTCCGGTTATTTCGGACCTATTACCTTAGCTGCTGTTAAAACTTTCCAGACATCCAATGGAATTATTAACACTGGTTATGTTGGTCCTTTGACCCGAGGTGCTTTGAATGCTCTATACTGCACTCCAGTAGTTCCTACAACAACTACAACAGTTGAACCAGGAACTACTACAACTACAGTTGCTGCAGTAGAAGGTTTTCTAGGCGCTAAGCGCGCTGCTTCTCCTATTAGCGTTACTGTTAAAGAAGGAGAATCAAATATAGCTGTTGCTGCCTATGAAGTAAAAGCCAATCTTTCTGACATTACCCTTCAAAGAGTTTCTTTGAAATTCAATGTCAGACCATGGCTTTATGTGAGCCATATTAGTCTTTATGATGGAAGTAATGCTGTTGTTGGCGTTGAGGCCACTTCAGGTGCTTTTGAAGCAAGAGCTACTAATGATTACCGTTTGCACTTGACTGGCTTAAATTTGAGTATTCCTGCAGGAACTACTAAAACTTTAACTGTCAAAGTTAGCGTTCCAACATCAGCTATTACAACTGGACCAGTCACAGTTTCTGCTCCTGACAATGGTTTCCGCGGAATAGATTCTGCTGGATTGCAGCAATATGCCGCAGTCGATGAAACTAGAATATTTACTACTGGAGCCTCTACTGTTGGAACTTTGGAAGTTAAATTAACTGCGGGTGCTGAAGACAAAATTGTTACTGTAAGCGATTCAGCTATCACTGAGAAAGTTCAATTAGCCAGCATTGGCTTTACTGCTAAAAACAGTGATGTCAAAATAACTCAGATTATTGCTACAGTATGGAAGAACGACGCTGTCAATAACCTTGATGTCGTTGCTCCAGTAGTTTACCTTATGGATGGTGCTACTGTTTTGTCTTCTGGTAATACAAGTGCTGCTACTAGTACTGCAATAACTTTCAGTGATCTTGATCTTGATATTGTCAAAGATGCTACCAAAACTTTAACTCTTAAAGTTGATGTTAATGAGCTTGCCGGTGCTAAAACAAAAGCAGGCGATAGCCTTTGGGTTGTGTTAGTTGTTGATAATGTAAAGATTATCGCTGAAGACGCGCTCTACAATGTTCTTGGAGATGGTCAGATAATCGGCAGCGACATAACAAGCAAAAAGAGTTATGCCTACAAAGTTGCTCCTACTTTCAGTTTTGTAAGCAGTAAAATTGCTTATGTTGGCGAGGTAACAAATAGAGCTAGAGCAGAAATTAAATTCACTGTTACTGCTAATGGTGGTGATGTTTATATTCCTTATACTGCTGCTGCTACTGGTAATGTTATAGACACAGTGCTTTATGGAAATATTACTGCTACTCCTACTATTGATTCTTATGTTGAGACTGATGCAGAAGCTAGTGCAACGGACAGCTATCTTGTGCCTAGTGGAGAAACAGAGACATTTGTCATTTATAGTACTATAGCAACAGGTACTGGTTCTGGCCTATTGGGTTCAAAGATTACAGAAATAACCTGGAATACTACTACTGGTGCAATGGGTACTACGCCAATAACTATTTTTGGTTTTGAATTGTTTAAGAGTGGCTTAATAGATATTTTCTAACCTTTCCTTGCAGGCTATAAAAACCGCCCTTTGATAAATCCAGGGCGGTTTTTGTTTACTGAAAGTTTACTAAGAACCGAAAAACCGCCCGAAGGCGGCTTGACGGTTACAGGGTTCTGAAGAGGGCTATTGCTACCCCCACAGAAAAGTAACAAAAGCTGATAAGTGTATAAAGAGCGCTCTTCATTCGTTTCACTATACCTATAATATTATCACCGGTTTTTCCCTTTGTCAATGGTTTGTGTAGTATATAAAGGGAATAAAACGCATAGCGAAAAAGTACGCTCCCCAGAACATTATTGAAAATGCAATAATTCTTTTAAACATGGTTTTGTTTTAAATTTGTATTTTTTGTATTTTAAAATTTTTTGGATCTTTGATTTCTTCTTTATTTTCCTTGTTCTAAAAGTTATTTTAAAAACTTATTTCTTTAGTAAGTATTTAGTACTAACTTAATTTTAGTTAAGTTTAGATGGTGTAGCTAATGTGTCTGTAAACTATTTGATTTTACCCTTATCTTTGCGGTTTTTGGCCTTAAAAGCTTTAAGTAACTTGTAGGCAATGTGTCTGTATCTTGTAGCTAATGTGTCTGTAAATCTTTTAGTTTTGTAGCTAAGGTGTCTGTATCTTGTTGCTCTTGTGTCTGTAAAATTTTGTTTTTGCCTGTCTATTAAGTTAGCCTCTTTTTTTGATTGGTCCAGTTTAATCAAGTGCCTAATCATTTGCTTAATCATTTGCTTAGTCATTTGCCTAATCAAGTGCATAAGCTGTGGATAGTATTTGCCTAATCAAAATATTTTCATTTATTATAATTTAATTGTCTGAGTGTAGCAGTTTGAATGAGGTATTTCCTAAATTTTGACATTGATTGGTATTTCCTTATATAACATTTTTTCTGTCTTTCTCCTTTATCTATAATACCTAAATCTTTAAAACGAAGATACTGTTTTTTACATCTTTCCTTTCTTTCATCTTTAGATATAAGCCAGTAATAAATTGCTCCTCCTGTTACTCTAAATCTACAAGAAAGATAGGATACAGAAAAGCCTTGTTTCTTTAAGGACTTAATTTTCTTGATGTCCTTTTCTGATAGTTTACATCTTAAATCCTGTTTTCTTGTATAGCGAGGATACTTAATCTTTTTTATATTTTTCATAAATTATTTGCTTAGTCATCTGCCTAATCAAATGCCTAAGCTGGGGATATTATCTGCCTAATCAAAAACTCTTTTCTGTGTCCTCTTGCTATTTTAGTATTTCTTCTATATCTTCCAGGTGTTTTTTAGTTCTTTTGTTATGTTTTAACTCGTTTTTTAGGGTTTTGGTTAAGAACCTAACAGCGTTAGGGTAGGTTGCTTGTGCTTCTTGCCTAAATAATTCATTAAGAAGATCAAATCCTAAATATCTTAAACAGTCCTTTAAAAATTTTTCGGTGCCTTGTCTGGTAAGTGTAGTCATTTTATCCCAGCTTATATTTCTATCTGCCCACTCTAAAATCTGGTCTGTAAGTTCGCTGCTATCCTGTTGCTTTGGTGCTGGCGGCTCTTTTTCAGTTTCTTTTTGCCTACAAAAGCTAATAAAAGCCTCTCTAATATCTTTAATCCCTATTACCTCTAAGAGGTTTTTAAAATCCTTGTATTCAAAATTATCTAAACCCTTTAAACTACTTAATGGCAAGTGCTTTTCTTTTTCTTTATTAAAGTCATTAAAAAAATAAATGCTCTCTAATTCTTCCGGGTATTTGGTAGTGATATAAACCAAACATTCTTTTAAAACATTGAAACTCTCTTGCGGTCTGTCCAAATAAAACTTGGCCACTCCCATATCTTTTAAAAGATTTATAACCTTTTTAGGTACTGTGGTTTTGCCTGCTTGCCTTCTATAAACAAGTTGATTATAAAAAAAATGTAAGTAAGGTTTTTCGGTTGTTTTTCTGTCTGCGACCTCTTTTAAGTAGTGCGTGTAGTATTGTTTTGCTTCTCCCTTCAAGAGCGGTAAAAGGGAATTAGCATAAAGAGGAGAAAACATAACTTTCCACTCGCTCTTAGAGTTCTTAGGCTCTAATAAGGTGTAAAGGTTTGGCAGCCCATGCGCTATGTACTTTTTGCCGTCTATTGTTATTTCGTTTATTCTATAAGTTGTATAGGCCCCGCTAAATAAATCCCGCTTTAATTCAGCTAAAAATTTACCTCCTGTTTTTATTTCTTTGTCTGTATATCCTCTCCCTTTAGCGTATTCTTTCAAGGTAAAAGAGGCTTCGGCTCTTTTCTCCTTATTTTTGAATTGCTGTTGTTCTATTAGGGCCAGAAGCAGTTTTATGTTTTTGTCTTGGCTAACATAAACTTTCGGGGTCTGGTCTTTTAGCTTTGCTAGATCAGTTAATTTAATAAAATGCTCTACATCTTCGCTTTTCCATACTGCTACCAATCCCAAATTTATTGACTTGTCCTGGCCTATCAATTTTAAATCTCTTATTTCTTTTTCTCCTTTATAGTCCCTCTTGGTTATTTGTTTCTTAAAAAGTCCTTCGGTTATCATTTTAAATCCAATCGGTATTAAAGCCTTTCGTATTTTAGTTTTAATCTTTTCTATTTTTAACTCTGCTTTTTCTACTTCTATTTTCTCAGAACCCTGACCATTGCCTCTAATTTCTATAATTTTATCTGGTTGGTTTTTGTTTTCTTCACTCATACATCTGCTCTGCTTAAAATATTGTTTATTTGCTCCATGGCTTCTTTTTTATCTTCAGCAGTTATTTCTACTGCCTTGTTTATGTCTTCTACTATGCGGAAAAATTCCTTGTTTGTCTCCAAATCTTCTCTAGCCCCATGCTTTAGAAAAACATCTCCAAACCTCTTTAAGGGTGTTAAAGCTCCCTCAGAATTTATAAATGCTTTTAAAGAATTATCGTGCTTTTTTAGATCTTGTTTTTGTTGATCGCCTAAAAAATTTATGCCTGTCTTCTCATTAACTACATAATCTAATTGGTATCTTATTTTTCTGTATTCTTTAAATCTTTTTACCGCGTTTATCAAATACCTTTGTAATTCTCTATTTACCTCGCCATTTTCGTTTAAAAAAGAAGTTAGTTCTTCGCTTAAATACGTGCCTGAGTAAAACTGATCCATATATCTTCTTACTAATTCTTTTCCTTTCTCTCTGTCTCCTTTCGTGAGCTCGAAAATGTTCTGGTATAAAATATCCTTCCCCCGTTCAATTATAAATATCGTTGTCAAAATCTGTTCTAATTTATATTCTGCTAACCAAAAATTAAGATAAGCGGTTTGTATGTCCGAAAGCAGAAAGTTTGCCATAAAGTAAAGGCTATTAAGCTTATTAAGTTCTTCTATCTGACCCTTCTTTGTAGCGTCTTCAAGTATAGCGATTTCTTCCTTTGGCGTTAAGAGCCTCTCAAGCCCTGAAGTTTCGCTCTGTTTGTTTCTGTCTGCAAAAAGTATTCTGGCCTTGTCTTCTAGGCTCATCTCTTTAGTAGGTTCTCCAATGTTAAATATTACAGTCATGGTTTTATAAATTTTATTTAGTTAGAGTGTTTTTTAAATAATCCACTAAAGAAGCCCTTTTTCTTTTTTTTCTTTGGTTCTTCTTTAACTTCCTTTTCAATTGCCTGCCTCTCGCTTGTAGGTGCGTCTGCAGGACTTTCTTCTGCCTTTTGTGGTTCTTTCTCCGTCTCTGTTTCTATCTCTGCCTCTCGTGGCTTTTTCGGACTTTCAAGCATAAATACTCTGTCCTGTAAGCCTTTGAGTATTACATTTGTTTCGTGGTCCCTCTCAATAAGATTATCTATCTTTTTGCCTAAACTTCCTATCTGCCAATCTTTAGTTTTTAACTGCCCGTCTTTTTTATAAAGCTCACCTTTTAAAAGATTTATAATTTCGTTTTTAACACTTAATACCTCTGCTATTTCCGGAGCTTTTGTTTGCTCTTTTTCTCTTGTGTCCAAAAACTCTTTCTTTTCCTTGATCTCTTGTGCGGGCTCGCTTATATTTAGCTCTTTTAATAAGAGATCCTTGTTGATCTTGTAAATAAAATTTTTACCGGCATGCTTTCGCCTAATCATTTGCGTAATCTCTGGGTTGCCTTGCTTAATCAAATGCTTAATCAAACGTCTAATGGTAATGTCTGCCTTGCCTGTTAGCTCAGTAGCTTGTCTAATTGTTATAAAGTTATCGCTCATAAAATCTGCTTATTTTTTAATTTTAGCAATGTGTAAATAGCCATATGCTAAAAGAATCCATACTGGAGTAACGCTAAATTCAAGAGGACTTTCGTACCAAGATCCACTAAGTATAGAAAGGAGAAGGAAAACAACTATTATGACAAGCAGAATTGTTTCTATTATTTTCGAATGACGAAATTGTTCTCCCAAAACCCTTTTCTTCCCAAGGAAATACAAAGTTGTGCCAATAATTATAATTCCAGCCTCCAAAAAGCTCAATTCTGCTGCGCGTAAATCCTTTAATTGATTTAATCCTGCAAGAAAAGCAATGACTGCAAATACTATCGCAATCTTTACTCCGGTAAATTTTCTAGTAATTCTAAGTTCCATATTTTTTGGTTTTAAAATGTTTTGCGATCTCCTTTATTGTTAACCTCTGATTTTTTTGTAATTCCTTAATCTTCTTTAATCGTCTCAAGCTCTCTCGCTTATTAAAAAGTCTGTAATTGCCCTGGGAAAAAGAAACAGGTTTTAATAAATCCTGCCTAACATAAAAATCGATAGTGGAAATTAAAACGCCGGCCTTTTTGGCCAATTCACTAATTTTTATTAACTTTTTTTTGTTTTTTGTAGTCATATTTTTAAGTAAAATTAAGGTTATTTGTTCAGTAAACGCTCGTTTACCGAACGTTTTCTACCTCAAAATCCCTGTAAATAGGGTTATTTAGTATGTAATAAACGCTACTTTTAGCTAAATTAAATCTCTTTCCTATGTTTGCGAAACTCTTTTTTCTCTTTCTTAATTTAAACATCTCTTTAACTGTTTCCATTTCTTTTTGGTTTATTCGTAAATCATTTATAGTAGCTTTCTTGCGTTTTCTTTGTCTAAAACCATAAGGTACTTTTTCAGGACTGCCTAAACGTCTCTTTTGTCTTTTAAGTTCTTGTAAGGCGTCGCTGGTGCGTTCTGCTATTAGGTCCCTTTCCATTTGGGCCATAGCTCCCATAATAGTTAGAAAGAATTTGCCCTGGGCTGTTGTGGTGTCTATGTTCTCGTTTAAAGAATAAAAAGCTATATCATTTTTATTAAAGACGTCCTCTACTAAAAATAGTAGATCTCTGGTCTTTCTATTAAGGCGATCAAGTTTATAAACTACTACGGCGTCTATTTCTTTATTTTTCGCCATCTTAATAATCCTTTGTATCCCTGCGCGGTTTAAGTCTTTACCACTTTTACCTTTATCTTTTATAATTTCTACCAGATCTAAATCTTTCAAATCACTATAAGTCTTTATTTTGTATTCTTGGTTATCTAAACTCACTCCATTGTCTGCCTGCTCTCGTGTGCTTACTCTAATATATCCTACTGTTCTTTTTTTGTGTTGATGGGCCATAACCTTAATATGTGCTTTAATTATTAACTATTAAGTATCGCTCTTTACTTCTTTTAGTATAGCAAATCAAAAAGATTTGTCAAGTGCGGATAATTAAAAATTGACAAACAAAAAAAGATTGAGTATATTTAAAGTATTGTATATAGAGAATCTAAAAACAAAAAATAATAAAAATAACAAAAATAAAGGTCGATATCTAATATAAACAATATTTAAACAAAAAATTATGAAGACAAGAAAAGGTTTTACTTTATTAGAGCTGCTTATTGTTATAGGAATTTTAGCTATCTTATCCACAACAATAGTTTTGGTAATTAATCCTGCTGAGCTTTTGAAAAAAGCTCGTGACGCTCAAAGAATTGCTGACTTGAATACAATGAAAACTGCAATTGCTTATTACGTTACTGAATATAGTGATCCAGACCTTGGGCTCGACTACACAGCCCAAACTTATTCTGATGTTGCTACTGTTCTTTGCACAACTGGTGCAACCGCTGCCTCATCAACCGCCCAAACCGTAGACGGTGAAGGCTGGATACCTATTGATTTTACTAAGATTACCGGTGGCTCGCCAATTGGTTCTCTACCTGCCGATCCCAATGCTTCTCTTTCTACTGGTAATACCGTTTACCATTATGCGTATCTAGTAAGTGAGGGTACAAATTTTACATTCAAACTTACAGCTGAAATGGAGAGTAAGTATTATTCTAATCTAGGTGATGGTGATGTCGAGTCAACAGATGGTGGTATTGATGCTGATATTTATGAAGTAGGAACGGATATGGTTATTCCGATTACCCCGGCTGCTAAGTGTTACAACGGGACACTATAAAAAAGAAAAACATTTGCTATCTTACAAACAAAACAGACGTCGCATCGAGGCGTCTGTTTTTCTTGACAATGAAAAAAAATAGATATAGAATAAAGATGAAGAGTAAATCCTTTTTTTTCTTCAGCTTCCTTAGAAATTTTTTCTAGGGAAGTTTTTTTTTACGAGAATAGTAAACCGCAACGAAGCAATTAGATTGTTAAAAGAATATCTGCCCAGAGGCGCAGTGCTCCAGCTTTAAGAATAAAAAAATCTTAGATTTTTTTATTCTTTAAGCGATTCTCTGAAAAAAGTTTCTGAATTAAATTGATGAAAATAGACTTTCCTGAAGCCAGAAATCGAAAGGAGCGAATTGTTGAATGCGAAGCACTGAACAAAAAGCGACTGAGATTTGCTGGCGAAGGAACATCTTGACCGAGCGAAAAAGACTGGACTCTTGGCGAAGGCAAAGAGTTTTCTTTAGAAATCTCTTTGCCATTTTATGGCGAGCGGCTGACGCTGGAAGCGTCAGATAAAATCTTTTTGTGAAACAAAATGTTTTTAAAGCGAGCCTGAGCCAAGAGTCCAGGCGTATTTTGAGCGAGGAAAAAGATGATTTTATTTTCTGATGTATTTGAAAAATTGAGTGGTGGGCGTGCGTAGCCGCGCTACGGCGAACGCAAGCTTTGCTTGCGTGGAGCCGAAGCGGCAAGCGAGCGAAGAGAAGTAAGCGGGCGTAGCTGCGCTGAGGCGAGGGTAAGCTTTGCTTACCCGAAGCCTAAGCAGCAAGTAAGCGAGGAGAGATAAGCGGGCGTAGCTGCGCTAAGGCGAGGACAAGCTTTGCGCGCCCGAAGCCTAAGCAGCAAGCAAGCGTGAAAGTCCCATTGAAAAATTTATTGGCAAAACAGATACCACGAGTAAATTGTAGCAACAATTTAGCGAGTGCTAGCTGCCCGAAAGCTGGTTTTCCGAGCGAGCCAAGAGAGCGAAGCGAAGGTGTTCGAAGGCGAGCGAGGGAATGCGTAAGCAAAAATTTCAGCATCGTGGGAAACCTGTATTTCAGGAGGGCTCCCGCGATCCTGAAAAAGCTGAAAGGGGAATTTTGCCGAGCAGGGCAAGCGAGCGAAGCGTGAATGTTCGAAGCCCTGCGAGGGAACCAACAATCTTGAAGGCGAGTGGAGTGAGCCCTCCTTTTTTTTTCTTAACTCAACGAAGTAATTACATTATAAATAGAAAATCTGACCAGAGGCGAAGCTGTGCTTGCGTAGCCGCGCTAAGGCGAACGCAAGCGAAGCGTGCGTGAAGCCGAAGCGGCAAGCACGCGAAGAAACTCCATTAAAGCACAAGCCAGCCCGAGTCATTCCTATAAGAATTAAAAATTAAAAAAATTGGCGGCGAAAAAATCCAAAGAAAAGACGAGGGCTGGCGCCCTCTTTGATCTTGTTTTGCGAGCAGAGCGAGTAAAACAAGATAAAGAACTCGCCGAGCACGGCGAGTTCAAAGAGGGGGAA
>Ga0307377_10003211_pt1 | contig 18622 bp, 18 predicted proteins | sample TR3MG_FD_202535 | JGI IMG/M metagenome (GOLD analysis project Ga0307377, IMG submission 202535) | Soil microbial communities from Risofladan, Vaasa, Finland - TR-3 | ecosystem: Environmental > Terrestrial > Soil > Coastal area > Acid sulfate soil | place: Finland: Risofladan, Vaasa | collected... | reverse complement strand
CCTGCCCGGCTTCGGCACAGGCCTGGTCGAACAGCTCGGGTTTCAACTGGGCTTCGAGAAACGGATCGGCCTCGCCCTGATCGATCAGGATGGTGCCGGGAAATGTCTGCCGCCGCACCAGTTCGCAGGCATCGTAATCCGCCCACGCATCCGCGTCGCCGCCCAGATAACGCGGCAGTGCCTTGCGCCCCCATGGCACCTGGCTGGGTGCCACGATGGGTGCGAAAGCCGACACCGAGCGGTAATGCGCCGGATGTTTCAAGGCAATGGTCAGCGCCCCATGGCCACCTATCGAATGACCGCAGATGCCGCTGCGCGTGGTATCCACCGGGAACTTCATGGCGATCAGGGCCGGCAGTTCGTGCGCCACGTAGCTGTGCATGCGAAAGCGCGACGACCACGGGGCCTCGGTGGCGTCGACATAAAAGCCCGCACCCTCGCCGAACTCCCAGTCGCCGGTGGCGCCCTCGATGCCGGTGTCGCGCGGACTGGTATCGGGCATCACCAGCACCAGCCCCAGTTCAGCAGCCCGCCGCTGTGCACCGGCCTTGATCGTGGCGGTCTCCTCCGAGCAGGTCAGCCCGGCCAGGAAATACAGCACCGGACACGGTTCTCGCAAGGCCTGCGGCGGCTGGTAGACGGCAAAGCGCATCGGTCCGTTGCAAGCTTCCGAGTGATGCCGATAGAAGCCCTGCACACCGCCATGCAAACGCTGTTCGGAGATTGTTTCGAGCATGCCCATCCTCGTCTTCGACGCTGCGCAGTGCAGCGCATCGCATAACCGCGCGGATTGAAGATACTCCCGATCTCTCTTCAGCGCAGGCGTGAAGGCTGGTAGAATACATCCCTTGCGCGTCGCATACCCGATGCTGCCATCTGTTCTGAGGTCCCCCATGTCATCCCCCGTTTCCGACAACGCCCCGGTTCCGTCCGGTTTTGGCGCACTCGCGCTGCACCCTGACGTTTTGCGCGTGCTGGCTGATGTCGGCTATGAATCGCCCTCGCCAATCCAGGCAGCCACCATCCCACCGCTGCTGGAAGGGCGCGACGTGCTCGGCCAGGCGCAGACCGGCACCGGCAAGACCGCCGCGTTCGCGCTGCCGATCCTGTCGCGCATCAACCCGCGCGCCGGCAAGCCGCAGGCGCTGGTGCTGGCGCCCACGCGCGAGCTGGCGATCCAGGTGGCCGAGGCATTCCAGCGCTATGCCGCGCATATCCCCGGCTTCCAGGTGCTGCCGATCTACGGCGGCCAGAGCTACGGCCCGCAATTGCACTCGCTCAAGCGCGGTGTGCACGTGGTAGTGGGCACGCCCGGCCGGGTGATCGACCATCTGGACAAGGGTACGCTGGATCTGTCCGAACTGCGTTTCCTGGTGCTCGACGAAGCCGACGAAATGCTGCGCATGGGCTTCATCGATGACGTCGAGAAGGTGCTGCAGGCGACCCCGCCGGAACGGCAGGTTGCCTTGTTCTCGGCAACCATGCCCAGCGTCATCCGCAAGATCGCCCAGCGCCACCTCAAGGACCCGATCGAGGTCAACATCAAGTCCTCGGCCAGCACCACGCCGAACATCCGCCAGCGCTACTGGTTCGTCAGCGGCATGCACAAGCTCGATGCGCTGACGCGCATCCTGGAAGCCGAGCCGTTCGACGCGATGATCATCTTCGCGCGCACCAAGCAGGCCACCGACGAGCTGGCTGGCAAGCTGCAGGCACGCGGGCTGGCCGCCGCCGCGATCAACGGCGACATCGCGCAGCCGCAGCGCGAACGGGTGATCCAGCAACTGAAGGACGGCAAGCTGGACATCCTGGTCGCTACCGACGTAGCCGCGCGCGGGCTCGACGTGGACCGCATCAGCCACGTGTTCAATTACGACATTCCGTACGACACCGAAAGCTACGTGCATCGCATCGGCCGCACCGGCCGCGCCGGGCGCAGCGGCGAGGCGATCCTGTTCGTCAGCCCGCGCGAGCGGGGCATGCTGAACGCGATCGAGCGTGCCACCAAGCAGCCGATCGAGCAGATGCAACTGCCGTCGGTGGAAGTGGTCAACGACGTGCGCATCGGCAAGTTCAAGCAGCGCATCAGCGACACCCTGGCGATCGGCGACCTGGGCCAGTTCCAGCAACTGATCGAGCAATACGAACAGGAACACAACGTGCCGGCGGTAGAGATCGCCGCCGCCCTGGCGCGCATCGCGCAAGGCGACCAGCCGCTGCTGCTGGCACCGCCACCGAAGCGTGAGAAATATGAAGCCTCATCGCGCGAACGCCCCCCCCGCGAACAAGCACCGCGCGAGGCCGGCAGCAACGATCGACGTCCGTCATCCGCGCGCGAAGCTGCGGCCGTCCGCCGCCCGCCGCGTGAGCACCTGCCGCGCGAACACGGTGCACACGAAGGTGCCGCATCGCGTGAATTCGGCCACCGTCCGGTGCGCGCGCATGCCACCGAGCAAGGCAAACGCACCTATCGCATCGAAGTGGGCCACGAGCACGGCGTGAAGCCGGGCAACATCGTCGGCGCGATCGCCAACGAGGCCGGCCTGGACAGCCAGTTTATCGGCCGCCTCAGCATCCGCGACAACTACAGCCTGATCGACCTGCCCGACGGCATGCCGAAGGAAGTCTTCGAGCACCTGAAGAAAGTGTGGGTGGTGCAGCAGCAACTGCGCATCCACGAATGGGACGGCAATGACACCGACACCGGCACTGCACCGCCGGCCCGCAAGCCGGGTGGGTTCAAGAAGCCCGGCGGGTTCAAACCGGGCGACGCCAGGCCGCGACACGGTGGCGGCCAGCCGCCGCGACGCAAGTAATCCGTTGAGCATCGGTTCCGTCGCCCGATCGTTTCGGTCGGGCGACGGAACGTTTCCAGGGTTGACGTTGGAAAACATGCGGGCAGCCCAACCTGACGGGGCAACACTTGCCAACGAGCCCCGCCATGACCCGCCTGCCCAGCCTGTACATCTCCCACGGCTCGCCGATGACCGCGCTGCAGCCGGGCCTGACCGGTGCGCGGCTGGCCGAACTGGCTGCCGCCTTGCCACGCCCCCGGGCGATCGTGGTCGCCAGTGCACACTGGCTGGCGCGGCGACCGCAGGTCGGCAGCGCCGCGACGCCGGACACCATCCACGATTTCGGCGGCTTTCCCGCTGCGTTGTATCAACTGCGCTATCCGGCACCCGGTGCGCCAGCGCTGGCCGAACGTGTCGGGCACTTGCTGGATCAGGCAGGCCTCACCGCGACGCTGCATCCCGGGCAGGGACTCGACCACGGTGTCTGGGTTCCGCTGCGCCTGCTGTATCCGGCTGCCGACATACCAGTGGTGCCCCTCTCGATCCAGCCCGAACTGGGTCCGGCGCACCAGTTCGCCGTGGGCCAGGCACTGGCGCCGCTGCGCGCCGAAGGCGTGCTGATGATCGGCTCCGGCAGCATCACCCACAACCTGCACGATCTGGGTACCGGTTACAGCGCGCAACGGCAGGCGCCGTACGTGCAGCCGTTTGTCGACTGGATCGAACAACGGCTCGCCGCCGGCGACACCGACGCCCTGCTCGACTATCGCCGACAGGCACCATTCGCCGAACGCGCGCATCCGACCGACGAGCACCTGCTGCCGCTGTTCGTCGCTCTCGGCGCGGCCGGTGCGGAGGCGCATGCGCAGCGGATCGACGCCGGGATCGACCTAGGCCTGCTGGCGATGGACATCTACCGCTTCGATTGAGCGCAGGACTGTGTTCCCGTAGGAGCGCACCCTGTGCGCGATGGATTTAGCCGAGCCTTGGCAGAGAGCCGTCGCCCACAGGGTGGGCTCCTACGGGAAGGTCAACGATCACGCGCCCTGCGGTATCGATGGAGCACAAGCATGGGATGGATCGGGCCAGTCTTGCGGCACCAACAGCGGCAAGCCGTGCGCGAGGCGCGCCTTGTCGCATTGCGGGCTGATTGCACCGAACTCCCACGACGGCTGCACTTCGCGGCATACCGACGGCCGCTGCGCGTAGATGCCGCAATGCGCCGCCTTGCCCACCGTGCCCTGCAACGCCACGCATCGCGGCTTTGCGGCGTTGGTGCCGCGCATCGCCAGCCGGTGCGGATCGAGCTTTTCCGTCAGTTCCGGCGGGGCGCATCCGCCCAGGGCGGCCTCGGCCTCCGACCAATGGAACGCCACCCGAAAGAAGGCACAGCAGGCACCGCAACGCAGACAGGGATGTTCCACAGCACTAACCCAGGCGCACCCCGAGGCGCGCAGCATGCGAAGTCTAAGGTGTTATCCGCATGCCGCGTCGAACCCGTCCGATCGCGGCGCATCCCATATGCCGTTAAAGTAGAGCATCTTCCGCGAGGATCCAGCATGACCCACTTGCCCGCCCTGGTTACCCTGCTCACCATGCTGTTGCTGCTTGGCACCATGTTCGCGGTGGGGCGCGCCCGCGGCATGCATGGCATCAAGGCTCCCGCGGTCAGCGGCCATCCGGCGTTCGAACGCGCCTACCGGGTGCAGATGAATACGCTGGAAGCCACGGTGCTGTTCCTGCCCACGCTGTGGCTGGCTGCCCACTACGGTTTCAGTGGGTGGGCCGGCGTGGCCGGGCTGGTCTGGCTCGCCGGGCGGGTGTGGTATGCGCTGGCCTATTTGCAGGATGCGGGCAAGCGCGGAGCCGGCTTCACGCTGGGCATGCTCGGCTGGGCGGCCTTGCTGGTGATGGCCGGCATCGGCGTGACCCGCGCCATGTTGCTAGGCTGAGTCTATCCATCTGCCCCCCAAGCGGGCCGGGCCGATCGTTCGACACCATGGCGAATGGCACGACGCCGCACGCGGCCCTGGCGGACTGCAACACATCGCATGAACTTCACACGTCACGCCCGATCCAACGGAATATTCGCCCTCTGTCGGGAACCTTCAACCCAGCCATGGATGTCATGGATACCTGCAATTTGCCGGCCCCGCTTCCGCGGCCGCCGAGCCCATCCGTGCGGCAGTCTCTCGCCAGAGTACCCAGCCTGTGGGCTGCGCTGGGGCTGATCGCGTTTTATTTCCTGTTGCAGGCCACGAGCAGCCTGCTGATCGCCCTGGCGATCGGTCTGGCGACCGGCTTCATCCATTTGCAACAAGGCGCCGGCAGGGTCGAAAGCGAACTCCAGACGATGATGGCACAAGCGGACATGCAAGCCATTAACGTCGTGCTCACCGTCACGCTGGCCGCTGCCCTCACGCTGTGGCTGACGTGGCGCCGATGGCCGCAGCTGTGGTCGGTGTCCCGACCGCCTGGCTTTGGCTTCACCCTGCCGTCAAACCGGCTGTTTCTTGTTCCGGCAGTGGCTGTCGGACTGGCGGCACCGCTGCTGGGCGGACTGCTGACCGAGCTGCTGGCGCATGGCCATGCGGTGACCCAGGACATTCAGCAGTTGGGTACCCGCACGGCGTTGCCGTTGCGCGTCCCGCTGGTGCTTGTCGTGGCGAGCCTGGGGCCGCTGGTGGAAGAGTTGCTGTTTCGCGGCGTGCTGCTGTCGGCACTGCTGCAGCGCTGGCGAGTCGGCTGGGCCGTGGCGAGCAGCTCGCTGCTGTTCGCGCTGGCGCACCTGCCTGGCCTGCAATACCAGTGGTTCGCGCTGCCTGATCTGGCCCTGCTGGCGCTGGCGCTGGCATGGCTGCGGCTGCGCTCGGGCTCGATCTGGCCGGGGATAGTGGCTCACGGTGTCAACAACCTGCTGGCGGTCGTCGCGTGGTTTGTGGTGATCAATCCGACCCGTTGAGGTTCATGCCATGGCCGCATCGAAGCTGCGCAGCAGCCGTGCGGTTTCGAACACCGGCAGACCCATCACACCGGAATGACTGCCCTCCAGACGCTCGATCAACGCCGCACCGCGCCCCTGGATCGCGTACGCGCCGGCTTTGCCGAACGGTTCGCCGGTGGCGACATAAGCGGCGATGGTGGACTCGTCCAGGCGCCCGAAACGCACGTGCGAAATGCACGTCTCGCACTGCTCGCGTCGGCTGCTGACCATCCACACCACCGAGATCACCGCATGCGTGCGCCCCGACAGGCGGCGCAGCATGGCTGCGGCATGGTCGGCATCCAGTGGCTTGCCGAACACCTCCTCGCCCAGCACCACCTCGGTGTCGGCGCCGAGTACCACCGCATCATCCGCCGCGCCGAGGCTGGCCAGACCGGCGCGCGCCTTGTCACGCGCCACCCGGCTTACGTAGTCCTGCGGCGATTCATCCGGCGCGCGCAGTTCGGGCACGTCGACGTCAAGCACGGTGAAATCCACGCCCAGCTGTTCCAGCAACTGGCGGCGGCGTGGCGACTGCGAGGCAAGATGAAGCATCGGGTTTCCCGGGCAGCACGAGGTCAAAAACATCAAGCGCTCAGAGGGTGAGGCCGTATTCGCAGAATTGCCGGTCGCGCTGCCAGCCCATCGACTCGTACAGCGCCTGCGCCGGTGCATTGTCCAGCGCGGTCGACAGCGACAGGCTGGCCGCACCCAGCGCACGTGCGTGATCCGCCGTGGCAGCGAGCAGCGCCGTCGCCACGCCCTGCCGACGTGCCTGCGGCGCCACGAACAGATCGTTCAGCAGCCAGGTCCGTACCGTGCGCACTGAGGAGAACAGCGGATACGACTGGGTGAAGCCGATACCTTCGCCCTGCCCGTCCTGCGCCAGCAGGATCAGCGATTCCTGATGCTGGAAACGCTCCGCAAGAAACCGTCGTGCCCGCTCGTTGTCCGCCGGTTGCCCGTAAAATTGACGGTACCCATCGAACAGCACGGTCAGCGCATCGAGGTCGTGGATCGTGGCTTGCAGTACCTGGACAGACATGAAGGTGGACCATCGGCGTGGAGAATGGCAAGCCTAAGCTACAGCAAGGGCCGGAGGCCAGAGCCGAACGTCGCGCCATGATCAGGCGCGGTGATAGGGGTGCCCTGCCGCAATGGTGGTGGCCCGGTACAACTGCTCGGCCAGCACCAGCCGCACCAGCATGTGCGGCAACGTCAGCGGCCCCAGCGACCAGCACTGCTCGGCGCGCGCCAGCACCTCGGGGGCATGCCCGTCGGGGCCGCCGATCAGGAATGCCAGATCGCGTCCGGCCATGCGCCATTGCGCCAGTTGCCCGGCCAGCTGTTCGCTGGACCATGGCTTGCCGCGACCATCCAGCGCAATCACATGACTGTCGCGCGGCAGTGCCGCGAGCAGCGCCGCGCCCTCGTCCTGGATCGCCCGTGCATCGTCGCGGCCCTTGCCGCGGCTGCCGGGCCTGAGTTCGATCAGTTCCAGCGGCAACTCATGCGAAAGCCGCTTGCGGTATTCGGCAAAGCCTTCCGCCACCCATCCGGGCATGCGCTCACCAACCGCGATCAGACGCGCGCGCATGGGGCCGCCTCAATAAAGCAAAAGCGCGCGCAACGCCACCATCGCCTCCTCTCCCCTGGGGAGAGGATTGAGGTGAGGAGCCGCTCCGGCGACATGATCCAGACGTCGGCAATCAGCCAGCCTGCGCCGCGTCGATATCGGCTTGGTGCCCATGGTCGCCCACCGTCCACAGCCGTTCGAGCCCGTAGAACTCGCGGATGCGCGGCAACATCACGTGGACGATCACGTCGCCCAGATCCACCAGCACCCATTCGCCCTCCACCTCGCCTTCCACGCCCAGCGGCATCACGCCGGCCTTCTTGGCGAACCTGCCGACTTCGTCGGCAATCGATTTGACGTGGCGGGCGGACGTGCCGGAGGCGATCACCAGCAGGTCGGCGATGGAGGTCTTGCCGCGAACGTCGATCTCGCGAATGTCCTTGGCTTTCAGTTCTTCCAGCGCGTCGATGACCGACTTGCGCAGGGTGGCCGTGGTAACGGATTTGTTCGTGCGGGCAGTACTCAAGAGGAGGGGCCTCGATACGGATAGCCGCGCGGAATGGCGCGGCCGCAGTATAACCGCCCTGCCGTCAAGAGGTGCTGGCGCCGCCGTGACCGCGCAAAAGGCTCTCAGCCAGACTGAAACGGGAGCGCCACCCAGGCGGCACTCCCGTCGGCAGCACTTGAGGGGTGTGCGATCAGTGACCCGCGTCCATCGCATCGTCTCCGCCCTTCATGGCGTGATGCTTTATCGAATCGTGCCCCATCGAGTCGTGCCCCATCGAGTCATGCATCATCGAATCGTGCCTCATCGAGTCGCCCTTCATGGCGTCATGCTTCATCGGGTCGCCTTTCATCGAGCCGTGCTGCATCGAATCGCGCGTCATGGCAGCGGTCGAGCTGTGGGCCATCGCATCCTGCGCGAACGCAGAGGTGGCGGCAAAACCGCAGGTCATGGCGGCGACGAGAAGCGTTGCGAGGCGTGCGTTCATGGAAAAATCCTTGTTGGAAGAAGGGATGGAGGCGCCCGTATGGCGTCCCCGTCGTTTCATTCGCGGTCAGACTGCCGGCGGTTACATCACCCGCCGAACCGGCCGCCAGCGCCCCGAAGAAACGGGCCGGCGCCGCATGCCCGAGCGGGTTCCTCGCGGTGTTTCAGGTCACCGGGATTACGCGGTGACGGCCGCCCGGCCGAGCGGCGCCATCAGGGTGTTCGAGGTGGCTCCTAGCCCTGTCCAGCCACGATGTTCACCGTGATCGCAATGATGAACACGTTGAAGAAGAACGAGATGACACTGTGCAGCAGCACCACGCGGCGCAGGTAGCGGCTAGTGATCTGTACGTCGGAGACCTGGAACGTCATGCCGATCACGATCGCGAAATACGCGAAATCCCAGTAATCGGGTTGCTGCGTGCCGGGAAACTCCAGCCCCTCGTGTTTCTCGCCGAAATCGCCGTAGAAGCCGTGCGCGTAGTGGAGCGCGAACATGGTGTTCAGGAACAGCCAGCTGAGCACGATGCTGAGCACGCCGACCACCAGCGCCGGCACGCCGCCATTGCTGGCCGCTTGCAGTTCACCGCTCAATGCCACCAGCACCACCGCCGACAGCACCACGCCACTCCACAGGAAGCCCCAGCGCCCGGAGTCCTGCGCCCGCGCCTGGCTGCGCATGTGCGCGATGGTGGCCTTGTTGAACAGATGCGCCAGGATGCTCAGCAGCACGACCGCGGCCAGGTCGAAACCAAGCAGGATCGCGGTTGCCAGTGGCAGCCCCAATGCCATCAGGCCGGCGTTGGCGACGATGAAGATCGCCAGCGACACGATCAGCCGCGGCCGGGCATTCACGTAGCGCAACGGCCGCCTATGAGTTTTTTTCAGCCGTTCGGCCACCGGGGCCTCGGCAGGCAACGCGGGCTTCGACGTTCGGTTCATGCTCGCCACTGTGCCGCCGTTGCGATGCGCCATGGGCCTGGGATCAGCGACAGACGATCGATGCATTCGAGCAAGGAAACCTCCGACATGACGTGTGCAACAGCCGGCCCGGGGGTTCAGGCAAGCAGATCGTGGTACGACGGATGCCGCGCCATCCAGACCGAGACACAGGAACACGCCGGCACCACCTTTCAGCCTTCGGCGCGAGCCGTATCCAGCGCCGCCTGCACCAGTGTCGACGCAATGCCGCGCCCACGCACTTCGGGTGGCACGCCGGTATGGGTGATGGTCATGACGCCCGCCGCCAGGCTGTAGTCGAGGACGCACTGCGCACTGTCCACCTGTGCGGCGAAACGATGCGCGGAGCGCTCGTGCTGGATGCTCAGTGACATGCGCCCCCGGACTTTGACGACAAGACAGGCGCCAAGCATAGCGCCCTGGCGCCGCACCGGCATCGACGCGCATGCGTGGCGGCACTGACAACCTCGACTCAGGCCGGCAGCGGGTTGCCGTCTTCCTTCGATGCAGCCGCCGCCATCACGCAGTTGCGACCCGCGCGCTTAGCTGCGTACAGCGCCTTGTCGGCGCGTTGCAGCACCGCCTTACCGTCGCGCTCCGCCGGTGCAGCCACGGCCACCCCGACCGATACGGTGAGCTTCAGCATTTGACCGTCGATCAGCTGCGGCATGCTTTCAACCATGTCGCGGATGCGCTCGCCCAGCATCAGTGCGGAATCCATGTCGGTACCCGGCGACAGCACCACGAACTCCTCACCGCCGACACGCCCGATCACGTCGCCGTCGCGCAAAGTGGCGCGGATGCTGCACACCAGTGCCTGCAACACCTTGTCGCCGCCACTGTGGCCGAAACGGTCGTTGACACCCTTGAAATGGTCCGCGTCGAGCATCAGCACGCCCAGCGATTGCCGCTGCCGATCCGCCTGTGCCAGCAGCCGCATCGTCGCCTCGTCGATCGCCAGCCGGTTGCTCACCCCGGTCAGCGGGTCGATCCGCGCCAGAAGATGCAGGTCATGCTGGATCGTCTCGTTGTAGATCAGCAGGAAACCGATGCTGGTGAACAGCGGCTGGATCGACCAAAGCAGGACATACACCGTATTGGTCAGGCTGGGCGCCAGCAGCCCGGCCTGAGTCAGGTTCACCCGCATCAGCTCGACGATCCGCCAGCCCATCACCAGCATGGAAGCGGCAAGAATCAACAGCAATGAGCGACGTGCCAGCGAGGCTCCACGCCGCACGTCGGCCAGCAATGGCATCAACATCAGCAGCAGGTCCAGCATGATCGCCACCGAGACAGCCAGGGCCCTTGCGTTGGCGTTCGGACTGACCACGGAAAACCAGGTCATGACCAACGCACACGACACACTTGCCGTGATCACCACGCCATGCCGCTGCCTGGCTCCAAGCAGCATGCGCAACGCCCACACCGTCGCGGCATAGGCCACCAGCACCAGCAAGTTGCTCAGCACGATGGCATACGAGTCGTGCAACTGGCCGAACAAGCCAAGAATGCCAAGCGAAACGGCTTCGATCGCCAATGCGCTGGCGCGGATGCGCAGGCTGGTTCGCGCCACCCCGGCGTAGCCGCCGGTGGAGGTCCACAGCACGACCGCCAGCAGCAGACCCTGCAACGACCCCATCAGCGCCACAGTGGCCAGATCGATGAACATGCTTGCTCCTTCGCCAGCTCGACACAACATCCATGCGGGTGGGCATTGCGCGAACATACTCCTCCTCGCGCACCCTGGCGGCACTGCTGCCGCAAGGGTCCACGATAACCCCAGCATTGACAGCCCGCCGTGTTTCGCTACTTTCGATGGCTGGAACCTCCCTGGACGCCGATGGCTACGCTCATTCCAACCCGCAACAGCTGCCTGCCGCGCATGACCGGCGGGGAGAAACGCTTCTCCGAGCGGCTGGAAGGCAAGCTCGAGGACGACTACCTGCTGTGGTACGACGTGCCGATCGGGCTGAAGCAGCGCCGCCCGGATTTCGTGGTATTCCACCCGCGCCGCGGCATGCTGGTGCTGGAGGTGAAGGACTGGAAACCCGACACCATCCGCCACGCCGACAGCACCCAATTCACCCTGGTCACCGCGCGCGGCCTGGTGAAGGAGAACAGCCCGCTGTTGCAGGCGCGCGCCTATGCGCTGGAAATCGGCGTGGTGCTGGAACGCGACCCGGCGTTACGCCAGCCGCCCGGCAGCCGCCACGCCGGCAAGCTGGTGATGCCGTGGGCCTACGGCGTGGTGCTGGCCAACATCAGCCGCCAGCAGTTCATCGACGGTGGCCTGGATGCCGTCATTCCCGAACACCTCGCGATCTGCCGCGAGGAGATCTACGAGACAGTCGACCCCGAGGCCTTCCAAGAGCGGTTGTGGGCGATGTTTCCGCAGGTGTTCCCGGTTGCGCTGACGCTGCCGCAGATCGACCGCGTGCGCTGGCATCTGTTTCCGGAGATTCGCGTGGCACCGGGCGAAGGCCAGTTCGGCCTGTTCGACAACACCGATGCCAACGCCACCCGGCCGCTGCAGATTCCCGAACTGATCAAGGTCATGGACGCGCAGCAGGAACAACTGGCGCGCTCGCTCGGCAGCGAGCACCGCATCATTCACGGTGTGGCGGGCTCCGGCAAGACCATGATCCTGGGCTTTCGCGCGATGCAGCTGGCGCGCGAGCTGGGGAAACCCGTTCTGGTGCTCTGCTACAACAAGACCCTGGCCGCGCGGCTGGACCAGTTGCTCGGCGAACGCGGGCTCAGCGAAAGGGTGCAGGTGTACAACTTCCACAAATGGTGCCGGAAGATGCTCACCGCCTACCACGTGGATCTGCCCGTGCAGGGCAGCAGCGACTTCTTCGCACAGATGGTGCAGCGGGTGATCGACGGCGTCGCGCGCGGTCAGATCCCGCGTTTCCAGTACGGCGCCGTGCTGATCGACGAAGGCCACGACTTCGAGCCGGACTGGTACAGGCTGATCGTGCAGATGGTCGACCCGGCCACCAACTCGTTGCTGGTGCTGTACGACGATGCGCAGAACATCAATGGCCGCATCGACCGGCGCAAGTTCACCTGGAAAAGTCTCGGCGTGCAGGCGCAGGGCCGCACCACCATCCTCAAGCTCAACTACCGCAACACGCTGGAAATCCTCTCGGTGGCGCGCAGCTTCGCCAGCGAACTGCTCGACGCCCGGGCCGGCGAGGACGACGGCGTGCCGCTGATCGCGCCGGAAAGCGCCGGCCGCCGCGGCGCGGTGCCCGAACTGATCCGCGCCAACAGCGCCAGCGAGGAACTCGCCACCCTGCTCAGCCAGATCCGCGACGAACAGGCGCACGGCCGCCGCCTCGACGACATCGCCGTGCTCTACCGCTCCAACTGGCAGGGCGAAAAACTGCGCCATGCGCTAGATCAGGCCGGCCTGGCCTGCCGCCTGGCCGACGACAAGGGCGGCAAGAACACGCTGTTCCTGGTCAAGGACAGCGTCAAACTGGTCAGCATGCATTCCAGCAAGGGCCTGGAATTTCCGCTGGTGATCATCCCCGGTCTCGGCCAGATGCCCAAGACCGGCGAGGACGAAACCCACGAAGCCCGCCTGCTCTACGTCGCCATGACCCGCGCCACCGAACAGCTGCTGCTGATCCATCACGAAGATTCGCTGTTCAGCAAGCGCATCCGCGACTCGATCAACGAAGTGCAGGGGCAGCTGGACCGTGGCGCGTGAACCCTCCGGCTCTTATGGGAACCGACCTTGTGGATCGGCTTCTGTGGGAGCGGCTTCAGCCGCGATGCTTTTGCGCCATGATTTAAGAGCATCGCGGCTGAAGCCGCTCCCACAATAGCCGCCATCCTTTCCGCGACAGGAGCAAGCCATGATCGCCTTCGACCTCAACCCGCCCGGCGCGGCGCAGCGCACGCACATCACTGCCGGTCTGTCCGCCGCCGAGAAGCGCGTGCTGCTGGAGCACGGCACCGAGGCCGCGTTCTGCGGGGTGTTCCTGGACAACAAGAAGGACGGCATCTATACCTGCCGCTTCTGCGGGCTGCCGCTGTTCCGCTCCAGCGCGAAGTTCGACTCCGGTACCGGCTGGCCCAGCTTCTTCCAGCCGTTTGACCCCTCGCACATCCGGCTGATCCGCGACACCAGCCACGACATGATCCGCGTGGAGGAAGTCTGCGCGCGCTGCGGCAGTCATCTCGGCCACGTGTTTCCCGACGGTCCGCCGCCGACCGGCGAGCGCCATTGCCTCAACTCGGTGTCGCTGGGCTTTGTCGAGAACGGCGAAGCGTTGCCGGATGTGCTGCACCGTGGCGCGCCGGAAGGTCAGCCCGATAACGATCGATGAGGCTTACTCCGTGACGAGCATGCTGCCGTAGGAGCGCACCTTGTGCGCGAAAGCTTCTGTGGGCGACTTCTTGTGGGAGCGACTTCAGTCGCGACGCATTTCAAGCATATTAGGGAAGCATCGCGACTGAAGTCGCTCCCACAAAAAGCAAGGCCATCGCGCGCAAGCGCGCTCCTACGGCAGCGGGATCAGCGGCGATACGGCGCAAGCAGTTCCGGATCGTCGAACAACCCCGCCGGCAGCTGGTAGCACGGCTCGCGCCCGGCCGCGATCAGTTCGCGAATGCGCGTGGAGGAAATTTCCATCGGGGTGACCGACAACTCGATCAGCTTGCCTGCCGGCAGCGTACGCAGCTGTACCGGGCTATCCACCCGGCGGCCGCTGATTTCGCGTTGCAACACATCCGGCAGCACGGCCTGTTCGCCGGGCCGGCTCAGCACGCCGATATGCGCCAGCTCGAACAGCCTGCGCCAGCCATGCCAGCCCGGCAGACCGGCAAACGCATCGGCGCCGAGCAGCAGCACCAGCGGGCGCTCGCCCTGCTCGGCACGCAGCTCGATCATCGTGTCGACAGTGTACGACGGGCCGCTGCGCGTCAGCTCGCGCGCATCCAGGATCAGCCGCGACTGGCCGCGCAGGGCGGCACGCAACATCGCCACGCGCTGCTGCGCGCTGGCGATCGGCGGCGGACGATGCGGCGGGATGCCCGACGGCATCATCAGCACCTCGGCATCGAGCAGCTCGGAGGCTTCCCATGCCACGCACAGATGGCCGAGATGAATCGGATCAAAGGTGCCGCCGAAGATGGCTAAAGGTCGCATGCACGAACTCGCTCTCCCCGATGGGAAGAAACTTCAATGAAGCAAAACGCGCGCCGCGCCGCGTTTGCCTCCTCTCCCCTCCGGGGAGAGGATTGGGGTGAGGGGCGGGTGCTCGCGGGGAACTTGATCGAAGCATGGCTCGAATCAACTTCCCCGCCAGCTTGTCCCCTCACCCCAACCCTCTCCCCAAGGGGGAGCGGGAGTGACGGTATGGCCTGGCTTTTCTTCATGCCAGCGCCCGGGCCGCGCGGGGCTCGGCCATGGCGGCGATCAGCCGCTCGGCCTCCCGCCAGGCGTTGCCGGTCTCGCGGCCCTTGGCCATGCGGTCGATGCGCGATGCGCGGGCCAGGCATTGCAGCCAGTGCTCGCGCGGCGCGCGGCGCAGCGCTTGGCGAAACAGCTGCTCGCGCGCGGGCCACAGGTGTTCGGTACGGATCTGCGCGGCGAGGTCATGCGCATTGGCCAGGCGCAGCGCCAGTTGCAGCTGATTGACCAGCCAGCCCATCAGCGCAATCAATTCGTCGCCTTCGGCGCGCAGGCCGGCAAGGATGCGCAGCGCGCGCGCGCCGTCGCCGGCAAACGCGGCGTCGGTGAGTTTGAAGGCGTCGTAGCGGGCGCTGTCGGCGACCAGGTTTTCCATCTCGGCGAGGTCGATGCGGCCCTGCCCGTGCAGCACGGCGAGCTTGTCGATTTCCTGCGCGGCGGCGAGCAGGTTGCCTTCGACCCGTTCGGCCAGCAACGCGGCGGCATCGGGCGTGGCGGACAGGCCGCGCGAGGCGAGCCGCGCCCCGATCCAGGCGCCCCACTCATTCGGCCGCGGCGGGTTGAACACCACCATCGTGCCGCTGGCGTCGAGCTTCCTGCTCCAGGCGCCGTCGTGCTTGTTGCTCCACTCCATCGCGGTGATCAGCAGCGTGACATCCGGCGGCGGATCGGCGCAGAACGCGTTGATCGCCTTGGCGCCATCGATGCCGGGACGGCCGGTGGGCAGGCGCAGGTCGATCAGGCGGCGGGTGGCGAACAGCGACATGCCGGCGGCAGCGCGGGCCAGGTCGTCCCAGTCGAAATGCTGGCCGACATCCAGCACTTCGCGCTCGCTGTAACCGAGTTTTTTCGCCTGCGCGCGCAACGCATCGGCCGCCTCCAGTACCAGCAGTTCCACGCCGGCGAGCAGATACACCGGCGCCAGACGGTCCGCCGTCAACGCCTTCTGCCACTGCGCGGCACCGAGCGGCATCAGTGCGTGCTGGCTGCAGCCGCTGGTACGGCCAACTGGTGCTTGCCGGCTGCCTGCAGGCGGAACAGGATCGCCTGCACCATGTCGTCGTTGAGACTGCGCTGGATCTCCTCGACCTGCGAGGCGTTGCCGACACTGTTGGCTGCGTCGTAGCTGTATTCGCGCGACATGTTGATTCGCTGGTCGGGCAGCAGGGTCCGGCCGGCGGCATCGGTCACGTTGAACCGCACCTGGTAGCGCACGGCGTATTCGGTGATGCGCACGTAACCGCCCGCACTCAACGTGTCGGTGCTGAATGCCGCCACCGGCACGCGCAGTTCGGCCACGCCGGGGCCGCTGTCGTCCTCGACGCTGACCCCGGCATCACGCAGGGCACGAGTCAGCATGCGCGGGAGGTCGCCACCGCCGTTGACAGTGATGTGCACATGCTGCATCGATGCCGGCAGCGCCGCACTCTCGCGCAGATGGAACCCGCAGGCGCCAAGCGCCAGCACGGACAGCAGCAGCGAGGCATGGAACAGGTGGCGCGCTTTCAGGGCTCTCATGGATTTCATCCTGCGACGATGTTGACAATCTTGCCGGGTACCACGATGACCTTGCGCACGCTCAGGCCCTCCAGGAAATTCACCACTTGCGGCTGCGCGCGGGCTTGTCGCTCGGCATCTTCCTTCGAGGCGGTGACCGCCAGCTCGATGGTAGCGCGCAACTTGCCGTTGATCTGTACTGCCATGGTGACCGTGTCGCGCACCAGCGCGGCCGGGTCGACCTGCGGCCACGGCTGATCCTCCAGCACTGTCTGCGCGTGACCAAGCACCTGCCACAACGCATGGCTGATGTGCGGCACCACCGGGTTGAGCAGCAGCACCATCGCCTCCAGCGCCTCGTGCCGCACCGCGCGACCCTGGTCGCTCTGGTCATGGAACTTGCCCAGCGCGTTGAGCAGCTCCATCAGCGCGGCGATCGCGGTGTTGAACGCGTGGCGCCGGCCGAAATCGTCGCCGACTTTCTGGATCGTCTCGTGCAGCTGGCGGCGCAGGGCTTTCTGGAGTGTGTCGAGCACCGCTGGATCGACCACCGGGTGATCCGGATTCGCCGCATGCGTGGTGACCTCGCGCCACAGCCGCTTCAGGAAGCGCGCCATGCCTTCCACGCCGGCCTCGCTCCACTCCAGCGACTGCTCCGGCGGCGCGGCGAACATCGAGAACAGCCGCACGGTGTCGGCGCCGTACTTGTCCACCATGGTCTGCGGATCGATGCCGTTGTTCTTCGACTTCGACATCTTCTCGGTGCCGCCGATCGACACCGGCTGGCCGTCGGCCTTGAGCAGGGCACCGACCACGCGCGCCTTCTCGTCGCGCTGGATCTCCACCTCGGCCGGGTTGATCCAGTCCTTCGAACCGTCGGCGTGGTCGCGGTAGAACGTCTCGGCGATCACCATGCCCTGGCACAGCAGGCTCTGTGCCGGCTCGTCCGACTGCACCATGCCCGCGTCGCGCAACAGCTTGTGATAGAAGCGGAAATACAGCAGGTGCATGATCGCGTGCTCGATGCCGCCGACATACTGGTCGACCGGCAACCAGTAGTTGGCGCGCTCGTCGATCTGCGCATCGGCGCCGGGGCTGGTGTAGCGGGCGTAGTACCAGCTCGACTCCATGAAGGTATCGAAGGTGTCGGTCTCGCGCTCGGCCGGCCCACCGCATTGCGGGCAGGCGCACTTGCGCCATTCCGGATCGGCCTTGATCGGCGACAGCACGCCGCTGAAGGCCACGTCCTCGGGCAGCACCACCGGCAGCCGGTCCTCCGGTACCGGCACCGCGCCGCAATCCGGGCAGTAGATCACCGGGATCGGGCAGCCCCAGTAGCGCTGGCGGCTGACGCCCCAGTCGCGCAGGCGCCAGTTGATACGGCGCGAGCCGCTGCCGTCGCGCTCGAAACGGGTGGCCAGCGCGTCCAGTGCCTGGGCGAAATCCATGCCGTCGTTTTCGCCGGAATTGACCAGCACGCCGCGTGCGGTCCATGCGCCCTCTTGCTGGATGCGCCGCTCGAACTCCACGACCACCCGCACCGGCGCGGAGATGTCCTGGGCATTGCTGTCGCGACCGCTCAGCGCAGCCTGCATGCGATCGACGCCGACACCCAGCGACAGGTCGTGGCGGATTTCCTTCAGCGCATCGAGTACCGACGGATCGACGATCACCATCCGGATCGGCAGGCTGTATTTCTGCGCAAACTCCCAGTCGCGCTGGTCATGCGCCGGCACCGCCATCACCGCGCCGGTGCCGTAACCCATCAGCACGAAGTTGGCGACCCAGATCGGCACCGGCTCGCCGCTGAGCGGATGGATCGCGCGCAGGCCGGTGTCCATGCCGCGCTTTTCCTGGGTTTCCAGTTCCGCCTCGGAGACGCCGCCATGCTTCAGGTCGGCGATGAAGGTGGCGAGCTTTTCGTTGTCCTGCGCCGCCCGCAGGGCCAGCGGATGTTCGGCCGCGACCGACAGGAACGTCACCCCCATCAGCGTGTCGGGGCGCGTGGTGAACACGCTCAGCGGCTCGCCGCCGTCTTCCAGCGCGAAGTGGATCTCCAGCCCCTCGCTGCGACCGAGCCAGTTGCGCTGCATGGTTTTGACCGCGTCGGGCCAGCCCGGTAGCGTGTCCAGGCCGTCCAGCAGCTCCTGCGCGTAGTCGGTGATCTTCAAAAACCACTGCGGGATCTCGCGCTTCTCCACCAGCGCACCGGAACGCCAGCCACGGCCGTCCACCACCTGTTCGTTGGCCAGCACGGTCTGGTCGACCGGATCCCAGTTCACCACCGCGTTCTTGCGGTAGGCCAGCCCTTTTTTCAGCAGCCGGGTGAACATCAGCTGGTCCCAGCGGTAGTAGTCCGGTTTGCAGGTGGCGAACTCCCGGCTCCAGTCGATCG
>Ga0307377_10003210_pt1 | contig 18623 bp, 30 predicted proteins | sample TR3MG_FD_202535 | JGI IMG/M metagenome (GOLD analysis project Ga0307377, IMG submission 202535) | Soil microbial communities from Risofladan, Vaasa, Finland - TR-3 | ecosystem: Environmental > Terrestrial > Soil > Coastal area > Acid sulfate soil | place: Finland: Risofladan, Vaasa | collected... | reverse complement strand
CGAATGAAAAATAGTTTTCGCCGCCATCCGGAAACGCTCCCTCTCCAACTCCGGTAAGGACATGATCACCGACTAAATCTTTAAGTTCCATTATTACCTCCATCTCCGCTTTGGCGGCTCAGGTCGGCGTTCTCGTCCATGAGGTCGGACACCGCCGCTATCGTCTCGGTGAGCTCATTATCGAGTTCCTTAAGTTCATGAGCCGCTTTCTCCGCAACTAAACGCAGAGCACTGTTATCCCGCTTCAGCTCGGCGTTCTCGGCTTCGAGGGCGTTGAGGGTATCAAGTATACGCTCAAAACTCATCTCGTCATCATTATCCGTTATCCATCTTGCGTCACCTTCAAACCACGCCTTAAATCGCTTTTCCATGTTCAGCTCCTTTCGGTGTCGTCTACCTCGAACTTGTGCGGCCCGTCGATTATGCGACCGTGGATGTCCATGATCGCCCATTCGTAGTCATCTGGGGCTCCCGAGTAGTCCATCGCCCCAGGATGTTCCCAGTCGCCCTTGTCAAACCGCACAACAATTCCCGGTGTATTCGTGCAGAAACCCATCATTCGGTCGCGCGGTGAGGGTTTCGGCTCGGCTTTCGGCTTGACAGACCAATCGGTGTAGTACCATGCGTCTACCATACGGTCTTTTTTAAACCCTACGTAAACCCACGGTCCGAAATCTTCATCATCTGGATCGTAATAGGCAGTCGCTCCGTCCGGGAGAATGAGCGTCTTACCCGCGAGCATCGCATCAATCATTTCGCGTATTGTCATTTGTCCGCCTCCGGTCGCTTGTGAACGGCGACGATGGTGCCAAGCCGGTTTTTGGAATAGACAGTAGGAGGGACCGAACGCTGTGATAGGATGCCCGAATCGTATTCGGCTATCCATCCATACAACTCGTCAATCAACTCCCAGTCGATAAACGGCGGCAGGCGCTCGCAGTGAGTCCACGCCGTCTGATATAACAGCGCCGAGTTTCCGCTTACTATCCACTGACCGTTCCGTAGCTCAACGAAAAAACCCATGAACTTATACTTCTCGTCATCCCACGTTATCACCGGCTCACCGCGTCGGAATGGGCGTTTAGGAGTCGCTGCATCGGTTAAGTCAGCAAGCGATTTCTCGATCTTCGCAAGCGTGGCCACAGCCTCATCGCGCAGCTTTTGCAATTCGTCTTTGTTCATCGATTTCTCCTTTTTACCTCGCACGCGCGAGGGTTGGTTAATGTTGCGGACGACAAGCGCCGCCTGTTTTTTCGTCCGAGCGCTCAGACGCCAATTCCTCCGTATAGCCTCTCTACACGCTCGCTCAAGCCTTCCGGGTATAAGTTCACCACTTCATCTTCGAAAAGCGTTACTAACGGCCTTCTCGCTTGAAATCGCCGGGTTGGATAGTTATCGTATTCCCTGTTTTCCGGTGATTCACCGATTTCCCCGCGTGTTTTGCGCTGTTTATGGGCTCTCTGCGGTCGGTCCTCCCAGGTGACGAAATGCGTCCGATTGTTGACCGATGCATTGTACCTGCTCACCACATCCGCGACAAGTTTCGCCGGCACTTTGCCCGAAGTTTGCTCAAGCTCGATGATGGTTTGCCCACATTTGACCCGATAACCATGCAGCTCCATAGTCAAAAGCGCAACCGAATGAGGCTGTCCGCATAGTGGGCATCGGTCAGTCAGCATGTATCCTTCTCCGATGTTCCAGACTTTCATGATGCAATCCCCCGTGGTGCAAGTTCGAGTGACCGGTTTAGCCCGAGTGCAGCTTGCCCTTTCGCACTGAGCTCCCGGCCGTCGTAACACTGTTCATCCCACTCCGCCGGCATTGGCCCGAGAACCGTGCGTCCTCCCTGTGGCGAGTGTGTGTCGTGCCAGTATAGCCACCAGCTTTCGTACTTCGTCGCATTTCCCATTCTGCAGGTCTCCCGCACTCGGTCACGCTCCACTCTCCAGATCGGGATTCCAGCCTGTTCGCGCTTAGTGGTTTCCGCTTCTATCCTGCGATCAAGCTCCGCGTTGTACGGCAGTTCTTCGAGCCGCTTCGGTCGAGTATAGGTCTCAGGTCGGCCCATACGCTTCATGCAATCGTCGAACACCGAGATATCGGGAAGGATGCGAAATTGCGTGCCGAGCGACCTCGATGCTTCGTTGTACAGCTCCATCGTGTAGGCTTGCGGCAGGTCACCGAGCTGTCGCAGAATGTGTGCGCGCTGGATCTTGCTGTAGGTGAGCGGGTTCCGTTCGTCTGTTGTGTAAAGTGCCTCAAGAGCGCTGAGCATAGCGTCGGTGTGATTCATCTCTTGCCTCCGTGTAGCCAATCAATCGCATCCTGCTGCTTTCGGTCGAACTCTGCGGCAGCGATCTGGCTTTTGAACGATTGCTCGAGCATCGTGATCACCTGCGCCCATCTGGTTGACAACGCGCTTGGTGAAAACGGCGCTCCCTTCCAGTAGCTGTCGCGCCCCTGGTCCCGAGCGTGGTAGTAGGTGATGAGGATCGCGTCGGCCAATTCCACATCTGTTGAGAATGGTGTTTTCGGTCTGAGCTTTCGCGTCTTCCCGGCGAGTACGGTAAGCTGCTCGCGCTCCACTCGCACATTGCCCCACGTCTCCACCGGCTGCACTTTGAGCATCTTCGTCTGATAGTGATCGGCAAGCTCGTCTTTCATGCGAGACGGAGGTTTCGGTGAGACGGTGACAGGCGGTTCGGGAGACGGATCAGCCGCAGGCTGAGACAAATCCTCATCGTCTGGCCACGGCGGCATCGACTCCGATTCGTCGGGCAATTTTTCGTCGGCTGCACCATTCTTAAGATCTTCTCTTCTTTCCTCTACTCTACTCTGCTCTACTCTACTCTGCTCTACTATGCTTTGTGTATAACTGTCGCGGTTATTCGATAACCGCGCCGTTAACTCGATATCCGCGCCGGTTATTCGATAACCGCGCCGGTTATTTTTTTGCTGTGTCATTTTGACACTATCATGTATGATAAAAGATTCACCCGTTTCAGGCTCTGTCACCCCGTATTCGAGTCGGCTATTCTCGTCTCGCTCCACGATCTGCATGATATCTTCCGCATTCGGAGGCGACGCTTGGCGTTTTCTGTAGAGCTCCGTCAAGCTTTCACAGAGATCCGGACTGAACACGACATGGTGGTCTTTCCAAAGATCTCGATGCAACTTTCCGGTGTTGACCATAGTCTCGACCATCCTGATCCCCTCGATGTCATCACAGCCGATCTTTGCGAAAAAATAGAGCCTGTCGGCTTCCATATCGAGCTCGATATAATGCCGGGGTGTCAGGGTAAGAGCGCGCATCAGGTTGGTGAAAAACCCTATGCCCGCAAGTCCGTGTTTGTGTTGAAGTACGGTCAGAGTTCGGCCGTCCTTCGCATAAAATGGAAAATAGTCCGCGTCAAATCTCTCTCGTCTGGGCATGAATGGGCTTCCTTTATGCTGTTGTTTTGTCACGGTTTCGATGAACGCGGGCGGCCTTCTCTGTAGATTTTTTGCGATTCGGACTTCGCTTCTGTCAGCCATTCAATGATGAAGTCGATCTGCTCAAAAGCAATTTCGACACATGGATCGTAATCATTTTGACCATCCGGCTGGCTCAACATAACGCCGCTGTCGGTTGTTACAATAGTGATTTCTCTCATTGATTTCTTCATGCTGGTTCCCTTTTGGCGTGAAATAAAAAAAGACGGCAGACCCGAGCTCCTTGGCAGGATTCATAGCAGTGCAGGCTGCTACTAACTCAGATCTGTCGTCTTTCTTTTTCGTGCTCCTGCAAGCATACACTTAGCTGCCACACTAAGCAATATCCAATCTACTCTTTTTATGTCGACACCGCAAATACGACTGTGCATTTCTTCTCACTTTTCCGAATGTTTTTCCGAGTCTGCGCGCTCGGACTTTCGGGCGGCTCGCTTTCGATGATTTGAATCAGGAGCATTCTTGAACAACGCCCCGCGCTCTGGGGCCATGTGTCTGTGATCTCCACGGGCTATCGCTTGGAGATCCGCAGTGTCGAGCATGGCGACGTCTTCAGCGGGTGCTCTGGTCATTGCTCCTCCCGAATATGCTCGATGGCCTTACCCGGTTCCGCCGTTCTCCAGTCAGGCCATTTGCGCCGTTCGTTTTCTTCCTGCTTGCCAACGAGCGCGGCAATGATGTCGGCCGGGGATGCTCCATTCCTCCACGCTCCATCGAGCGCCAGGATCACGACATCGATCCACTCGACAATGTCCTTCGGATCGCGCTCAATCTCGGCAAGCTCCTTCTTGATATGATCGATGATTCCAAGAGTGGTGTTGCCGGGACCGAATGTCAGCTCCGACCATCCCCTTTGACGCCATAGATGTTCTTCGAGATCAAACTTCATTTTCCCTCCGATTGTAGCATTCAGCTATCATCTCGTCTCAACCAATGCCCTAAGTGCCACTGATTGCAAAATCGGCATCGGTAAATCTGGACGTGCAACGGCCAGCCACGCCTCGCAAGAGCTTTCGCTGCATCCTGGCGCGAGCCGTACTTGGCCTTGCGCTCGCACACATGCCGGCGAATTGCACGTTTGGAGGACATCACACAGCGCCCTCAAGTTCATCCAGTGCGTCAAACAGCGAAGGTGCCGACCTCTCTTCGTCTGCCAATTTCAGGTACGACAAGCCATCTTTCCAGCTTTGCGAGTTGAGCTCACAACCGAACCCATAGCGGCCAAGCATTACCGATCGATACGGAACTGTCATAAGCCCACCGAAAGGATCCGCAACCACATCTCCCGGATTCGAGTAAACAGTGCGCGCCGTCCGCCGCGAAGTGCGCAGATAACCGCGTCACGCTCATGCGGCTTTAAGATTGGCGAAAGCTCCGACTGATCTACCTGAAACCCTGTCTCCGGGGCCGCGGCAATCTTCGACCGCAAAAAATCGTCGTAGGTCGTTGTTGAAATTGTCAAGTTACTTTCCTCTCAATATGCAGTTTACTTTCTCGATTCGCCGGCCTATCCACGACATCACCGGGACCGCCATCGAGTTACCGAGCGACTTGTATCGTGGACCATCTGCGGCTGGTTTGCCACGGTAGGTGATGAGCGTATATCCACGAGGAAATCCCTGGAGTGCTTCCGCTTCTTCCGGGACTAATCGACGTACACGATGGGACTGTGTTGGTTCCGCTTGAATGCTCTCGGATCGCCGTACTTCTTGAATCGTTGATAATGTTTGTCGCAGTAGCCGTGACCCTTCACCGGCTTCCCACATATCTCGCATGAACCTTTCGGCCGGTGAAGGCGAATATGGCAGCTCCGACAAATACGAACCAAGTTCCGCCGCAAGTTGTTCGTGTGGTCGCCATCTTTGTGGTGCACATCCGTCGCATCCGGCTTCCCACAAATCGAGCACGGTCCATTTGGAACCATCTTCCGAGCGTGATAGTGCGATGTTGACCAATCCTCGCTTTGGCTTGGTCGCGAGTCGAAATCTGCCCCCATACATTTCTGATCGCAATACTTCCTTCGGCCAAAATGCAGCAATGATTCCAATGCACCATTCGGATAGCGTTTCCTCGTCAACGTAACGCCACAGTGCTCGCAATTTTTCAACGGGGTCGGTTTCTGTTTTCTTCCCATGCCTCACACTATACATAGTTTCAACGTTTTGTACAACTATCGGCGTCCCGCGTCCTGTTCCATCCTCCCTTGCGTCGAATCCTTCTCCGCGGAGAGCGTGGGCGATCAATGGCGTTTGATTGTTGACGCCCTTTCCGATATTGGACCGCGTGAGAAATGGGAGGCCCGCATCACCCTCGGCGTTTACCACAATCACCGGGTTTTGCCCCCGGCTCTCTCCGATTCGCTCCACACCACGCCCCGATTGAGTCAACGCAGGGACGGTTACGATGTTGATATCATCTTCCTGTCTTCGTCCGGAGTATCCTCCTTTGCCACTTGACTCAGCGCCTCGCGTAATTGTGGAGGCAACTCTTTCCCCCGTTTCTCGGCTCGGCGGAGGATTCCCGCGCACGCTTTCGCGCTCAAAAAGTACCGCTGCGGCAACTCGCCAGTCTCCAATATATCCGACAACGAACACACGGCGGCGTCGCTGGGGAACTCCGAAGTACTGAGCGTCAAGCACCCGGTAAGCGAACCCATACCCGAGTTCGGCCAAGCCGCCGAAGAATGAGCCGAAATCGCGTCCTCGATTGCTTGATAGTACGCCGGGCACGTTTTCCCAAACGATCCAATCCGGCCGAAATGCTCGAGCAATTGCGAGATAGACGAGCATGAGATTACCTCGCGGATCATCGAGTCCGCCCCTGAGTCCGGCGACTGAGAACGACTGACAGGGCGTTCCTCCGACCAGAATGTCAATTGGTGCATCTATTTTCCACTCCCTGTATTTGGTCATGTCGCCCAGATTCGGAACCGATGGCCATCGCTCCGACAGTACGGCGCACGGAAACGGATCGATTTCCGCAAACGCAGCCGCTTCCCACCCGAGCGGATGCCACGCGACGGACGCCGCTTCAATGCCCGAAGCTACAGATAGGTAACGCACTATACCCTCGCACTTTATCACCGGCCCCCGCAAACAGATCTACAACTTTGGTTGTCAATTGGTCACGTCCTTATCTGAAGATGTATGATTCGGTCAATCGAACAGGTAGCTGCGTCAGCCTTCCTTGTATCCCCACTTTCCGTTCGCGTTCGCCATCGCGGCCTCTTGTGGCATGAACTCCTCGCTGAACGGTACGAAGCATGACGTTCGGGACGTGGAGATTGCGGGGACTCCTTTCGGCGATCGCTTCTCACGATCTTCGATCATGCTGAACAGCCAGCCGCCGGGAACGCGCATCACATATGTGTGATCGGTCATCGTGTACCATCGGCCCGGCGTCATCGTATAGAGCGATTCAATGTTGCGAATAGGTTGGTTCATCGCTTCCCTCCGAAGTGCGCTTGCGCCTCTTCCCACGCATTATTCAGCTCGATCGCCCTATTCGAGTCTCCGCCGCTATCTGGATGGTTCGCGGCTATCGCCCGACGGTACGCGGCCTTTGCGGCATCGAATCCAGCTGTGGCATCGATCCCAAGTACCGAACGCCAGTTGTCACCGGGCGCTGGCAGCGCGACGAAGCCTGTAAACGCTCGGTCCAGGAAACCGGGTATCCCATCGCGCTCGATCTGCCGCATCGCGGAAATGCCTCGAGCTATCGCGTACGTATTTTCCCAGACCGTGCTGTAGGTATCGCATGGGATGCAAATGGACTTGCCTTTGCGTTCGAAGTAGATTGCGACCCCGCTGTCAGCCGGCTCCTTCGCGTTCGAGTACACATCGCCATCGTTGCGGGTTTTCATGTTGGTTGAAATCACGAGCTTCCGTCCGCCTAGTCTATCCACTTCGTCGCGGAGGTAATTTCGAACCTCATACAATGTGTGCTTTCCGAATCTCGACCCGACACGCCGTGCCGATCGCTTGTACCCGTCTGGCCACTGAAGCGGGTATGACTCATAGAGATATTCGTTCACTTAGGATGCCTCAGAATGGCACGTCATCTTCGAACACCGCCTGGTTCGCAGGTTCATCCACCGCGGGCCACGCACCCTCTGATACTGTCGGTGGAGCTGGCTTGTACGAGCTTCCAGATCTTGCTGCGGGAGCCGACCCCTCCTGTTTATTGCCGCCCAACAGCTGGACGTTCGCGACGTGAATCTTAAACGTACTTCGCGACTGGCCGTCTTTTTCCCATCGCTCCTGACGTAGCTCTCCCTCGATCGCCACCTGCTTGCCTTTGGTCAGATACTGTTGGAGCCCTTCGGCCGTCTTGCCCCATAATACGCATTCGAAGAAGTTGACTTCGTCCTTCCAATCGTCCCCGCTTTTCTTGCGGTAGTTGTTGGCAATCGCAAGATTTCCGATAGCCATCCCGCTTGGTAGGTACTTGAGCTCCATGTCTCGCGTACACCGTCCGATCACGATCACGTGGTTCAAGTCCTGGCTCATACATTTCCTCCCCTGGCAGAACGCGGCGGCTGTTCGCAAATGAGAACTCTATCGAATCCGACACGAATACGCCCCGCGTCGTCCTCCCAAACATCTGGGCATAACCCGGTGAGAATCACGACGATTGACCGAATGTTTGCCCGTTTGGCCCCGATCGCCTCCGACAGTTGCCACTCGGTAACTCCGAACGTCGAACGCTCAATCACTTGGAGGGCGCGTTGGACGTCAGCCGGGGCTTCACTGACCGATGACGCCGGCGCGCTCACGCTGCCACCTCCGCCACCTTCGCCGACACAACAAGTTCATCCATCCTGATCACCTGCGGGCACATCTGCTGCACGGAATCGTTGTGCGTGACGAATAGGATCTGGTGCGCGTGCATCGCGTCCATGCTTGCGGTAATGAGGCGGTAGTACCGGGTCACCGCCTCCGGATCAAGGCCCCCGTCTCGCTCATCGTAGATCGGGGTCTCAAACCGGCGACCGCCATTTCGTGCTGTCGCGATGGCAAAGCTGTCCTGTATTGCCTTCCGCACGTACGTCGACTCGCCTCCTGAGAGCTCGCTGAACTCCTGCCACTGGCATGCCGGATCCTTCTCCGCTCCGTCAAATATCCAGATTCCGAAACTCTCGATCTGTTTGGTTTTGGCGCCGCTGCCGCTCATCTTCGTGGTCCGGATCTCGACAGAGAATCGTCCGTCATAGCTTTCGCGCAGCAGGTTGTTACTGATCTCGCTCAGACTCGGTGCAAGGGCGTCAAGTTCGAGTGCCTGGATTCCCTCAACGCTGCATGCGCGCTTCAACAGCGCCCACCGCTCGACTTCAGCCTGCTTTGCCGCGAGCTCAGCGCGTAGCCCCTCGATGCCCTCAGACTGCTTCCGCAGCTCATCAAGCTGCACGCGCAGTTGCTTCGATTCCGCCTCAAGTGCGGCTTTGTTGCTCACAGCTTCGGTATACGCCCGCTGGACTGACTCGTGCTCGTCTTGCGCTGCGAGCGCGTTGGACTCTGCTGTCGGGTCAAGCGCCGCTTCAAGTTCAACGATCTTCGCATCGGCCTCATTGATCTCACGAGCGATATCCGCAAGTCGACTGTCTATCTGCTCGATGTGAGCCTGCGCTGCATCGGCCTTGCGGACCGTATCTTCTGCGCTGGGCAGTTCGATCCATGCCATCTCACCTTTAATCGCTTCAAGCCGGGCGTTGTCGAACTTCGTCTCTTCAGGCTTCGCCGGCCATACGATTGCTTCGATCTCTGCAGCGATATCCTTTCCCTCTCGCGCCACCTTTTCTTTCGCAGCTCGCGATTCGGTGAGTGCCGTGGTCTGCGTGTCGACTGCAGCTTGCAACTGAGTGCGCCTCTCGTCTTCGGACGCTACCCATGGCAACGGCTCTCCGCAGCTCGGGCAGGTGTCATGCCGCTCGCCGGCAAGAACCGACTTCGCGTGCTCTATGGCCTGTTCAGACCGAACAATCTTGACATCAAGCGCCCGATACTGTTCCTGGAGGGCCGTTTTGCGGCTGGATATCTCATCTGCATGAGCCTGGCAACGTTCGCGCTCGGCGTCGTACTCGGCCATGACATGCGCGTTTCCCTCAAGCCATGCGCTGTACTCTCGCTCGATTGACTCTTTCTCTGCATCAAGTTCACCATACCGATCAATCTCCTTCTGTGCGGCTTCCCGCTTAGCCTGCGCCGCTTCGTATATGGCGCGCTCTTTCAGCTTCGCATCGCGCTCTGCTGTCACCCGAACCTTCCGGCTCTTGTGATCAAACACGGTACGCGCTGTCTGCCGGTAAGTCTCGGCTGCCGCCCGCGCTGCCTCAGCTTTCGACTTGGCGATCTCGACGGCTGTCGATAGCTCGCTGATTGTAGCTACCGAGTCTGCTACCGCGCCATCCAGCTGCGAGATTCGCGTCTCGATCTCAGGTATTCTCCCAACGCTCTCGGTGATTGCCTTGAGTCGCACTTCCTTAGCCGCGATCTCGTCGGTGATCTGTCTACCCTTTTCGTGCGCTCGGGCCGTGTACGTCTGGTATCGCTGATTGCCTGCAAGCTCTGTGTACATCGCCACTTTCTGTGAGGCCGTCGCATCGTTGAAGTCAGGCGATATTCGGTTGAGCGGGGCACCCTTCGGCGTGTTCTGAGTCTGCGGCAGATAGGCGTATTTCAGGTACATCGACATAGGGCCAAAAAGTTCATTGACCGCAGCTTCATACGCCTCAAGCCTTCCGGTGTCACCTGGATACGGTACCCACCCGGCCCCAAGGTCGTGGTACAGGTGATACTCGACGCCTCCGGACTTGTTCTTGCCGTCGATCAGCATCAGGCCGCGGTAACGAACACCGGTTCGCATGTCGGTCATCACAACTTCGCGTACCGAATCGCGCAGGCGGAACTGACTTTTGATCGTCGCATCTTTGGTCATGAGGAACGGATACATATGACAGTTGTCGAGCAACGTTGACTTGCCGGATCCGTTTTTAGCCACAAGTGCGATCGCTCCGGCGCCGTAGGCATCGAAATCAAGATACACTTCGTCCGACTTCAGTCCCTTCCATATACCCTTCGCGCCGCGTACCCGAACACTGTTCAATCGCCACCACGCCTGCGCACCGGAGCTTCCGACCTCTGCGGCGCACTCGGCTTCAAGCAGATCAGCGAGCTTTAGCACATCCTCGCCTACCGCGATCGATGTGTTCTCGGCCCACACCGATACTTTGTCGCGCAGCTTATCAACTCGTGTGATCCCCTCTGCTCGCACCGTCTCTGAGGCTATCGGGTCGATTGAGACGCTTGAAGTCGCGTCGGCTCCCCCCTTCAGTAAGTCGGTGCGAATCGCGTCAAGATCAAGCTTCGCACCTTCCTCCTTCGTGCATCGAATCTGTAGCCATGCGCTTACTCCCGCGAAGTCGGCCTCGGCAACCTTCTCATGGTAGTTGTCGATAGTCGCCTTGATCTTGAGATTTCGCGGCTGCGGGAGGTCGATGCGCTCGACTTCCGGATCGACAACCTCGTAATCAACCTCAAACAGTTCAGAGGTCGGAGAGCGATCGCCGAAAGTCACCAGATTCACGCCCGGCTGGTGCTCTTCGCCGCGGGTCTGCGCGACGATGCTCCCAGGATAGTAGAAATTATTGCCGATCTTCTGCGGAAGATGAATGTCTCCGCCTGCGATGTAATCGGCGCCTACCATCTCAAGATCGCTGATCGACAGACCGTCCTCTACCGACTGGCCGCCCATGTCCGAGCCTTGAACGTGGCCGTGATAGAGCATGATGCACGGGAACTCTGGATACTCGCGACGAACAGCGCCCATTGCAAGCAGAATCGCGCGCAGCTTCACGTTCATCTGATCGGTAGCCTCAGCTCGGTTCAGGTTCGCCTCGGCGTCAGCGAGTAGCCAACCTTTTGACGGCTCCGGGATGCCGAATATGAGGCATTTGGCGCCTCCGGTGTCGAGTGTCACAGGGCTCTTTGCTGACCATACATCGCCTTCGACTCTTCCGGTCTCCGTGAGAAAGTACGGAGTACCTGGCTCAAGCAGCATGATCTGATACCGCGACCGAAGCCGAGTGAGAACATCAAGCGATCCGGGAATGTCGTGGGTAATGGTGCCAGCTACCATCACGACAGGCGCGATATCAGCAAGCCGCTGCAGCCGATCGGTGTACGCGGTGAATCCTGACGACTCGGCGTTGTACATGGAAGCGTCCCAAAAGTCGCCTGAAATCGCCGTAAAGTCCGCGCGCTCGGACTGCGCGATATCGATGATCGCCTCTATGGACCTGATCGTCGGCGCAAACAGCTGGCCTTTTTGACAGTGCCAATCGGCTGTGTGTACGATCCGGATCATGCTGCACCCCCGAGACTGCTCTCCCATGTCTTTATGCGCTCAAGCACCTTACCCATGTGCTCCTTGTCTTTGGTCGCAAGAGCTTCAGTGATCTGCTGTCGGCCGTTCGGCGGGATCTTATTGCCGTACTTCTCGGTGTAGTCGATGAGCGCCTGATAGACGGCCTCGGCCTCCGGATCGGTCGCCTCACCGAACGGATCTGCGCCACTCGGCTCATCGTCGAACACCGCTGCCGCGGCCTGCGCATGCTCAACAGGTTCGCTGTAACCGATCTGTGCGCGCGGCTCAGCGGATGACGGCCCGTACAGCGCGGTCTTTGCGCCTATCGCCATTTCGAGTGCCGCGTTCGCCATGCCAGGGATCGACAGAAGGCCATCAACGTTTCGGTCCACACGGCTTACGATCATACCGCGCATGAGCTCTTCGGGAGTCTTGAACGCTCGGGGAATGTGGGCGAGCTTGTGAATCAGCGCGTGATGAGCGCCCGTCACACAACGAGCTTCGCCTGACTTCGCTGTTTCAAGCAGATGCTTGCGCTTGGCGATGTCGCTACCATACTTTTCCGGCTGATTCAGGCAATCGAGCTCGGAGCGAAGTTCCGCGTCCCACTCGTAGCTCGCATCGTCGGGGAGCATCGTTCCGTCAGGCTGTCGGCGCTGACCCCAAACGTGGGTGACCCACACGTATTTGTCGCGTTTTGTCGTCTCAGTCCGCGTGATCTCGATACCGGCTTTCTCCCGGACGAGGTTTACAAGGTGCGGCTTCATCATGATACCGACCTTCGGTATTGGATCGTAGAAGTCATCTTTGACCGGGTTGATTCTGGTAACGACCGGCACGAAAAGCGATTGCGTATCAAGATCCTCGGGCCGAACGTATGACACGCACCCTGGGTTTGACTCGATGACCTTCAGCGCCTTCTGCCTGGCCTGAGCGCGAATAACATCGATTTCTTTGGAATCTGACATATAGAACCTCCACATTGATGTTTTGAAGAAAGCCGGGGGCTGGATGTCCAGTAGGCTCCCCCGGAAAGGCCGTAGTGGAGGATACGACCGGTGCATTGCCTATTATGCGCCGGAGGTATCCGTCCTATTATCCGTTCGCGAGAACCAGCCCCTTGTCGAGGATTGTCTGCTTCACCAGATCAATCCCCTTCCTCAACGCCTCTGCGGTCGTCTCGGGTGTGTCGTATTCGGCGGTCACTTCGAACGTCACGACGCCCTTGGTCGTGCTCGAAATGTTCATTCTCGTGCGCTTGTTGGTCGCTTCCTGATTGTCTGCCATGTGTCCTCCTTTCCTAAAAGGTGCCGGGTCGCACAACGTACAACCCGGCGTACTGTGTTTTAGGGACCTATCGCCCGACTGAGATGCCAGTCGGCAGCAATTTGTAACCGCTAAGCGGTCTGGAATCGCCACGAATTGAACGTGGAATTGATAGCCGCTAAATCGTGGCCTTTGATCTGCGCACTATCTCGGCTTAAGTTGCCGACGCTGCTCTACCATGCAGCACGATCCCGTCTGCCGGGCACTTACGCGGTCCGGCTTACGTACCTCAGCGAGTTTATTTCGCTCGGTATGCGAAACAACGACGCTCGCCACGCCCGGGTGCCTTGACTGGACTGCATCGGCAACCGATCCTTCCGCGCTGTTCCATAGGAGGTTTGGAAGCGGCAGGATTCGAACCTGCATTACAGCTGACCATTGCGTCTCTTGCGCTCATAATGCTTTTTACACAAGCCGCGTCCGTGTTGCAGTCGATCACATCCCTCAACAGAACAGATGACGGGTGGATTCCCCGCTCCTCTTCTGCCGAATGGATTACCGGGCGGAGGATTTGGCGGAACGATATGCCCTTTCTTTCTGTGATATGCCATATGGCACGGCCTGCATAAAACAGTAAGATTTTCCACATCGTTGTACCTTTCGTCCCATGGCTCCATTCTGACTGCATGGTGTACACAAAGATCATTAGTAGTTCCACATTGGCTGCATTGGTGTCGATATTTTGCCATTACATAATCACCGGTCTCTTGCTTGATTCTGTGATACTTCATTTGACCAGGCTACCATGTATGGCGGAATATTACAACACCAATTCCGCCACGCTCCCGAATAATGCTCATTTAGAACGGTATCGCCCCCCAGTCAACCGCGAGAATATCCGTCATCGATGCAAGCCATGGGACGAATGCTCCGTCAGCCGTTTTCATCATCAGATACGGCAAGAATCGCTCAATCTTCCCTTCCGGCTCACCTATCGCCCGCGATGTGTTCCGGTTGATCCCAACCCCTTCCGGATAGCCGGGCTGGTATACAACAAACATGTTCTTTCCGTTCCACCCCGACCGCGCTATGCGAGATCCCTCTTTGACCATCTTCAGAGCTTCACTGAAATCCATAGTAACTCCTTCCGCGTTACAGTCGCGGCCCTGCATTGGAGCGCCGGGGACTCGAACCCCGGAATATCCATTCCGCCCCGAGAGTGCCGGTCTTTCCCGGCTGTCAGGCTTCCTGCGCCACAGCATCCACCCGAGAGTTATTTTAGGTGCCGCTCTCGGCCGGACGCACCCCGCGTTACAGTCGCGGCCCTCCCGTCTTCCACTTAACCGGCGCAGCTCACTATCGCCTAATGCTGTCTGCGACGACAAGTTCTGGTTTCGCAAACTCAAGGTCAGGCTGTAGGCGTTCGCCTTCGATGTACAAATCAGCCTCCGCCTCAAGCTCGCGCATTCGCTCTAGAATTGTCATCGGCGCTCCATTCACTCCGACAGTCACCGTCTCACCGGTCCGAGCGTTCAGACTGTGAGCATACTCGATCTTCTCAGTTGATACGGTCATACGAGCGTCTGTCGTCCCACGCAGTGTCATAATGAACCGATAATACTGGAATCCTTTGCCGTCGGTACCACAGTTGATCGATTTCATCGCAGTCAACTCGTGACCGACGAATGCAGAAAGCTCAAGTGCGAGTCGTGCCATTGCACGAGTGTACTCTGATCGCGGCTCCTCCCATGATGCAAGACGGTGGAGTGCTCCGTCAGTATCCGACCACACGACATCCACAATCCCGTCTCTACTTGCGTTGCGAATTGACTTGATCAATCGTTTCTCCATTCATCGATCACGATGCTCGCCCCTGGACTACCGTTTTTCTCACAGTAGTATTTCTGCACACGGGCATAGACAATTTGCGCGTCATCACGCCACACACCGACTTGCGTCAGACAGTCGTATAGCGCTTTGGCAAGGTTGTCACAATCAGGCTTCGCCGTGTGGGGTATAAGGCCGTCTAGCGAGGATTTCGTCAGCAAGCGCTTCGGTCGCGGCATCAGAAACACTGCTGACACGTAAAGCGGCCCGTCTATCGGCTCTGGAGGCAGGTACGGCCGTATGGCAAATGCTATCTGAGCTTTCCACGCTTCCGCGGTTCCCGGATCGTATACTTGAGCCTTCCCGCCGCGCGCTGTCGCTCTCGGCCTCGGCTGTCCTTTCGGCACTCCGTCCACAGAAAACGCAATGGCCCGATATTTCACCCCGACTTCCATCCACCGCCTCCGTACTGATATACACCGCGCCAATCAGCAGCCCGAGTAGAAAACACCCGGCCGCGACAACCACGAACCCGGCCCAAAAGATCGCCGGTGAGAGCTCGATCATGACGCCGCCCTCGTTCTCGCCTGCGGGCCACGGCGACGATCTTCGGGTGCTTTCGGCTCATCTTTGACCATCGCAAATCGTTCGATTTCCGCACGCGATATGTAGTTTGTTCCGCGCACTTTGGCGATTTTGCCCTGATATACCCATTGGTGCACTTGGTGCTTTTTGACCCCCAGTAGTTCGGCGGCCTCAGTGTACGTGAGAAGAAGTTTTTCTACCGGCATCGCGCCACCGTCGAAAGCCCACCGATCGGTTCAAAGAGTTCGGCATTGAAATACCCTTTGACGCCGAGCAGATTCACATACCGCTCGCGAAAATGGAGCGGATGACGATGTACGCCTGTCACAACGCACGCATCGCCCTCACGCGGTACGATGCTTTCAATGCCCTTCGCGTCTACCCACGTGCCGCCGCGAGTGCAGCGAACAAGCTGTCCTTTGATAAATGTGTGTTTCATTTCGGGGACCTCCTGCGGAATTGTGATAAGGGTTAGGTCAAGGTGCTCTTCGATCGGCGCAAAATCTACGTCGTTCCATGCGTGATCCGGCCACTGCGCGAATATCAGGTAGCAGTAACGATCATCGGAATCGGTATCCGCTACCATGTATATTGATCGATGTTTCGGGCCGTCGCTGGTTGGCAATATCCTGCCTTCCCGGTACCAAAGGCCGCTTGAGACGCAAACGACCAGCTGCCCAACTTCGAAACGCGGCTTCATGGCGTGACCCCGGGTGTCGCAGCATGCACGGATGCGATCATGTCCACGTATCGCTTGTACTCCGCAATTTGCTCTGGCGTGTAGTTTTCAGCGGCTCCAATTTCGTCAGCCTTCTCTTGCCAGAACTTAATTGAGTGATGATGACAGCCGATGTCGATTCGATCTTCTCCCCAATATGACACCGCGTGGCGCGAGCCTATGATGTATACGATTATCGGCCATGCGTTGTAGCCGATCCGTGCGTTGTCGCCGATCCGTGCGCCGTCGCCGATCCGTGCGTTGTCGCCGATCCGTGCGTCGTCGCCGATCTGTGCGCCGCCGCCGATCCGTGCGCCGTCGCCGATCCGTGCGTCGTCGCCGATCCGTGCGCCGTCGCCGATCTGTGCGTAGTCGCCGATCCGTGCGTTGTAGCCGATCTGTGCGCCGCCGCCGATCCGTGCGTAGTCGCCGATCCGTGCGTTGTAGCCGATCTGTGCGCCGCCGCCGATCTGTGCGTAGTCGCCGATCTGTGCGTAGTCGCCGATCTGTGCGTAGTCGCCGATCTGTGCGCCGTCGCCGATTATTATTCCTCGCTCAGCAATAGCCGCCGCATCCGTGAGCTCATGCTTGGTCCACCCAGTATCGTCGTGCCATAGATAGATCATGCTGCGTCTCCATCGTCGGTGAACACGAACTCCGAGAAGGTGCCCGGACGGCCAACTTTCTCCCATTCCTCGAACCGGCGTATCGACCAGTCGAAGTAGTCAGAGCCTTCCGCGTCGCGGGCATGCTTTGAAACCGAGTTTAGATATGCCTGGAATCTCGGTGGAAGTTCAGCGTGCGGAATATCCAGATTGCGGACCGCTTTCAGCGTGCGGTTATCAACGTGCACAGGTTTACCCATATAAACCTCGCCTTCCTTGCTACGTGGTAGCTTTGTTTGCGTCCCGGATGGGATGCGTCGGGTTTCGCAACCCGGTAGAGTTGAGTACACAGCCGATGATCTGATCGAATGTGCGGATCTGATCCGGTGTGAACGGCCAGCTGGATGAATGTGTTTTTTTCAATGGCTCCTCCTATCTATTGGAATGACTCTGCGCGTCGAATCGCGCTCGAGCTTTTCGGCGACCGCCTCGGCCACCCAATCCTGTAAATCGATCCCGGCCTCAACCGCTGCTATTTTGGCTGCACGATGGAGTGTCAGCGGGACCCAGGCGAACACTCTCTTACTACTTTTGGTAGTCGTTGTCTCTTTCATACGTAGTAATTATACCCGAAACATGGTCACTGTCAAGCAATTCTGCAAATATTTTCTTTGATGTCCACGAATCGTAGACTATATTGAATCAGGTGATACTCCGTACCTCGTGGGTGTATACGATGAAGGTGAAAAGCGTGTCATACAAGCTGCGCTCAAGACACACCGTGCGAAAAAGTAGCGTATATTCCTGACAGCGATATCGCGGCAATTACTTTTAGAGTAACAACATACAGGCAAATTGAATCTTTGCAACTGCCGTAACCCTTCACGTCTCACGCAGCTATCAGTCTGCCACTATAAATTATCGCGCAAATAAGTGAAATACTTGTTGACATACTGTCGTATAAATGAGATAATTAGAGAGTAAACAAGGTGCGAGTAGCACCGAGGAGGACGAGATGAAAAATAGCGAGTCGACAGTGACAATTCGCGAATCTGGACATGGGATGGACGAGCTAACAACTGGCATGATGTACGCATCCAGCATCGACTATGGCGACCCAGAGGGTTTTATCGGCGAGACGGTCAACGTCCACATGCACGACGAGAATGGCAACCCAGAGGAGCGCGAGGGCATCCTCATCGAGGTACTGGATTAGCGCAGAGTCACCCGCCTGACGAGCCGGGACGGTACCCCGGCGAAACGGCCAGCAGGCCGTAGCGGATAACCGCAGCGCATAGGAGGCGCAGACAAATGGCAGACAAGTACAGCAAGACGTTAATCACAGAGTGGAGCGATTACGAGCAGATAGGGATATGGGACCACTGCACATGGTCGGTGCGGCTCTACTCAGATCGAGCGATCTACAAGGGACACACGGTGCGTTGGGCCAACAACAGCGGCTCGCTTGTCGACGTACATGAGCGGTGGACAGGTCCCGTGATAGATAGGCTGAAGGAGATTGCCGATTTGGAGCAGGCCGACAATGCGGATTACACTAAGGATGTCCGCCTGATTACGGTAGACTACCGGAGAGTGAGAGACGTCGATTAGCGCAGAGTGACGCCGGGTAACCGGCGGTAATGTAGGAAGCGGGTCACAACCCCCGCGAAGGAGAAACGATATGGACGAGCAAATGATCAGAGTATGGAGCACGGACGGTAGCAGGTTTTTTGATCTCCCTGAATATCTCTACGTCGACGGATTTATCGACT
>Ga0307377_10003207_pt1 | contig 18635 bp, 27 predicted proteins | sample TR3MG_FD_202535 | JGI IMG/M metagenome (GOLD analysis project Ga0307377, IMG submission 202535) | Soil microbial communities from Risofladan, Vaasa, Finland - TR-3 | ecosystem: Environmental > Terrestrial > Soil > Coastal area > Acid sulfate soil | place: Finland: Risofladan, Vaasa | collected... | reverse complement strand
TTTTTACTCATCTGTTTTATTTATTAATATCTGTTCTACTTCTTTAACGTGCTTGCATCTACCTTTTGATCTCCATGTTCCTGGGCAATTGCATTTTGGGTTACCAAATTTGTTTAGGGTAACTGTGTATGTTCCTCCTCCACTTGCACTTTCAAATTCCCACTTTTGTATCTCTACTTTAGGTGCTTCTATTTTTTCTTTTAACAGTTGCTCTTCAGTTAGGTACTCTACAATGTCATCTAATGTTGTTTTAGGATGACATTCAATTTGCGCTGGGTAAATGAATGTTTTATCTCCAAATCTAAATATTGATTTGGTTAAGTATCCATGTTTTGGGACTTGATATTTGAATGTTTTACAACCGGCAGTTACAATTCCATCTTGTTGAGGTGAAATTTTAACTTGCTCACCTGGTTCTAGGTGAATGAGTTTTGTTTCAGTTCGACCGTCTTCAAATTCTAAATATAATTCCTTTAACATAACTTTTTATTTTAATATACGAAAACCTTTTTAAAAAACCAAATTTATTTTTTCTTATCTTTTAAAAATTTAATGGCATCTATTACTTGAGCACATGTTTCGTAGTCTTCGTTTTCTTCTAAAATGGATAAGTTTTGTTCTAAAGTAGTTACAAAATCTTGCCTATCTACTGTTATGTCATAGATTGTCTGTTCTTGCTCTACTAGAATAGATAGTGCGTGTAAATGCCTTTTTCTACCGTTTAAGTTTTTCAAAATTGTTTCTACTAACGCTTTTGAAATTCTCAAATCACGGTTTACAACCATTTGTTCAAACTCGTCACTATCAAATACACTAATTTCGGTTGCCATATCAAAATAAATTTAAAAAGTCTGTGTTAATATTTTTCCCCTTTAATTTACTATTTTTCTCCTCATTCTCCAACATTTTTGTAGCTAACTTTTCAAGATGTTTTTCCTTTTGTTTGTCGTAGTCTTTGACTATTTTGTTATGTTTTTTCTTTTTCATCTTGTTTATAAATATTATTTTTTCCTTGAAACTAGAGAATATGGGTCGTCTTCTACCTTACCATCCCATAAACCAAGTTCCTTTAAACGTTTTTGTTGATAGTCGTCTAATTGAAAATCTACCATTTCAGTCGTTTTATAAATTGTTTGATGGCCTTCTAATGACTCCATATCACGTTCAGTAAACACGTTTCCTAAGCGCAGAAAATAGCAATTATAGCACGATAATTGACAGTTTCCATCCCTATAGTTGTGTTTGTTACTATCTTTAAAGAACATGATGAGAGGTATTTTACCATCTGCTTCTCGTTTTTCATCAAACCCACACCAATAGCATTGTTCAATTAAATATCCACCTTCAACTAACTTGAATTTAAGTTTGTCTGGGGAAAATGAAGATGGGTCTTCTCTACCGTTGACAATATCTTCAATTGCAGGCATTTTTCTCCCAAATGGGGAATTGCTCATGAATTTTGGAATACCTTTACCACATTGGTTTTTATGCATATCAAACAAGGACATACCTGTAGCTTCGTCCTTGTAGGCTTTCATAAACGGTTTAAGGTGCTGGTATGAGCAATTTAAATAACGAGCAGCTGCTTTAACCGAGCGAGTATGTTTCATTGCTCGTAAGCAATCCTCTTTTGATATCGGTTTTGGATGTGCCATATTATAGGTCTTCTAAACCATCCATTAAAGTAGTATCCCAATCAGCTAAATGGTCTTCATCTGAGTTCAGTTCTGATTTGTCTAAGACTTCAAATGTAGGTTGTTGTTTGTTTAATTTTTCAAATTGATCAAATTCTTCTGGTTCCATGATTACCATGTCTGTCCATGTATGATCTTTTTCTCCAAACATCATTGGTACTCCTCGTTTTGCTCCTGTTGTTGAGCAGCCAACACAAGTTTTTGTTGTTGGTAATGCTTTAACCCTTAGTGGGTGGATTACTTCTCGGCATTTAATGCATATTCTATTTTCCATCATATCGTTTTAAAAATTTCCATAATTGTTGTGGTGTCTTCAAAATGTGTTTATTTTCATCTTCATCTAGTAGTGGATATACTCCTCCATCTGGGGTTAGGCTATCAAATACCCACCATAAAATAACTTCAGTTTTCAATTCACCATAGTGTTTTTGTAACAACATTCTAATTGACTGGTAAAATGGATTTTCATATTTGTCAGCATGTATTCCTACAGTACTAAGTACTGCACCTACAGCTTCAATTTGGCACAATTTTTCTATCAATTCCAAAAAGAATACTTCTTCTTTTTTCTTTATAGATTTCAGGCTTTCTTCTACTTTGGAGTTAGCACCAAATAGATCACTTAGATTTTTGAATTTTTCTTCGCTCATATTCTTTTATTTCAAAAACATTTAAAAAGTCTTCTTTAGACATTTGTTTGATGTGGGATGCTAATAAAATAGCATCTTCCAAGTTGATTGCTTCAAGTTTACCTTGTGGTTCTTGAGTTGAATCTAATTTATTATAGTATATGAATAGTTTCATATTTTAATTAAATTATTTTGATATTCTTCTATATGACTTATTACAATTTTAAATATATCAAGTTCAAATTCTCCAATTTCTCCACTTTCTTTTATAATTTCTGAGAGTTGTTGGATTATTTGAAAATTTTGTTGATTTAATTTTATAGCATCAAACTCAACCACTATATCATTTTCCCATTCGGGGTTATTGTTTGATGAGATAAATACTCGTTTTGTTAAATCAAATTTGGTATTAGGTTGTTCTCGTTCAATATAAATATCAACTATATCTTCATTTTCAATATAAATACGATCACACCATGGCTCTAAAACTTCTAATAACTGCCCATTGCAATTTTTAACTACAAAAGCAATATTGTATTTTGGTGTTACTTTAGGCATCATTAGTTCATCATGTAGAACGTTTTGTCCCCACTTTCTCCACCATTCTTTAAACTTGATAGCTCGTAATGCTTTATATTCTTCTGAATCTTTTGGTTTATACCAGATAGTTCCATCTGGTAGAGGTATTTCGGCTTCAATTTCAATTCCATCTTTAAATCTACTTCCTCTACAAGTCATGTGATATACAAATGAATCTCTTGATTGAATTAATTCATATCCTGCTAAATACATTCTATTAAATATGTCCGAATCTTCAAGTTCCATTGGGGCAAATAGTGGATCATGTCCCCCAATTGCTTCAAAATCAGATTTATACATTAACCAAGGGGCAAAAATACCTTTTGTTGATTGATCTTTATTTTCAGATTCTAAAATTTCTAATTCTTTAATGAATTCATCTTTTTTAAACTCTGATGGTTCAAATCCATATGTTCGAACATATTTTTCAGGCCCTGGAGGATGAAGGGGTGGTTCGATTCTGGTTGCAGCTACAACTGTTTGTGGTTTTAGATGTTTAAGTAAGTTAGGGATATGATTTTTTGTAGTAATCATATCAGCATGGAATATTGAAAATACTTCTGTTTTACTTAATTCAACTCCTTTATCATATAGGATTGTATGACCTACTCGTTCAGGACCTTCATTTCTATATTTAACAAAGTGTTCTCCTTCTAGTGATTGGATCCATTCCCATGTGCTATCATTAGAAGCATCATCTAATAAAACTAAATCATGTTCAGTTCCATAACATTCTAAAATTGAATTTACCGCTTGTTGAAGGTAAATTTTATTGTTCCTTGAGGGGATTATAAAGCTTATTCTCATTATATGTTTCCTTTAATTAACCAAATAATAGTATGAAAATCACCAGAGGTTGGTGAATTTACTCTTCCTAATTTACTTTTCCAAACTACATCATATCCTTTTTCTTCCATTGTTTCTAATTTATAGAAACTAATATGTTCTCCAAAACAATCATCTTCAGTATCCACTGTAGCTAAAATTAAATATTCACAATGATCTAAAACATTGTCTAAAAATTTATAATTGTCTCCTGGGGAGAAATGTTCAATAGTTTGTAAACAACTAATTATTCCATAATTTGTGTCTATTGGATTTAATAGAACATCTCGTTGTTCCCAATTAATTTCTGAAGAACGTTTTTTATTTTCTTCAATCATTTTTACTGAAAAGTCAGTTCCTGTGAATTCCCAATCAGGGATTATATGTTTTTTCATGTACCATAGAATCCCCCCATGAGCACATCCTATATCTATAAATGATTTATTTTTTATAGCATCATGATTTTCTTTTACTAATGCTATAGTACACCCCATATCAGCTTCTAAATAACTTTCCCAATTTTCAGGGCAAAAAGATTCATAAGACTCCCCAAAATGGCCGTATGATTGTTCGTGTTTATCTTCCCAATGGGATTGTTCATTATTTCCTCTAAAAATATTATCCATAATTTATTTTTTTAAAATGTTCATCCAATATTCAATCATTTCATCCATCATACTCTCAAATGTATAAGTTAGAGTCCATCCTAATTCAGTACGAATTTTAGTTGAATCACCTTTAAGATATGGTAATTCTTCAGGACGTAAAAACTTAGGGTTTTGAACAATATATTCTTTATAGTCTAAATCTAATTTTCCAAATACATATTCACACATATCTCTTACTGAACGAGTTTCTCCAGTTGATACAACCCAGTCTCCAGGTTTGTCTTGTTGAACAATTAAATGCATTGCTCTAACATAATCATATGAATGTCCCCAATCACGGTATGCATCCATATTTCCTAATTCTAATTTATCTAAAATGCCTAATTTAATTTCAACTGCACTTTTAACTACTTTATTTGTTACAAAGTTTGATCCACGTCTTGGTGACTCGTGGTTAAATAAAATACCATTTGAAGCATGTAATTTATAGGCATTGCGATAATTACGCACGATATTGTATCCAAATACTTTAGTACAGCCATATGGTGAAACTGGGTTCATTTTGGTTGTTTCACGTTGGAATCCATCTTCATCTACGCTGCTTCCAAACATTTCTGAGCTACTTGCTTGATAAAATTTAGCGTTTGGACATGAGCGTCTGTAAGCTTCTAGTACGTTTAATACTCCAACAGCATTTGTTTGAGCTGTAAATTGAGGAATGTCATAACTAATTCGTACGTGACTTTGGGCTGCAATGTTATAAATTTCATCTGGTTGGATTTTATCCAATAAGTGTTCAATGCTAGATTGATCTAATAAATCACCATAATATACATGGATTTTATCTCTTAAAGATTCAATTCTACTTTGTTGATGCTCTGGGGTTGAATTTCTTCTAATGATACCATGGACTTCATACCCCTGTTCAACTAAATATTCTGCTAAATAAGAACCATCTTGTCCTCCAATACCTGTAATAAAGGCTTTTTTCATATAACTATTTATTTTTTAAAAATTTCCATTTGTGTTAAATCAGGCCAATCATTTACTGTCCATTGTCTTGGTAATGTTGTTTTTGCCTGGGGTAATTTATCTAAACCGAGTTGTGCTGTTTCAGGAGTCATATAATAATGGTAACCATATACTTCTATATCTTGTTCACGCCAAGGAATATTTGGTAATCTACCATCATATGACATTTTCTTTAAACGTTCAGCAGATTCTTTATTGTCTGTTAAAATCATTCCACCCCTTCCTAAGCTTAAGTGTTTTTGATATTGAAAAGATAAACTCATATATGTTCCTGGGATGTAGCTGTTTGGTTTCCATAGTACAGCAGCATCAATTACTTTATCTGTTAAATAATAGTAATCCATCCAGTTTTCATCCTTCCATTCTAGTTCAATCCATAGTTTGTGAGCTAAAAAAGGAATAGACACGTATGTATTTTTTGGTACTATTATTTTTTCTGCTTGGGTATGTCGTAAACATATTTCAACCCCATGAGTACAACTATCAACTGCTACAGCATAAGGTGCTCCAAAAAATTCTGCAACTTGATTTTCAAATTCGGTTACTGTATTAAAATCCATATCCTAATTTTTTTGCGTTTTCAATTATTTTAGTACCATCTATTTTTTTTACAAGTACAGCAGGATTACCTTTATAAACTCCCCATTCTTCAGTATCCCCTATTAATAAACTTCCGGCTGTTAACAATACGCCTTTTCTTAAGCGAGAACCCGGAAGAATAATAGCATTTGTACCTACGTTTGAAAACTCTTCCATTATTACAGGTTCAATAATTTGTTTACCTTTTAATTCACTTGGAATCATAGATCCAAATAATCCACTATCATCAAAACGATCTGAACCACATATAATTCTGGCTCCGGCCATTATATTGTTAAAACCTTTACATTCAAAGTAACCATTTTTACCTCCTATAATAGTAACATAGGGGCTAATATGAGTATATGATCCTATTTTTAGTTTAACAGTGCAATAAAATCCTTTATCAATAGCAGTATGATCTCCTATTTCATATGATTGTTTTATTTCTATGTCGGGATAAGAGTAATTATCCATTATAATGTTCTGAGTGGTATGTTTTTAATAAAGAATGAATATCTAGACCCTTATAATCAGGATCCATTAATGGAAGAATTTTATCCCATTCATGATATGCTGTATTTCTATTCCATAGAGCATGATTGCCTCTTTTAAAGATATCTTCTATTTCTTTATTATTTAAACTTTTTACTTTATCTATAGCCTCGTCTACTGAGTTGAATAAAATATATTCGTCTTCAAAGTAATAATCTTCTAATTCAGGAGCAGGCTCAGAAAGTAAAATACAGTGAGATGGGATTTCAATGACTCTACCTTTAAGTTCTCTTCTATTTCCAACAGCGTTCATGCTCAGATTCAAACTAAAATTAGATTCTGAAAGAATATATTTGATTTGTTCATAGGTAGCATTTTGAGGGATAACATCAACTCCTATATTTTGAGCAAATTCATTTAATATTTGGGGTCTATTTCCATGCATTCCTCCATAAAAACTTATATTTCTAGTTTTAGGAAGTTTATCAAAACACATTAAATTTGGATTAAAACCCCATCTCATTTTTAAAAACCCATCCTCAGGAAGACCATCTCTAAGGCACCATTCTTTTGTTCCTTCAAAATTTATAATTCCGTCAACAAATGGAATCCATAGTTTGACATGATTATCATAAAATCTATGCATATCGGTTTGTAACAGATATAATTTAGTTACATCTCTAAATCTAGCAAATTCAGTATGGATTGTTTTAAAATAATTTATGAATATAACCATGTATGGTTTTTCATTTTTTACTTTAGAATAGAATTCATCTGGGTTATAGTTGGAATAATTTTCATAATAAACCTCATATCCCATTTTATCTAAAATCCCATACCAATAAATCACAGCTGCACTATAATCATCTATACTTTCATGACTATGTTCAAAAACAAAAAATATTTTTTTCATATTATAAGAATGTTTTATCTAAAGCCTGTCCTTCATAAGGACCTGTTTTATATTCGTAAACTAAGGTATTGTCTTCTTGGATTTCGTAATTGTGTCCACCTTCTAAGGTAAATGATGCATCACCTGGGTATAAAATTGGGGTAGCTATAATTTGATCGTCTGTATCATAAAATATACATTTAACGCTTCCTTGAATTACAATCCAACTTTCTTGAGCAATTACATTGCGTGTACGTTCTTTCCAAATATGTTTATGTGGTTTGAAGGTCTTACCTTTTTCCATATTAAGTAGAGCACATTGGATAAAATGATCTTCAGGTACTACTTCTACTCGTCCGGGTGTTAAATCTTCTTTTCGAACAATTATGTGTAATAATTTGTTCGGATCTATTTTACTATAAATTTTTTCCATAATTTAGACTATTGAGTGTAAAAATATATGATGAGCCATTTCAACTTCTCCATAATTGGTAGAATCAACCCAATAATTCATCTTAATGTTTTTATGTTCCAATAAATTTAATTTATTCATAGAATCAAATCCACTTAATAATACCATTGGAATGTTTAATTCATTGCATTTGTTAGCAGCATTTACAATGTTTGCGCTATTACCTGAAGATGATATTAAGATTACTAGTTGATTTGGGGAATAATTATATTCTATAAATTTAGAGTACATGTTTTCTACTCCATAATCATTAGTCATCATACTCAACATATCCGAAGCATTAGGTACGTAACATCTCTTGTTGAGGAATTTTGTATAATCTACAGCCATATGGGAAGCTATAGCATTGCTTCCTCCATTCCCTATCAAAACAATTTCAGTAGCATCTAAAACTAATTGTTTTAATGTAGAAACCTGTTCTGGAGATATTTGGTTGATTATGTTAGATAATTTATTTAAGTTCATTTAGGATGTTTTTTAAATTTTCAATAACATATTCTTGTTCTTCTTTCGTGATTTCAGCATAGAAAGGTAACCATAACCCGTATTCGTGGAATTTTGTTGTTTGAGGTAAATCAACGTGGTTAAATTCATTTTTAAATACTGGTTCAATATGGATTGCTTGAATATCCCATTTACATCCAATTCCTTTTTTCCTAAGAGCATCTACTACTTGATCTCTATTAAAGTTTTCATTTAACAATAAGTGGAAGTTTTGCCAATTGTATCGAGTACAATAATCAGGAATCAAATTAGATATTTGAGCATAACCATTCAATTCAGTTTCAATCAGATGATTATAATATTTACCTGCTTTATCTCGCATTCCTACTTCTTGATCAAAAACAGTTAATTGAGCAATACCTACAGCAGCAGTAATATCTGAAATTTTAAAGTTACCACTGATTTTATCAAATGATTCTTTAAGTAAGTAGGTTGCTCTATCTCTTTCTAATGGACTAATAGTAGTTCCAAATGCTCTATATGAACGCAGCCATTCAGCTTGTTTATCATCTCGTGTTACAATCATTCCACCTTCACCTGTAGTTAAACATTTTCTAGCTTGGAATGAATATGTAACTAAATTTCTTCCTTTACCGATTTTATTTCCTTTATATTCAGTACCTAAAGCACATGCTGAATCTTCAATGATAGGGATGTTATATTTTTCGGAGATAGCATTAATAGTATCCATATCGCATGGTACTCCCATTTGGTGAACTACAATAATAGCTTTAACTAAGTTTGGATTAGATTGAATTAATTGTTCAATTTGATTAGCTTCAGGGACACCAAATTCATTTACATCACACCATAAAGGTGTAGCTCCTACAAGTACAGGGGCAAATCCAGTTGCTACCCAAGACCAAGAAGGACAAATAATTAAATCACTTTTGTCATATCTTTCACCATTATTGAGACACATTAAAGACATTTCAATAGCACAAGTACCATCAGAAACAGCAACATAATGACCTTCTGGGTCGTTATTATATTCTTTGATTGCTTCTTCAAATTTAGCAATTGTTGGACCTCCAGAAATCCAACGAGTATCTAATACTTTTGAAATTTCATCTAAAATTGCCTCTTTGTTTAAGAAAGGCCTACCTAAAGGGATTGATTTATTTTGCATATTTTTTTTATTTTGAATATAATAACTTTTCTTTAACATTCCCAATAAATTTGTTAGTATTTAAAAATATTTGGTTTCTGTTTATTTGATTAATAAAATCATCTAATTGTAAATGAAGATTAGATTGAGATAAATTCAATGAAATTTTATTTGGTTGGGTTTCTATTAATTCATACCCAACATTCCTATTTTTATCTAATCCATCAATTTTTTTATAGTGAGATGAATGAATATAAACATCATCATTTTCCCAAATTATACTACCATTTTCTCCAATGATTTCTATTTTTCTTGTTTTGGATGGATACCTCCATGAACTAAAAAATGTTGTAACATGATTGCCAGAAGATACATCTAAAAATAAAGTATCAGGTTGGATTGGATTATCAAATGAATTCAATAAACGTCCACCAATTATATCTGTTTTAGTAGGTTCAAATAATGCCTGGTAAAGGTATAAATCATGTATAGCATAATCTTCTATAATAGAAACATCTGTTCTAATTCGAGGCCCCATAGATGCTCTCTCAAATCGACTATAAATTATTTTACCTAATATTCCTTGATTAAGTATATTTTTTATATATTTGAATTGAGGTGAACTTAAGAAAATATACCCAGGAAAACAATTATTAAATTCACTTCTATTAGATTCAATCCCACACGGTTTTTCTACTAAAATGTTTGAATCGGGGATATTTAATTGATTCTTTAGGTTTAAATGCAATTCAGCATTTGTAGCTATAATAGCATGAGTATATTCAACATTTACTTTTTCTATTGAATTAAATAAAGGAACAGTAACATCCACTACTGGGTTTGGGTCAATTACACCTACTAATTCATATTGGGATGATAAAATGGTTTTATACCAATTTTTACCCCAATATCCACAACCTATTAATAATATTTTATTCATATTAAAACTTTATTACTTTAAAACCGTTTCCTATTTTTACAGGTATTCCATTTTTTACTTGTTTACCTTTTTCTACTATAACTAAAAAATAACCACCTGCTCCTGCTCCTATTAATCTCTTAGCTAAAACATCGTTTAATTTATTTTCTAAATTACTTATCTTACTATTACTTACTTCGGATGAAGTTTGTTTTTTAAGTTCCCACCCTATATTAATTTCTGTAAAAATTGGATCATATTCATTACATTTAAGATAATTATCTATATTATTAACAGAATCCATAAGATTATGAATTTTATCAATATCTAAAGAAGATAATACATTTGTTGATGATCTAGTTACCCCCGTAGGGATTAAATACATATCATACAATTCAAAAAGAGTAGTTTCATAATAAGAAATATCACTTAATCCAGTTGAATTAAATTCTAATTTTTTAAATTGATCAAATACACACCCATAAACGTCTTGATAACCTGTTAGGGGGTTGAATGTATGCTCTATTTCTAAAGCTAATTTTGATAATTCATATTTATCTAATTTTTCATTTTTAAATGCTAAAGCAGCATTTATCATAGCTATTAAATAACTAGAACTACTAGCTAAACCTGAGCCTGTAGAGGGTATATCTGATGTGAAATTAATTTCAACAGCTGGTAGGTTAAAGTATTTAATAACTTCTCTAGCGATGTCATTTTTTATTTCATCTGGGTCTATGCAGTTCTCGGTGCTACTATAAATAATTCTATAATATTTGGTAGCACTTGGTTTTAGAGTAATATATGTATACAAATTTGGAGTAAATGTGATAACAGATCCTTTATCATATTTGTTTAAATAAGATTGGAGGTCAGTTGAACCTCCAGCTAATGATATTCTTAAGGGGCATTTACTAATTATCATCTTCTACTTTATAAGTAATATATATTTTTTTTCCTTCAACTATAAAATATGCTGGGAAATTTATGTTGTCACAAACTCTAATATCATCCCATAATTCATTTAGACTTTTAGAAGAGTCTAGTAATGAATCGGAAGCATTTCTTTTTTTAGTATAACTTGATCTTCCGGTTTGTTCTCTTAATACTATATAACCTTCAATTAATTCATCTAAAAATGATTTTAACGCTTGTTGAATTACATCATTGCGTTTAATACTTAAAGTATCATAAGTATCTAATTTATCAATCCCTATATTACTTTGTAATACAATATTACCTCTATCAATGTCTTTATCTGCTTTAAATAAAGATACAGTAAAATTAATCCTGTTAGTTTTTACTGCCCAATATATTGGGGCGGATCCTCTACCTTCAGGTAAAGTTGATTCATGAAATCCAAAAACTCCATATTTAGGTAAATCTAAGTATTGTTCAGGTACAATATAATGCACTCCTGACATTAAGATTAGATCATATTTATCAGTTATTTCAGTATATGAACTTAATAATGAATATTCAATGTCGTATTGTTCTATAATATCAGTAAGAAGTTTATGTCTAAAACCTAAAATCCCTATGTTTAATTTTTTAGTAGTATCTATTTTTACAACCATTATTATAGTGTTTTAATCCATTCGTTCGTTTTTCTAATTCCTTCGTTAATAGAATTTTTAGGTTCCCAACCAATAGTTTTTAACTTTTTAACTGAACCAACTCTTTTATTTTCGATATCGGTTCTATTTTCAGGTAATATACTAACTTCTAGTTGAACATCCAATTCGTCTTCAATGACTTTAATTAACTCAGTAATTGAAATTCCGGTTTCAGTAGATACATTATATACTTCATTACTCCAATTCTCTGTTGATTTTAAAATAGCATTAACTACATCTTCAACATAAACTAAATCTAATATTTTTTCGTCAGGATTACCAAACACTGTAACTTGGTTTTTACCTTGGTTGATTTGACTTAACCAATTAAAAATAATTTCAGTATAAGCACCTTCACAATCCATTTTCACACCATATACACTAAAAAATCTACAAATTGAATATTGCAAATTATGAGATTTAGCAAATGTTCTCATTAAATTTTCAGTGTAGTATTTTGCTGCTCCATAAATAGTATGTGGTTCACATGGATCTGTTTCTTCAATTGGAAAACGTTTTGGGTTATTATACACTGAAGCTGTTGATGAAAAGAATAATTTAATATTATTTTCTGCACAATATCTAGTTACATTTAATCCCGCATCTGCTAATAATTTATGACCTTCTAATGGATCTTTAGCACATCTGTTTATGCGAGTAGCAGCTAAATGATATATAACTTCAATGTTATCTAATTGGGAGAAATCAAATTCAGATACTTCAGCTTTAATAAAAATAAATTTATCACCTAATAAATGTTTTATGTTTCTTAAACCATTTGTTCTTACTAAATTGTCAAGTAAATATATTTTTTCATATTTATCCTGAATGGCCTCAGCCAAATGGCTAGCTACAAAACCTGCTCCTCCTGTTATAACTGCATTATTCATTGTCTAATAATTTTTGATATTTTTCTTTTAATTTATTTAAATAATAACTAGCTAAATCTTTTTCATTTAACTTACCATCAATCACTTCTAAAGTGGTTGTGTATTGAGACATTCTGTAAAACCAACAAGGTGTTGGAATATATTGAACTTGTTTTTTATAAAATAAAACTCGAGTCCAATATTCAAAATCACATACACCTCTAAAGTTATCTAAATCAGGTTTTCCAATCTCATCATGAAGTAATTTTTTATATATTGTACCTGGGGCTGGTATAAAATTGTTGGTTCGAGTGATTGTTTTATTGGTAACTCCAAGCCAATAATCAAAATGCATACGAGGGTTAGAATAATCTACAGGTGATATCGGCCCCATAGATTCTCCAGTGGTAACCATATTTTCTGATACTTTAAGACCATTACAGTAGACTAGATCACAATTAGTTCTTTCGAATGTATCAACTATATTTTTATAAAAGAAAGAAGTAAATACATCATCTTGTCCTGTATTGTGAATTAAGTCTCCTTTAACTAAAGGTAAAGCTCCAACCCATCCACCCGAACACATTTTTTGACCAAAATTATAGTCACTATAGAAGTATTCTATGTCTAAATCTTTTACTTCATTTTCAATTTCAACGTCTCCATTATCATTAAATACAATATATTGATAATCAACATTTGCATCTTGTAATGCTTTTAAATTTAATATAACCGATTCTCGAATTAATGGATTAAATCGAAATGTGTTGTGTATAACTGTTATTTTCATTTTGCGGGGTTGCCTTTAACGGTTGTATTGTTTGGAATGTCTTTTGTTACAACAGCACCTGCTCCTATAACTACATTATTTCCTATTTTAACTGGGAGTATAGTTGCATTAGAGCCTATACGGACATTATTTCCAATTATAGTGGATCGTTCAATCCATTCTTCTCTACCTTCAGTAAATTTATCATTAGTAAACATAACTCCATGAGCTATAAAACAATCATCTCCAATTTCAACTCCAGAGCAAATAAAACTATGAGATGATATTCTTGAATTGTTTCCAATTTTGACATTGGATTGGATTTCTACAAATGGGCCTATGAATACGTTATTTCCTAACTCACATCCATATAAATTAGTATAATGAGATATAGTTACATTATCTCCTATTTTTACATTTTTCATGAGTTTAATATACTAAAAAGTTTTTGCTTAAACAAGTCTATTTTATAGTATTTATCATAGTTTTCTTTAGCTTCTTGGCTACATTTTTTATAAAAATCCTGATCAGTAACTAATTTATTGGCTAATTTTCTAGCGCTTTCTATATCAGCAATATCGACTGAGAGTTCAGGGTGACACAAGCGTTGAGTATCTACGTTTTTATTTCCTATACAAGGTATTCCAAGATAAGCGCAATTTAAACTAAATGTACCTGCTGCTATTGTAGGCATCAAATGTACTGCATATTTAAATTTACTTAACTGTTCAATCCATTCATTCCACATTACTCTAGGTAAATGGTTAAATAATTGTTCTTCACCATTTCTCATAGCATGGGATGTTTGACCCCAAATTTCAACATCAAATTCTTGGGCTATTAAGTAACTTTCAAACCCACCATACCATCTTGCAAAATTACCACCTATGATAGCTTTTTCTTCATATTTAGGGACAATATGAGATATATTATCTTCTATCATAAGAGTAGGTAAAGCATAAATTGGTTTATTTGGGATTAATCCTTTATAATAAGTTGTATCATATTCATTATGAGCAAAAATAGCATCACAACTTGTTAATAAATTATAAAAATTAATTTGATCCGCAAGTTCATAATCATTATACCACCAATGAGGACCTTCTTGCATATAATAAACTTTTTTATTATTTTGTTTTAAAATATTTATTATATCAGAAGAAAGTAAATCAGATACAGGATTTGGTTGGTTTGATAAAGATGATCCTTCAGCACTTAAAAACGTTTTTCCTTTAGGAAAAATTACAAATATATGATCATAGTCTTTGATAGTTGGGAATTGACGGATATTTTTATGTTCAGCATCTAAAGCATACATCCAAGCAAATTCTGTTCTCATATTAGGATGATTTGAAGGAATTTTACCTTCAAACCCCATTTCAGTTAAAAAAGCTATTTTCATATTTCTATTACTGGGTGGTTTGTATAGGGGTAATGGCATATACCTTCTATCATAATATTTTTATGGCTTGGGTCATGAATATTATTATTTTTTACCACACTTAATAAGGTATAATATTTTTCTTGGGGAATTAAATGAAATTTGTTAAGATTATTTCTTATAACACAATCTGCTAATAATTCTTCACAACTTCTAAATCCAAGTTGATGTGCATTTCTCCCATTATAATCAGGAAGAGTTTGAATATATTCATATGTTTCATCAAGATAAATTTTATCACTTATAAAATCACTTTTAGAAACATTTATAAAATAAAAATTTCCTTGAGGATAAAAACTTTCATTTATTATTTTTTCAAAATTAAAGTCATATTTTATCATTCCCGCATACCCAATACCATTTAAATAGTAAAAATCTGCTTCCTCTACTTCTTTTTTTAAAATATATTCTTGAATTATAATATCATTTGATACTTTACAAAACCATTCTTCATTATTTTCTTTACACCAATCAAATAATAAATTCTCTAAATCACAATATCCATGATCAAGACCTCTATTTATTTTAGAATCAATTAAAATACAATTTGGAAAATATTTTTTCCACATTTCCATATGTAAATCTACTAATTCTTGATTATATTCTTTATAATTAGTAGCTATAATAATCTGTTTAAATTCTTTTAGAACTGGAAGATTATGCTGGAGATATTTTTCTAATAAGTTAATATCCTCTTGGGATGAAATATATCCCATCCCTCCATAAATGGATTTATTAATTAGATTTTTTAATACCATAAAAGAAAAGATCACAGTGGTTTGTTTCTACTTCAAATTCATATTCTGAGAATGAATTATCAATGTTGATACATTTTCTAATATCTTCCTCAGTTAGATTTTTGTAATATTCATTATCCCAATTTTCACGAGATACATTGGGCATTGTTTTCCAATTTGGAAATTTCTTTTTACTCTCTTCTTCTAATGAAGCAGTACCATGAACTGGTCTTCCTGTTGTTGCACAAGTGAATAAAAACATACCTCCTGATTTTAACATTCTAACCGCATTTTGAATTGTTTCTTTATAATAAGGATTATGTTCAAAACATTCACATGAAATAATAACATCAAATGTATTATCTGGAGCATCATAATCTTGAGCTGGGCAGATAATATCTACACCTGGTCCTGGGCCTAAGTCTAATCCTGAATAATCACATGAATTGAAGTGTTCATCTTCTGTTCCACATACATTAAATGTTCCAATTCCTAGTACTTTTTGGTTAATAAAATAATTAGGAAATTTATTTTTAATTTTGTTAATGTAATCTATTTGTTCTTTATGAGCCATAATTTTATAATGTATCGTAATAATTGTTTTGTTTTACTTGTTTCTGAATTGTTTTTGGATGGTATAAAGCAAAATACTCTACATCGGGCATAGCGGTATATGTTTTAAAGCCGTCTAAACGCTCATGTACTTTATTTATCCATTTAATTTCTGGTTTATTTTTCCATAAACGCCATTGCATATCGGGCCAATTTACCCATCCATCATCGTTTACTCTCCAACCCCATTTTGCAATGTGTTCAGGAGTTAAACCTTCTACTGTGTTTACTCGAGGAACTAGAAAAACATCAACTTCATTATTTTCTTCTAATACATCATGTAAAACAGCAATCAGATTTTCGTTTGGAATTTCATCTGCATCAATTTGGAAAATGTAATCGCCATTACAAAAACTAGTTAATTTGTTTTTCCAATCTGCAAAATTACGATCAAACTTTCCTTTGTGCCAAGAGAACTCACCATTTATAGAATGAGTTCTCAAGAAACTTTCCACTTCGGGGTCACCATTTGCTTCATCAAATAAAATCACTATGTTGTCTTGTATACGTTTGTGACGAAGCAAAAAGTTCACTAAACGTTGAATTTCAATAAATTCGTTACAGACTGTGATTGCATAACTAATTTTCATATATCTTATTCAGGTAATATTCCAATATAAGAAAGAGCTTCAATATAATCACGCTCTTCAAACATTCTCATGTTTTTCATATCCATCTTATATTTCATAAACTCTCCTGGTTTACCTGGGATAGGGTGTTTTTCTCTGTCTTCTTCAGGAATTTCAATGGCTTTAACAGCTGCCCATCCCCAACTTGAAGCATTTGATCCGTTTGCAAATACCATACCTTGATCAGGATTGTTGATGGTGTTTGGAAGCCAAATCAAACCTGTTTCAGGATCAGTCCAAGCTAAATCCTTGTACAATTCAGGTAATGTTTCCATTTGTTGTTTATAAAAGTCATGGTCTTCGGTCATAAACGAGTTTGTCCAAAATCCACAAGATAAACTCATGTAATTATATATTTCAGGAGCAACCTGTACTTTATAGCACAAGTTACCTCCTGATTTAGGGCAGTCAATTATTTCTTCGTGTTGCATTAGGCTTCTACTTTTTTAAGTTTTGGTAATTCAATTTTTTTCAATTTAGGTAGTTGCAATTGAACCTGTTTTGGAAATTCAGGTATTTTACTTTCAAACAATCCACCTAATTTTTCTTTCATCGCTTCAAATGAGAACTTACTACGTGATTGAAAACCTTGTCGTTTTGCATTTTCAGCATACTTTTTATAGTTTTCAAATACATCTCTTAAATAACTTCCTACGTGGCCTGTATCTACACTAAACCATTCTGCGTCCGCTAACAACATATTGTTTGCTGCTGAAGGGTGTACTTTGGTCATATTGCCTGGTAATAGGGTAGTAAATTCAGGGTTCAAATAATCAACATGTCCACTCCAATTTGTTGTGATAATCGGTTTATTTGTAAGTGAAAATTCAAGTAACGGACGACCAAACCCTTCTCCTTTAGTTAAGTTAACCATTGCCTTAACTTTGGAATGGTTATAGATTTCGTTCATTTCAACATCAGTAAATTCACCGTGTAACAAATAAATGTTTGGTAGGTTATTTGATTTTACTGTTGCTTTAATTGCTTGAATACGTTTGATTAATTCATCTCTATCCATGTAAGAAGATCCTACAGTAGATGTTTTTAAGATAAGTGCAGGTTTTTTAGCTTTGTTTTTAAACGTTTCGAAAAACGCTTTCACTAACAATCCTACATTTTTTCTATCTTCACCTAATTGTCCTTGCATCCAATGTCCTACAAACAAATAAGCAAATTCTTCTTTAATACTAGATAAATCAAATGTTGATTTTACTGGTTTGTATGTTTCAACATTGGCTCCTTCAAAAATTACTTCGCTATCACCTTTCCATTCAATAATTCCTACTGTTTGGTTTGTTTGTTGATCGCGTTTTTCAAATTTACTTTCTTTAAGCACTTTAATAGTATGTTCAGATGAACCTAAAATCAAGTTCATACGACCACAACCTTCAACCCATTCTGCAGGTGCAATTGTTGTTTCAATTCCAGCTGTACACCCAATGTTATATTTTCCAATTGGTTGAAATTCATTTGGAACTGTAATTTGCATCCAAATTTCTGGTTGTGCTGGTAGTTGGGGTGAATTCAATAGGTGTTTTGTTAAAAATTCCCACTCCGGATTGTTTTTAATAAATCCCATAGGGGTACTTCCCCATCGTTGAGGTAAAACTTTTACGTCATACTTAT
>Ga0307377_10003205_pt1 | contig 18643 bp, 15 predicted proteins | sample TR3MG_FD_202535 | JGI IMG/M metagenome (GOLD analysis project Ga0307377, IMG submission 202535) | Soil microbial communities from Risofladan, Vaasa, Finland - TR-3 | ecosystem: Environmental > Terrestrial > Soil > Coastal area > Acid sulfate soil | place: Finland: Risofladan, Vaasa | collected... | reverse complement strand
GGGGTGCGAATGGGAATATCCGGGGTGGTGCATGCGATCCCACGCTGGTGTGGTGTCTTGGAAGTTCGTGGCATGGGTTGCGAAGAGCAACTGCAGATCTTTCGGCTCCGTTCGGCCAAAAAACGTCCGAACTCCGCTCAAGATGACAGTGCGATTATGATGCGGACTTTAAAGACGGGACCCTAGGCGCAAGAACAATAACGCGCCGAGGATGGGGTACCCGGCAGGGGCTGAAGCCCGTTTCCTTTTTCTGGCGTGTGCGGCACGACTGAAGTCGTGCCCTGACACAGGGCTTGGTGCGTTGGGCGGGCTTTAGCGCAATTTATCGAACTTGGCGGAGAGAAGTGCGAGGTCCTCGTCGCTGAGGTTTTCGATGCTGATCATTTGATTGTGGGCATTGGCGATGGAGTGGATGAGCTCGTCGAGTTTGAGGTTGATGGCGCGGGCGTCGCGATTCTGGGTGTTCTGAATGAGGAACACCATGAGGAAGGTGACGATGGTGGTTCCGGTATTGATGACCAGTTGCCATGTATTGGAGTAATGGAAGATTGGGCCGGACGCGATCCAGAGGACGATTACCGAACCTGCACCGATGAATGCCCATTTGGAGCCCATCAAGGATGAGGCGGCGCTGGCGAATCGGCCGAAGCGGCTGTTGGCGGACTGCGGCGGTTTTGCGGGCGGCGGCGCTTTCTTGGACAGCGGCGGGGTTTGGGCGGCCTTCTTCTTTACTTTTGGAGCCATGGGTTCTGTATACGCCTGGGTGCGGATGCGGGGCTGGTCAATGGAGTACAGGAGGGGCGGGCGCGGTGGGCAGGGACTTAAGGGACCAGGGACGTAGGGACTGGGGGCTTTGGGGCTGCGGAAATGGGGTTGCGGAGGGGGTTACCAGCCCATTTGGCGCATGCGGGTTTGGATGATTTCGGAGTAGTGGGTCATGCGCTCGGGGCGGCGTTTGCGGGGGGCGGGGAGGATGGCGGCGAGCTGGGCGGACTGCTGGCGGTCGAGGGCACTGGGCGGGGTTCGGTAGTAGTAGCGGGAGGCTGCGTCGGCTCCGTAGATGCCGTTGGGGCCCCACTCGACGAGGTTGAGGTAGAGCTCGAGGATGCGGCGCTTGCCGAGGACGAGTTCTGCGACGGGAACGAGAGAGGCCTCGGCTCCTTTGCGGAGGAAGGAGCGGCCGGTTCCGAAGAAGAGGTTTTTGACGAGTTGCTGGGTGAGGGTGGAGGCTCCGCGGGTGCGGCCGCCGTCCATGTCCTGGTCGGCGGCGATCTGGATCTGGTGCCAGTCGAAGCCGTGGTGGAGGTAGAAGCGCGCGTCCTCGGCGGCGATGACGGCGTGCTGGAGGTTGGGGGAGATTTGGGTGAGGGGAACGAAGGTGAAGCGGGGGTGGTAGGGGGTGTGGCTGGCCCAGGCCTGGAGGCGGCGCTCGATGTGGACGGCGGTTGTGGGCGGGTCGATGAAGCGGGCGGCGAGGAGGGTGAAGGCGGCGAGGGTCCAGAGAGCGAGGAGGGCGACGGCGAGTGCGAGGGCGATGGTGCGGACGGGATGGCGGCGGAGGGAGCGGAGGGTGGCGTGGGAGCGGAAGAAGCCGCGGGGGTGTGGTGTGCGGGCGGGAGTGGCTGGGCGTTGGCTCACGTCTCAGGATAATTGGCGTGGATGGAAAAGTTCTTAGAAAGGGGCGGCTGACTTTAGAAATCTCTGAGGGTGGATTGCGGCGCGGCGGGGCCTTGCTTGCTGCTATGTGCTGTTGGCATGGACGGACGAGTGGGGTGGTTGGCGGGTGGGGGAGAGGGCGGCGGAGATTGGGGCGGAGGGATTGACGGGGCGGCTGACGGAGGTGGCGCTGGGGTATCAGCGGGTGCTGGAGGGGAATCCGCGGCATGCTGAGGCGCTGGTGGGGATGAGCCTGGTGGCGTTGGCGAGTGGGCAGATTGGGGCGGCGGTGCAGATGGCGGAGGCGGGAGTTGCGGCTGCTCCGGGGATGGGTGCGGCGTGGGTGGCGCTGGGGCAGGCGCTGAAGTCGGATGGGAGGCTGGAGGCGGCGGAAGCGGCGTATGCGGGGGCGATTCGGCTGGATGGGATGAATGCGCTGGCGCGGCTGGGGCTGGGGGAGTTGCGGATGGCGGCGGGGCGCGCGGAGGAGGCGGCGCGGGAGTTTGAGCTGGCGTTAGAGCGTGATCCGGTGCTGGCGCCGGCACACCTGGAGCTGGGCAATGCGCTGGCGCTTTTGGGGCGCAACGAGGAGGCGCTGGGAAGGTATGAACGGGCGCTCGGGCTGAGGGCGCGGTTGCCGGAGGGCGAGTATGCTGCGGGGTTTGTGCTGGAGCGGCTGGGGCGGGTGGACGAGGCGGAGACGAGGTATCGGCGGGCGCTGACGCTGCGGCCGGATTTTGCGGCGGGGTGGGTGAGCCTGGGGAATCTGCTGCGGGAGCAGGGGCGCGCGGTGTGGGCTGCGGCGGCGCTGAAACGTGCGGTTGAGCTGCGGCCGGACATGATTGCGGGGTGGGTGAATCTGGCGATTCTGGAGCGGGAACGGAAGAGGCCGGAGGAAGCGGAGAAGTGCCTGCGCAGGGCACTTGAGCTGAATCCGGAGCAGGTGGAGACGCTGCTGGCGTGGGCGCAGCTTTGCGCGGCGGAGCGGGACGTCGAGGGTGCGCGGGAGTGGCTGAGGCGGGTTTTGGCGCTGGATGCGGAGAATGCAGAGGCCGTGAATTTAGAGGGGATTTTGCTGCATACGGAGCGGAGGTTTGACGAGGCGCTGGAGGTGTTTGACCGGGCTGAGGGGCTGGGGAGCAAGGCGGCGGCGTCGAACAAGGGAAATTCGCTGCTGGATATGGGGCGGATGGAGGAGGCTCTGGCTGCGCATGAGCGGGCGGTCGAGGGCGATCCGGGGCATGCGGGGACCAAGTATAACCTGGCGCTGACGCGGCTGCGGCTGGGGGAGTGGGAGCGGGGTTGGCAGGATTACGAGGCGCGGTGGCGGTTTCGCGAGGTGCATCGGGTGCCGCGAGTTTTCGATAAGCCGCGATGGAGGGGCGACGAGTTGGAGGGGCGGCGGGTGCTGCTGCACGCCGAACAAGGGCTGGGGGATACGATTCAGTTTTGCCGGTATGCGACGCTGGTGGCGGCGCGGGGCGGGCGGGCGATTTTAGAGGTGCAGGAGCCGGTGGAGCGGCTGATGGGGTCGCTGGGCGTGGTGCGGGCGGGGCTTGCGGAGACGGCGCGGCTGGGTGGTGAGAGACCGGAGTTCGATTTGGAGTGTCCGCTGATGAGCTTGCCGGCGGTGTTCGGAACGACGGTGGAGACGGTTCCGTGGCTGGGGGCATATCTTGGCGCGGAGGCGGGGACGGCGAGCGAAAAGCGGAGACAATTTCCGAGTATGGCGCCGGGGTTGCGGGTGGGCGTGGCGTGGGCGGGGAATCCGCGGTATAAGGCGGACAAGTTGCGGTCGGTGAATGTGACCAGGCTGCTGCCGCTGTTGCGGTTGGTGGGGATTAACTGGATCGCGCTGCAGAAGGGTCAGGCGGCGGGGCAGTTGGCGGATTTGCCGGAGGATGTTTTTGTGCGGGATGGGTCGAGCGGGGATCGTGATTTGGCGGAGACGGCGTCTCTGGTGGCGACACTGGACCTGGTGATTACGACGGACACGTGCATTGCTCATCTGGCTGGGGCGATGGGGAAGCCGGCTTGGATTCTGCTGCCGCACCTGGGGGATTGGCGGTGGATGCAGGAGCAGGAGACGACGCCGTGGTATCCGACGGTGCGGCTGCTTCGGCAGAAGACGCCGGGCGACTGGGACGGGCTGGTGAAGCGGGTGGGCGGGGAGCTGAAACGCCTGCAGCGCAAACCGGATCTGATTCACCCCTAGTGCGCTGGGGTTTTTGCGGAGAAGCGAGCGCGATTCTTCGGGTCTTATAGCCGTATATGACGGCAAGTAATAGTATTTTAAAATACTTAACTTATTCAAGCGCCTGAGAATCGGTCTGGGAGAAATGGAACGGGTGCGGGATTAAAAAGAGCTTGACAATCTTTACTCTATTTAATAGAGTACTCTTCATAGAGGAACCCAGGCGCGGAACAGGCGATGCGGGAATGGTTCCGGGAGGCGGAAATGGTGGAGAACTTTGAGCGGCAGGAGTTGAACGACAGGCTGAGCATGATTGAAAGCATGATCGCGGAGGGGCGACAGGCGACGGAGAGCTGGGGCTGGTCGTTTTTGTTGTGGGGTGTGGCGTATTACGTGGCAATTGGGTGGTCGATCTGGGGCCGCAGCAACTGGGCCTGGCCGGTGACGATGACCGCGGCCATTGTGGTGACTATAGCGGTGGCGACGCACAGGAGACAGGGCCGGCCGGGGACGACGCTGGGCCGCGCGATCGGCGCGGTATGGAAATCGATGGGGATTAGCCTCTCCCTTCTGTTGATGTGTCTCGCCATCAGTGGAAAGTTGGAGCCACAGTCTTCCGTAGCCATCGTGGGCGCGATTCTGGGGATGGCCAACGCGGCGTCGAGCATGATTCTGAAGTGGAAGATGCAGTTTGCCTGTGCGTTGGTGTGGTGGGCACTGGCGGTGTTTGCGTGCTTCGGCAACGTGAATGCGCTGACGGCCGCATTTCTGGTGGCGATCTTCCTGTGCCAGATTGTGTTTGGGATTTACGCAATGGTTTGCGAATCGAGAAGGCGGCAGTTGATGCAGGGGGCGGCCAATGCCTGAGCTGCCGGAGCTGAATCCTGTGATCCACGGGAAGCTGCGCCTGGCGCTTCTTTCGCTGCTGGTGGGGGTGGAAGAGGCGGAGTTTACGTGGCTGCGGGCGAAGACGGGGTCGACGGATGGGAACCTGGGAGCGCAGCTGGTGAAGCTGGAAGAGGCGGGGTACGTGACGGTTGAGAAGCGGTTTGTGCAGCGGAAGCCGCAGACGCTTTATCGGATGACGGAGGCGGGCAGAGCGGCGTTGACGGAGTATGTGGCGGCGCTGAAGGAGCTGCTGGGCGGGGCGATGTGAAGGGACACAGAGACTCGTTGGCTGTTCTTGTGTGAGAGCACTGCTTTTCTGCGCAAGAAAAAATGGCGCGTTGCCGAGAGACTGCGGAGTGAGTTGCAAGGGCGTGTGTGTGTTCGGGGCGTGCAGGAAGATTGCGAAGCGGATAACTTCCGGGGAGGCGGTGACACGATCAGAAGTCGTCGCAGGTGACTGGCTACTCTGGTCTGATTCCCCGATGGATGCGGTAAAGCCCGCCGCTCTGCGAGAGAATAGAGCGGATGGAGATAACGAAAAGCAGGCCGGATGCCGTCGGATTCGACTTCGGCACCACCAACAGCTCTGTTGCGCTTTTGAATGAACGGTCCGAGGTCGAGCTGGCTCGGTTCCCTTCGCTTGGAACTGAGGTAGAGTCGTTTCGCTCAGTGCTGTACCTTGAACAATCGAGATCAGAAAACGGTCTTCGAAGAACGCACGGTCTTACCGGCCCCGCCGCCATTGAGCGTTACCTCCATGCCGAGGAAAAAGGCCGCCTGATCCAGTCGCTCAAGTCTCACCTTTCCAGCCGCTCGCTTACCGGGACGGAAATCTTTGGCCGTCGCTACAGGCTGGAAGACTTGATTACACGTATGCTCGGAGACATCCGCAAACATGCGGCAAAGCAGTTCGAGAAGCCGATTCGCTATGCGATGGTCGGTCGCCCGGTTCGCTTTGTCGGCTCAGAATCACGCGAGGATGACGACTTTGCTGTCTCGCGGCTGCGGGAGGCATTTGCGGCTGCGGGATTCGAGCGTGTGGATTTCGAATTGGAGCCGGTCGCGGCTGCCTGCGCCTACGAGAGTACGCTTGACCACGACGAGTTGATTTTGATTGGCGACTTTGGTGGCGGCACCAGCGATTTTTCACTTCTTCGTGTCGGCCCAGGTGTGCGCCGCCGCGGACGAACTCCCGAAGATCTGCTGGGCAACAGCGGTGTGGGGCTGGCAGGAGACGCCTTCGACGCCCGCATCGTCCGCAAACTCGTCTCGCCTGCGCTGGGATCACACTCTGAGGCCCGTTCGCTGAATAAAGTACTGCCCGCTGTTCCGGCGTGGATCTACGCGAACCTCGAGCGCTGGCACTATCTCTCATTCCTGCGCACCAACAACGTGCGCGAGATTCTGAAGAGTGCGCGGATTCGAGCGTTGGAACCGGAGAAGATTCAGGCCTTGATCACCCTGATTGAAGAAGACCTCGGGTACCAGCTTCATCAGGCTGTGCAGCAGGTCAAGTTTGAACTGTCGCGCAGCGATCGTGCGGAGTTTCGCTTTCGCGACGGCAGCATGGACCTGCGCATCGGTGTCACGCGCCGCGAATTTGAATCCTGGATCAAGGATGATTTGCAGGCCATTGAGGATTCGATTGACGGGCTGCTCCAATCCTCCGGCATCGATTCACGCGCGGTAGACCGGGTTTTCCTGACGGGCGGAAGTTCCTTTGTGCCGGCAGTTCGCAAAATCTTTGAGACGCGGTTTGGCAATGACCGCATTCGCAGTGGCAATGAGTTCACCTCCGTTGCTCACGGCCTTGCCTTACGCGCAGCGGAGTCCTTGCGCCAGGCGCCGTTTGAAGACAAGGATGGATGAGCGCCCGAGCACGCGATCTGGAATTCAAAGCCGCTGAGTGCGGAGGGTCCGAAGATCACAAGGTATTCGCCGTTGTCGAGCGGCCGCTCGGGTTGGATGGTGTAAACAGCGCTCGATAGGACATGAAACTTGAGCGAAATCTCTTTGCGTGCGGTGAATCCCGGATGAAAGCTGAAGGCGGACGAGCCCGAGGTGACCTGCACTGACCTTGTGTTGTGTTTCGTATCGGCTTGCACGAGGTGAACCCACTGGGCATCGGGCTTAGAAGCTTCGATCGCTGCCGCGGTATGGCTTACGTAGAAGAGCGGCATGCGGGTAGCGGGAGATTGGAGCGCGCTGCCAAATGGAAAAACGCTGACGATGCTGGGCGACATCCAGGGAATGAAGCTTCGCCAGCGGTGAGTCAGGCTCTGGGAATCCGCGTAGGTGTGATTCAGTCCGACCCACACGTTTGGATCGTCGTAGTAGGTCACGGTGACGCCGCCCTGAGGTTGAGGAATCTGGCCCCAGATCGACCCCGAAACGGGAATAGATTGCGCTTTGCAGTTTCCGTCCTCGGCATGAAGCTGAGCAAGGAGGCTCACCAGTGCAACGAGCAACAGGATTCCTCTGCATGTACGAACACCCGAAGCGCGGTTCGTCCTCATGTTCGACACTCCCTCTTGCTGGCCGTTGCGACATTGGTATCGCACGCCGAGCTGATTCGGCAACTGCTGATTGGACGGTTGGGAGTGGATGGTCGTCATAACGGAAGATAACTTGCAATTAACGATGGCCCTACTTGTGGGCGGCGGGCCAATCCGTCTGTGGCCGCAAGGGTGAGAGCTTTTTAGGCGACGTTGGACCGGGGACTAAGAAGGGGTCGCGGTTGAGTGGAGGCTGGCGCGGACGCGCTGCATGATGCCTAGATAGTAGGCGAGGTTGTGGATGGAGTTTAGGATGCCGGAGAGGGCTTCGCCGGATTGCATGAGATGGCGGAGGTAGGCGCGGGTGTAGCGGCGGCAAACGGGGCAATCGCAGGCGGGGTCGGGCGGGGACTGGTCTTCGGCGTAGCGCTTGGCCTTGATGTTGACGCGGCCTTCTGAGGTGAAGAGCAGGCCGTGGCGGGCGGCGCGGGTGGGCAGGACGCAATCCATCATGTCGACGCCCATGCGGGCGTACTGCTCGATCTCGTCGGGATAGCCGACGCCCATGACGTAGCGGGGCTTGTCTTTGGGGAGCAAGGGCAGGACTTCAGAGATCATTTCGAGGGTGAGGTCGCGGGGCTCGCCGACGCTGAGGCCGCCGATGGCGTAGCCGTCGAAGTCCATTTCGACGAGGCGCTCGGCGCACTGGCGGCGGAGATCGGTGTACATGCCGCCCTGGACGATGCCGAAGAGGTTTTGGGTGGTGCCTTTGGCGGGGCGGTAGTCGGTGGACATCCCCGGTCTCAGAAGCGAGACCGGGGGCACCCGTTCGTTTTCTCCATTGAGATCGCTATTCCAGGGGACATTGTGGCTGTGGGTGCGGAAGTGGGTGAGGGAGCGTTGGGCCCAGGCCATGGTGAGGCGGAGGCTTTCTTCGGCGCGGGAGCGGGTGGCGGGATATTCGGTGCACTCGTCGAAGGCCATGGCGATGTCTGCGCCGAGGGCGATCTGGATGTCCATGGAGTGCTCGGGGGTGAAGAAGTGGCTGCTGCCATCGAGGTGGGAGCGAAAGCGGACGCCTTCGTCGCTGACCTTGCGGAGGGCGCTGAGGGAGAAGACCTGGAAGCCGCCGGAATCGGTGAGCAGGGCGCGAGGCCAGCTGATGAAGCGGTGCAGGCCGCCGAGGTTGCGGATGAGCTCGTGACCAGGGCGCAGGTAGAGGTGGTAGGTGTTGCCGAGAATGATTTCTGCGCCGAGGGATTCGAGCGTGTCTTGCGGGACGGCCTTGACGGTGCCGGCGGTTCCGACGGGCATGAAGACGGGGGTTTGGATGGTGCGATGGGGGAGATGGAGCTGGGCGCGGCGGCCGCCGGCGTCTGTTTCCGCGAGGATCTCTAGAGGGGAACTCACTTCTCGATTTTAGCGGGATGGGAGGGGGTGGGGCGCTCGTTACTTCCCTGCTCCGAGGTGGAATTGGAAGCCGATGCGGGCGGTACGGGGGGTGGCGAGGGTGGTGCTTGGGGTTTTGGAGACTTCGATTTGGCGGTTGAAGAGGTTTTCTGCGGCGGCGAAGAGTTCGATGCGCTTGCCGAGGTTGCGGGAGGCGTAGGCGTCGAGGCGGAAGTAGCTGTGGAGGAGATAGGCGTTGGCGTCGTCGTCGTATTGGCGGCCGCTGAGGCGGCTTTGCAGGCTGAGTGCGCCGAGTTTGGATCTTGAGACGCGGAGATTGAGAGTGGCCATGTTGCGGGCGACTTCGGGAATCCAGTTGCCTAGATCCTGAGAGCCGCGGCTGACGGTGGCGTGGGCGTACTGATAGCCGCCGTCGAGATTGAGGCTGTAGGTTGGGGCGAACCAGAGGCGGGGCGCGAGTTCGAAGTCGAGTGCGAGGCCGCGGCTCTCGATTTGGCCGAGATTTTGACGCGCGAGCAGGATGGGCGAGGACGTGGGGTTGACGGTGACGGCGACGATGGGGCGATTGACCTGGGTGAGGAAGTAGCTGGAGCGGATGGTGCCCCAGTTCCATTGGGTGGCGAGGCCGGTTTCCCAGCCGGTGGCGCGCTCGCTGAGCAGGTTGCCGTTGGGGGTGGTGAGCTTGTTGCCGACCTGGGTGGAACGATAGAGCTCGCTGGGGGTGGGGGCGCGAAAGCCGCGGAAGCCTGACGCGGAGACGGCCCAGTGCGCGAAGAGTTTGCGCGAGAGACCGAGGCGGGGATCGAAGATGCGCTCGTCGCGCTGGGAGGGTTGGGTGGAGGTGGGCGTCCAGGTTGCGCCGGTGAAGGTGAGCTGCTGGCCGTCGTAGTTCTGGAACCAGTCCATGCGGGCGGAGGCGGCGAGGGTCCAGGCTTTGTGGGTCCAGAGAGCTTCAAGGTAGGCGGCGGAGTCGCGCTGGTGGTCGTGGAGGTTGGTGAGGGCGGCGGACTTTCCGTAGGTCTGTTCGCGGTCCCAGATGCGGACGTCGTGGACGTCAGCTCCGGCGATGAGGAGCAGGCCGGCGCCGAGAGGCTGGTTCCAGTGGGCGGCTGCGCCGAGTTAGTTGGCAGGGATGAAGGAGAAGCGCGTGGGTGTTTCGCCGCAGCGGTAGGAGCAGGTTGGATTGGTTGCGTTGGGAGCGTTGGTGACGCTGGAAAAGGTTTGGCGATAGCGCTCGGAGGAGCCGTAGAGGCGGGCAACGAGCGAGGCACTGCGCGGGGCTTGCCAGTCTGCGCCGGTGGCGTAGCGAATGAGGCGCGTCGAATTGAACTGGTAGGGAGTGCCGTTGTGGCGGGAGTCGTTGACGGCGCTGGCGCGGAGGAAGAGGCGGAGCTGATTGCGGTCGTGCTCGGCGAAAACGAGGGCGTTCTGGCTGTGGACGTTGCTGGCGTTGTCGATGGGGCCGCGCTGGGAGGGGGCTAGCTGGATGAAGCCGTTGGTGCCGATGAGGCCGCCGGCTGCGAACAGGCCCCAGGGGCCGTGTTTGGTTTGAAGGAGCAGGCTGGAGTCATAGGTGCCTTCGCCGCCATAGGTAGAGCGGAGTTCGGCTTGGCGGGATGCGGGCTGGACGGGAATGATGTTGATGACGCCGCCGATGGCGCTGGAGCCGTAGAGCGACCCCGCGCCGCCGCGGACGACTTCGATGCTTTGGATGGCGAGCTCGGGCTGCTCCTGCCAGTGAATCCATCCGCCGATGGGGTCGTTGAGGGGGACATCGTCGGAGAGGACGAGGGTGCGGCTGGCGGAGGTGGACCCGAGGCCGCGCAGGCTGACGCCTTGGGAGGTGGGGTTGGCGACGAGCGAACTGGAGCGGCGGAAGAGTTCGAGGCCGGGGATCTGACGGATCTGGCCGTCGAGAGTGATGGCGGCGGTGGAGCTGAGCGCGCGCTGCGAGAGGAGGAGGGTGGTGGCTGGGCTTTCAAGCGTGCCGAGCGGGGTGCGATAGGCGGTGACGGTGACGGTGGTGGTTGCGGCGCTGGGGGCGCTGGGGGTGGCCGGGGTCTGGCTGCTAAGGCTGGCTGGAGTCAGCAATGCCGGAATCAGCAAAAGGACGCCAGAGATCGCTTTGGATTTGGACCACTGCATGGGATTCATCTTCGCGGTTGGGGATAGAGGTGCGCAACTTCTGGAGCAATTGGGCGACGGTGTTGCTGGAGCAGGGATCGATGGCGTGGGGAGCGATTTCGTTGAGGGGGACGAGGACGAAGGCGCGCTCTGAGAGGCGAATGTGGGGGATGATGAGGCTGGAGCCTCCGATGACGAAATCGTCGTAGAGGAGAATGTCGAGGTCGAGAGTGCGGGGGCCGTTGGTAAGGCTATCGGTGCGGTTGCGACCGAATTCTTTTTCGATGAGAAGCAAGGCGCCGAGCAGTTCGAAGGGCGTGAGATTGGTTTCAAGGACTGCGGCGGCGTTGAGGAAGTTAGGTTGGCCGGCGAATCCGACGGGAGTGGTTGAGTAGAGCGAGGAGAGCGCGGCGACACGGCCGAGGGATTGAAGGCGCACGGCCGCCGCGGCCAGCGTAACTTCCGGTGGGCCGGCGGAACTGGGCAGGTTGGCTCCCATGCCGATGCAGGCGGTGTGCATACTGCTTCAGGGTATCGCGATTCAGGGTATCGCGAAGAGATGAAGGTATGAAATGCGGATGGTACCTGGGGTTGGGGCTTCGCATGGCTGCGACCGAAAACGGTGCGAGGATGGGATGCGGGGCGTTGTGCGCGCGCCAATGACGGCCCGGCTGTGCACAGTAAATGGCTGGTGGATTCTGGTAGCATCCTTGTTGGAGATTGATGAGGATGGATGCATTGAGCAGCGCGGGGTTGGGATTTCGGCGCAATGAAGATATCGCACTGGATCTGCTGAAATTTGTGGCAGCTACGGCGGGGGTGGGCAAGCCTGCCGCGCCTTCAACAGGGTTTACCGGCACGGCCGCGGGCAAGCCGGAAGAACACGTGACGCAACTGCTGGAGCTTTATGGCCGCTGCCTGAATTCCGTGGAAGGCAAAGGGCCGGGAGCAGAGGTAGCGCGATAGCCAGCGGAGACACTTTGCGGGTTGCCGTGGCGGGGGCCGGTGCGTTCGGACGCAACCATCTGCGCGTGTATCGCGAACTGGAAGCGGCTGGGGCGGGCGTGGCACTGGTTGCGGCTGTGGAGCCAGAGACGGCGCGGGCTGCCGAGGCAGAGGCGAAATACGGGATCCCTGTTTTTGCGACGGTGGAAGAGCTGCTTGGAGCGGATCTGAAGCTGGATGCGGCGACGGTGGCGGTGCCGACGGTGCAGCATCACGCGGTGGCTTCTGCGCTGCTGGATGCGGGACTGGATTTGCTGGTAGAGAAGCCGCTGGCGGCGAGCCTGACGGAAGCTGACGATCTGATTGCGCGGGCAGAGAGAGGCGCGATCGGGAAAGACCGGCTTATTGTTCAGCCGGGGCATCTTGAACGGTTCAATCCCGCAGTGCTGGCCGTGGAACCGAAGCTGCGGCGGCCGATGTTCTTTGAGTCGCACCGATTGTCCGTATTCACTCCGCGGGCGTTGGACGTGGATGTGGTGCTGGACCTGATGATCCACGATCTGGATATTGTGCTGACGTTTGCGGCGTCGCCGGTACGCGAAGTGCGGGCTGTGGGGCTGCCAATTCTGTCGCCGAACGTGGACATTGCGAATGTGCGCGTGGAGTTCGAGTCAGGGTGCGTGGCGAACTTTACGGCTTCGCGGGTTTCAACCGAGCAGGTGCGCAAGCTGCGATTCTTTGAGCCCCGACAGTATGTTTCGATTGATTACGCGCGGCGGGATCTGCTGGTGATTGGGGTGGATGGCCGCGTGCCTCCGGAGATTGCCGCGGCGCTTGCGGCGGGGAAGATTTCTCCTGCGGAATTGGCGCAGTTGGTGGCGGCCGCTGGTGCAGGTGGCCAAGGTCCGGGACCGGGGTTGAGCTTCAGCAAGCCGATGGTGGCGGAGGGTGAGCCGCTGCGGCTGGAGATTGAGTCGTTTCTGGATGCGGTGCGGACGCGGCGGGAGCCGAGAGTGACGGCGCGGCAGGGACGAGCGGCGCTGGGACTCGCTCTCGAGATTCAGGCGGCGATGGAGACGCATGCGGAGCGCGCGGGGCTGAAGGATTTTTTCAGCGCGGGCGCTTAGGGAACGGTTTTCGCGGGCTGCATTCCCCAAATGTTGCGGAACCCATGCAAGGATTTCGGTTTTTCAGGGGCCTGAACAGGCTGCGGGAAAGGGCCTGCCTGCGCATGAAAAGCCCGAAAAGCATACCCCAGTAGGCTTTGCCTAAAAACTCTGACTTTTTGGGCAAGGTTCTGACTTTTGGTGTCCTCGAACTCGGTCGCCTCTGCAAGGGGGTGACTGCATGGCGACGGCCGGTTGGGCGACCAACCGACCGGAAGCCACGATTTGGCCTTGCGCAGATTTGGAAGAGTGCATTGGACGGATGTCAACGGTCGAGCTTTTTGAATTGTCGGGTGGATGGCCGCAAGGGCGTGTCACGAGAACGGGTGAAAACGGAGGAACATAATGCATCGTAAGGACGATCGCCTGAGCCTCTTCTAGTTCATTGCATTGCTCAATCCTTTATTCTTGTGAGATCGATACCATGACTGACCTTTCCGGAGATCTGTCGCCCGGTTCCAGCCGGCACGCTGTCGGGAACGAGATTCATCGCATTGTTCTCACCGGATTTATGGGGGCGGGAAAATCAACTGTGGGCTTGCTGCTTGCCGAGCACACGGGATGGGATTTCCTCGACCTCGACACCCACATGGAAACGACTACAAAGAGGAGCGCGCGAGCACTCTTTGAGGCCCTTGGTGAAACCGGGTTCCGCCAGTTGGAGTCCGATCTGTGGGCCTCTGCGCTGCGGCGGTCCCGGGCGATCATTGCCCCAGGTGGGGCAGTGATCGATAAGGCAGAGAATCAAAGTATTCTGGCAGAGAGTGTGGGCAGCTTCATTGTCTTTCTGGACGCGCCCTTTCAGACCTTGATAGACCGCTGTTTGCAGCAGGAGCGGCAGGGGGGCGCTACCTATCGTCCTTTATTGCACAAAAATGAGATTGCGAGGGCGCGGTATATGGAGAGGAGAGTGCTTTACGCGAACCACGCACAACAAGTAATTGATGTCGCCAATCACTCACCTAAACTCATTGCACAAGAAATCTGGCGCGCGGTCTTTGAGTTGCGTTGAACGGATAGTCGCACCCGTAACTTGATCGCAGTAAACTGCGTGGACGTAAGAGCTGTATACAGTGCCGGCGACCCCGATCTATCGCTGATCAAAATGGGGGATCCGAGCGACGCTGAATCGAACACGAAACGTCCTGGTCTGATACGAATGGCGAGCGCGCAGTGTTGATCAGTGTGAAAGCTTGACGATCATCTTTCCGATGTTGCGGGCACCGGGATGGAGAAGATCGAGAAAGGCTGCGGGGGCGGCGCTGAGTCCTTCTACAACGGTCTCGCGGTTGATAAGCCTTCCGGATTTCAAAGCGGGGATCGCCTCCTCCATAAAGGCCGGAATCTCCTTGAAGTAATCCGAGACGATGAAGCCTTCAATGCGCAAACGCTTACCGATAACGAGCATCAGGTTGCGCGGGCCCGGGACCGGCGTATTGTAACCAGCGATTCCACCACACATGGCAATCCGGCCATAGTTGCGCAGTACGCTGAGCGCGGCCTCGAGTTGAGGACCGCCGGTGTTGTCAAAGTGAACATGAATTCCGCCGGGAGCAGCCCTCTTCAGATGTTCGAGCGGGTCGCCGTCGCGATAATTGAAAGCGTAATCGATCTTTAACTCTTCCCGGAGGAAGCGAACCTTTTCTTCCGAGCCTGCGCTGGCGATTACCTTGCAACCATAAATCTTCGCCAACTGGCAGGCAGCATTTCCGACCCCCCCTGCGCCTCCGGACACAAAGACTGTCTCGCCGACGTTTACGCTCGCTATGCGGTGAAGGCCAACCCATGCTGTCAGGCCGGTCACGCCCAGAATTCCGAGATATGCGGACGCCGGGGCTACTGTCGTATCGACGATTTGAAGGCTCGCAGCCGGAGCGACAAAGGCTTCTCGCCACCCATAGATGCTCTGGACATAGGCCCCTACGGGAAGCTTTTCATCCTGCGAAGCGATGACTTGTCCGATAGCGCCGCCTTCCAGCGGTTGACCGATCTGAAACGGAGGAATGTAGGACTTGGCATCATTCATGCGCCCGCGCATGTAGGGATCGACGGAGATATACTCGTTGCGAACAAGTACTTCGCCGGGGCCAGGATCGCGAACCTCAACGGTTGCAAACGAGAAATTGTTCAGGGATGGCTCACCCTGAGGGCGGGAGGCAAGGCGTACTTCACGGCTTTTTGTTGGCATGGCTGTCGGAATAAGAATAGCGCGACGGGGTCAGTGAAAGTTCACTCCAGATGGGCAGACCGTAAAGGATTCTTGTGGAAGACGGAGTAAGCCAAAGCGCAGAACGACACCTGGAGGGTTGGGCCTGGGTCACTACCCACACGGCAGTTACCATTTCATCGACATTTGCTCATCCATCAGTGCAGCGGCTGGGGTGTCTGAGCCGAGGCATTCCTGGGCAGAGTTCCGATTTTCTGGGTAGCCGCCCGACTTCTTGAGCAGGAAGGCCGTTTTAGCGACTTTTTAGGCAACGCCAGGGGCTGAAGCTATCGTTTCTATTGCGGCATTTACGGCACGACTTAGAGTCGTGCCCTGATACTTGTTCGGCTCCGACAAGAGTTTTTCCGTAGACTGTGAGGGCCCCTGCTCCCTGCGGAAAGCCTATCTGCAACTGCAATCGTAAAACTGAATTCCAGAGTTCTTTCTGAAATTCAAATTCTTTAACGGATTTTGAGAGGGGCATTGCGGCTGGTGCACCGCGGAGTTGGATGGCTCCGCGGTGAAGAGTGTTTGCTGAATGCGGTTCCTACTTGCCAGCTTCCTCAACGAGGCGTTCGGCGCGGTTGAGGGCGTCGAGGCGGGCCTGCTTCTGGGCTTGCAACTCGGCGGGGGTGGGGCTGTTGGCGGAGATGCGCTTTGAGATGTCGTTGAGGTTCTGGGCAAAACCGGGGGCGAGCGCCTGGACGGAGGATTGGGCCTTGCGGAGTGCGTCCGGGAAGTGGGCGATCTCTTCAGTGGCGCGTTCGGGGTGGTAGCCGAGGCGGTCGCCGGTTTGCATGGCGTCGATGAGGGGATCGGGCGAGGAGGCGACGGGCCATGTCTGCTGGAGTGCGTCGTATGCGGCGCGGAGGCGGTTCATGGCTCCGGCGAAGCCATCGAGCTGGGCGCGGCGGGCGGTGAGGCCTGACGCGCGGCGAACTTCGATGGTGACTTTGGCGGCGACGCTGCGGGTGGGGACGGGAATGATGGTGGTGAGCGTGTTGCCGATGAAGGACCAGCCGCCTTTGCCGGATGCGTCGGCTTGCTTGACGGTGACGCCGTTGACGGTGACCGAGGCCGGAGGCCAGTCGGCGGGGAGACGCAGTTCGTAGGAGCGGGTCTTCAACATACCGGGATAGCTGCCCTGGACGGGGCCGATTTCTACGCGGAGGATGTCGGCTGTTTGCGCGGCCTGGATGGGAGTGCGGGCGAAGACGCCTTTTTGGTAGTCAACGGAGACGCCGGAGTCCTCGTAGACGGAGTAGGTGGAAGATGCGCCGGGCGCGAGGGGCCAGATGTTGACGATGAGCGGATCGACGGGCTTTTGGCCGGTGTAAAGCATAGGCGGCTGCATGGGAACGATGGCGCCGGCGCGGAGATAAACGGGAATCTGATCGATGGAGAAGCTGCGCTGGACGGAGGTTGGGCCGGTGAAGTGCTTGCCGGTGGGCCACTCGATCCACTCGCCTTTGGGTAGCCAGACCTGCTCGGTGGCGAGGCCGCTGAGTTTATCGGCGGGCGCGGTAACGGGGGCGGCGAGCATCTGGCTGCCGAAGATGTATTCGCCTTGGTTCTGGTAGGCGGGGTTGGCTTCGGGCCAGTCGTAGTAGAGCGGGCGGAGGAAGGCTACGCCGGAGTCGTAGGTGCTGCGCGCCTCGGTGTAGAGGTAAGGCTCAAGCGCGGAACGAAGCTGGAAGGTGGAGCGGAGTATGGAAGAGTACGGCTCGGGATAGGCCCAGATTCGGCGCTCGGCATCGGGATTCTTGGTGGTGTGAGTGCGGAGGATGGGACTGAATGCGCCGAACTGAACCCAGCGGGTGTAGAGCTCGGGATCGACTGCGCCGGGCATGTGGCCGCCGATGTCGTGGCTCCAATAGGCGTAGCCGACGTTGGCTGCGGTGGCGGTGAACCAGGGCTGGAAGGCGAGCGAGGGCCAGATGGAGACGGTGTCGCCGGAGAAGCCGATTTGATAGCGGTGATTGCCGAGACCGCCCCAGCGGTGAAAGAGCAGGGGACGCTTGCCCTCGCGCTGCTGATCGGTGAAGTGGAGGTAGTTAAGCCACCAGGTGTTGTTGACGCCGGCGAGCTTGGTCATGGGCTCTTGCTGCCAGTCGAGCCACCAGAAGTTGATGCCCTGCTTCTCAAGCGGGTGGAGGACTAGATCGAAGTAGTTGGTGGCCCATTTCTTGTTGGTGGGATCGAAGGGGACGTATTGTTTGGTGGCGGGGTCGATGCCCATGGCGCGGGCCATGGCGGGATAGGCCGCTTCCCAGGGCTGGATGCCGGATGCGGGATGGAGATTGAGGGTGGCCTTGAGGCCTTCGTCGTGGATGTTCTTGAGGAAGTCGGTTGGGTCGGGAAAGAGAACCTTGTTCCATGTGTAGCCGGACCAGCCGAGACGCTGGCCGGATTGGTCGACATCGCCGGCAGCCTCGAGCTGCTCTTTGCTGATGTGCCAGCCCATGTCGATGACGAGGACGTCGAGAGGTGTGGAGTTTTCGCGGAAGCCGCGGACGAGCTGGTCGAGTTCCTGGTCGGTGTAATCCCAATAGCGGGACCACCAGACGCCGAAGGCGAAGCGCGGGGGCAGCGGGATGCGGCCGGCGACGCGGACGTAATCGCCGAGTGCCTGGCGGTAGTTGTGGCCGTAGCCGAAGAAGTACCAGTCGGTGTAGGAGCCGGGCTGCTCGCTGGCGGGGCGTTCCATGACCCAGGGCCAGGGGCTTTTTTCGCCTTGAGCGAAGCGGAAGTCGGCGGAGTCGAAGAGGGGGCGGGTAGAGTCGTCGACCAGGGCCCAGCCGGAGCGGGAGACGAGGCCGGGTTCGATGGGCTCTTTGGTTTTGTTGCCGCGTGCGCCGTCGAGGGTGCGGGTTGTGCCTTGAAGATTTTCGGGGTCTTCGAGGCCGGGATGCCAGACAACTTGTTTGCCGTCGACGGCGAGGGTGATGGAAAGATTGTCGGGCGTGAATTGGCCGTCGCCGGAGGGCGCATAGGTGAGCGTCAGCGCGCTGGTTTTGACGGTGAGTTTTTGATTACCGCTGGTGAGGGTCTTTTCGAACTGCGGGACGGGGAGGCGGCGATTGAGGAAGACGAAGGAGGCGTGGTCCTGGAATTTGCCGTCTGCGGACCACTCCATGCGGATGAGCTGGGGAGTGAGGACGGTGAAGCGCGCGTTGCCGAGGATGACTACGGCTTTGGGATCGGCGACGGGATTGGTGACGGCTTGAGACTGCGCGGCGGGGGCTGCTGCCGGGGCTGGCTTCGCGGTTGGAGCAGGCGTCTGGGCTGGGAGTGCAAGACTGCAGGCGGCGATGAGTGCGGCAATGGCAAAAGAGCGCAAGAAAATACGCATGACTTCCTCCGGGACTTACGAACCCAGAGGAAAGGCTACCATTTGAAGCCGGAAATGAGCTGCGGTGTTGTGAACGTCTGTATTCGCGGGTCGGCTGGTCAATTCCCTGCACCAGCAATCGAAATGCGGGTCAATCTTCTTCGTCGACCTTCTCGGTGGTCTGGTTGGTGGCGAGGCGTTCCAGCTGGTTGCGCCAGTCAAGGGACT
>Ga0307377_10003203_pt1 | contig 18648 bp, 16 predicted proteins | sample TR3MG_FD_202535 | JGI IMG/M metagenome (GOLD analysis project Ga0307377, IMG submission 202535) | Soil microbial communities from Risofladan, Vaasa, Finland - TR-3 | ecosystem: Environmental > Terrestrial > Soil > Coastal area > Acid sulfate soil | place: Finland: Risofladan, Vaasa | collected... | reverse complement strand
AGCGTTGCCTGCAGCAGCGACAACAGGGCCACCAGGAACAGCAGGTTGGATGACAGCGCCAGCGCCGCAGTGAGGCCGAACAGCATGTAATAGACGCTCATGAACACCGCGATCGCGGTGAAGCCCCAGATCGTGGAATGGAAGCCTTTCCTGATGTTGTCGGCGCCGAGGCTGGGGCCGACGGTGCGCTCCTCGATGATTTTCATCGGCGCGGCAAGCGAGCCGGCACGCAGGAGCAGCGCGGTATCGGTCGCCTCCCTGGTGTTCATGCGCCCGCTGATCTGCACGCGCCCGCCGTCGATCTCGGTGCGGATCACCGGTGCGGTTACGACCTCGCCCTTGCCGTTTTCGATGAGCAGGATTGCCATGCGCTTGCCGACATTGTCGCGCGTGACATCCCTGAAAATGCGCGCCCCCGCGCTGTCCAGCGTCACGTTGACCGCAGCCTCGCGGGTTTGGCTGTCGAAGCCGGGTTCGGCGTCGGTGATGCGGTCGCCTGTGAGCACCACCTGCTTTTTGATCAGCAAGGGCGCGCCGTCGGGCTCGATGTAGAAGTCGTCGCCGAACGGAACGTGGCCCTGCTGCGCGGCGAGCAGTGCATCCGGATTGCTGTTTGCCTCGTCCACCATGTGAATCTCGAGTGTCGCGGTGCGGCCGAGAATTTCCTTCGCCTTGGCCGTGTCCTGGACCCCCGGCAACTGCACCACGACGCGGTCGGCGCCCTCTTGCTGGATGATCGGCTCGGATACGCCCAGTTCGTTGATGCGGTTTTTCAGCGTGGCGATGTTTTGCTGCAGCGCCGATTCCTGAATGCGCTTGACCGCTTCCGGTTTGATCATGGCGGTCAGACGGAATTGGTTTGCGGGAAGATCCTGCTCGGTGAATGTCAGATCCTTCTGGTTGTCCTCGATCACGTTGCGCGACTTGGCGCGGGTGGCGGCGTCGTGAAAATCGAGCAGAATCGCGTTGCCTTTCAGTTGGATACCGGAATAGCGCAGGTCTTTGTCGCGCAACTCGACGCGGATGTCACCGTTCATGTTCTCCAGCCGCTTGGTCAGCGCGGCCTTCATGTCCACCTCCAGCGTGAAGTGCACGCCGCCGCGCAGGTCCAGGCCCAGGTACATGGGCAGTGCACCGATGTCGGTGAGCCAATTGGGCGAGGACGAAAGCAGGTTGAGGGCGACGATGAACGAGGGGTTGTCGCGGTCGGGATTAAGGCTCTCGCTGAGAACGTCCTTGGCCTTGAGCTGGGTGTCGGTATCGGCGAATCGCACCTTGATGCCGTTCGAGTCGAGGTAGATGCCGTTGTCGGCGATATTGGCTGCTTTCAGCGCCGCCTCGACGCGCGCGAGCACATCCGAGTCTACTTTGACGGTGGCCTTGATGCTGGACACCTGGACCGCGGGTGAGTCGCCGAAGAAATTCGGCAGCGTGTAGATGAATCCGAGCACCATCGTACAGGCGACGATGACATAGATCCAGGTCGGATAGCGGTTCATATCGGATGACCAGTGGAAAGTGAAGCGTTAAGGGCAGGCGCGCGGCCGCGCTGCAGACTTCACGGCTTACGACATCGCTTTGATCGAGCCCTTCGGCAGCAGGGTCTGCACCGACGCTTTCTGCAGCTGAATTTCGGTGCCGGAGGCGATTTCCAGACTGATGTAGATTTCGCCCACTTTGGTGACCTTGCCCACGATGCCGGAGGCGGTGATCACCTCGTCGCCTTTTTGCAGCGCGTCGGTCATGGCTTTCTGTTCCTTGGCGCGCTTCATTTGCGGGCGAATCATCAGAAAGTACAACAGCGCGAACATCAGGATGATGGGCAGCATGCCCATCAATCCTTCGCCGGACAATGCGCCCGAGAGGCCACCAGCCGCCTGGGCGTGCGCGGAAGAAATCAGCACGGGAAACTCCGTTTTCAGTCTGGACAACGGGCAATTATACCAGCATTGAACGGCCCGGAACCCGCATCTTTTGCGCTCGCGCGCTGTGCGCGGAACGCCGCAGCGTATGCGCTGAGCCGTCCGGCGGCGATGGCGGCGCGCAGTTCGCGCATCAGTTCCAGATAGTAGTAGAGGTTGTGGATCGTATTGAGGCGCGCCCCCAGGATTTCGTTGACGCGGTGCAGGTGATGCAGATAAGCACGGGTGAAATGCGTGCAGCAATAACAGCCGCAGTCCGCGTCCAGCGGTCGCGTATCGTGGCGGTAGGCCGCGTTCTTGATCTTGATGTCGCCGTGGCGCGTGAACAGCCAGCCGTTGCGCGCGTTGCGCGTGGGCAGCACGCAGTCGAACATGTCGATTCCGACCGTCACCGCTTCGACCAGATCCTCGGGCGTGCCCACCCCCATCAGGTAGCGCGGCTGGTCCGCGGGCAGTCGCGGCGCGGTGTGCGCAAGAATGCGCTGCATCTCCTCCTTGGGTTCGCCCACCGACAGCCCGCCGATGGCATAACCGTCGAAGCCGATGCGCTGCAGTTCGGCGAGCGACTCGTCGCGCAGCCGCTCGTACATTCCGCCCTGGACGATGCCGAACAGCGCATTCGGATTACCTGCGTGTGCGCGTTTGCTGCGCTCGGCCCAGCGCAGCGACAGGCGCATCGAATCGGTGGCTGCGCGTTCGTCCGCGGGGTAGGGCGTGCACTCGTCGAAGATCATTGCGATGTCCGAATTGAGCACGCGCTGGATGCGCATCGACTCCTCCGGCGTCAGCAGCAGCCGGTCGCCGTTCACGGGCGAGGCGAACTTCACGCCCTCATCGGTAATCTTGCGCAGGGCGCCCAGGCTGAACACCTGGAAGCCGCCCGAGTCCGTGAGGATGGGGCCGTCCCAGCCCATGAAGCGGTGCAGCCCGCCGTGCGCGGCGATGACCTCCAGCCCGGGACGCAGCCACAGGTGGAACGTGTTGCCGAGCACGACCTGGGCGCCGATTTCGTGCAGTTCCGCCGGGCTCATCGCCTTAACCGTGCCATAGGTCCCTACCGGCATGAAGGCCGGCGTCTCGATCTGTCCATGGGCCAGCGTGAGCGTGCCGCGGCGGGCGCTGCCGTCGGTGTTGTGGATAAGGAATTTCATTTGTCTAAGGAGGTGAACGGGTCGCCGCTTGCGGCGAGTCCGTTCCACCGGGAATCAGTCCAGGGTTCAAGGAGCGCGTTCAATTCTATCAATCAGCATGGCGTCGCCGTAGGAAAAGAAACGATAGCGCTGCGCGATAGCGTGTTCATATGCGGCGCGGATCTCCTCCATCCCTGCGAATGCGGCGACCAGCATCAGCAGTGTGGAGCGGGGCAGATGAAAATTGGTAATCAGTCGGTCGACGACGCGAAAACGGTAGCCCGGCGTGATGAACAGGTCGGTCTCGCCTGCCCCCGCAGGGAAATCACCATCGGTTGCGTTGCGCAGCGCGCCCGCGCCTGCCGCCGATTCCAGCGCGCGCAGGCTGGTGGTGCCGACCGCGATCACGGCGCGTCCGGCCGCGCGCGCGCCGGCGACCGCCTGCACGGTCGCCGGCGGGATATCGTAGTACTCGCTGTGCATTTTGTGTTCGGCCAGATTGCTCACGCGCACCGGCTGGAACGTGCCGGCGCCCACATGCAGCGTTAGCCAGGCGAGGTGCACGCCCATCGCGCGCAGCCGCGCCAGCATGGGCTCGTCGAAATGCAGCCCGGCGGTGGGCGCCGCCACGGCGCCCGGGCGCCGCGCATATACCGTCTGGTAGCGCGCCTGGTCCTCCTCGCTGTCCGCATGGGCGATGTAAGGCGGCAGCGGCAAATGGCCGTGGCGCTCGAGCAACTCGAGTACACTGGCGGTGCCGGCAAAGCGCAGCAGGTAAAGATCGCCGCGGCGCTCCAGCACTTCGGCTTCGATCGCCGTGTCAAAGCAAATGCGCGCGCCGGGCCTGGGCGGGTGGCTCGCGCGCATTTGCACCAGCGCCTCGCGCGCGCCGGTGATGCGCTCGACCAGCACCTCTATCTTTCCGCCGCTCGCCTTGACGCCGTACAGTCGCGCCTTGATCACGCGCGTATCGTTGAACACGAGCACGTCGCCCGGGCGCAGGAATCGGGGCAGTTCGGCGAAGCGGTGGTCGGACAGGTTTTCACCCGCCAGCTGCAACAGCCGGCTGGCAGCGCGCTCGGGCGCGGGGAATTGCGCGATCAGGTCGGCCGGCAGGGGGTAGTCGAAATCTTCCAGCGTGAGCGGCATTACGGGGCCGTCTCGGTTGAGGTGAGGCGCCAATTAGAGCATAATTCGGCTCCCTTGCGCTGTGTTCTGCGCATGCGGCCGGGATGGCGGAATTGGTAGACGCACGGGACTCAAAATCCCGCGGTGGTGACACCATGGGGGTTCGATTCCCCCTCCCGGCACCAAGAGCTAGTCCGAAGCAATCCGATAAAGGCCGGTTTCCTGAAATTGTCATAGGGAAATCGGCCTTTTCCTTTTCCGAAGCCGTCCGCGATGAGCCATTGCAATCCGGGGGTATTTGGGGGTATTCTGCGGGGGTACTTTACCCCCGTTGGGGTATTTCAACCCTCGCTAGAGGTGCCCACAATGCCGCTTTCTGACACCGCGATTCGCAAGGTCAAACCAAGTGCAAAACCTGCTCGATTTTTCGACGGCGGCGGACTGTATCTACAGGTCTCGCCAGCGGGCGCGAAGCTGTGGCGCTTTAAGTACCGATTTGACGGAAAGGAAAAGCTGCTCGCCTTCGGCGCCTATCCCCATGTGACGCTCGCCGCGGCCAGAAAGAGGCGCGACGATGCCCGCAATCAGCTTGCCGACGGTATTGACCCGAGCGAACACCGGAGGGCCGCAAAGGCGGCGCGCGCGGGCCTGGCAGCAAACACTTTCGAGGTGATCGGGCGCGAGTGGTACGCCAAGACTGCGCCGATGCTGGCGGACAATACCAAGGCGAAGCTGCTGCGATTCCTCGAACTCGACGTGTTCCCGTGGATAGGTGCGCGACCAATCGCCAGCCTAGCGGCGGCTGATCTAATCCACGTCATTGAGCGTATAGAGCAACGCGGCGCAATGGACATAGCGCGTCGAGTGCATAACTACATGGGGCGCATTTTCCGGTATGCCGTGGGCCGAGGGCTGGTAAGCCGCGATCCTTCGCGGGACATCGAATTGAAAGACATCCTGCCACCCGAGGACGTACAGCATCATGCATCCGTGACCGATCCAAAGGCTGTAGGCGGGCTGTTACGGGCGATTGACGGCTTTACCGGGGCCTACGCTACCCGCTGCGCGCTGCGCCTTGCTGCGTTGGTATTCGTGCGTCCTGGCGAGCTTCGTCATGCCGAGTGGACAGAGTTTGATTTTGAAAAAGCGGAGTGGAGAATCCCGGCGGGAAAGATGAAGATGAAAGAGCAGCACATTGTGCCGCTGTCAGTTCAGGCCATCGCCATCCTGCGCGAGCTTCAACCCTTGACCGGCAGCGGGCGCTACGTTTTTCCGAGCGAGCGGAGTGGCGCTAGGCCGATGAGCGAAAACACCGTCAACGCGGCGCTGCGCCGATTGGGTTACACCAAGCATGAAATGACTGGGCACGGTTTCCGGTCTATGGCGTCAACGCTGCTGCATGAGCTTGGCTTACCTCATGCCGTGATCGAGCGGCAACTAGCGCATGGCGAGCGCAACAAGGTGTCGGCCGCGTACAACTTCGCGGAATACCTGCCAGAGCGGCGCAAGATGATGCAGCAGTGGGCTGACTATCTCGACAGACTCAAGACCGGCGCGGACGTAATCCCCATTCGCGGACACGTCGCATAAGCGATAGCTGCGCCTAGCCCGAGGTTGATCCCTGAGGGCGAAAGCCGGGAACCCTTGCCCGGTCGGTGCTGCATCCTACAAGGGCTAGCGTGAAGGGGCCGCGTGATGCCCGTTTCTAAATCGTGGCAAGAAAAATGTGCAGCGCTGGAAGACGCTTTTCGCCAGCTGCCAAGGTGGCGAGAAGAGACTGCGACGGGAATACCTTACGAAGACCTTATCCCAGGAATTGGCCGACAATTGATGATGATGTCACCTCGTCATGGTCCTCCTCCTGAGAATGGGGATCTTCCGCCCGAACTTCGTCACTCGCCGGTTTTGACCCGGAACGCTCATACTCCGAAGGTGAAATCCACAGCAAGCGCCAAGCGGGAACTCGCGAGTTTGGCAAGGAAAACCGAGGCACTTGTCGAGGCGCTGGACGACCTTTCCCGAACTGGCCTCGACGCACTGAATTATCGGCAGGATGCCATACGGCGATTGACGCAAAACCTAAGGATTTTGTGGGTATACGCAAAGATGGCAAAAGTCCCCCAAATCCTGAACAATACTGGCCGAGGCGCCCCAAAGAAAGTCCAAGAAAAAAAGATCAGTCGCGTTGTAGCAATTCATTATTTCGGCCTGACGGGCAAGAAGCCGACCATGACTGTTGTCTATGACAAGGCAGGCGGAGAATTCTTCGTATTATTGCGAACCGTCTTCGAGATTCTCGGCATCAAAGCTAGCGCCGAGGCACAAGCACGGGCAGCCTGTCGCGACTGGCCGAGCTATGGAATTAACTCGGTAAAAACTAGCGATTAAACTCTTTTGAAGTCGCTCATTTTATGCTGTAAATAAAAGGCTACGTGATCCGCTTCAATTCCCAATTGTGCGGACAGGGCCAATACCGTTTTGCAGATCACCCGGCCATGTTCGCAGGAGTAATTCGCCATGGCTTTGAATGTACTGCGCCCCAAAGATGCAATCGCAAAACTCGGCATTGGCCGCACCATGTATTACGAACTGCAAAAATCAGATCCCACTTTTCCCAAGGACGTGATTTTGGGCGAGCGAGCACGAGGGAAATTCGAGCATGAGTTAGATGCTTGGCTTGAATCGAAGCGAGAGGCCCGCAAGACTCAGGCGCGGGGCTAAATCATGGCCCCCAAAATGCAACGCACGGCAGGGAAGGCCGGGCGCGTAGTCGAGTGTCACCGCGCGCGCGATTACGAGCAGGAAGGCGCCTGACATGGCCAATGGTCGCAACGTGGGTGCAAAGCGGGATACCGGGCGCGACTCTGGGGGATTTGTGGCGCTACCGTGGTCTGTGCTCGATAGCGCGGCTTACAGGGGTTTGTCGCCCACTGCCAAGGCGTTGCTAATGGAAGTGGCGCGGCAATATCACCGCGACGACAACGGGCGGATGCTGCTATCGCGCGCCTACTTGGCCACACGCGGCTGGTTTTCTGCCGGCGCTATTCAGCAAGCAAAAATTGAGTTGATCGAGGCCGGCCTGATCTTCGAAACGGTGAAGGGCTGCCGTCCGAACAAGGCTTCATGGTACGCGGTGACGTGGAGAATGCTGGACAAGCTGCCTGGATATGACATGGACACCGAAAAAGCTTTCGAGCGCGGCGCGTATCGCAAGGGGGTGGCCAAGGAAAAGCGCTCACCGCCGGCGGCGCCGGCCAACGCCAAGCGAAAGAAAAACGCGGGCCTTATCCCGGTAACCGGAACAGAGCGCGCGCCTATAGTTCCGGCACACGGAACAAAGAGCACCGTCACTGTTCCGCCACACGGAGCTATCCGACCCACTTTTGACCCTCTCTCTGTTCCGCCACACGGACACCCTCTAGAGGTGCCATCTCAGGTGTGCCAGTTGGCCGCGGGGAGAGCAGCGAAAGCGACAACCTGCCAGCACGCTGGCTGTCAGACTTTGACCTTAGGTCGGGACTTTTGCTCGAAGCATCGGCACCCGGCGAACACATACACACGGCGGCACGGTTCAATGACTGCGGCGGTCTAGAGTAGATATAGAATAGATCATGGCAAAGGGCCACAAGACCGGCGGCCGGAAACCGGGCACGCCGAACAAGCGCACGATGGAACTTGCTGAACGCATGGAGGCGATTGGCTGCGATCCAATCGAGGGAATGGCGCGCATCGCGATGAACAGGCGCAGCCGGCCAGAGCTTCGCGGGCGCATGTACGCCGAGCTTGCGCAGTACCTCTACCCGAAGCGCAAGGCGATCGAGCACTCAAGCGCGAGCGCGCTGACGCCCGAGATAATAGCGGCGATCAAGTGGGATTCGTTTAGCAACGAAGAGCTTGAGGCAATCCTCGCGGGAGAGATCACAGAAAACCTGCTTGCCCGGCTTATTGCGTCCGCTCATGGAGCAAACTGACTCTAGTCAATCGCGTACACCAGGGAGGTCAAAATGGCCGCTTGGAAATCGATGTCTCTTATTATTTTTGCAGTCTTAGCTGTTGCGTTCGGACTCACCGCCTGGTTATCGTCTGGGTCTGAATCTGTACCGCAAGTCTCGCCGGAAAACGCCAGCCGCTCGGCCGCTTCGTCTGCCAATATCACTGATGAGAAAGTGCTTGCTGCGCTGGTGGACCCGAACTCGATCACCGTTGACATGTCTGTGAGCGTCACGTCGGCGAATCCACCGGTGGTCCAGGGGACCACGAACCTGCCCGATGGGACGACTATGCAGGTGCTGCTCAAGGGTGACATGCCGGCGTGCTTTCCTCGATGTGGCTTCATGTACAACAAAACGACCGTAAAAAATGGTCGCTTTACCGTTGGCGCAGAACTCACTGGGGCCGAGAAGCTAATCCCGGATTCTTACACAATCGAGATTAACGTCAGTGGAGAACCCCAACCGCACGATGTCCAATCAGTAATAGGGAAAGCTGGAGAACATCTTCGTGGTCCATACGTTTTCAGCTTCGTGAATGAAAAGTTGCAGCCTTTGAAATTGCCGTGGAATCCTGCTCCGTCGTCTGACGAATATCTTGGTGGCCTTATGATCCATTACACCCAGCGGATAGCCATCACCGCTGGCGGGGAGGCGTTCCTGATTGAGAAAACGGGGCAAGAGGCGTCACGCGAACAAGGAAGAGCAGGCGATGGGGCACAAGATGGGACCGTTCGGAAATCGTTGGCACAGCTTGGCGACACTTCCACTCTACCCGATGCGAAGGACACATCCGCCGAGCAATCGCAAGCCAAAGTAAATCTGCCCGCGTTCAGCCAGAAGGCCGCAGTTGTGGCTAGAGCGGTGCCGCCACTCCGGGCGCCTGTCACCGACTTAACCGGAACGCTCTCGTCCCAGCAGTTGGCTGGGCTCGACCAAACGCTAGCTGCATTCCAAGCGCGAGAAGGTAGACAGATCGCAGTGTTGATCGTGCCGACCACGCAGCCCGACACTTTGGAACAGTATGCAGCGCGGGTCGAGGAAAACTGGAAAGTCCGACGCAAAGGCATCGACGACGGCGTGCTGGTGCTGGTTGCAAAGGATGACCATAAGCTGCAGATCGGCGTCAGTCACGGATTGAAAGGCGTGTTGCCCGACGTTATTGCGAAACGCATCATCGAAGATGAGATCGTGCCGCGGTTCAAGCAAGGTGATTTCTACGGCGGCATCAAGGCTGGCGTCGAGCGCATCATCAAGGTTGTCGTCATAGACCGTCGGCCGCTACCGCCCCCGGCAAGAGGAGGCGATAGGGCGCGGGAGGAGGCCGATCAGAAAGCTCGGCTGGAGAAAGAGTCGGAAAGTACGAAGCGGGCGCAGGCGCAGCAGTCTCCCGCACTTCTCGAATATGAAGCCAAAACGAAACCTTTCTACGAAATCGAGGGGCAAGCACAAATGGCATACGCGTGTGGCCTGCGAAGCTGGCAATGGAATGTTGCGTTAATGGACGCGGCCGAAATGACTATCGCAAATAAGCGCAAAAACTTTCATCTTTCGCACGAGGATTTGCGGGCGGTAGAGGCATATTTTCAGGAAACCTACTTTAACGCTATGCGTGAACTCTCATGCGAGACTCTGGTAAACAGCCCAACCATGGAAAAGTTGGACCGCCTCGAAAACCTGGCAACCGGCGGTTATCACTAAGAATAATCGCTAGCGCGTCCGTCCTCGCTCACGCTTCGGGCGGGCGGTGCGTCGCTGCCGCTATCGGTCGGCGAATCCTAAGGCGAGGACTAAGCTCAAATCTCACGCAGTGGAACGCCCCTAGCCTTGCCCTGGCGGGGGTAGATTTGGGGGTAGATTCATAAACCGCAAAACGTAGATCAAGCATTCATGCAGGTTTGCGGGCAATTTGTGGTTCCCCCTCCCGCACCAAACCCCAACTTCCAATTTCCTCTCTATCACTTTCGACATGAAAACAGATAGTCTGAGAAACAAGTCAGGAATTGAAGTAAGCGTACCGCGACCGGATGGCGACCGCTACTACGATACGACCGCCAAACCGATTGCTCGCATCGCAGCCCTCCGATTCGCTAATGAACACATCGGATACAAGTCGGCTCCGATCATTCAATTCTTGCACTTTGCGGTTGCAGGCGGCCCGTGCTGCCATAATTCACCGTCGCGATTCCTAAACGAAATATGGAGCAAGCAGCCTTGCCCTCTACTATTGAAAGACAGCCAAGAATCGCGGCCCTGCTTGGCGCGAGTGGAGCGACAGGGCAGAAGCTCCTGCCGCTATTATTGGACGATGCGGCCTATAGCAAGATCATTACCCTCAGCCGTCGAGAAGCTGGCATCGTCCACGCGAAACTGGAAAACCGTGTTGTCGATTTTGACGATCTTGCGGCAGCATTCAAGGGCACGAAGGTTGACGATTGTTACTGCACGTTCGGCACGACGATAAGAATCGCTGGCTCGCAGGCGGCGATGAGCCGGATCGATCACGATTTCGTCCTGGAATTCGCCAAAGCGGGTCTCGCTGCCGGGGCCACGCGCTTCGCCTATCTCTCTGCCGCCAATGCTAACGCCGGATCGTCAGCGTTCTATGCGCGATTGAAGGGCCAAACGGAAGACGCGCTCAAGACCTTAGGTTTTGCCGACTTGAGCATTTTTCGCCCGAGCATGATTATTGCCGAGCGGGACAATCGAAGATGGATTGAATCCATGCTTTTCCCCTTGCTCCCCTTTGTCGACAAGCTAATGATCGGGGCGTTCACGAAGTATAGATCGATCCCGGTAGAGGCTCTCGCCAAGGCCATCGCTGCTTTCAGCGGACAGCAAGGAGGCGGCTGCCAAATCCACTATTGGCAAGATATGATCGCGGCGGTGAAGAACAGGCCGGGATAGTCGGAATCGTCAGGACTGTAGAAGGCTCCTCCCGTATCGGGGATAACGAGACTGACCAAGCTGAGCGGCTCCCATGGGACAAAGTAGATCGGGACGCCGAATCAGGTCGGCCTTGAAGGTGATCGCACCCCCAAAGCCGTCCGGCAAAGGCTGGGAAGCCGGGAAAAATTCCGTCACGCCCTTAGTCGGCAACGACCGGCAGGCTGTTGGCGATGCGCAGCAGGTCCAGAAGCCGGGCTATGCTCTGCCGCCGATACTCGCCGACGTCGGTGTCCGACCAGTCGTAGAAGCCTTTGCCGCTGCGCAGACCGTTGCGCCCTTGCGACATGTAACGAGCGACAATCTCCGGACTTGCGTAGCGCGGATTGTCCAGCGCACCACTCAGATAGCGACTCGCGTAATAGAGGATGTCGTTTCCTCCCACATCGATGAATTCAGCGACGCCCATCGCGGCATAGCGAATACCGAATCCGTAGCGTGTGGCGCGATCGATATCTGCGGCAGTCGCCACTCCCTCCTCGATCATTCGGGCAGCCTCGTTCATGATCAGCACCTGCAGGCGCGGCACGATGTATCCGGGAGACGGCCCGCACAGGACAGTGACCTTGCCGATTTTCTCAAGCATTCCTTGGAGGCGCTGTGTAATTTGCGCATCCGTACCCGGATGGGGCGAGAGTTCGACCAGGGGGATGAGATGAGCGGGATTGAGCCAGTGGGCGTTCAGAAAACGCGATGATTGGTGCACCATTCCTGCAAGTGCCGTAGAGAGAAAGGTAGACGAAGTCGACGCGACGATGGCTTCATCGGACAAGCACCGGGTCGCAAAACCCAAAACCTCCGACTTAACCTCCATCACTTCCGGCACTCCTTCAAAAAGCAGATCCACATGCGGGAGGTGCGCTGTAGCGGCCTCGCGATCGCAGATATCAATTCGCGCCGGTATTTTTTGCTTGGCCGCTTCAGGAAGGAGGCCGAGATCGACCAACACGGCAATCTGTTCCGCGATATCCCGTACTGCCTCGTCATGCAGCTTCTCAAATTCGGCGTCGCTGCGCGCCTTGGCGTCGATAAGGAGCACGTTCTGTCCGGCGCAGGCGAACGCCAGGGCGATACCGCGTCCCATTCGACCCGCTCCGAGCGCGGCGACCGCCGGGCGACTCACAGGACGCCTCCTCGTGCCAGGAGCGCAGCCATGCTTTCACGAGTAAGGCCAGCCAGTCCGAGGGCTTCCAGCGTCCGTTCGCCCCTGCGCAGATCCTTGCCGCAGACTGCGGCGGCGATGGACAGCAAGCCGGTCGCCACGGGTGCCCGCACGCCGGCCCAATCCGCGACGGAAACCAGAAAAGCGAGTCCGTAGTGAATGTCTTCGGTCATATAGCGGTGCTCGGTCAGGACGATGTGCTCACGCCAGTCGCCGCTGTTCACCAGCCGCTTGTGCGCATCGCCATACATCCATCGATCGTTGTTGTAATGATCGCTCAAAGGGAAGTGTTCGCCGGTATATCCCAGAGCCCGTCTGACGGCGATCCGTTCCTTGTCAAGCGCATCGGTAACCCGCCGGATGGACGGCTGCGTGCCCTCGTTGTGAATATCCCATTGCTCGAAGTGTTCGAGGGGCCCTGCATTCATCAGAATCAATGGAGGGTGAATAATCGGGCCCGCGTTCATCAAGGCTCCGGCCAGCGCGTCTTCGATCGGTTCCACCGACGCAAACGCGGCCTGAAGTACCGGAAAGGCATGCGCACCATTCAGGGAGGGAAATACCCCGGTCGGCAAACGAGTGGCGCGCATCGTGATGGCAATTTCGGCAGGGCCGTGTTTTCGCGCCAGCCACGGCAGCGTTCCGGTCTCGGCGATCGAAACGTCGGCCGCGCAACCCGCGTGCCTGAGCGCGCGCATCATGACGTAGCTGCCGAAGGTGCCGGGCGGCAGGAAGATCACTTGACCATCGTTGAGATGGGGCGCCAGCGCCCGCGCGATTTCCTCCTGGGCAAACGCGGGAGTCGGAACAACGATCAGCTCGGCGCCGATGACTGCATCGCCGATATCGGCGGCAAGCTTGGCAAGGACCACCTCGCGAACCCCGGATGCGTCTTTCATGGTCAGACTGCGCGCGGCCATAAGCGCGTGAAGCTGACGATGGTCACGCCGCCACAAACGGACCTCGTGACCGAGACTGGCGAGATCGGCGGCAGCGGCGTAGGCGCCGTTGCCGCCGCCGAGCACTGCAATCCTCATGCGTCCTCCTGCCGCTGGAACATACGTTTCGCGGGCGACAGGGGCCCGATCCCGCGGGCCGCGGGCCGTTCTGCCGGGAACGGCTCGCGGCGAACCCTGCAAAAAATATCAGCCGAGCAAGGCATTTGGCAGGTAGAGCACGGTGGCGGGGAACAGCCACATCACGGCTAAGCAGATCAGGTAAGACAGCATAAAGTAGGCGACGCCGCGAAATATCGTATTAAGCGAGATGTCCGGCGCGAGGCCGTGCACGATGAAAACGTTGACGCCGACCGGCGGGGTGACGGCCCCCATGGTGGTAACGATGGTCAGCACGATCGTATACCAGACCGGATCATAGCCGAGCGCCGCCGCGAGAGGAAAAAAAATCGGGAGTGTAACCACCAGAAAACCAAGCGCATCCATCAGCGCGCCGCCGACGAGGTAGATCAGCAGCACGACCAGCAGAATCACGCCCGGCGGCACCGGCAGGGACGCGGCCCAGCCCGCGAGTTTGAAGGGCAGTCGGGATACGGTAAGAAAGCGGCCGAACAGCACCGCACCGGCGATCAACATCACCACCATCGAGGATATGCGGACGCTCTCGATGATCGACTGGATGATCCCTTGCAGTGAAAGACTGCGTCGCACCAAGCCGATCACCATCGCGCCGAAGGCTCCCGCCGCACCGGCCTCGGTCGGCGTAAACCAGCCCAGGTAAAGCCCGCCGATCACCAGCGCGAAGAGGATCAGTGTTTCGATAACGCCGGACAGGGAGACCAGCTTCTCTTTCAGGCTGGTCACCGGACCCAGCGGGCCGAGCTCCGGGTTGCGCAGACACATCGTCAGAACGGTCAGCATGAACAGCAGCGTCAGGATCAGCCCCGGAACGATACCCGCGAGAAACAATCGCAGCAGCGATTGTTCAGTCTGCACGGCGATGACGATCATGACGACGCTCGGCGGGATGACCACGCCGAGGGTGCCGCCTACGGCGATCGCGCCGGTGCTCAAGGCGGAGTCGTAGCGGTAACGGCGCATTTCCGGAAGCGCGATGGTGCCCATGGTCGCCGTGGTCGCCGAGTTGGAACCGCAAATTGCCGAAAATCCGGCGCAGGCAGCGATCGTGGTGCTGGCCAAACCGCCGGGAAGTCGTCCGACCCACTTATAGGCTGCATCGTAGAGCCGCTCCGTAACGCCGGCCCGATAGGCGAACTGCCCCATCAGGACGAACAGCGGAATGACGCTCAGGCCATAGGAGGAGAACTGTTCCCAGACATTCGTGGACAGCAGATGGGTCGCCGCCGGGACCGAGAGCAGATAGGCATTGCCGAGCAGGCCGGCCAGCAGCATGGCGAAGGCGATCGGCATGCCGACGGCCATGAACAGGAACATCACTACCAGGCCGACGAGGGCGGCGTAAGTCGGATCCAAAATGTTTTCTCCTGATTCTCCGGTAAGCAGCTAAGGGGGACCGCTACGGGTGGAGCAGTTTCCCTGCGGAGCGGAGAAAATCGACCAACAGTGCCAGGGTCAGACCGGCGCAGCCTGCGGCTACGAGATACACCCAAGGATAGACAATCGCCTGCAGGGTCTCCGACAGAGACCCGGTTTCCTGGAGCACGCGGCCGTAACTCACCACATACCAGGTGACGGCCGCGAACAGCAATAGCGACAGCAGGCTTGTCAGCAGTTCGGCTGTCGCCCGCCACCGCCGCCCCAAGCGAATCACCACCAGATCCATGGCGACATGCCCATGGTGCTGTTGCACCGAGCCTAGCGCCAGTGCTATCGCGGCGGCCGATAGCCAGCCGATCACTTCATAGGATCCGGCGACGGTGTGTCCAAGCGCGCGCAGCACCATGCCGGCGACCGTGAACAGCATCATCGCGGCCAGAGTGAGGCCGGCAGCCCAGGTCAGCACGCGGTTGACGAGCGCGCTCAGCGCTTCCAGCGCTCTCATGGCCGAATTCGGCCCGGGGCCGGGTCCCGCCGGCTGGGCGGTCCCGTCCCCTGCGGTTTGCTCCATGGAAGCGCCTACTCCTTCGAGAACTGGTCGCGCAGTTCGCGCAGCCGCGCCAAATAGCGCGCCGCCGGCAGACCTTTGGCGCTCATTTGCGTGACCCATTCCGCCGCCATCGGCTTCAGCCTGGCGTCCCATTTGGCGCGCTCGTCCGGAGTCAGGGAAATAATCTGCAGCTTGTGCTCTTTCTTGGCCCATTTCAGTGCGGCCCCGACGTTCTGGTTGTCGTGGTACTGGCCGGTCCAGGTCGGCATTTCCGACGCGAGTTGATTAATCACCTTCTGCACATCGGCGGGCAGTTTGTCCCAGCGCTTGCGATCCATTACCGCCGCGAAAGTGACGACCACGGTCGGATAGTTGGTAACGAACTTGAGCGATTCGGCAAGATTGAAGTCCTTCAGCACTTCGCGCGAAGTCATGGTGCCGTTGATGACGCCGGTCTGCACCGCCTGCGGCACTTCCGGCATCGGCATACCGACCGGCGCGGCCCCCAGGGCTTTGAGCACGGGAACGCCGGTGCCTGCGGCGCGCAATTTCATGCCTTTAAGGTCGGCCAGACTGTGCACCGCGGTGCGCGACATGATGTAGCCGGGCTCGGTGGTAAACATCGCGATCACCTTGAAATTCTCGTACTCCTTGGGGTGGAACTCCTGCGTCAGTTGCCACAGCGTCCGGCTGGCCACGGTGGCATTGGGAAAGCCTACCGGCAGCGAAACTCCCGACGTCAGCGGAAAGCGGCCGGGGTCGTAGGATGGAGAACCAAGCCCGATGTCTGCAACGCCATTGCTTACGCCGTCGTACATATCCCTGGCGCCGAGCAGGGTACCGCCGGGAAACAGCTTTACGCTGACCTTGCCGTTGGTTCGCTTTGTGAGCTGTTCTGCCCAGTACGCCATTTGCTTGCCTGGGAACGTTCTGGCCGGGGCGAAGAAGGCGTACGTCAGGTTGATTTCTGCGGCACACGCGGCAATCGGGCTCGCGAGTACGAGCAGACCGGCAGCCAATGAAACGAGGACACTCGAAATCGATTTGCGACGGCTCATGGTCTCACCTCTCAGTCGGGAAAAAGATGGGGTTTGCGCGAACAACCGGCCGCGCCGCGGACTTGCCTATTCATGCAGCGAATCGGGAATGACTATGTCAAGGCCGTCGAGGCTCGCGTCCCGCAACTTCGCCCGGTTGTACTCGGGCGTGTGCGGAAACGGTCGCGTCGCATCGAAACCGACTTTGCTGCCGAGATAGTCGGGGAACGAGGGGTTGAGGCCGTGGCCGAAGACGTTGTCGATCACCATGATTCCCCGCTTCGGATCGAGTCGCGTTGCCATCGCCCACTCGACATCGCCGGGATTCCGGATGTCGACGTCGTCGTCGACGACGGTGACCATTTTCAGGGGAGGGAAGGCGGCAAAGGCCGCCATCAGCGCCTGCTTGGCCCAACCGGCGCGCGTCTGCGCAATCTGCACCACGGCGTGATAGAAACCGCAGCCGCCGTGGGAAAAATAGACATCCTTGACGCCGGGTATCTGCTTTTGCAGCAAGGCCAGCACATTCGCTTCACCGAGCAGGCCCACCGAATTGAACACCTCGACGCCGGAGAGAATGGTATGGAATATCGGCTGGCGCCGCCGATGGATCTTCTTGACGCGTACCAGCGGACGCGGGGCGACGGTCGCGTAATAGCCGGTGACCTCGGCAAAGGGACCCTCTTTGTGCAGTTCCCCCGGCACAATTTCGCACTCCAGCGCAAACATGGCGTTGGCCACCATCTCGACGGGGGAAGTTGTGCCCGGCACCAGTTCGAGCGGGCGGCCATGAAATTGGCTGGCAATCCCCAGTTCGTCCGTCTCTATCGGCGCGGCTTCGGCGGGCGTTGCCGCAGCGAAATGCAGCCCGGGACCGACGCCGACATTGAGCGTCAAGGGCAGGTTCTCACTGCGCCTCGCCGCCTTGTCGAGATAGGTCTCAAGGTGGCGGCCGGCGTCGATATTGACCGCTAGCCGGTCCTTGCCGACGACCATGAAGCGCTGGATCGACGCATTGCGCACCCCGTTCTCCGGATCCTTGGCGATCACCACCGCGGCATCGAAATAGGGTCCGCCGTCGAGTTCGGCATGCGTCGGGATCGGCAACAGGGACAGATCCACAGTCGGCTCGCTCACCTGCAGCACGGGTCCCTGTTCCACTACGACGGGCGCAACCGGCCGCTGCTGCCAGTCTCGGATACATTGCGAAACATGCTGAGGCAGCGCCTGCTGCGGACGATCGAACAGGTCGGCCAATAACTCGCGCGACCAGTACAGCCCGGTGAAAACCGGGTAGCGGCTGCCCTTGACCTTCTCGAAAAGCACTGCGCGCGGACCGCGCTCGAACTTGGCTGCGATGGAAGCAAGCTGGTAGGCCGGATCGACCTCGGAACGCACGCGAATCAGTCGTCCGCGCCGGTCTAGCCACTTGATAATCGCGCCGAGATCGGCGACTACTGCCTCACTGGATCGGCTCCCGGTCATGAACCCCCTCCTCAAGTGTCGCCACTGCTCTTGTATTTATGCTGCCTAAGCTTTGGCTGGGGTGTTCGAGCCAAGGCTTGCGCTTCGTTATTGCGCTCAGTATACGGTATACCTTGGCGAAGGAATAGAAAATTCAACGGCACTTCCGTGGGGCTTTTGTGCCCCTGATTACCGCCATTGCGGTGCCAAGCGACAGCGCCGCGCTGGACGCGCGGACGCTCAGCGCTTGGTGCGGTATTTGGGAATTCCTTGACTAAAGTCACACCTCCCGGGCAGTGGAATGGCTTCAATGTAAATGGATGGGTATTAGCCGTTTCACGCGATATCCCGCACAGGAGAATAAATGGCCATTATCGGCATCGATCTCGGCACTTCCAATTCCGCCGCGGCGGTGTTGCGCGGCGGGCGTCCGGTCATTATCCCCAGCGCCGAAGGCATAAGTATCGGCGGCAAGGCGTTTCCGAGCTATGTCGCGCTCATGGCGGACGGCCAGGTTCTGGTGGGCGAACCGGCGCGGCGCCAGGCGGCGGCGAACCCCGAGGGTACGGTCACCGCGTTCAAGCGCAGGATGGGAAAACGCGAAAGCCTCCGCCTTCGGGAACGCGACTATTCTCCCGAGCAGTTGTCGGCTTTCCTGCTGCAGAAAATCAAGCGCGACGCCGAAGCCTTCCTCGGCGAGCCGGTGGAAAAGGCGGTGGTGACGGTGCCGGCCTATTTCGACGACAACCAGCGCGCCGCGACGAAAGATGCCTGCCGCATCGCCGGCCTGGAAGTGGTGCGCCTAGTCAACGAGCCTACCGCCGCTTCGCTCGCCTACGGCCTCGA
>Ga0307377_10003201_pt1 | contig 18656 bp, 26 predicted proteins | sample TR3MG_FD_202535 | JGI IMG/M metagenome (GOLD analysis project Ga0307377, IMG submission 202535) | Soil microbial communities from Risofladan, Vaasa, Finland - TR-3 | ecosystem: Environmental > Terrestrial > Soil > Coastal area > Acid sulfate soil | place: Finland: Risofladan, Vaasa | collected... | reverse complement strand
TATAGATAAATTCTGTAATTCTGAGTACTGCGAATTACAAGTTGAAATAAATGAATTGGAGGAAAAATGAAAGTAGAAGAAATATTGAAAAAGGTTGACGGATATACTTATGACGATATAATGAGTAATGCTAAAAAATTATATGAAAAACAATCTAAATGGGAAGACCCATATGCTTTTCATCATGCTTTTGAACATGCGTTATTTCGTATCGAAAAATTAAATTTGGAGGAAAAATGAGATTAAAGGTTAAAAAGTTACACAAAGATGCTATTATACCAACAAGGTCAAATCCAACTGATTCCGGATTAGATTTATGTTCTATTGAAAGTGGAATTATTCAACCAAACGAACAGATGCTTGTTCATACAGGAATTGCAATTGAATTACCAAATCCAATAGAAATAACACTTTCAAAAAAACTTTTTGATTATGTTGAATTTATATTTGAAGCCCAGGTTCGTCCTCGCAGTGGTTTGGCGGTGAAACATGGAATCACAATCGTTAATTCTCCAGGAACTGTTGATTGTTTTAGTAAAGATATGAAAATAAAAACAATTGATGGGAATAAAACTATTGAAGAATTATCAATCAACGATATTGTATTTTCTGTAAATAAAAACTTGGAAATTGAAAAGGATACAATAGATGTTATTGTTGATAAGGGTGAATTAGATATTTATGTAATTGAAACTGAAGAAGGAATTCTTGAAATTACTGAAAATACACCCATTTATACGGATAAAGGATTAAAATATATAAATAAATTAAAAAAAGATGATAAAATTATAGTGTTTTAATTTTCTCCACTATATTTATAGTTGAATATGTTGATAATGAATATGGTGGAGAAGTAAAATGATAAAATGTTTAATTTGTGGAAAAGAAAAAGAATATAGTATAGTTGAACATATTAAATATGAGCACAATTTAACTTCAGACGAATATAAAAAAAAATATAATACTGAAGTTAAAAGTAAGAAATTAAAAAATATGGTATCTGATACACATAAAAGATTATGGAGTGATCCTAAATATAAAAATAAAATGTCTATAATTCATAAAAAAAGCCATAATACAATAGAATATAAAAATAAAGCAAAAGAAATTACTCAATTGTTATGGAAAAATCCTAAATTTAGGAAAAATCAAATTGAGAAAAAGAATACTCCTGAATTTTTGGAAGCAATGAGACATCCTGATAGAGTAGAAAAAATACGAAAAACTTCAAAGGAACGATGGAAAGATCCTGAATATAAAAAACGATTATCTAAAAAAATGAAACAGGTTATAAATGATAAAAATGGTGGATATAGAAAATATCTTTCTTCTAATAAATGGAAACAAGTGAGAAAACAAATATCTGAAACTATTTCTCGCAAAATTGCTAATGGAGAGATTGGATTTAAAACAGGTAATCATTTTAAGACTGGTTGGTATAACGGATTTTGGTATCAATCAAGTTTGGAACTGGGTGCAATGAAATTTTTTGATGAAATTAAAAATGTTATTAAGTGGACAAATAAACACGGAATACGAATAAAATATAAACATCCAGATGGTATTGAACGATTTTATATTCCTGATTTTTTAATAAAATTAAAAAATGATAAAGAGTTATTAATAGAAATGAAAGGTTTTGGTGATAAAGATGAAATTAAAGCTAAAAAGATTGCGGCAGAAAAAATATATAATAATTATCATTTAATATATTCAATTAAAGAATTGGAGGAAATAATTGAAGCTAACAAAAATAAAAAATATATCAAAAAAAGTAAAACAAACATATGATTTATCTATACATAATAATCATAATTTTTTTGCTAATAATCATTTGATACATAATTCTGGTTATCGTGGAGAAATATGTGTTATTCTCAGGAATGAAGGAAAGTTGCCATTCCAACTCAATTACGGTGACAGAATTGCACAATTGGTTGTTTGTCCAATTGTTATTCCAGATGTTGTTGAAGTTGATGAACTCGACGACACTGAACGTGGTGATGGTGGCTTTGGGTCGACTGGAAAATAAACCATGAATTATAAAGAATATAAAATTGTAGCACGAAAATTGGGTGGAGAATGGTATGGGTTTATACATTCTAAATATGGGCACTGTTTTTCTCACCAATATGGACAACTAACAAAAAAATTAGTATATTTAAAATGTAGAAATATGATAGATAGGGGATTATGAAAACATTATTATGTTCTGCATTTCCTGGAACTGGAAAAACCTATTTTTTTAATAATTCTGATAAAACTGTACTTGATTCTGATAGTAGCACATTTGATAAAAGTCAATTTCCTGCAAATTATATTAAATACATAAAAGATAATATTGGTAAAATAAAATTAATTTTTATAAGTAGCCATAAAATTGTTCGCGATGCATTAGTAGAAAATGGACTTGATTTTGTGTTGGTTTATCCGTCGCCAGATTTAAAAGATGATTATATACAACGATATAAAAAGCGTGGTAATGCCGAGGGTTTTGTTGATTTACTTTTAAATAATTGGGACAATTGGATGATTGAACTTGAAAATCAAAAAGGTTGTCGCCGTATAGTTTTACAAAAAGGACAATATATTTCTGATGTAATTTAATTGGAACTAATTCTGTTAAATAAAGTATAATTATTAAAGGTTATTTTTATTTTCTATTCATCAAATAAGTGAGATCATATGGCTTTAGAGCTTGACCGTTATACTGTTGGTAAAATTGACCGCAAAATGGCTAAACAATTAGTAGTAGAATATCATTACAGTCATTCTTGGACTAGCTGTAAACATTCATTAGGTTTACTCAAAGATAATTTGGTTGTTGGAGTTGCTGTTTATGGTTCTCCAGTAGGTCGGCTTGCTGCTCAAAGTATATCATCTGATGTAAATGAAAATGAAGTATTAGAGTTAACTCGTTTGTGGATTGCTGATACTGAAGGCAAAAACATTGAGTCATGGTTTCTTGGACAGACTTTTGAGTGGTTAAAACGAAAGGATAAAAAGATAAAAGTTTTGATGTCATATGTTGACCCAACTGTAGGACATATTGGAACTATTTATCAAGCTACGAATTGGTTATATCAAGGTTCAGATATACGAACTGCTGATTATTTTATGTACAAAATAGGTGATGAGTGTTATCATCCTCGTACTGTATTTAGTAAATATAATACAAATGATTGGAAAGTGCTTCAAAAAATGATACCAGGGATTGAAATGATTAGTATGGAAAAGAAACATCGTTATATTTACATTTTAGCCGACAAACGAGAAAAAAGAAAAATACTTGAAACATTAAAACATCCAACAAAACAGTATGCCAAATTCGAGCGTAAAAGAAGTGATCAACTAATAACCAATAAACAAGAAAATAAATATGCAAAAAAATATGTTGATAAATTTTTTGATTTTGGAGAATAAATGAAAATAAATAAAACAGCTATCAAAAATTTTATTGATGATGATATGGATGACCGTAATAAGTCGGAAATAATAATAGATAATTTATTTTTTCTCAAAGATATGGAGGTTAAAGAATATACATTATATAAGAAACACATGGAACTTCAAAAATATCATGAACAACATACTAATGCCGTAAATATAAAAGATAAGATATGGAAGCCAATAGATTTTAACGACGAAAAACAAACAATTAAACAAATTGAGGATTTACAACCAGAAATATTTTTAATTGATAATGAATCTGTTTATAAAGAAGCGTGGCTTTTACTTCGTGTATTTGGTCATACGATGGCTTTTGATGTTAATCCCGGAAGATTTATTAAATTTTTAGTTGTTGATAAAATGACTAAAAAATATTTAGGCGTAGTATCAGTTGCTTCTGATGTAACCTCGATAACAGTTAGAGACAAATATATTGGTTGGACGAAAGATAATAAATTTAAGGAACATAAATTAAATCATTCTGCTATTGGAAGTTGTATAATGGCTTTACAACCTCTTGGTTATAATTTTCTTGGTGGAAAATTAATTGCATCATTATTGACGACTGATATAATAAGAAATATTTGGAAAGATAAATATAATGAAGCTCTTGTTGGAATGACGACAACAAGTTTATATGGTTCAGAATCTATGTATAATAATATTCCCTGGTGGCGTAAGATGGGGAGTTCAAATGGAACGATTATGCTTAAACCAGATGATGATATTTATCAGGAATGGTTGGACTGGATACGTGAAGAAAAGTATGAGGTATATAAAAAACTTACGAGAAATGAAGATGGGACTGTAGCAACGAGCCCAAAGCAGAACATATTGAAATATATTTTTAAACAAACTCATGCAAACATAAAAGAAGCCGACTTAACTCATGGATTTAAGCGTGGAGTTTATTATTCTTTATTTTATGAAAATGGTTGTAAATTTTTTAAGAATGAAATACAAGAAGATGAATTAATTATGAAAGAAAAATTTGTAGATGGATATGATAAGGTTTTGAACTGGTGGAAACCGAAGGCTATTAATCGTTATAAAAAGCTGAAAGAGGAGGGTCGGCTAAAACCCGACGTTCATTTTTATGACGATATAATCGGAAAATCTTGGGAAGAAACTAAAGAAAAATATCTAAAAGAGGTTGGTCGTTGAAAGAATTGTTATTTTTAGGTAATCAAAAATATTATAATTATGTAGAAGTTGCTAATTATTTTAAACCAAATAATATAGTTATATTTTTACCAATAACAGCATATTATAATAATGATTTATATAAAGCTTCATTAATGGACAATGTTTATATATATGAAATTCCAATGGGAACAAATATAATTCTTGAAAAAAGAATACAAAAATATCTTGAGTATTATCCAAACGCAATTTACAAAGGAAAAATATGCGACTTCAAACTTTAATTGTTGAAACAGAAAAAATAACTGAAAACGCCTTAATGAAAAGTTTACGAAAGTTTAATGTAAATTATCAATTCGTGGGACAAGACTTTGACGGTGAATGGTCTTTCCGTGAAAAAATGAAAATGTTGGTTGATTGTGTTGGAAATTATGAGATTGTATTGATACTTGATTATCGCGATATAATGTTGCTTGATAATGAAGAATCCATATTGAATACATTTCTGTCTTTTAATAAACCCATAATTTTTGGGCGTGATATATTATGTTATCCTGATGAATCTTTGGCTAAATATTATCCATCGGCTAATTATTTAAATGCTGGTGTCTTTATTGGATATGGTAATGATGTTAAATGGATGATGGAAACTGCTCTTAATACATATGATTATACTGATGACCAGTTATTATATACTAAAATATTTTTAGAGAACCAAGATAGAATAGGAATTGATATTGAAAATAAATTGATATATAATTGTCAGTTGTGGGCATCCAAGACAAAAGAAACTACTATATTTGATGTTCAATACGATTATAAGAATAAAAAAATAATACATAGAAAATATAATACAATTCCTAAAATAATTCATACACCTGGAAGTAGTGTATTAATACGACAAGCTCAAAAATTATTATGAGGGGAAATATGAATAAATTTTTTGATACAGGTGAACCTGAAATTGATTGGGCTTGGTTGAAACAATATAAAAGAGATGATATTTTTTTAATACAATCTTGTTATAATGCAAAATGGGCTCAAGATTTAAATTTAATTTTACGTCAGATAATGCCAACTGAACCACTTAATAATCTCATATCAGGAGTAATGTCATATGATATTAATAAAAAATTATATGCTTATAATTGTCTTAATAATAATGATTTTAAAAAGGCTGATAAAATATTTTTAGTATCAGGAGACCATCAGTTTGAAGATGTATTTATAAAAAAGAAAGTATATGGAATATGGCACAATTCAGGATTCACTCATCCAAATGCTGGTTTATATAATTATGTTGAGAAAGAGTGGGGAATTTATGTATATAAAGCATCTACAAAAATTTTTGTCGCATCAGATGTTTTTAGAGATAGATTAAAAAGATTTTCAATGGAATATATGAATGATGGTATGGGAATTGAAGCACACACGGTTGGATTTCCAATTTTAGATGAACCTCAAGAATCAAAATTGAGTAACTTAATAATATTTAATCACCGACTAAATAAAGACAAACATCCTGAAAATTTATTTAAATTTCCGAAAGATTTGAAAAAACGTTTAATTGTTTCAGCACCAAAAAGAACAATGCCTGGAAAATATTCATTTAGTAGCCGAGTTGAGATGGAAATTGGGAAAGATAAAGTGTTTTACAATGATTACAAAAAAGACGATGAATATAAAAAGATAATGAATAGCTGTGGTTTTGGATTATCTTTTGCTGAACCTGAAACATTTGGATATTCGGTTGTTGAAGGTATAATGTCCGGACTTTTTTATTTTGTTCCAAAGGATGAGCGTTCATCAACAGATGAATATATGATTAGCGAATTTTTATTTAATAATTTAGATGAACTGTATGATAAGATTTATTTTTATAGCAAAGAACAAAATTTTAATGAACGAATACAACTCATTAAACGACAACAACAAATTTTGTATGATAAATATAATGTTAAACAGTGGATAGAAAATTTAATTGAAGGGATATTATTATGAGTAAATTTTTCGATATTGACGAAGGTTTAGAATATAAATATAAAATTCTTGTTTATCCAAATATAACTTACAAAAGAGATTTAGAAAAGGACAGTTATATTGTTGTATTAAAAAATATAATAGAAGTTATGAATACTGTACGAAATGATATTTACTGGACGTTATTACTTCCTGATATAACTCCATCTTTAAATAATTTTGAAAATGTAAATATATTAATATATAATTTACCTTCATATCCAAATGCTATGAGAACTCATTTTAATTTTTATGAATTATCAAAATTAATTGATTGGCCTTGTAATGATTATGACATAGTTTATTCTCATTTACCAGAGCATACTCTTCAACTATCCAATTTTTTTCATAATAATACAAACATTATACCAAAAATTATAGGTTATTGTCATTGGTTTGAAGTCGATGAAAATACTGCTTATGATAAAAGAATGTTAATGCACAATATTGCAGGTGTTCTCGAAATGGAAGAGATGGGCGTTAATTCACTTTGGTTAAAAAATCATATATTAGATAAAGTCAAAGATATTTATAGTGAGAATATTTTAAATAGACTTGGTAATATTATTCAACCTCATTATTTAGGTGTTGATGAAATAGACATTGATGATCCTTTACAAAAAACTCGTGCTAAGAGCATTATATTTAATCATCGTCCGAATGAATATACTGGATTTCATTGGTTTATAGAGACAATGGATTCTATTTGGAAAGACCGTCAAGATTTTACTGTATATTTTACGCTTGCTGATGTTGATAAACCTTGGGCACAACGAGTAAAGATGAACAGCCGACAAGAATATATGAACTTTCTTAAGTCGATGTATATTGGTGTTGGAACGTTTGAAAAGTATTCTGCTTGGTCAATTGCTGCGACTGACGGAATGAGTCACGGTGTTCCGTATGTATTGCCACATAAATTGGTTTATCCAGAAATGTTAAATAAAGAATATCCATTATTTTATAATAACCGGGAACATTTTAAGATATTAATCGTTCAATTATTAAACAGTAAAAAATTACGTGATGAAGCGCACAGTTGGATAAAATCTAACATCCAAAATTTTACTTGGCAAAATCGAGTTACAAAATGGTTTAATGATTGGGACATTTTTAATTTTAAGACGCCATCTAAAACTGAAACTTATGATAAAATAGTTAATTTCATTCACAATAAAAAATCTGTAGATAAAAAAGATATACTTGAATATCTTGGTTGGGGAATAAGAATACCTTTTACTCCATATAGACATCTTTTACGTGAAACACCAAATATTAAATTAACAAAAGATCGGTATGAATGGATTACATAGTACGGAAAATAAGTAACGAAGATGCAAAGACAATTATTGTAAATAATCATTACAGCAATTCTTGGACATCATGCAAATATGCTTTAGCGTTAAAAAAAGACGACAAAATTATTGGAGTTGCATGTTATGGATTTCCGATTGGGCGCAACGCTGCTCTTAGTATTTCTCCTTTGGTAAAAGAAAATGACGTATTAGAGTTAACGCGATTATGGGTAGCCGACAGCGAAGGTAAAAATACTGAATCGTGGTTTTTGGGACAAACATTTAGGTGGTTGAAGCAGAATGCTACTGAGATTAAAGTTTTACTTTCGTATTCAGACCCAAATGCTGGGCATGTTGGAATCATTTATCAAGCGACAAACTGGTTATATCAAGGAAGAAATTCTGATGACAAATGGTATAGAATAAATAATGAGCTACTTCATCCTCGAACAGTTTTCTCAAAATATGGTACTCGTGCTATTGACGACTTAAATAAGATGGATAAAGTAAAAAGTGTTAAAATTGTTGAAGTTGAAAAAAAATATCGGTATCTGTATATTCTTACTGGAAAACGTGAACGAAAACGAATCATAGATAGTTTATACAGAAAACCATTAAGTTATGATAAGACAATTTATGAATCAGGAATATATGATAAAACTAATAAATTTTTTGATTGAGGAAAAATATGTACCAAAATGTTTTTATTGAAAAAATACGTGGTGATATATTTAAGAATAATTCTGATATAGTTCATCTGTGGGATGATAAAACTGGCTATCAAACATATGAGCTTGAAAACTATGCTTATCGTAAAGATTATAATGGTGAACATGAAACTGTATTTGGTGATAGAGTAAGTAAAGTAAAAACTTGGACTCGCTGGGACGTTGAAGGAGGAAAAATATTTGAATCAGATATTTATCCTGAAATTCGTGCTTTAGTTGATTTATATCCTGATTCTGATGATATGTCAAATGGTCATAGACTTTTAATATTTGATATTGAAGTTGAGGTCACTAACGGATTGCCTGATACACAAAAAGCCGAAAATGTAATAACTGCTATTTCTTGTCATGATAATATATCAGATGATTTTTTAGTTTTTATTTTAGATGTTGATAATGAAATAAAACACGTAAGAAATGATAATGAAGAAATTATTCCATTTAAAAGTGAAGAAGAATTATTACTTGCATTTTTACAGAAATGGGAAGAAGTAAATCCAACAATTATAACTGGTTGGAATATTGATGCATTTGATGTTCCATATACGTATCATAGAATGATAAACATTCTTGGAGAAGATCAAGCAAACCATTTGAGTCCAATAAGGAAAGTTCAGTATAATAAAACTCGTAACTGTTATTTTATTGCTGGTGTTTCAAGTCTTGATTATTATAGTCTCTATAGAAAATTTACATTTTCTAGCAGATCATCATATACATTAGATTTTATTTCAAAGTATGAACTTGGTGAAGGTAAACTTGAAAACCCCTTTAAAAATCTTAATGAATTTAGAGAAAAAGATATTAATGGCTTTATTGAATATAACCTTACTGATACTAAACTTGTATATAAAATAGATAAAAAATTAAATTTCATAGAACTTGTTCGTGGTATTTGTCATAAAGGGCATGTGCCGTATGAATCAATATATTATTCAAGCCGTTGGATTGAAGGTGCTATGTTGATTTATTTAAAAAAGTTAAATCTTATCGCACCAAATAAAAACCCAAAAAATAAAGATTTAATGCATGGTGTTGATTCATATTCTGGTGGTTATGTAAAAGAACCAATATTAGGAAAACATGAATGGTTATTTGATTTAGATTTTACGTCTCTTTATCCGTCAATTGTTAGGACGTTAAATATATCACCTGAAACTAAAGTTGGTAAAATTGAAAATTGGGATGCTGAAGAATTTCTGAAGAATAAAGAAATTGATTATAACGGTTGGATAGAGGATGACAAAGGATTAATCAAAGGAAACCAACTTGCTAAAATATTAAAAAATCGCGACTATGCTATTTCTGCTAATGGTGTTATGTATAGAAAAGACAAGAAAGGAATTATTCCTCAAATATTAGAAGAATGGATAAAGGACAAGGATAATTATGATAAATTGATGAAACAGTATGGAAATAAGGGCGACAAAGAAAAATCAAACCATTATAAACAACGTAGAACCATTGTTAAAACAATGTTAAATTCTGTTTATGGTGTATTGGGTTTGCCGATTTTTAGATTTTATGATATTGATAATGCTGCTGCTGTAACAACGACTGGAGTAAAACTTATTCAATATACTGAAAAAATGGGGAACCATTATTATAATCAAATAACAAATGAAAATAAAGATTATTGTATATATATTGATACTGATTCAGTATTTTTTCCAGCTAAACCATTAGTTGAACAACAATTTCCTGATGTTGATACTAACAACGTAGACCAAATGGCTTCTGCTATATTACAAATTACTTCCCAAGTTCAAGATTTTCTCAACAATTCATTTGATATGTTCTGTGATAAATTTTTAAATATAACTGAAGGTCATAACTTTGATGTTAAACAAGAAATAATTGGTCGTAGTGGTTTATGGATAGCCAAAAAACATTATGTCATTTGGGTTATAAATGATAGTGGTGTTAAAAAAGATGAGATGTTATTTAAAGGCATGGATGTAGTTAGGTCATCTGTTCCAGAAGCGTTCAAGGGATTTTTAAAGAAGTTATTAACAAGCATATTAAAAAGTGAACCAAGAGATGATATTGACCAATATGTTGTTGATTTTAAAAATAAAATAAGAACATTGACACTTGAAGAAATTGCTAAACCAACTTCTGTAAAAAATGTTACAAAATTTAGAACAAAACGCAATGACCACAGTAAAGCATTTGGTAATTGGATTAAGGGGACTCCCGCTCACGTCAAGGCGGCTATAAGTTATAACGAATTTATAGATTATTATAATCTTGAAAAAAAGGTTGTTAAATTATCTAACGGTGAAAAACTTAAATGGGTTTATTTAAAAGACAATCCATTTGGAATTGACGGACTTGCTATACGAGGATACGATGACCCATCTCAAGTTTATGATTTTATAAACAAATATATTGATAAAAACAAGATGTTTGAACATTTACTTGAAAAGAAGATTAAAGATTTTTATGGTGCATTAAATTGGGATGTTCCATCAGCAGAAGCGAAAATAATAAATAAATTTTTTGAATTTTAATAAAGGAACAAATATGAATGATTTGGAAAAAATGGAAATTTTATTTAACGAATTTAATATTAAATTCAAACTCCTTACTGAAGATATTGATGGAAAAGGAAAGAAACATTTACTTGTGACGACATCACATCTGGGATATACAACATATTTTCAGTTTTCATTGAATGAACATAAGTTTATAAGTTGGGACACTGAAGAATAAAATATAAATTAACAAAGGGAGAACTACATTATGAAAAAAGAACAAATTACTGATTTTATTAAACGTTATCATTTAGGTGGTATTATTGAATCAGCTGCGTGGACGTTTGAGAATAAGGGAGTAACGACTAAATTTCGTTCAGCCGACAAGTCATTTATGGGTATGGTAACAAAAGAAAATTTTGGTGTTGATGAAACCTGCCAGATTGGAATTTTAACCACGACTAAATTAGTTAGATTATTAAGTATTTTAGAAGATGAGTTTACTTTTGCTTTAAATAAACAAATTGCTCACGACGAAGAAAAAATAATCTCTATTAAATTATCTGATACCTACTATGATGAAGAAAATTTTATGTTAGCTGATTTAACAGTAATTCCTAAAACCAAAGGACTTAAAGCTGAACCTGACTATGATTTGTCTATAAAAATCAACGACAAATTTATTGATAGTTTTACTAAAGCCAAAGGTGCTTTACCTGATACTAAATCGTTTGCTGTAGTTAAAAATAATAAATCTAATAAATATCAAGTTGTTATCGGCTATTCTTCAACTAATTCTGACAGCATTTATATTCCAATTGAATACGAAGAACTTGAAACAAATAATCTTAACAGACCAATTTCATTTTCGGCTGATTATTTTAAAGAAATTTTAGCAGCAAACAAAGGTGCCGAAACATTTAAATTTGTTGTTTCTGAACAAGGAATTTCTCATATTGTTGTAAAAGATAATGAGTATTCAATTGATTATTATCTTGCTGAAGTTCAAACTGATGTATAAGGAGTTGACAAATGATTAAAGATAATACGATTTGGAGTGAACATTATAGACCAACTATTCTGGATGAATATGTCGGAAATAATCATATAAAGAAAAAATTTAAACAATATATAGAACAAAACGACCCACCTCATATTCTTTTATATGGTAAAGCCGGTACTGGAAAAACTACGCTTGCTCGAATACTCACAAAAAACATTAATTGTGATGAATTATATATTAATGCAAGCGACGAAACTGGAGTTGATGTTGTACGAGTAAAAATAAAACCATTTGCTCTTAGTGTATCTATGAATGATATAAAAGTAGTAATTCTCGATGAATGTTTAGATGAAAATACAATTATTTGGGCATTAAGAAACGGAAAAGAAATTGGCATTTTTATTAAAGATGTTAATGAAAAATCTGATTTAATTAAATCATATAATATAAAAACAAATCAGATTGAATGGAGACCATTCCACTTATGGGATATTGGAGAAAAAGATGTATATGAAATAAAATTAGAAAATGGAGAGGTTGTAATATGTACTGAAAATCATAAATGGTATGTTGAAGATGAATATGGCGATATAAAGGTTGTCAAAACATCACAATTAAAAAAGTATAATTATATTTTTTCACCATTATAGTATTATTTGACTATAAAAAATCAATCTGGTTTATATTTATATATAAACAAGGAGATTTAAAATGAGTATTAAAGAATCAACTCGTAAAAAATTGCATGATGCTGCTAAACGTAATAATTTTGGAGGTAAAGTTGAAAAGGAATGTATTTGCGAGAGCTGTTGTAAAATTTTTATTGGAACACCTGCGAGTAAACGATGTAGTGAATGTAGAGAAAGTGGTTATAAATTAATTTGTATTGGTTGTGGAAATTTTTTTAAAAGTAAGTATAAAACAACTAAATACTGTAATTTTTGTTGTAAAATAGGTATATGGAATAAAAAATATGATTATTCTGAAAGAACAAAAAAGGCTATGACAACAAAAAGAAAATGGATAAACAGTGAAATTGGAAAAAATTTTTATGAATGGATAGGAAAACATAATTCAAAAAAAATGAAAGAATTTAATAAAACTAAAAAAGGAAAGGAAAACATAAAAAATAGAGCTAAAAAACAATCAAAAATTATGAAAAATAAAATTAAAAATGGAGAATTTACACCAAATATAACAAACTCTTGGACACATTGGGATGCAAATTTACTAATAAATAATGAAATTAAAAAATTTAGAAGTAGTTGGGAAGCATCCTTTTATATGAGTAACCAAAACTTGTTATATGAAACAATACGAATACCATATTTGAATATAGATAATGAAGAAAAAACATATATTGGAGATTTTTATGATGACAATAAAAAAATACTTTATGAAATAAAACCCAAGAGTGTTTACAAAAAACAAGCTAATAAAATAAGTAATGCAATAAATTGGTGTATTAAAAATGGAATTAAATTTGTTTGGATAAATGAAGATAATATATTGGAATATATAAACAAACAAGATTTTAATAAATATAATATAAAACAATATAATAAAATGTTAGTGGGAGTTATAAATGAAAATAAAAATTAAGAGTATTAGAAAATTAGAAAAAAAAAGAAAAGTATATGATTTATCTGTTCAAGGAAATCATAATTTTTTTATAACCAACAAAAAGATACTAACTCATAATTGTGATTATATGACTCCGAATTCACAAGCTGCTCTTCGCAATCTTATGCAAGGGCAGTATTCTAAACTTACTCGATTTGTTTTAACTTGTAATTATCATGAAAGAATAATTGAACCTATAGTGAGTCGATGTCAAGTTTTCGAAGTTATTCCTCCGTCACGAAAGGATGTTGCTATTCACGCAGCTAAAATTTTACAAAAGGAAAATGTTGAGTTTAATCCACAAGACATAAAAGTTTTAGTTGATTCAACGTATCCTGATATTCGACAACTTATCAACAGTTGTCAACGGAATTCTACTGAAGGAAGGCTTATCGTAGATCGAGCCGAAATAATTGATTCTGATTTTAAACTTAAATTATTAGAAACTTTAACACAAAAAGAAAAAAAAGGTATATTTAAAAGTATACGACAATTAGTTGCTGATAATCACATTTCTGATTTTACAGAGATTTATCGATTTTTATATGACAAGGTAGACGAATATGCTCCAACTAAAGTTCCGCATATTATAACTATACTTGCTGATGGTCTTAAATATGACACGTTTATAGTTGATAAAGAAATAAATTTTATGGATAGTATAATTAAATTAATTACTGAATTATAAGGAGAATTATATGAAAAAAGAATTAAATTTTACACCAGGTGGTGCACAACCTCAAGCTCAACCCGCAATGAATATTGATCTTACTTCATTGCCAAATCTTCGTTGCCCACATTGTAATAATCAAGTGTTCCAACAATTATTTATTGCTAAACGAGTGAGCGCTTTACAATCACCTCAAGGTAAAGAGGGTGTAGCACCAATGCAAATTTTTGCTTGTACAGAATGTGGTGCTGTTCCTGTTGAGTTTGGTGGTTCTTTAGTAGAACAAGATGACAAAAAAGAGAAAGAAAGTAAGAAGGATGGAAAATAAATTTTTTGATTTCGATGATAATATAGATGTTGAAATAGAAGAAGATAAACCATTAAGAAAAGATAAAACTGAAAAAATTAAAACAAAAGATTTATTTAGTCATTTAAAAGCAATTACGGAACTTGAATATGACCCCAATTATTTTGATGAATTAAATGAAAGTGATAAAAAAACATTTTCAGTTTATATGATTAATCGTTTTTTGTCTATGTATATAGATACAAAAACTAATAAACCTGAATGGTTATCAACAGTAAATTATTTTCAACAATATACACAAGTTATTTCTCCTAAAGAAGCATACAAGTTTTATGCTAACATTATTCCAAAAAGCAGAGTTTTTCTTAAATATATTAAAGGTAAAACAGAAACTAAATATAATAGCGAATTAATTGATATAGTGTGTCAATATTATCAAGTTTCATTAAAGGAAGCCGTTGAATATCTTGGTATATTTTATATTATTTCCGGGGGGATTGAACAGGTTAAGGAGTTATGTAGGATGTATGGTCGAGACGAAAAAGAAATTAAAAAATTAATTAACGTATAGGGAGAAAGTTATGGAGACAACAAATCAACCATTTATGCTTAAATTAGAAATTAATAGTAATAAAAAAGAAAGAGAAATTATAGATAAACTTACTGAAAAATATCCTGAAACTATTAATGGATTTAAAAATTATATGATTGAAGAATTTGTTAAATTTTGTAAAAAGCAATATGATTATGGCCATAGTAATATTGCTGTTGGAACACAATTAAAAACTGATAAAGAAATAATGATTAGTCTTAAAGGAATTTGGTTTCGGATGAATGATAAAATTCAACGACTTTTTAATATTATTTTGATTAGAGATTCTTTAGAAACAACTAACGAATCTGTTGAAGATGCATGGCTAGATTTATCAGTTTACAGTAAAATATGTAGGTTAGTAAAAGATAAAAAGTGGGGAAAATAATATTATGGTAAGAGTATCATATTCACAATATTCTATGTGGAATCAATGCCCATACAAATGGAAATTATCATATATTGATAAAATAAAAGATATATCATCAAATATATACATGATATTTGGAAATGCAATGCATTATGTAATACAGATTTATCTTACTGCTCTTTATTCAAATGGAGCATCTTTTGCTGATCAATTAGAATTAAAAGAATTATTAAAAGAAGAATTGGGCAAGGAGTATCGAAAAGAAAAAGAAAAATACAGAACGGATTTTTTGTCAAAACTTAATGAGGGTGAAGAATGTGCAACGAAAACGATAGACAGAGCATTTGATAAAATTATTTCTAAACAAGAAATGATTGAATTTTATTATGATGGTGAAAAGATAATTGATTGGTTTTCAAAAAATCGTCGTGAACTTTTTAATTCAGTTGAAGAAGAACTTGTTGGAATTGAATTTCCTCTTGAAAAGGAACTTAAAAATGGTATTAAATTTATTGCTTTTATAGATGTATTATTACGAAATAAAAAAACCAGAAAACTTCGTATAATTGATTTGAAAGCAACAACAAAAGGTTGGGGCTCGTATAAAAAGAATGACTCTAACACAACTGATCAAGTGGTTCTTTATAAAGGTTTTTATGCTAAACGATATAAATTAGATGTAAAAAATATTGAGGCTGAATTTATGATTATGAAAAGAAAATTATATGAAGATATTCCATACAAACAAAAAAGAATTATTAAATTTGTACCAGCATCTGGGAAACCAACAGTTAATAAAGTATTAACAAGGTTTGATGCTTTTGTAGACTCATGTTTTGATAATAATGGAAAACATAAAACTGATAATATATTTCCAAAAATTGCGACTGAAAGTAATTGTAGATTTTGTCCATTTGATGAACGCCCTGAACTGTGCGACAAGAAAAATTAGGTAATACATTAAAATGAAAAAATGAAAATAAAAAGAATAAAATGTCGGGAGAAATAAAATGAATGAGATTAGATTTGACCTTGAAGATATAGTCAGTGCTAATTTAGTTGATGATATTTTATGTTCAATTAATATGATGAGCGAAAAAATATCGTTAAAAAAAGTGAAGTTTTGGTATAACGGTAAATTTACTGATAAACAAATTGGTGGTTTTAGAGTTTTATTTAAGAAATCAATAAAAAGTGATATTCCATTTAATATTACGAAAAAAAATCCTCAAAGTGAATTTGTTTGGTTTGATGTTATTAGCGACATAAAATCAAAGGGTTCTCAATGTAGATTTTCATATGTATATCCATCAAACAAAAAATCTGAAATGTTAAACGGTATACATAATTATTTTAATATTGCTTCTTATATTGAAAAGGCTAATCAAGGAGCGCGGGTATATTATAAACCAAAGGAAAACCAAAAATGAAAATTGGAATAGTCGGTTCTCGAAAATTTCAAAGTTATAGTAGTGTTCGTAAAGTTGTTTATGAATTAATTAAACGTTTCGGAAAAGAAAATCTTGAAATAGTTAGCGGAGAACAACCAAAAGGAGCCGATGGGTTTGCTAAACGAGCAGCTTTGGAGTTTGGTGTTGAATATGTTTCATTCCCTCCTGCTCATTATTCCTATAATCAATACTGTATTAAAGACGTTCATCATTATGGAAAACCATATCGTCCATATTATTTTTTTCAACGAAATACAGAAATAGCCGAATACAGTGATTATATAATTGCTTTTGTTCCTCTTGGAATTAAATTAGAGGACAGTCATGGAACAAATGATACCTGCGAAAAGGCTAAAAAATTAGGTAAAAAAGTTCTAGTATTTCATTAAAATCAGAAAGGAATAATTATGAAACGAAGAAATGTTTTTAAATTATTGGGAGTATTGGGAATTGCTCCATTATCTGTATTTTCATCTCAACATAAAAGAATATATATTGAAAAAATAAGAGACATGTCATCCAGTACAGAATTACTTATGAATTATTTTCAAATAAGAGTCAATGAAATATATGCTGAAGTTGGAGCCCAAAAAACAAATTTCATAAGAATTGATAGAAAATGGTTATTATAGGAGGAAAGTATGCGTTTAAAAAAAGGATTGAAATTGCCAAATGGCTATACAATAGACCATGTTAATGCTGGTGCTGTATATTATAAAGAGGGTGGGAAGGGATATGAAATAAACGTTAAGAAATTAGTTAAACAAGAAAAGGATATATTGAAAATTGCACTGAAAATTGGAGCAGAGGAATTATTTAATGTATTGAATGCAGCTCGCCAATCTTCTGGTGAAAAAATAACAGCAGTAAAATATATGTCAGACAGCAAATTTGATAATCCGGGAGAATGGATTACAAAAAAAGTAAATGATTGGATGAAAAATGCAATTGATTTCATAGAAGAAAAAAAAATTGTAGAGGAGAACAATGAGAGGTTAAAGGAACGCATGAAAAAATATGAAATGTGAGAGGAATAAAAAATATGATTAAAGAAATACAGGGTGATGTATTAAAAGAATTGGTGGAGGTTTTAGATGATTGAAGAAATACAAGGTGATGTATTTAAGGCGAAAGAACAAGTTTTAATTCATGGCTGCAATTGTTATTGCACTTGGGGTGCTGGGGTTGCTAAAACTATGTTAAGATTATATCCATATGCATTTGAGCAAGATTTTTTAACTCGTCGCGGAAGTAAAGATAAGTTAGGAACATATACCTCTTGGACTGGAAAACATTATTATTATGACCAAGATATAACTGTCGTAAATTTATATTCACAATGGGATTTGTGGTCGCGACATAATCCAAAAGATGTATATGCTGACTATGATGCCATTAGAGAAGGACTTGAGGCTGTTGAATTTGTGTTTCGAGGAGCAACTTTTGCTATGCCAAGAATCGGTGCTGGTCTTGCTGGTGGAGATTGGGCGACAATAAAAGAAATAATTGAAGATGTTTTTACTGGTCA
>Ga0307377_10003200_pt1 | contig 18659 bp, 19 predicted proteins | sample TR3MG_FD_202535 | JGI IMG/M metagenome (GOLD analysis project Ga0307377, IMG submission 202535) | Soil microbial communities from Risofladan, Vaasa, Finland - TR-3 | ecosystem: Environmental > Terrestrial > Soil > Coastal area > Acid sulfate soil | place: Finland: Risofladan, Vaasa | collected... | reverse complement strand
GGCTTCCTGGATACCGACACCATAAGCGCCCTTGATGTTCGTGCCCGTCGAGGCTCCGATTGGCGGCGTGCTGACGATCTGGGTGGTGACCGTGCCCGCCGTGGCCGTCGCGCCGCCGTTGCCGGTTATGGTGTTGGCGGCAGGCACAACGCCGGTCAGGAGTTGCATGTAGAGGATCGTCGAACTTGCGCCTGCGGTGTTATCGACGGCAAGCAACTGGCCCGTGCCAGCCGTTGCGCCCGTGCCCCAGGAGAGGCTTTCCGGCTCGACCCAGGTGCCCGCGCCGCCGCTAAGTGCGACAGAGTGAGTAATACCCCGGAAGATGTTCGGATCAAGCCCGAAGGTGCCGTTGACCGGCGTGACCGAGACCCCTTCGCGGACCATGTTCTGGCTGTACTCGTAGGCCTCGTTCTTGGAGTTCCCATTCATGTCCCATTCGACATAGTAGAACTCATCCGCGCCGTTGCCGTCGCCGTCGATCCCGATGTAGCCTTCGGCGATGACGAACGTCAGCGCGGCGATGGTGCCCTGCGCCGTCGGGTTGTTGAGGTTGGAGGTCGCGTTGAGCGCGAGGACGTTGTTACCACGGTTGGTGCCGCCGCCGATCGCAAACTCGTTATAGACCGTGCTATAGACGCGCTGCGTGCCGATCAGTCGCCGACCGTCGATGTCGGTGCCAGTGTCGCGCACAAGGATCATGAAGCGGTGCGAGGTGTTCGATGTAGCGTCAGCAGTCGCCGCAATCATCTTCGCTTCGTTCCAGAAGTCGTTGGTCAGGCGCGCGCCATCCTGAATGATCTGGATGCTGTTCGCCGTTCCGAAGTTCTGGATGCCGTCGTAAATCTGACCGCCGTTGACCGGGTGGGTCTGGCTGATCGAGCCGTCGTAGACATGCTCTGCCGCCGTCGGCGTGATGTGGTAGCCGTTCAGAAGCGTGATGTTGGTGTCGACACCGCCGCGCTGGGATGGCACCTGATCGACGATGGAGAGTTCCTCGGTGCCATCCGTCTGGTCATCCGCGAAATCCTGCAGCGCGCGGTGCAGCTCGATGGTCGTGGCGTAACTCGGCGAAGCGCCAGCATGGGCGTCGCCGACGTAGTCGATTTCATTGGGGTTCGCCCCAGCCGTTCTCAGGATGGTCCAGTCTGCTGCTACGAAAGCCATATCGTTCTACCTCTGTGTTCTGGTGTTAATGGACGCTTGTGGCAGCGCGTTCAAGAAGGCTGGGGGTGTCACTGAGGACGATCCCGTCGACATGCTGGATCAGGCCGTCCGCCCCACGGTGCGGGTAGAACCGATAGTTTTCCGGTGCCCGCTTGCCCTGCGGCAGCTTTGCGAGGAGCTGACGCAATTCCTTGACTTCACTGCGCAGCGCCCGCAACTGAGCCTCGGTCTCTGTGAGGTCGGCGGACGGCTCGCGCTCGATGATCTTCTCCAGGCGGATGACTTCCTGGGGCGGCGGAGCTTCCACCACCTTGGGCGCGATGTCGCGCCGACGCATCCTGAGTGGCTTACGCATTGATCAGGCAGTTCAGCAGGGACTGGGCGTCGTTCTGCCGCGCCTGGTAGGCCTCGTAGACCTGTCCGGCGGGCAGGGTTTCGGTTGCTCCATCGTCCATTTCTACCTCGATCTCCATGTCTTTCGCGGCGGGCTGCTGGAACACCGTCTCCGGCGTGGGCGGCGACGGTTCACTTGCTGCCGGGTCGATCCCCGCCGCCACCCTGTCCGCGGCACCACCTGGGAGGATGTCGCTCATGCCGCGAACTTCTAGGCCGAACCGACTGGCAAGAGCGTCAGCTGCGGCACCTTTTTTCCTGGCCAGGGTTTCCCAGAGAGACGAAAACACCAGCGCCTCCGTGTCGGCGACCCTGGTCGTGCGCCCCGCAGCCGTCAGCTGCTGCCTCATGCTTTCGCGGATGTCTGTGACCTGCTCGCGGTTGGCGGCCATGTCGGCCTCCAGGGCAGTGACGACCTCCTGGCCGACACCCTCCTCGTAGGCCCGCGCTTCTGCGACCGACATTTCCGTATCGTCAAAGACGCCATGCTCGGCAAACATCGCTGCCGTATCGGTCCCGGCGAAGTGCGTGGCGTAGTTGGCCATCGGCACCGAGATGTCACCGCCGGTTGCCAGCATGGCCTCGAAGTCCGTGCGCTCGACCCCGAGCTGGGCGAGCGTCTCGTCGCTCAGCTCGGACTGGTAGAAGGTCTGCACCTCCGCCGCCGGGATCTGGATGTGACTGTCGCCAAGGCCAGCAGCTTCGAGATGCTCCTGGAATTTCTCTGAAGCGCGCTCGCGGAGCTTGGAGCTGGATGCCATCTCGTCGACCTGGCCAAGCTGCTCCGCTGTCGTTCCAGCCTTCGCGTGGGCAGCGGCATCCTTTCTCTGGATCGCCGTGATCGGGGCCATCGAAGCGCCGGGGGCCATGCCCGCCATTCCGGCATTGAACCAGCGCAAGAGCGTCTCGTCGTTCAGCTCAACCGGCGCGCCGCCCCCTTGCGCGACGGAGATGTCGGCCACGATCTCCTGACCCGCCTCGTTGATGAACTCCTCGATGGCGCTTTTCGGGATTTCCTTGCCCAACCTGCGAAAGTATCCCTCCGCGACCTGCTGCAGCATATCGCCGGACACGCCTCTGAACATGCGCGCCGCCGGGCCAAGAGCCTCCAGGGCGGCGTAAGGCGCGCCGCCAAGTACGGCTATCTCAGGCTTGTCGGTGATGCCTTCATCGATGAGCTGGGACTGGATGTCTCCGACGCCCATAGCATAACCGCCGCCGACGATGGCCGGTGTGCCTCCGAGCGCGCCAGCAACCATGATGGCCGCGAGGAAGGGGATTGCCTGTCCTGTGCTGAACGCCAGCCAGTCGCCGAAATCTTCGGCGTCGCTGATGTCTGTGAAGTTCGGCATCCGGCCTTGTGTTTTCTTCATGTGTTCCGAGTATTCAAGCACCTTCGCGATGATCGGCTTCATGGTCTCCTCGGAGGAGGCCACCAGTCGTGCCGAGCGGGCAATCATCTTTTTCCGGCCATCATCGTCCGCCACGAGAAACCCGTGCGCGAGAGAGGCGGCGTCGCTCATCGGATCGATGCCGAGCGCGCTTGCCATTTCGTGACGCGCGGTCTCCGGCTCCATCTCGCGGACCTTGTCGAAAAGCTCCAGCTGTTCGCGCGACCTGTTGCGGATCGACGCCGACGGGATTGTCCCGACCGCCGTGCCGATCTGCTTGAAGCCGGTGCCCCCGGTTCTCAGGCCCTTGCCAAACTGCGTGTTTCCGAACCTCTCCCACCAGGTCAGGTTGGGCAGGTCATCGCGGGCCAGCTGCTGGTTCTCGAAGTCCTGCATCCACCTGGTGGTCTGCGGAGCGTCGGCCAGGAGCCTGACGGCCTGCTGTTGATCGACCCGCTGCTGGAACAGCTCCGGCGCGGCCTCGACGACCCCGGTCGGGTATCCCAGGGTCTGGCCGATCTTGCGGCTTTTCGCGACCTGGTCGGGCTGGGTGTTGTGCAGCGTTACGGCGGTGCCGACGCGCGCCGTTTCTACGTTCGCCCGATCGCGGACCTGGTTGCGGAAGATGTCGTCGAACTCGCTCATCTGAAGTACGGCGAGTTGATCAACTCGTCCATGATCTCCGGGGGCGTAGGCTCGCGCCCAAGTTCGATAATGTAGGCATTGATGACGCTGTCGATCATGCCGTCGGGCACCTTGGTTCCGCCGATCTTGATCGTGCTGCCCTTCAGTACCTCGACCGTGACGTCGTCGGCGGTGTCCATCGGGCTGCCATCCAGGTCGATCTCGAAGGCCTTGCCGCTCTGCTTGTTGCGCAGGCCCGGCGGGTCGAGGAGTACGTCCAGCAGCATCGAGTTGACCTTCAGGCGGCGGGCGTTGGCGTCGCTCGCCTCCTTCGGGTTTTCGGTGGCCCACTGGATGAGCGCGTTCTGGAAGGCGTCCTTTTTACCGGCATCATCACTGATTTTCGCGCGCTCCAGGGCGGTCGCGGCCTCGCTCATCATCGTGGCAACCGTGGGTGGCTTGATGGTGTCTGCGAGGTCGCCCCTGATAACCTTGGCGCGCAGCTCGACGAACTTGTCGTAATCCTGACGGCTGAGCTTGCCGAGCCATGTCGTCGGGTCCTGGTCTTTGAACGCCTCCGGGTCGCGGCCATAAAGCTCCCAGAGGCCCGTCGAGAAGCCCGGATCGGTGGTGACCAGGCCTCTCTGGTACTCCTGCAACGCTCTCACGCCCTGGAAGCCGATCATCTGCTTCTGCTCGAAGGTCAGTCCGTTGATGTCGCCGCCCTGGTCGACCAGCTGCCAGCCTGCCGTCAGCGCGGCGTCCTGCACTGCCTTCGCCTCGTCCGAAGCAACGCCCATCAGGAGGTTGTACTCCGAGATCGCGGCGCTGCGCTCGGTCGGGTCCTCGATCGCAATCAGCTCGCGTAGAGCGGACGACGGGTCTGCCGTGCCGTCACCGGAGGCGGTGCCGCGACGGAAGCCAAGCACCCTGTCCGCAGAATAACTCTTCGTGTTGACCTCGTCGTCCTGGTTGCCGCCCGTGATGCGGATACTGCCGTCCTCGTTGTAGCCCTCGAAAAAACCAACGTGCCCGAACGGCGGCTTGCCGCGCTCCAGGATAACGACGTCACCCGGCTGCGGATTGTCGTCGACGTTCACGCCCCAGTCCAGAAACGAGCGCGCCATGTTCGAGCCGGTGCCGGACTGACCTGCCTTGGCGAGCGTCGCGTTCATGAAGGCCGCGCACCATGCGGTCACCTCCGGGTCGAGATCGACCCCGCCGTCTCTCAGATATTTCTGCAGCGCCTCCTTCTGGCCGGTCTCCGACAGACCGATCGCGCTGGCGGCGATCTTCATGGCGGTCCCGGCGTCCACTGACGAAGCGGCAGCTGCCCCCGCCTGGCGACCGCGATATTTCTTTACCTCTGGCCGAAGCTGGCGGAGCAGCTCTTTCCGCACACTCGGGAGGATGTCGTCCTCGTTTGCCTGGAGCCAGCCCAGCGCGTCGATCGGGTTGTTGCTGGCAAGGTTCTCGACCTGGGCCTGGTAGAGGGCGCTCACGCGCTTGTCCATTTCGCCCTCGATCTCGTCGGTGCCCCAGCCCTTGCGTAGGCCCATCTCCAGGACCTCGCCCTCGATCGTGTTGATCGCGTTCTTGGTTTCAAGCGGGTTGAAGATCGCGTCCTGCGCAGCCGCTTCCTGGCGTGCCAAAGACGCGCCGTCCAGCCATGTGCCGCGCTCGGTGGAGGTGTGCCGGGACGCGAAGTCCCGCGCGCTCTCCATGCGTCGCGCCAGGGCCGCCTCCAGCTTGCGACCGGCCAGGCCGCCAAGGCCCTTGGTCGCCTCGTTCTCGATGCGCTCCAGCGCCGCCTCGAACTCGCCCATCCGCGCGACCGCGTTCCGCCCTCTGGCGTTCGCGAAGCCGGTCTCGGGGTTGTACATGAGGTCGCGCAGCTGGTCGGAGACGTAGGTGTCCCGCTCCTTGGCTGCCGCCGTGGCCTCACGCTCGATGATGGCGTCGCCGATGCCGGAGACGGTCTGGCCGAGGTTCGCGAGAGCGCCGCCGACGTCGCCGCCCTGGAGGGAGCGCACGCCGCTCTGCGGGGTTGGAACCGGGCGTCGCCCCAGGCTGTTTTCTATGGTTGGTAGCTCAGCCATTTGTTTCTTTCAGCGGTGCGTATTTTTCCATCAGCGATGCGCCGCCGCCCAAAAGCGTTGATCCGGCATTGATCAGGCTCGCGCGCTTCTTGCTCTTGCCGGTGAACAGAGCTTCAGCACCTTGTTGCTTGGTGTCGTTGTAGGCCGTCTGGCCCTCCCAGATCGCGTTCATCGAGCGCAGGGTGCCCTCCTCTTCGAGATCCGCCATCAGCTCGATGTCGAGGCCGCCGCCGGACGCGGCGCCAACTGCGCGCGCCCTGGAGATGGCGAGCCGGGCCGCTCGGGTTTCGCCCTGCGCCTTCTTGATCCCCGCCGCCAGCTCCTCGTTGGCCCGCTTGTCCGCAAGCCTGGCCTGGTACTTTGCCATCGATGCGGCCTGGTTGCCCTGCTGGATCGCGCCGACCGTCGACAGGATCGTGCCCCCGGCGGACAGCAACGCCCCGGTGCTGCTGGTGGCTACCGCCGCGATCTTCGCGCCAAGCGCCGCAATCGTCGGAACTAGCTGTGCCATTCAAAAATCTCCCCATCGTCTGACGTGCCGATGTGTTGCCACCCAAGGCTTTCGAGGAACCGCTCCGATCCCTCCTGCGCCACACATCGCGCGTCGTGCTTCAGATTGTCCATGAACGCCTTCGCCTCTCGCCAGATACGGATTGCCGGGGCCTCGGCCAGAGGGTCGATGTCGCTGAACACGACCGCCTGGCCCGCGATCATCCAGTACCCGATCATCGCCACCACCTTGCCGTCGATCTCCCAGACCGTCGCGCGCAGCGTGTAGCTCGGCAACGTGCCGAAGAACTCGATCATGTCCTGGCGCGTGGCTGGTCGCTTACTTGGTTTGCCGGTCGACACTGATCATCGCCGCCATGACTGTGCAGGGTCTCGGGGCCGCAGCGCGCAGGCAGATGCGGCTGTCTGTGTCCCAGTCGCCGGGGAACTCGATGTGATCCTCGTCGTAACAATCCCAGACCGTGTCGGCAGGGGTCTCCAGATCGTTCTCTGTGAGCGGCAGGTCGTCCAGTTCATCGAAGCTCGGGCCGTACTTCAGCCCCTGGTAGTGGGTGTCGGCGAGCAGCAACCCCAGACTGACCGCGCGCTTGCGGCGATTGAGGTCCAGTCCGATCTGCGTCTGCACGGCCAGCTTGGCTCCCTTGTAATCAGCCGTGTACCCGAGGCCGACCATGTAGCTGTTGACCGAGCCGGGGAGGGTAAACTCCCCGCCTGTGACGGTGAAATTGCCCTGATCGACGCCGTCGGCCCAGCAGACCACTGTTTCGCCTTCGAGGTGGTCGAGGCCGGTGATCGTCGTGATCGGGCCGGAGCCGGTGACAAAGCTGTCGCCCTGCAGGTTCTGTGTGCCGCCCCGGCACTGGTCCATGCGCGCCCATTCCTCGTGGTAGCGCACGGTGTTGCCGTCGATGACGCGACGGACCCGGTAGAACACGCGGTCCTCGATCACGCCCGGGAGAACGCAGACATCCTCGATGAAGCCGTCGGTCTCGATGTCGACCCAGGCCAGGACATCCTCGGCCTGGTCGCGCACCAGGACGGCGGCGGTCCCGTCGGTCTTGACGCAGTGCAGCCGAACGTCCGGCTCCTCCTGGATCGCGATGCGGGCGAACCCCATCTCGGCGATGTCGGGCACCAGGAGCGTGGCCTTGACCGGCTTGTAGGAGTAATCCTCGCCGCTCCAGCGCAGCTCGTAGACGTCGGTCGTGTTCTTGCCCACAAAAAACCCGACCGCGTTTGAGAGCGCCGCCGGGATCGTGGCCGACCCCTTCGTCGACGTGGCCTTGGAGTTGTAGTTCGTCGGCGTGATCGGCTCGTCGAAGCTGTTGGAGCGGATCGACTGCTCGCGCAGATCGGTGCCCGCCATCAGGCGCTCCATCGGCAGGAGCCAGTTGACCCGGTTCACGGGTCCATCGCCGACCGTGCGGTTGATCGGGGCGCTGTCGCCATCGGCGTCGGGGCTGAAGCCGGTGAAGTTGTCGGAGACCGACCCCCAGATACGGCCATTCCCGCTCCACCAGAGGCGGCCCTGATAGAGCGCCACGGCAGTCGGCCAGCCACGGACGTCGGACCACGCGCCCTCAGCCCAGATGTTGGACGGGTCCAGCCCGCCCAGCGCCTTGACGACGACCGCCGTGCAGACCACCTGGCTTGCCGGGGTCAGGATGCGGATGACGCCGGTGATCGAGCCGGACGGGAAGGCCAGGCTGAGATCGACGGTGCCGGAGGTGTAGTCGCCGGTCTTGATCCCGACGCGGTAGTAGATGTCCGAATTGTCGAAGCCGTCGTTGAAACTGTCGGTGCCGTTGGTGGTGTAGGTTTTCACATCGACCCAGGTGCCCGGCTCGGCAATCGATCGCTGCAGCGTCAGCGTCGCGGTCCATGTGTTGCTGCGCACGATCTCCAGGACCCGGCTGGTGCCGACGCCGGTGACCAGGATCGGGTCCGAGAAAGTGTTCTGCGCCGAGAGACTGGCCTCGACCGTCTGGCCCACGCTGGTGATGCGCCAGAGCGACCCCCCGTGGGTTGCCTGGAAGATCGGCTGGGAGGCGGTGAGCGTGATCGAGCCGGTGAGCGCGCTTGGAGTGAGCGTGATGGCAGTCGTGTTTTCCGTCAGGAACGGGCCGTCATCGCTCTGGTAGAGAACGACGGACCAGGAGTTGTTCGGGCGGCGCTCGATCCGGCGCTGCTGCACATCCGAGGCCAGGTAGACCACGTCGCCAGACTGGTCCCATCGCACGGCCTTGCAGGCGTCGGCGTCATCCCAGGGCGTCGGCAGCGTCATGATGCCGCCCGCCTCGATCTGGATGCTGTCCACCCGCACGTTGAACTCGTTACTTGTCGACAGCTCGACCACCGGGTCCACGACGCCGGGCGTGAAGGCGATGCTGTGCGTTCCGGTGCGCAGCACGGCCTGTCGGAAGATGTCGTCGGACCCCGCAGCCGTGCCGATCCGCAGGAGGACCGGACCTCGATTGATCACGATCCTGAGTGCGTGTTCGGTGTTGATCTCTCCGCCTGCGACCGTCAGCGTCTGCCTGCGGATCGCGCGCTCGTCGCCGGTGCCGATCATCTGCAGGAACGTGCCGCCAGCACCGCTCCAGACCGAGGATGCAACAGCCCCTTCATCGGCGTCGGTCCATCCGGTGAGGTCGGTGGTGAACTCGCCGTTGGTAACCGTGGTCGCGACGCCGGTTCGCTGAACCAGGGTGTCGCCGGTATCCCAGATGCGCAGGGTGTCGGGCGTCAGCTCCAGGATCGCGTTGTCGGTGTTGGTATAGATGAACGGGATGTAGGCTCCGTCGTCGGGGTTCGCGCCAGTGTATCCGAAGCCGGGGCGCAGCGACATCGGGCCGAGCGTGCGCGGCATCCAGTTGGTCTGGACCTCTGCCGACAGCGCAATGCGATCGACATCGATCCGCCCCAGCGTGCGCTTGGAAACCCTGCCGCGATTGAATACGGCGAGGGCAAAGTCAGCTCTCATGGCAGGCTCGTCGATCGGTCACGGTTGCGTCCCGATCGCCCCGACCTGGCGCGGGACCAGCTGCCCTGCGGCAGGAACTTGACCCCCTCGTCCATCGCGTCGACGCTCTTGGCGTTGGCCAGCGATTTCTTCTCCTCGGCGATGAGCTGGTTCAGCAGGCTCTTGTCGCCCGTCAGCCGGTTGCAGCTGAGATGGGCCAGGCGCACCTCCATGAAGTCGATGAACCCCTGCGTCCACTTGCCCGAGTTGAACCCGTAATCCGCATCATCCGAGACATATCGGACATAGAGCGGCGTCACGTCGGTGACCCAGTATCCGCCCTCGTCGGCATAGCCCTCTGCGGTCAGTGAATTTTGCAGCCGCTCGTCGGCGGAGAGCGCGCTGAGACGACGGAAGTCGTCCGGTTTGGCGTAGGCGTAGGCCCAGCCCCAGACCGGCTCGACCGCCGTGTCGGCCTCAAGAAGGCGGGCGCGGAGCGCGAAGTTCCAGTCTCCGCGCTCCAGGGCATACGACACCAGCTGGTTCTGGCCGCCCCAAAATTGATCCAGGACGCGCCTGCTTTCCCGTCCCTCGCTCAGGTTTGCGAGCTGCCGGGAGCCGAGACGCGCCAGGGCACCGTTGTAGATGCCGAGCTTGATGTCGCCTGAGATTGCCATGTTACGCCGCCAGTGCTTTCAGGTGTTGGGCCACCCATTGAGCTGCCTGCTCCTGGGTTGCGAAGTTGTCTTTCACGATCGCCTTGGTCTCCTTGGAGACGACCGACCACTTGGCGGACGGGCCGCGCCAGGCGACGGCATACGGGACATCGTCGACGATCTCTTCCTGCCTGCCGAACTCGGCGAAGCTCACGGTCCCGACGACGACCTCGTTCCGGCCAACGGCGCGGACGTAGAGGTGGAGACGCCAGTTGCCTTCCGCCGCGACCACGATGATCTCGTGGCCGACCTGGAGGCTCTTGGCAACGTGTGCCCATGTCGCCAGGTGCAGGAACTGCTCTGGGTTTTCCCCTGGCTGCGCGACGTGGTGCCAGAGCATGACCGCGTGTTCCATCTGCGTGATGCGCGTCGGTTGCTTGGCGTGGCCGAGTGGCTCCGGCGCCATCGTTTCGGCGACGGTGGGTGTTTCGTCGGCAGGCTTTTCTTCTGTTTTCGTGGCCATGAGCGTGGCTCCTGTGAAGGGTTGAATGTGCAAAAGGGCGACCCCGCGAGGAGCCGCCCTTCTGTTTGGTTTAGACCAGCAGTGCACCGCCTACAGACGCTGCTCCGCCCGCCGTCACGACCGTGACAGCGTGCAGGGTCACCCCGAACGGCGTGGTGCTGTCCTGGACGATAACGGTGTCCAGAACCTTCATGCCGAGGGCGTCTCCGTTGGAGAAGTAGTTAGCTGCATCAACGTCAGTGTGAACATCGTCCGACACATAGAGCCAGAGCGAGTGTCCACCGCCGATGCCGCCAGCGACCTTCTGCGGAGGGTTGGTGGTTGCGTAAGCCATGTTTTCCTACTCCTATCAGGTTGCGACGTATGCAGAGCCATCGTGCGCGACCTTGATCACGCCCGAGTTCTGCATCAGCACCGAACCCATGAAGCAGGAACAACGTGCGAAGGAATAGTCATCCTCGTCGTCGTAGCCTACGGCTGTCATCAGCCCGCCGGTGTTCGCCGCATGGCCGATGGCCGAGCGGTGGAACATGAAGCAGGTCTCCGAGGCCGTGCCCTTGCCTGGAAGGTTCGGATGCACGATCCACTTGACGCCAAGCCAGTCCTTGACCTTCATCTTGTCGGACCACCCATCGCCGCCCGGAAGGGGTTTGATGTTGATGTAGTCCGCAGATGTGTAGGCCGCGACCTGCTGCAGATAGGCCTCTGCGGCGGGCGTGATCAGGGCGAAGATGTTGTTGTCCCACGGAACGTCGTTGTTCTGCAGAACGGTCTTGCCATGAACGGCCAGGTCCAGATCAAAGGTGGTGGCCGCGCCCAGGGTGAGGGTGGCGGTCGCCAGCTCTGTGATGATGTCGTCGTCGATGCGACGGTTCATCACCGACATGCAGGTCTTTTGCATCAGAGCGCGCTGGTTACCCTGCGACGCGAAGATGTTGAAACCTGTCTTGATCGGCTTGTCGTGCCACTCGATGAGGGTGGCGGTGTTCTGGTTCAGGTTGTCAGCCCGGCCAGGGATCAGACCATTGACGCCGCGTGTCACGGCGGTGGCCCCACCACTATCGCCGACGAGGAACACAGCCTGGTTCCCCTTGATCACGGCTTCTGTGGTGACAGCATCACGGAGGAGCGACTGGTTCACTTCGAACCCTGCGATCATCTCCTGGCGATACTGAGTTTGGAAGGCAGTTTCTGCCATAGCTCATTCTCCTTACGATGAGCTTCCATTCATGCTTTGCGCAGGGTTGGCCGACATTGGCGGTTGCGGGGCCGTTGACACGGGTTGGCCGCGCGCCGGTCGGGGCGAGCTTAAAAGCGGGGTTTTGCGGGGGTGCGAGGGGCCGGTTGCCCGGGTTGGCCTCGCGGGTCTTACGCAGCGCCGGACAGTTTGTCCCGAGCTGTGTATAGGGTGCGCAGACGTGCCTGCTTGGCGTCGTCCGCGAAATACTGGCGGGGGGCTTCCCGCATCATCTTCTCGATCTCGGTGATCTCGTTCTCGATCGACTGCTCGTTGGTCAGGCCGGAGCCTGGAGCCACGAAGCCAGCCGGGTTCTGTTCCTGCGCCAGGTTGGCGAACCATCTGAGCGCGTCGGGGTGATCTCCAACCCGAACACCATTCGGCATCCGGGCGTTCATCAGGGCGTCGGCGACGCTATTGCCGTCCTCCATCGATGGCGCGGTCGCCTTCATGAAGTTCAGGGCCGACTGCAGGTTCGAGCGGTAATCCGTGCCCCACTCCTCGCGCAGCCTGTCCGCCGCCTCGGCCTGGTTGGTCTTGTCCGCCTCCTTGATCTGGGCGGACCCGTCCTCCTGGAACTGCTGATACCAGTTCAGCATCTTGTGGACCATGTCGGGCGGGACATTCTGCGAGTGCATCGCTTCCGTGAAGCTGCCCAGCGCGGCCTCGTCCTGTTCGCCGAACACCAGCCCGTCCGGCAGGTTTTCGAGGTATCCCTTGGGGTCCTCGGGGATGCCCGCCTCCTTGCGCCAGGTCGCGATCTCCTCCTCGGTTGCGCCTTCGCCCGGGGGTTCGGCCCCCTGCTTGTGTGCGCCGGAGCGGATCTTGGTCTGGGCCTCGCGGAAACTCTTGAGGAAGTCGTTCGATGACTTGAACCGGCTCAGCTCCTGCAGGGCTTCCTGGTCCTCGCCAGCCAGCGTCGTGCGCCAGTCGGTAATGCTCTCGCCCTCAGGCGCAGCACCTCCAGCCTGTTCGGCCAGCGTCCCGTTGGCGGGTGTCGCGGGTGGATCACCTGCTGCCGGATTTGGCGTGCTTGTCGGGGTCGACGACCCTGGTTCCTGGCCCGGCTGAGGCGTTGCTTGCGGTTCCGGCATTTTCTGCTTCCCTTAGTTTCGCGACCAGCTGGTGGTCCAGGCCGATCAGTTTCTGCACCTGCTGGGCCACGAAGCGTCGACCCTCTGCAAATGCGGTATCCAGGGCACCACCATCTCTCTCTGAGCGAAAAGAGATTTCCCCGTATTGGCCACCGTGGTGGATGATCCAGTCCAGGACGGCGCGCTGCTGTTCCGGTGTTCCCTCTCCAGCCCAGACCGCCTTGAAGGCCTGGACGTAGCTGCTGTCGAAGTACGGCGGAAGCCAGGGCGGCCTGCGCGTGTCCGTCTGCCACTTAGGGCGCGGCGTTTGCCTCTCGGCCATCATCATCCCCCAGGTCGTCTATGAGCATGTTTTCCTCGATCCAGTCGGGATCGCTGAACTTGGCGTAGAACCATCCGTCCATGAACTCGTCGGACACCGGCAGGTAGTCCTCGATCGGATTGTCCGTCTCCCAGGCCAACCGGCCCTTCTCGAAATCGTCCGGCGCGGTGATCATTGCGGCGTCGCGAACTGCTGCGCGGCCTGGCCGAGCTTGGAGGCGGCCTCGCCACCCTGCTGCAGCATGGCCATCTGTTCGGCCTGGGCCTGGCGCTGCTCCTGCTCCTTGATGACGGCGTCCTCCTCGGCCTCGCTGCGCAGCCATTTCTCCGGCGTGCTGATGCCGCCGAGAACGTCGCGGAGCGTCTTGCGGAAGTCCATGATGCTGGCGCTGGACGGGTCCATCTGCGCGGCCTCGGTGATGAGCGCCTTGGCCTCCAGGAATGTCTGGCCCTTCTGGCGCTCGATCATCTCGCGCAGCGGGCTTTCGAACTCGTAGGTGGTCTGCTGTCCGCGCACACTTTCCGGCATGTCCATCGGCGAGCCGAAGCCACCGTTGCGCAGGAGGACCTCGAAGGTCATGTCGCAGAGCTGGCCGTTGTACTCGTCCTCCATCGGCTCGAACAGCGGCAGCGCGTTTCGGATGTACTCCTGGACCCGCTGGCCGACCTCGAAGGCGGTCATCTCAGGGCCACCGTGGGGCGGCATCGAAATCTGGTTGAGGTAGAAGGCGTTCTTGATCATCTCGCCGGTGCGGTCGAGCATCTCGATCCCGAACGGCAGAGCGCCCTTGTCCTGGCTCAGCGGCCTCAGCACCTCGCCCAGTCGCTCGTCGTACTCTGCGTCCACCGAGGTGAAGCCACCGGCATAGAGCTGGAGATCGCCACGGATGGCCTCTGCCACGCCCACCATCGGCGGGTTGGCGGCGCGCTCTCCGGCGTCGAGCATGGTCAGCGTCATGGCCTGGATCAGACGGGCGTCAGGCAGGGCGATCAGGGCGGCGGGCGAGTAGGGATACTGCGACCCCGAGATCGTGGCCCAGCGCGGCAGGGTGTAGATGCGGTGCCAGGTCGGCCCCTCGAACAGGATGTGCTCGTTCTCGCAGTCGATCCAGAGCGAGTACCAGGGCTGCCGGAACGCACGGTCGGTCTGGTAGGTCTCGCCGCTGATGACGACGTGGCGCACGTTGACGGTCGCGAACGGCTCCTTGTCCTTGCGGACCTGGATCTTCTCGTGGACCGTTTTCGGGAAGTACCCGCACAGCTCGGTGATCGTGGGCTTCCAGTTGCGGTGGATTTCGCTGATCTCGCCGTAGGCATCCTCGGCCCAGGCCACGTCGCGCAGGTGCCAGCAACGGTAGAGCAGCGCCTGCTCCTTCATGTTCAGCTCGACCGAGATGCACGCGCCGCCGAAGGTGGCAAAATCGTGGTCGCCCTGCTTGGTCGCCATGTTGAAGCGGGACTTGCGATCGTACATCGCCCGGCGCTGGGTTTCGGTGGCCCACTGCAGCCAGGCCTTGCCCTCGCTGTCGAGGCCGTCGCCGCGCTCGATCTGGACGTTGAACCAGGATTTGGCGCGGGGTCGCAGCATGGTGCCGAGCGAATTGCCCAGGTCCCTTCGGATCACCGACGGGTAGCTCGTCATGAGGTGATCGGCCCAGTCCTCTCCGATGTCGCGGGTGACGGTGAAGTCGGCCCGCTCGACGTAGAAGTGGTCGGCGATCTCCTGGTTCCGGCTGTCCAGCGGACGCTTCTGCGAGAACAGGTGATCTCCGCGCGCTTTGAGGGACTTGGCATCCTGGTGCATCTTACGCGCCCAGGGTCTCGCGACCGCCCGTCGACAGGAGCGTCGATGTCTGGCCGGAGGATTTGCTCTCGCTGGCGATCGTGCGGCGGCGCGCCTTCTTCAGCTCCTCCTGGTTCGGCAGCGGAACGGCGGGCTTGATTTCTGGAGCGGCGGGGGTTTTGAACAGGCCTGACATCTGGCGCTCCTCTCAGTTGTGGTCGCCGGGCTGTGGACCCCGGGCGATGTTGTGTCCGGGCTTGCTGCCGTCGGTCTCTGCCGCGCTGAGCATCTTGCGCAGCTCCGCGACGGTGGCGGGGCCTTTGATCTTCACGCCGAACGCGGCGAGCTTGTTCTTGAGATCAGTTTTATTCATTTCCGTGTTCTCCTGGCTGCCATGTGCGATTGAACGACGTTGACCTGGCGGCTGCCCTTCTGGCCGTGCGACCGCGCGTAGGCACGCCACTCGTTGCCGTGGGTCATGAGGCTCGGCCCGTTGGCGTTGGCCATCATGACGGTGTCGCCCTTGTCGGGTGACCGGCCCAGCGCCTCGACCACCTTCTCCTTCGGTGTGACCTTGATGCCGCCCGCCGTGATCTCGAACTTGAGAACCGTGAGGTCGGCGGTCATCTCTGTATCGTCCGGCAGTGCGAGAACCGCGCCGCCGTCCTGGGCCGGGTCGAGAGCCTCGCGCAGTCGCCAGGCCACCTCGGCCCGCTTGTTGAAGAACCCGAGTGTCTTGTCTGCTGTCCGGCGCACGGATTTCTCCGCGCCCTTGTGCTTCACGATCGGCTCGACCTCGTTGTCCTGGAGCCTCAGGAGGGTGCCGCCGCCATATCCGCCACCCATGTCGAGAATGACGGTGGCGGCGTTGCGGCGCTTCGAGACGATCAGGCCCGCAACCTCGTTGCCGGTCGGTGTTTCCTCACCCGGCGTGCAATCGAAGTCGGCGAACCATGCGTCGTACCTGGCGCAGAGAACCGTCTGGTCAGCCCCGCCCTGTGCGATGTCGACCGCGAGGGCGCTCATCGGCGCGTGTTTGGGCGGGACGTTGTAGCCCCGGACCATCGCCTGGTCTTTCCATCGCTCCTGGGCCTCCCTGATCCACTGCGTCGGGATGACCTGGAAGGCGTGATCGACACGGGCGGCCATGAAGTTGCCGTCGCGGGCCGAGGATCGATAGGGTTCGGGCAGTGCGTCGAGCTGCTTCTGGTAGTCGCGGGTGACGATGAACGGGTTGTCGAGCAGCTTGGCGGGGATGAAGGTGCGGCTGGTCGGGATCAGCTCCTCTCCGTCGCGCTGGACCGTCTGCGGCCCCGGGACCTCGATGTCGATGGTGCTGAGGCCGTCCTTGACGGTGATGAACCAGCGCAGCTCGCCATGCTTTGCCGGGTTCTCGTGGGTCGGGTCGAGCCAGGGGCGGAACATGGAGATGATCCAGTCGCCCTCGCTCGACATCGGCGGGTTGGTTGCCAGGACCGACCTGGTCTGCTGGCCTTCGGTGACGGTGCGGACCCAGCCCATGAGGAAGCGCACCTGGGTCTCGGCGAATTGTGTGGCCTCGTCGAGACCCAGGAGGTCCCTCGCTCGTCCCTGGTACTTCTGTTCGTCGCCGATGTTGGTGCAGGAGCCGAAGGTGACGATCCTGCCGGTCTCGGTGCGCAGCGTTGGCGGGGGTTTGCCTGAGAAGCCGACGCGCGAACGGTTGAGCCTGAGAAGGTCCTCAATCAGTCCGCCGCCGCCCTCAAGATCGACACCGTTTCGCCGAAGCAGCAGCGATTGCCGGTGTTTCTCAAGCGCCAGGCCGCAGAGCAGCCCGGACTTACCCCCGCCAGCCTCGCCGCCGTAGAGCAGGACGTCGGCTTTGCAGTGCCAGGCCTCGGTCTGCGGGCCTGGTGACGGGATGAACTTGCGGGAGCCGGTGGCCGCGATGATCTCCTTGTCGATCGGTTCGAGCTTGTCGGCGCTGATTTCACTGAGCTGCTGAGCGAAAGCGTCCAGGTTCATCGTCTAGAACATCTTGTCAGGCTCGCCGAAGCTCACGACCAGGTCGCGGTCGGCACCCTGGTTGACGGGCGTTGCGGAGACGCCGGAGCGGATGCGGGCATAGCGCGCGCCCCGGAACAGGTCCGGGTTGACCTGCATCCAGCCATCGACCACCGGGGTGGCGATGTCGTACTCGGCCTCGGCGGCGTCATACAGGTCGTAGAACGTGTTCCCGTCGTGGCTGACCTCGAAGGTGATCGCGGCTGCGGTCCACGCGGCGGGCATACCGATGCTGACCGGGACGCGGCCAGCCAGGTTGATGTCGGCGGAGATCGCTGTGCCGTTCGCAATCTGGACCGTGTCCGGCTCGCTGATCGGGTTACTCGGTTTCGCTATTGCCATCTTGCTGCTCCTGTTTGGTCTGCTCGATCGCCTCGGCCAGCATGTACTGCAGACGGCGCGCGCGTTCCTTGGGTGTGAGTACCAGCTCTTCCACGGTCATCTTCGCGGCCACATTGGCGTTGGTGTTGTCAGCCAGGCCCAGCTCGCGGTTGATGACGTTGTGGTTCAGCATGTTCGCTGCCGCGCCTTCGAGCTTCTGCTGGAAGATGATCTCGTCGACCTTCTCGATCGCCTCGGCCAGGTCGGGCTGTTCCTCGCGCATGTTGCGCCAGGTGCGGGCGGTGATGCCGAGATGGTTGCACAGCCCCACGATGGTCATGGCCCGCATCTTCGGGCTGTCATGGGTGATCACGCCGCCATCGCTCGAAAAGGACTTCTCCTCGTAGAGCGGGTTGTCGGTGATGTCCGCGAAATACCCTGCAGCCCCCTCGAGGAGCTGCTCGACAGTCGCGATCTTTCGCGGCCTGCCGTTATTGAACGCCTTCAGGGCGTGCTCCCAGAACCTGTTGCCGGTGACGAACCTGCCGTTGGATGGGTCCTTGCCCTCTGTCTGCTCGGCCATGCTGACCCCCAGAGATGATTGGTGAATAGCTTCGCTTCCGCGCTCGCAGGGTGATGCCTATCACACGGCCCTGCGGCATGACGGCTTATGCTCCTGATCACCTTGCCTGACGATGACCTACAGCGGCGTCGTTGCGCGGGAACATAGATGCGCTCCGTCCATCTGACAAGTCGGCGGTTTACACGGCGACGTGAGAGAGCATCGCGTATGGGATCGGGAGGGGTTTGCCGAGGATGCAGAGGTCCCGGAGGTATGCGACCTCCTTTCCGGCGTCGATTGCGGTGATCTCCTTGACAAACCCATCGAGGCTTGAGTGCTCGGAGATCCGCACGATCTCGCCCGGCGTGAACACGATCTTGCGACGCTCCTCGTTCCTGATCTCCAGGTCCTGCGCCCTGTGCCGCAGGTCGTGGAGCGTCTCCAGGTCGGTGTAGGAGAGGCAGATCGGCGCGCCCATGTGGCCGAGAACCCCGGAGATGTTGGGCATGTCCTTGATGACGTACCACCTGGGTGTGCCTGAGAACTTGGAGAACACATAGCCCGGCAGGATGGTGCGCTCGTCGTAGGAGCCGACCCTGCCGTCGGGCAGTATCTTGCCGCCTGGTATCCGCCTGGCGACGCGGCGCACGCGCCATTTCTTCTCGACGGGGAAGAACGAATACACACCGAACCCCGCGAGCCAGTCGACCACGCGGGTCTCGCGCTGAGGCTGAACCAGTATGGCGTACCAGCCGACGGTGTCGTCAGCGTATGTGATCTCTGGCATGGATGCTCCCTGCTCGAAGCCTGGCGCACCATATGGCCCGAGGGGTTAGGGCGTCAATCCAGCAGCATCCATCGATCATCCCCGAGATACACCAACTTGCAGACCCCTCTGCAGGGGGTGATCTCATAGGTGTCGCCCTCGGCCCAGTGAAAACCCGTCCAGACCGGCCTGACCAGCATCAGCAGACCC
>Ga0307377_10003199_pt1 | contig 18660 bp, 14 predicted proteins | sample TR3MG_FD_202535 | JGI IMG/M metagenome (GOLD analysis project Ga0307377, IMG submission 202535) | Soil microbial communities from Risofladan, Vaasa, Finland - TR-3 | ecosystem: Environmental > Terrestrial > Soil > Coastal area > Acid sulfate soil | place: Finland: Risofladan, Vaasa | collected... | reverse complement strand
ATTATGTTGAGCGGTAGCCTGGTTGCCATTGTCACGCCCATGCTCGAAGACGGGGCGCTCGACATCGGCCGCTTCAAGAGCCTGATCGATTGGCATATCGCCGAGGGCACGCAGGGCATCGTGGTGGTCGGCACGACCGGCGAATCGCCTACGGTGAATTTCGACGAACACAAGCAGCTGATCCGCATCGCTGTCGAGCATGCTGCCGGGCGCGTTCCGGTCATTGCGGGCACCGGGGCCAATTCGACTGCCGAGGCGATCGAATTGTCCGAATCGGCCAAGCACTCTGGCGCGCAACTCAGCCTGTCGGTGGTGCCATACTACAACAAGCCCACTCAGGAGGGCATGTACCGGCATTTCCGCGCCATTGCCGAAGCCGTGGACCTGCCGCTGATTCTGTACAACGTTCCCGGACGCACTGTTGCCGACCTGCAAAACGATACGGTGCTGCGCCTGGCACAGGTCCCCAACATCGTCGGCATCAAGGACGCCACAGCAAGCCTGGAGCGTGGCAGCGATTTGCTGCGGCGCGCACCCGAGGGGTTCGCGGTCTACAGCGGGGAAGACGCCACGGGGCTCGCGCTGATGCTGATGGGTGGCCACGGTGTGATTTCGGTTACCGCCAACGTCGCTCCACGGCTGATGCGGGAAATGTGCACCGCGGCCCTTGCCGGCGACATCGCCCGCGCGCGTGCCGCCAACAACCGCCTGCTGGGCCTGCACACCAAGTTGTTCGTCGAGGGCAACCCGATTCCGGTGAAGTGGGCGCTGGTGCAGATGGGGCTGATAGCTCCGGGCATCCGTCTGCCGCTGGTGCCGCTGTCGGCGAATTTTCATGAAACCGTCAGAGTAGCCATGCGTGAGGCCGGGATCCAAGTGAAAAGCGGCCAGCGTACAGTCGAGGGTAATATCCTATGAAGCGCAGTATCATTTTTTTCACCTCGTTGGCGCTGCTGTCCGGCTGCAGCAGCATGCAGCAACTGGTCCAGGGTCAGAAAATCCAGTACAAGTCGGAGAGCAAGCAGGAGCTGCCACCGCTGGAGGTCCCGCCGGACCTCACTTCGCCCGTGCGCGATGATCATTACGCCGTGCCCGACATCAGTCCCCAAGGTTCGGCGACGCTTTCGACCTATAACGTCGAGCGTGGCGGTGTCGTGCGTGCCGGGTCCACGGACGTCCTGCCCAACGTGCCCAAGGTACATCTCGAGCGAGCCGGCAGCGAGCGCTGGCTGGTCGTGTCCGAACCTCCGGACAAAGTCTGGCCGGTAGTGAAGGAATTTTGGCAGAGCCTCGGTTTCCTGATCAAGACCGAAAATCCCGAGACCGGGGTGATGGAGACCGACTGGGCCGAGAATCGGGCCAAGATCCCCTATAGCCCGATACGCAGCGTCCTCGGCAAGGTTTTCGATTCGCTTTATTCGACCGGGACGCGCGACAAGTTCCGCACCCGCCTCGAGCGCGGCAAGGTTCCGGGAACGACCGAGATTTACATCAGCCATCGCGGCATGGTCGAGGTCTACACCTCCAAGGACGAGTCTTCAACGGCATGGGAGCCGAGTCCGCCTGATCCCGGACTGGAGGCGGAATTCCTGCGCCGGCTGATGGTGCGCTTCGGGGTTGAGGACGCGCGTGCGAGGGCGGAGCTGGCGCAGGGTGGCGAAGACATGGAGCACGCCAAGCTGGTGCGCGCCGCCAACAGCAGCGGCTCCCTGCAGCTGGATGATCCCTTCGACCGAGCCTGGCGCCGCGTTGGCCTGGCGCTGGACCGCGTCGCCTTCACCGTAGTGGACCGCGATCGCTCCAAGGGCCTTTACTATGTGCGTTATGTCGATCCGCAGAGCGACGGCCAGAGCGGCTCGAAGGACAAGGGTTTCCTCTCCAAGCTGGAATTCTGGAAGAGCGACAAGAGACCGATCCATCCGGAACAGTATCGCGTACTGGTCAAGCAAGTCGGCAACGGCAGCGAGGTGCGGGTGCTGGACAAGGACGGAGCGCAGGACAACAGCGAGACCGGCCGGCGCATTCTCTCGTTGTTGTTCGGACAGCTGAAATAGCGCATGCGCTTTGCCTGCCTGGGTAGCGGCAGCCGGGGCAACGCGCTTATCGTCGAACGGGGCCGCACGCGGCTGATGCTGGACTGCGGCTATCCGGTGCGCGAGACCGAGCGCCGGCTCGCGCGCCTGGATCTCGCGCCCGCCGATCTCGCCGGCATTCTGGTCACGCACGAACATAGCGACCACACCGCCGGCGTCTGCAAGTTCGCGCGCAAGCACGGTCTGCCGCTGTGGCTGACCCACGGCACGCTAAAAGGCGTTCCCGGAGACGTCCTGGCCCTGCCGCAGATCAACGTCATCGACAGCCACAGCCCGTTTGCAATTGGCGAGCTGCAACTGCTGCCCTTTCCCGTGCCGCACGACGCGCGTGAGCCGGCGCATTTTGTCTTCTCCGACGGCGCGCATCGGCTGGGCGTGCTTACCGACACCGGCTCCTCCACCAGCCATATCGAAGCCATGCTCTCCGGCTGCGATGCGCTGGTGCTCGAATGCAATCACGACGCCGAAATGCTGATGAACGGGGACTACCCGCAGGCGCTGAAGGTGCGCGTCGCCGGGCGCTACGGCCATTTGGACAACGAAAGTGCAGCCGGTCTCCTGGCTGCGCTCGATCGCAGCCGGCTGCAGCACCTGATCGCCGCGCACCTGTCCCAGCACAACAACACACCGGAGCTTGCATGTAAGGCGCTGGCGGCAGTGATGGGGTGCGCGCCCGGCTGGATCGGTATTGCCGATCAGGACGAGGGATTCGCCTGGCGCGGGATCGTTTGAAATTCGGGGCTCGTTGTTCGCGGTTCGTCAAATTTACTGTGAGCTGCTCCACGAGAAACGAACAACCAGCAACGAACCACGAACGACGCGCTACAAAAAAAAGCCGGTCCGAAGACCGGCTTTTGCATGCCCGGAATACAGGCTTACTTCTTGGTTTCTTCCTTGGCCGGTTCCTTGGCTGCCTCGGCGGGCGCAGTAGCAGGAGCAGCTTCCTCTTTCGGCGCCTCGGCAGCCGCAGGAGCGGCGGCCTCCTTCGGCGCTTCGGCCGCGGCCGCAGGCGCGGGTGCGGGAGCAGGCGCAGGCGCCGCAACGGGCGCTGGCGGGGGTGGTGGAGCTTCCTTGCTGCAGCCTGCCAGCGTCAGCGCGGCAAGTGCGGCGATCATCATTATTGAGCGTTTCATGTTTTAATTTCCTTATGGATGAATTTAATGTTGTCTTCCACGCAGGCCTTACGGTCCGCCCGAAAAACATTGCATTTTACCGCGTCTGAGAAACTCGTTAAAGGCCGCTGGTGCTTGCGGAAACGGCGGGGAGGGAACTGTCCCATATCTCGGAGAAGCGCAGGTATATGCCCTGGCCTTCCCGTTCATCGTACAAACGGAGCGCCGCGCGCGGCTGCGCCTGCACCGGGCGGCGCACGAGGTGCATGCGGTCCGCGAGCACGAAGCTGTCTTGGGCACGGGCGGCATCGCCCTCCGTCTGGTGGATGAACATGCGATCGCCGAACTGACGCAACAAGGTCAGCAGGCGCGGGCAGTGATCGCGGATGTGGTCGGTATGGTGAACCGCGATGTACAGCCGGTTGTCGCGGCCTTGCAGCAGGAAAGTGCGCAGCAGTTCGTGCGTCCGCGGGGCATCGATGTTCAAGTAAAAAAAATCCGCATCGAAAATGCGCAACTCGCGCTGCGCCAGCGCGATCAGCCGCTGCAGCGCTTCCAGATATTCCCTGCGCGTCGAAAGCAACAGGCGTTCCGGTCGGGAAGAAGCTGGTTCTTCGGTCATGCTGCGTCAGCCGTAGGAGCTATGAACGGTGCTTTGCGCATTATATCGACGCGCCGGCCGGCCGTGCGCAAGCCGCTTGCTTTGAGGGCTTCACGATTCCCCGGGATGGTTTAGAATCGTCCGCAACGTGAAAACCACTATGCCGCAAATTGGGGAAGTTGCCCCACTGTTCTCTCTTGCCGACGCCGACATGGAGACCGTCGGGCTTGCCGCTTTCAGGGGCAGGAAGAATGTCGTGCTGTATTTCTACCCCAGAGACGGTACACCCGGCTGCACCCTGCAGGCGATCGAGTTCTCCGATCACGACGAGGAGTTTGCGCGGCATGATTGCGTGGTGTTGGGGGTTTCCCCCGACGATTGCATTTCGCATGCGGAATTCCGCGACAAGCACGGCCTGTCGGTTTGCCTGCTCGCCGATCCGGAGGCGGAGGTGTGCAAACGATACGGTGTGCGCGAGGTCAAGGATTGCGACGGGGTGAAGAAGACCAGCATAGTACGCGCCACTTTCGTCATCGATAAGAAAGGCCGGTTGCGGCATGCGCTGTATGGCGTCAACCCGCGCGGGCATGCGATGGAAGTGCTGCAACTGGTAAAGGAAATCAACCGCGAATGCAAATCGCCCAAGACACGGTAGTCGAGCTGGATGTGCACCTGTCCGACGTGCATGGCAACCTGATCCAGCAGTCGGCCGAACCGGTGCAATATCTGCACGGCGGCTACGATGGCATTTTTCCCTTGGTGGAGCAGGAGCTGCAGGGCCGGGCGCCGGGCGAAAAAATCGACATGCGCCTCGAGCCCGAGGACGCATTCGGCGAGTACGATGCCGAGCTGGTGCGCCTGGCCGAACGCGCACAGTTTCCGGCGGAACTGCAGGTCGGAATGCAGTTCGAGCAGGAAGGCGGCACCGGGGACGAACTGCTCATCTATACCGTCACCGACGTTGCGGGCGATCAGGTGGTGCTCGATGGCAATCATCCGCTCGCGGGCATGGCGCTGCGGTTTGCCTGTACGGTGGTGGCGGTGCGCGCGGCGACCGCAGGAGAGATCGAGCGCGGCTACGCCGATGACGATTCGGCCGGGCCGCTGATCACCGTCGCACAGTAGTCGCCGACGGCCGCAGCCGAAAACAAGGCGGCAGCCAAGAGCAAGGCGGTAGCCAGGGGGGGAGTATGTCAGGCATGCTCGGAGTGGTCAGCTACGGCCTGGGCACGGTGGTCGGGTTCATCATCGTCGGCGTCCTCGTGTTCTGGTTCATCCAGGACGTCACCCAAAAAAAACACGCGGTCCTGCGCAATTATCCGGTCGTCGGCAGGCTGCGTTATTTTTTCGAGAAGCAGGGCGAATACTTCCGCCAGTATTTGTTCATGAACGACCGCGAGGAACTGCCGTTCAACCGCTCGGCGCGTTCCTGGGTCTACCGCCTGGCCAAGGCCGAAGGCGGCATCATCGGTTTCGGTTCCACCAACAACACCAACGAGCCCGGGTCCATACTGTTCGTGAATGCGCCCTACCCGGTGCTGGAGGAGGACCGCTTGCCCACGCCTTCGCTTACGATAGGCGAGGGATACGCGCTGCAGCCGTTCGAGGCCAAGTCAATCGTCAATATCAGCGGCATGAGTTTCGGCGCCATTTCCGCGCCGGCCGTGCGCTCGCTGTCGCACGGCGCTGCCCTGGCCGGTTGCTGGATGGATACGGGCGAGGGAGGGTTGAGCCCCTACCATCTAGAGGGCGGATGCGACATCATCATGCAGATCGGCACCGCCAAGTACGGGATCCGCGACCGCGACGGCAACCTGTCGCCGCAACGGGCGAAGGAGCTAGCGCAGCAAGTCAAGGCATTCGAAATCAAGCTGTCGCAGGGCGCCAAGCCGGGCAAAGGCGGGGTGCTGCCGGCGGCCAAGGTTACCCAAGAGATCGCCAGCATCCGCGGCATCCCCTTGCACCAGGATTCGATCAGCCCCAACCGCCATCGCGACATCGCCAACGTGAACGAACTGCTGGACAAGATCGCCTATCTGCGTGACCTCACCGGCAGGCCGGTGGGGGTGAAAACCGCCATCGGCGGCTGGCAATTCATCAACGAGCTGTGCGACGCGATAAACCGGCGCGGCCTGGAGTATGCGCCGGATTTTCTCGCCATCGACGGCGGCGAGGGCGGCTCGGGCGCCGCGCCGCAGGCGCTGATGGATCATATGGCACTGCCGATTGCCGAGGCCTTGCCGCGGGTGGTGGATGCGCTGATCGAATCGGGTTTGCGTCAGCGCGTTCGCGTGATCGCTGCGGGCAAGCTGATCACCTCGGCGCGCGCGGCCTGGGCGCTGTGCGTGGGCGCGGATTTCGTCAACACCGCGCGCGGTTTCATGTTTTCCCTGGGCTGTATCCAGGCGCTGCGATGCCACCAGAACAGTTGTCCCACCGGCGTCACCACGCACGACAAACGCCTGCAGCGCGGCCTGGTGGTGGAGGAAAAGCGCCTGCGGGTGGCGCAATACGCGACCGGCATGAACCGCGAGATCGACATGATCGCCCACTCCTGCGGCTGCCGCCAGGCGCGCGAACTGCGGCGCGAGCACGTGCGCGTCGTGCAAAGTGCGGGACAGAGCGTGGCGCTGAACATCCTCTATCCCTACCCCGAGGCCGCGTCAAAGCGCAGGGCGGCATGAGCAGGGAGCAGGGGCCCCATGTAATGGGGATGCGACCGACCGCGATTGCCGCCTGACGCCGACAAACTGACGCGAATATCTGCGGCACCGGTCCGGAGGCGGCGGCATGAGCAGGGAGCAGGGGCCCCATGTAATGGGGATGCGACCGACCGCGATTGCCGCCTGACGCCGACAAACTGACTCGAATATCTGCGACACCGGACCGGAGGCGGCGGCATGAGCAGCGCTCGGTAGGAGCGGCGCCCCCGCCGCGATCAGTGCCTTGTAGGAGGGGCGCCCTCGCCCCGACAGGTGCCATGATTAATCGCTGATCGCCCCGAGGGCGGGCATCCCACAGTATCGGATGATCAGCGCATCGAGGCGTTCAGCAGCGCGCGCGCCGGATCGATGAGTTCGTTCGCACTGATGCCGATAGGGCCGGAGCCGTCGCGCGCGAGGCTGTCTGCTGCGGCGCCATGCAGCCACACCGCCGCGGCGGCGGCAGCGCGCGCCTCGGCGCCTTGCGCCAGCAGCGCGGCGATCATGCCGGTGAGCACGTCACCCATGCCGGCCGAGGCCATGCCGGGATTACCGCTCATGTTGATCAGCCAGGTCCCGTCCGGACTGGCGATCACGCTGCCGTTGCCTTTGAGTACGGTGACGGCGCGGTAGCGCTGCGCCAGGTCGATTGCCGCCTGTACCCGGTCGGCCTGCACGGCCGCCGTAGTGCAGCCCAGCAGTCGCGCCGCTTCGGCCGGGTGCGGCGTGAGCACGCACGGCGCGCCGCGTTTCGGCAGCCGTGCCTGCAGGATCTTGCTCGCCGCGACCAGATTGAGCCCATCGGCGTCGAGCACCAGCGGAACATTTGCATCCAGCACTTCGCGCAGCAGTTGTTCCGCGGATTTGACCGTGCTCATGCCGGGGCCTGCGGCAAACGCAGTGATCATCCCCGACTCGAGCAATTCCCGCGGCATGCGCAGCATCAACTCGGGCTGGCCGTAATCGAGATACGGCGGGTGGTCGGCCAGCAGCCCCAGGAACACTTTGCCCGCGCCGAGCTTCAACGCAGCGCGCCCGGCCAGCACTGCCGCGCCGACCATGCCGCCGGCGCCGCCGATCACGCCTACGCTGCCGGCATCGCCCTTGTGGAAATTGCACGGCCGCGGCGACAGTGCCTGCCGCAACAATTCCGCTGCGGTCGTGGCGCCCTTGTTTTGCAGGATCGCTGCGACATCGAGCCCGAGATCGGCGACGCGGATTTCGCCGCCGGGTTTTCCACAATAGTCCGGGCCGTCGAGCGTAAGCAGGCCGGGTTTGAGCGCGATGAAGGTGATGGTGTGCGTGGCGCGCAGGGCCGTGCCCATGACCGCGCCGGTATCGGCGTTGATGCCGCTTGGAATGTCCAGTGCAAGCTTGGGTGCCGGCAGGCGATTGATGCCGGCGATGAGTTCGGCGTAGCCGCCTTCGAGCGGCCGCGTGAGGCCGATGCCGAATAACCCGTCCACCACCAGATCCGGCCGCAGCGCCGCCGGCGGCGCGGCATAGGTATTGCCGCCGCATTCGCGCCACTTCCTGAGCGCGGCGAGCGCATCTCCAGACAGTCTATGTTCATCGCCGACGAATACCAGTTCGACGCGGTAGAACCACCGTTTCAGGTGCGTCGCCAGCTCGAATGCATCCCCGCCGTTATTGCCCGGCCCGGCGAGCACCAGCACGTTTCTGCCGTACTCGCCGAGCAATGCGCGCGCGTACTCGGCGGCGGCCAGTCCGGCGCGTTGCATCAGCGGCGGCGCGCCGGCGCGCTCCGCGGCGAGGCGCTCGAGCGCGCGGATGTCCGCGGTCAGATAGACGGGCTGGCTGCTGTCGCTGCGCATCGGGTCGGGCAGCATCAGCCCTTGCCTAGCATGTGACGCGGCAGGTAAGTGACGATCTCGGGAAAGATCCAGATCAGCGCGACCGCGGTCACCATCAGCAGGAAGAACGGCAGGGCGTATTTGCCGATGGAAAAAATGTCCTTGCCGGTCATGCCCTGCAGCACGTACAGATTGAAGCCCACGGGCGGGGTGATTTGCGCCATTTCCACCACGAGAACGATGAAGACGCCGAACCACAGCAGGTCGATGTGCGCCGCCTGCACCGTGGGCAGGATGACCGCGGCGGTGAGCACCACCATGGAAATGCCGTCGATGAAGCAGCCCATGACCATGAACAGCAGCGTCAGCACCGCGATCAGCATGACGGGGGAAAGATTTTGCCCGGTGATCCAGGCGGCCATGGATGCAGGGATGCCGGTGAAACCCATCGCGACGGTGAGAAAAGCGGCGCCGGTAAGGATGAAGGCGATCATGCAGGAGGTGCGCATCGCTCCCATGACGCTGCCGTAGAACGTCCCCCAGTCGAGCGAGCCCGAGACCAGCGACAGGATCAGCGAGCCGGCCACGCCGAGCACCGCCGCCTCGGTGGGCGTCGCGACGCCGGCGTAAATCGAGCCGATCACGGCGGCGATCAGCAGCGCCGTGGGAATGAGCAGGCGCGCGGCGTACAGCTTTTGCCAGAAGCTCATGTGCATGTCCGAGGCCGGCGTCTTGTCCGGGTTGAGCAAAGCCCAAACGATGATGTAGCCGGAGAACAGGCTCACCAGCATCACGCCGGGCAGCACGCCGGCGATGAACAGGCGTGCGATGGACACGTTGGCGGCGACGCCATAGACGATCATGATGATCGAGGGCGGGATCAGCAGTCCCAGCGTGCCGGCGCCGGCGAGCGAGCCGATCACCATCGGCTCGTGGTAGCCGCGCTTGAGCAATTCGGGCACGGTCATCTTGCCGATGGTGGCGGCGGTGGCGGCGGACGAGCCGGAGATCGCCGCGAAAATGCCGCAGCCGACGACGTTGCAATGCATCAGCCTTCCGGGCAGCGCGCTGAGCCAGGGCGCGAGGCCGCGGAACATGTCCTCGGAAATGCGGCTGCGGAACAGGATCTCGCCCATCCAGATGAACAGCGGCAATGCGGTAAGGGACCAGTTCGCGCTCGACCCCCATACCGTGGTGGCCATGAGTTGGCCCACGGGAGCAGAGGTGAACAGCTCCATCGCCGCCCAGCCCATGGCGAGCAGCACGACGGCGACCCACACGCCGCCGGCGAGCAGCAGCGCGAGCAGCGCGAGCAGGAACAGCGTGATGCCGAAGGTGCCCATCGCGCTAGATATTTTCCGACATGGCGATTTTCTTTTCCCGCTCGGCCAAGAGGTAAGAGGGCGTGCCGCGCCTTAACACCGCGACAAGGTCGTCGAGCAATGCGATCGCCATGATCACGAGGCCCAACGCCATGCCGCTTTGCGGCAACCACAGCGGCACCGCCACCAGTCCCTGGGACACGTCATGGATCTCGTAGGAAGTCACAACCATGGCGACTGCATACCAGGCGAAGAAGCCGATCAGGAACGTACTCGCCGCCAGGCACAGGGTTTCCAGTACCAGGCGCTTGCCGCCGCTGAAGCGGTCGACGACCAGGGCTACGCGTATGTGCTCGTTGCGGCGGTAAGTGTGGGCCAGTCCCAGAAAAGAAGATGCGGCCATGCAAAAGCCGGCAAAGTCGTCGTAGGAATACGCGTCAAAGTCGAGCAGGCGGCCGCCGATCTGCACCAGCGACAAGACTGCGATGAGGATCAGAAAAACTCCGGCGAGAATGCCGGAGCCGGTGTAGAGCCCGTCGAGGAATCTTCTCATGCGGCGATACTATCGTGTCGGTTCGCCGCGCGATCGCTGCGGCCGGCGACCCCAGAACTGCACATTGGAGGTTCGCCGCCCGACGCAGTCGCGCAGGACGGGATTCGCCAGGTCTGCGAAGTCGGGCGCGCAGGGAAAACAGTTGCGTCTTCCCTCGGCGCACCTATTTTCAAGGTTTTCCTACTGCCTAAATTCGTTGAGAATCGCCTGCGCGTCGGGCCCGGTCTTCTTCACCCAATCCTGCGCCATGGTCTTGCCGATGGCGTCGAGTTGAGCCGCGAGCTTCGCGTTCGGCTTCTGCACGATGATGCCGTGGCTTGCCATGGTCTTCTTGTAGCCTTCGTTTTCGGCTTGGCTGGTGGCCCAACCGTCCTTTTCGGCTTTGGCAGCGGCCGCCAGGACATCTTTTTGCACCGCCGGATCGAGCTTGGCGAAAGCGGCCTTGTTTACGATCACGAAGTTGAACGGCAGGAAGGCGTTGACGTCGGTGTAATACTTCAGGTAATCCCAGGCCTGGGTGTCGACGCCGGTGGCGCCGGAAGTGATCATCGCGTCCACGAGGCCGGTAAGGAAGGCTTGCGGGATTTCCGGCACCTGCACCGTGGTCGGAATTGCGCCGAGCAGTTTGGCGAATTCGGAGGTGACCGGGCTGTAGGTGCGGAACTTCACGCCCTTCAGGTCGGCGGTCGAATTAAACGGCTTTTTGGTGTAGATGCCCTGCGGCGGCCACGGCACCGCAAACAGCACTTTGATGCCTTGCGCGTCCAGGCGCTTTTCGATGTAGGGACGCGCGACGCGCAACAATTTCTTCGCCGCGGGGTAATTCGGCGCGAGGAAAGGATTGGAGTCGAACGCGAAAATCGGATTCTCGTTGGCCAACGTCGAGATCAGTATCTGTCCGATGTTGACCTGGCCGGTCTGCACTGCGCGCTTGATTTCCGGGGCCTTGATCAGCGAGGCGTTGCTGTGCACCACGATGTCCAGCTTACCGCCGCTGGCGGCCTTGACGTCTTTGGCGAACTGCTCCACGTTCTTGGTGTGAAAGTTGCTGTCGGGATATGGCGTAGGCATGTCCCACTTGGTTTGCGCCTGGGCGGTGCCAAACGCGAGGCCCGCGATGAGCGCTGCGAACAATGTTGGCTTGAATTTCATGCTTGCTCTCCTTGGTCGACGTTACAAAATATGGTTTGCGGTCCGCGTTCAGTCCCGGCGCGCGATCTGCGCGACCAGCCGCGCGAGAGCCAGCGACGCCGTCAGCCCCGGCGATTCGATGCCGAACAAATTGACCAAGCCACGGACGTCATGTTCAGTGGGGCCCTCGATCACAAAGTCGCTCGCCGGGCTTTCCGGTCCGCCCAGCTTGGGTCGTATGCCGGCGTAGCCCGGCACCAATTGTCCATCTCTCAACTCCGGCCAGTAATCGCGTATCGCCCGATAAAAGCCGTCTGCGCGACGCAAGTCGACATCGTAGTCTATTTCCGTGATCCATTCCACGTCGGGGCCGAAGCGCGCCTGTCCGGCCAAGTCGAGCGTCAGATGCACGCCCAGGCCGGCAGCTTCCGGCACCGGATAGATCAGACGGGTAAACGGCGAGCGACCGGCGAGCGCATAGTAATTGCCTTTGGCGTAATGGCAGGGCGGGACCTTCCCCGGCGGGAATCCGCGCAGCGCGGCCGCAACGCGCTGCGCCATGAGTCCGGCGCAGTTGACCACCGTGCGCGCGACAATCCGCATCGGTTCCGCCCCGCCGACATCGAGCACGATGCCGTCGGCCTTCACTGCGCCGCCGGTCACGGGGCTGTGCAGCGCGAGCATGGCGCCGTGGTCCTCTGCCTCGCCCTGATAAGCGAGCATCAAGCCGTGGCTGTCGACGATGCCGGTCGAAGGCGAGTGCAGCGCCGCCACGCAGCGCAGCGCCGGCTCCATCATATGCGCTTCGTCGGCCGTGAGCAGCCGCAGATCGTGCACGCCGTTGGCCGCCGCTTGCGCCAGGATCTTATGCAGCGTCGCGATCTGCTCCGGCGTGGTGGCCACGATCAGCTTGCCGCAGCGGTGGTGGGCGACGCCGTGCTCTTCGCAGTAAGGGTACAAAAGCGATCTGCCCTCCACGCACAGCGCGGCTTTGGCCGAGCCCGGCGCGTAGTAGATGCCGGCGTGAATGACCTCGCTGTTGCGCGAACTGGTTTCGGTGCCGATCGCGCCCGCGGCTTCCAGCACGACGACTTCGCGCCCTGCCAAAGCGAGCTCTCTGGCCACTGCAAGGCCGACCACGCCCGCACCGATGACGACGCAATCTACGCTCTCCATGTGCTAGTTCTCGTATCGGCCTTGCTCGTAAACTGGGTCAAGGCCGACCACGCCCGCACCGATGACGACGCAATCTACGCTCTCCATGTGCTAGTTCTCGTATCGGCCTTGCTCGTAAACTGGGTCAAGGCCGACCACGCCCGCACCGATGACGACGCAATCTACGCTCTCTGCCACTGGATGGACCGATGACAAGCTAAAGAACCGCGAGCCGGCTATTGCTCATGTCCGTGATGAGCATGGAGCCCGGCGCGTGGGTGATGCAGAGATCCGGTTTCGCCTCGGCGATCACGGCCTGCGGCGTCACGCCGCAGGCCCAGAATACCGGCAATTCATCTGCTTTCACCGTCACCGCATCGCCCCAGTCCGGCCGCGCCAAGTCGCGGATGCCGATCAGCTCCGGCTTGCCGATATGCACCGGCGCGCCGTGCACGCCGGGAAAGCGGGACGTGATCTGGATCGCGCGGATGGCGTCGGCCGGGCGGAACGGGCGCATCGACACCACCAGCGGGCCGCGAAAGCGTCCCGCGGGAACGGTCTGGACGCTGGTGCGGTACATCGGCACGTTGCCGCCTTCGTCCTGGTGCCGCAGGCGCAGCCCGTCCTCCAGCAGCGCCCATTCGAAGGAGAAGGAGCAACCGAGGATGAAGCTCACCAGATCGTCGCGCCACAAGTGGCCGATGTCGGTCGGCTCCTCCACCATCTCGCCGTGCCGAAACACGCGGTAGCGCGGCACGTCGCTTCTCATGTCGATGTCCGCGCCCAGCGCCGGCAGCGCCGGATCGCCCGGCTCCGACACCGCCAGCAGCGGGCAGGGCTTGGGATTGGCCTGGCAGAAACGCAGGAAATCGGAAGACAGCGCTGCGGGCAGGATGACGACGTTGCCCTGGACGCAGCCGGGCGCGAGGCCCGAGGTGTGGCCGGTGATCTCGCCGCGGCGTATGCGCCCGCGGATCGCCTGCGATTCGGTGACGATGGGTTCAGTGCGGTTCATCGCGAATGAGCGTGATATGATTTCCACATCCTAGCAGAAGCCCCCGGGCGCGTGCGTCTGATCGGATCGCGCACGGCCCCGAGCGATAACATGAACGAACAACGCTGGCAATTCTGGATCGATCGCGGCGGCACCTTCACCGACATCGTCGCGCGCCGCCCCGACGGCGGCGTCGTCACGCACAAGCTGCTCTCCGAAAACCCGGAGCAGTACCGCGACGCCGCGCTCGCCGGCATCCGCCACCTGCTCGGGATCCCGAATGGTGCGCCGATTCCGGGCGAAAAAATCGAAGCCGTGAAAATGGGCACCACGGTCGCCACCAATGCGCTGCTGGAAAGGAAGGGCGAGCGCACGGTGCTGTTCATCACGCGCGGCTTTCGCGACGCGCTCAGGATCGCCTACCAGAACCGACCGAAGATCTTCTCGCGCCACATCGTGCTGCCCGAGCTGCTCTACAGCAAAGTGGTCGAAATCGACGAGCGCGTCGGCGCGCATGGAGAGGTGCTGACCCCGCTCGATGTCGAGGGCACGCGGCGCGATCTGCAGGCTGCGTATGACGAAGGTTATCGCTCGATTGCAATCGTGTGCATGCACGGCTACCGTTACCAGGAGCACGAAAAGCAGGCGGCGGCGATGGCGCGCGGCATCGGTTACGACCAGGTGTCGGTGTCGCACGAAGTGAGCCCGCTGATGAAGCTCGTGAGCCGCGGCGACACCACCGTGGTCGACGCCTATCTTTCGCCGATACTGCGGCGCTATGTCGATCAGGTCGCCGCCGAACTCGAAGGCGTGCGCCTGATGTTCATGCAGTCGAACGGCGGTCTGACCGACGCGCGCCGCTTCCAGGGGAAGGACTCGATACTTTCCGGCCCGGCGGGCGGCATCGTCGGCGCCGTGCGCACCTCGCTCGCCGCGGGCTTCGACAAGATCATCGGCTTCGACATGGGCGGAACCTCGACCGACGTCTCCCACTACGCGGGCGAATTCGAGCGCGCCTTCGAAACCCAGGTCGCGGGCGTGCGCATGCGCGCGCCGATGATGAGTATCCACACGGTGGCGGCCGGCGGCGGTTCGATCCTGCATTTCGACGGCGCGCGCTATCGCGCCGGGCCGGATTCGGCCGCGGCCAACCCCGGGCCCGCCTGCTACCGCAACAACGGGCCGCTGGCGGTAACCGACTGCAACGTCATGCTGGGCAAGATCCAGCCGGAATTCTTTCCGTCGGTGTTCGGTCCGGGCGGCAACGAGCCGCTCGATGCCGAAGTCGTGCGGCGCAAATTCGCCGAGCTCGCGCGCGAAATCCACGAAGCCACGGGCGATGCGCGCACGCCGGAGCAGGTGGCCGAGGGCTACGTCGACATCGCCGTGGGCAACATGGCCAATGCGATCAAGCAGATTTCGGTGCAGCGCGGCCACGACGTGACCGAATACACGCTGTGCTGCTTCGGCGGCGCGGGCGGCCAGCACGCATGCCTCGTCGCCGACGCGCTGGGCATGACGCGGGTGTTCGTCCATCCGCTCGCCGGCGTGCTCTCGGCCTACGGCATGGGCCTCGCCGACATCACCGCGATGCGCGAGCAGGCGGTGGAAGTGGCGCTCACGCAGGACAACTGGAAGCTGCTCGAGGGCAGCCTGGACAAGCTCGCTGCCCCCGCGCGCGACGAAGTGCTGGAGCAGGGCGTGCCGCCGGAGCGCGTGCGCGTCGTTCGGCGCGTGCACGTGAGGTACGACGGCACCGATTCCGCGCTGATCGTCGGCTTCGGCTCCATCGCGGACATGGTCGCCCAGTTCGAGACCGCCTACCGCAAACGCTATTCCTTCCTCATGCCCCAGCGCGCACTGCTCGCCGAGGCCGTCTCGGTCGAAGCCCTGGGCGTGTCGGATGCGGGAATGTCCGATGCGCCTGCCGAAGCCGCAGCGGCGGCGACGGCACGCAGTACCGGACCGCAGGCGGCGGATATGGTCGATATGCATACCGGTGGAAAATCACACCGCACCCCCGTATATCGGCGCGAGGAACTGCGGCCGGGAGACAAGATCAAAGGACCGGCGATCATCGCCGAGGCCAACGCCACCACCGTGGTCGAGCCCGGCTGGCAGGCCGAAGCGACCCCGCTCGATCATCTGCTGCTCACTCGCGTCGAGGCGCGGCCCGCGCGCGTCGCCATCGGCACCACGGTGGATCCGGTAATGCTGGAGGTGTTCAACAACCTGTTCATGTCGATCGCGGAACAGATGGGGCTGCGCCTGGAGGCCACCGCCTATTCGGTCAACATCAAGGAGCGGCTCGATTTTTCCTGCGCGCTGTTCGACGCCCAGGGCCAGCTGATCGCCAACGCGCCGCACCTGCCGGTGCACCTGGGTTCGATGGGCGAATCGATCAAGACGGTGATGCGCGAGAACGCGGGCAGGATCAAGCCGGGCAACATCTACATGCTCAACGCGCCCTACAACGGCGGCACGCATCTGCCCGACATCACCGTGATCACGCCGGTGTTCGACGACGCGGGTAAAAGCATATTGTTCTACGTCGGTTCGCGCGGGCATCACGCCGACGTCGGCGGCATCACGCCGGGCTCGATGCCGCCAGACAGCAAGGTGGTGGAAGAGGAGGGCGTGCTGATCGACAACTTCCTGCTGGTCGAGGAGGGGCGGCTGCGCGAGGAAGAAACGGTCGCGCTGCTCGGCTCGGGCCAATATCCCGCGCGCAACATCGGTCAGAATCTGGCGGACCTGCGCGCCATGATCGCGGCCAACGAGAAAGGCGTGCAGGAATTGCGCCACATGGTGGAGCATTTCGGCCTGGAGGTGGTGCGCGCCTACATGCGGCACGTGCAGGACAACGCGGAGGAGGCGGTGCGCCGTGTGATCGACGTGCTCAAGCCGGGCGAGTTCAGCTACGAGATGGACTCGGGCGCGGTGATCCGCGTGAAGATCAGCATCGATCACGCCGCCCGCAGCGCCACCATCGACTTCAGCGGTACCTCGGCGCAGCTGCCGAACAATTTCAACGCGCCCTCGGCTGTATGCATGGCGGCGGTGCTGTACGTGTTCCGCACCCTGGTCGACGACGACATTCCGCTCAATGCAGGCTGCCTGAAACCGCTGAATGTGATCATTCCAGAGGGCAGCATGCTGCGGCCGCGCTACCCGGCCGCGGTGGTCGCGGGCAATGTCGAGACCTCGCAATGCATCACCGACACCCTCTATGGCGCGCTCGGCGTGATGGGCGCCTCCCAGGGCACGATGAACAATTTCACTTTCGGCAACGCCGACTACCAATATTACGAGACCATCTGCGGCGGTTCGGGCGCAGGCGGGGCGGATGCCGGCGAACAGGGCGCGCAGCAGGGTTTCGACGGCACCGATGCGGTGCACACGCATATGACCAACACCCGGCTCACCGACCCCGAAGTGCTCGAATGGCGTTTCCCGGTGCTGCTCGAGAGCTTCGAGATCCGCAGCGGTTCGGGCGGCAAGGGCAAATGGCGCGGGGGCAACGGCATCGTGCGCCGGGTGCGTTTTCTCGAGGCCATGACCGCCGCGATCGTCTCGGGCCATCGCCGCATACCGCCCTACGGCATGGCCGGCGGCGAACCGGGCAAGGTCGGGCGCAACCGGGTCGAGCGCTCCGACGGCAGCATCCTGGAGCTCGGCGGAGCGGACAAGGCGGAACTGCTGCCGGGCGATGTGTTCGTCATCGAAACCCCGGGCGGCGGAGGATATGGGCCAGCCGGCACCTAAGCGTCGGTGCAACATGGATTTTGCAACCGGTCAATCCAGCGCATACGAGGGGAGGGTCCCCGCATTACGCGCGATCGACTGGAGCGCGCGCCGCCGATTCGCAGGTGAATATTTGCCTATCGGGCCCGTGGCGGATTCCCTATAATCAGCCGTCCGGAAGGAACGCGTTCAGCTACTTGGGGCAGCATGGATCGCCAAACCGTCTTTACCAAGACCGCCAAAGGCATGTTGGAGGCGACTGGGAAAACCAGCGCCCTGTCGCGTGACATGCGCAGCCTGTTGAAGGAGATCGACGGCAAGGCTACGTTTGGCGAGGTGCATGCCAAATTGAGCAAGGTACCGGAAGCCAAGTTGCAGGAAGCCCTGCAAATTCTCACCAGGAACGGCTTCGTTCGCGAATTCAAGTCGTCGCAAGCGGCCCCGCCACCGCGCCCTGCCGAGGACGATCTCGACCTCGACTTCACCACGGCGATTCCAACGTTATCCAGCCTTGCAAAAAAGGCTGAAGAAGAAGCCCGGGAGAAAGCCAAAGCCGCAGCCGAAGCAGCCGCGAAGGCCAAGATCGAAGCAGAGGCCAGGACAAAGGCGGCAGCCGCCGCCGCACAGGCACGAGCCGAAGCCGAAGCGCGAGCCCGCAAAGAAGCCGCGGAGCGGGCCCGGCGCGAAGCCGAAGAGCGGGCGCGCAGGGAAGCGGAAGAACGCGCCCGGGCGGAGGAGCAAGCGCGCATCGAAGCCGAAGCGCGGGCCCGCGAAGAAGCCGAACGCAAGGCGCGCGAAGCGGCGGAGCGCGAGCGGCAGGAGGCCGAAGAACGGGCCCGGCGCGAAGCCGAAGAGCAGGCGCGCCGGGAAGCGGAAGAACGCGCCCGGGCGGAAGAGCAAGCGCGCATCGAAGCCGAAGCGCGGGCCCGCGAAGAAGCCGAACGCAAGGCGCGCGAAGCGGCGGAACGCGAACGGCAGGAGGCCGAGGAACGGGCCCGGCGCGAAGCCGACGAGCAGGCGCGCCGGGAAGCGGAAGAACGCGCCCGCGCGGAAGAGCAAGCGCGCATCGAAGCCGAGGCACGGGAGCGCGAGGAAGCCGAACGCAAGGCACGCGAAGCGGCGGAACGCGAACGGCAGGAGGCCGAAGAACGGGCCCGGCGCGAAGCCGAAGAGCAGGCGCGCAGGGAAGCCGAAGAAGCCGAGCGCAAAGCGAAGGAAGCAGCGGAGCGCGAACGGCAGGAGGCCGAAGAACGGGCCCGGCGCGAAGCCGACGAGCAGGCGCGCAGGGAAGCCGAAGAAGCCGAGCGCAAAGCGAAGGAAGCCGCGGAGCGCGAACGGCAGGAGGCCGAAGAACGGGCCCGGCGCGAAGCCGAAGAGCAGGCGCGCAGGGAAGCCGAAGAAGCCGAGCGCAAAGCGAAGGAAGCCGCGGAACGCGAGCG
>Ga0307377_10003197_pt1 | contig 18673 bp, 22 predicted proteins | sample TR3MG_FD_202535 | JGI IMG/M metagenome (GOLD analysis project Ga0307377, IMG submission 202535) | Soil microbial communities from Risofladan, Vaasa, Finland - TR-3 | ecosystem: Environmental > Terrestrial > Soil > Coastal area > Acid sulfate soil | place: Finland: Risofladan, Vaasa | collected... | reverse complement strand
AAATACAGTTGTGAAACCGAGTGTCGCAAGATGCTTTTGAGCGGCTTGAGCCGTATGCGTTGTGAGGCGCATGTACGGTTCTTAGGGGGCGGAGGCACAGAGATGTGTCTCTGCTACCCGACACGCACTGGCAACCAAGACAGGAAGCAGCAAAGCAGATGCAGACCGCAATATCGCTGCACTGATTGAAGTCATTACTGCCACACTCAAAAAAGGCGACAACGTTGCACTGGTCGGGTTCGGTACATTCGAGGTTCGCAAGCGCGCAGCACGCAATGGACGCAATCCAGCGACCGGCGCCCCTATCAAGATCAAGGCATCCAAGGCGCCGGCATTCAAAGCCGGCACAGCGCTAAAGACTGCTGTTAACGGTGCCAAGAAGTAATCAACTGGATCATATCCGTCAATACGACCGGTGAAAATGCCGGTCTTCTCCTTTTGGAGAAACAGAGAATTTAATCGTCTCGCATAACCTCGCACTCCCAAAGGAGGCTCCAATCCAATAAAGCCCGCACGCATGAATTAAACGTAAGACTAATGGAGAAGTAAATTGGCAAATATTGCATCCGTACTAAAGGAAGAAATTACACGTCTGGCGCGCAAAGAACTGCGCAGTGAAACTGAAAGCCTAAAGAAGGCGTCGGCACAATACCGGTCAGAAATTGCCGCCTTGAAACGTCGTACAGCGTCACTCGAACAACAATTATCTCGACTTGAAAAGTCGGCCTCCAAAAATGCAGTGGTCCAGGTCAATCCTGAAGAGACAACCAAAGCCCGGTTCACGGCAAATGGATTTAAAACCCTGAGGCAGCGGCTCGGGTTGACTGCAGAGGCAATAGGTACGCTGCTCGACGTATCAGCACAGACGATTTATAGCTGGGAAGCTGGCAATACCCGACCTCGTGAACAGCAAATGGTCAGGATTGTAATGCTGAGAGGAATGGGTAAGCGGGACGTCGATGCCATAATGCAAAATTTTGTTGGATAAGATTTGCAGTACTGCCCTCCCCTTATGGAAGGGCATAGTGTCCGTCAGCAAGACTATTTCTGTTGCGGTTTTGCCGCCAGATTTGCGCAGATTTCAATAACCGTTCACGAGTGGTAAGTTTTTATGGTATTGAATTTTTCATCCCCTCGTTACTAACCACCAAAAGATACTTTTGGTAACGGTGGTGAGTAACGCTAGTAATATTAGGCGGATTCTAGGTTGAAGTGCAATTTTGATTAACGCAGGTCAGGTGGGCGGGATGCGGTAGCATCGGTGTCCTTTGACCAGCCAGTCGAAATTACACAAATGAACTACACACACCTCACCCGAGAAGAACGATACCAGATTTACGCCCTTAAGAAGGCAGGACACAAACAATACGAGATAGCTAAAGTGTTGGAACGAAGCAAATCAACCATCAGCAGAGAGTTGTCACGGAACGGTGGACGACGCGGCTATCGCCCTAAACAGGCGCACAGCAAGTCTGTGGAACGGCAGTCGATCAACGCTCGAACGATAGACGATGCGACATGGCAATTCGCACAAGACAGGCTGTTAGAGCAATGGAGTCCGGAGCAGATCAGCGGGCATGCCGCCATCAGTCCAGAGACGGTGTATCAGCGGGTCTACGCAAACAAGCGAGCTGGCGGTTTGCTGTGGAAGAATCTGCGCAGCCAGAAGTTAAGAAAGAAGCGTTACGGCAAGGCGGAACGACGCGGCACGATACCCAATAGGCTGTCCATCGATGAACGCCCCGCCATCGTTGAGAAACGCAGCCGTATAGGTGACTGGGAAGCCGATACCGTCATTGGTAAAAACCATCGGCAAGCAATCGTGAGTATTGTGGAACGCAAGACGGGTTTCACCCTGATACGGAAGGTCGAGCGCAAGACCGCACTTGCAGTCAGCCAGGCAATGATTGGATTACTGAAACCGCACCGTAAGAAGGTGCACACAATCACTTCAGACAACGGCAAGGAATTCGCCGGGCACGAAGAGATCGCCAGCAAGTTGAAGGCTGACTTCTACTTTGCTCACCCTTACTCGTCATGGGAGCGAGGAACCAACGAGAACACGAATGGATTAATACGACAGTACTTTCCGAAAAACCGGGACTTCACAACGATTACACAACAGGAGATTGATACGGCGATGGAGAGATTGAACAACCGACCCAGAAAGAGACTTGGATACCAGACACCCAATCAGGTATTCTTCAAGTCAGGCGTTGCACTTCATATTTGAACCCGCGTTCTAAAAATATTCATACCGCTCGTGGTTTGTTTTTCTAATAAGGAGAAGTCTTGTGAAAGATATTGTTTGGGGTGACGTATTAAGTGTCGCAGTCGATGAGATCGATGAAGATCACCGTAAATTAGTGAGTATTTTTAATATACTCAATCATTCTGTAGTAGAAGGGGACTCTCGGGATTATTTGGCGGCGGTTTTTGAAGAGCTAATCAATTGTACGGTCTGGCACTTCAGTCATGAGGAGCGGTTGATGCTGAAGTACGGTTATGAGGGAATTGAAGGACACAAGGCGGAACACCGGGAATTAATCAATAGCGTCAAAAAGCTGCAGCAGGAAATCCTTCAGGCAGACAAATCTGTGTCGGATGAAAATATCGAGTTTCTGGAGCATTGGTTAGCCGAGCATATCCTCACTGCAGATATGAGATTGGGTTCTTTTCTTTCTGAAGTGATGTAGGTGTTGTTCACGAAAACTTTTCAACCTTTATCGGCTATTGGTGGCTGGCCCGCAATGGCTTCTTCAGGTCGACGTTTTCCGAATGAAGAATTGAAAAGTGAATGGTTGCCGTGGCTTGTATTCTGTTGAAAAACTCCAATTTTTAGAAACGCTAAAATTCTGCCAAATGTTGTTGCATTGAAAAACGCAATTGATTTTCATCGTATAGGCTAATTAGGGGTTCCACAACGAACAACCAGACAAAATGGGGTCCCCCTACATACCTCAAAAACAACTTGCCTACGAGGCCTAAATTATATTTAGCAACCTTAAAAATGAGTTTTTCAACAGAATAGCTTGAGAAACGGACGGTTGTGTTAGCCAATCACCTTGGACAATATGCGGCCCAGAGTGTGTAAAAACGTAGCGAAAGTGTACACGTAGAATCGGCTGGTGCGTTGATGGAGTTTCCCGACAGCGGTATATTTCGTCACTTTTCCTGTTCGTCAGGCCAGCACTTTGCCTTCGGCTTCCTTCAGGTTCACAGTCACCCACGACACCCTTGCTGGGTAATGTAGAGGACTTCCAACTCCAAGTCACTTGACTGACCACCACTGTATGTCTAGTCGCGCAACTCGCCATGCCTGGCATACCAAAAACAAAATAAGCAGCAGCGGCTTCCTATTTTGCAATGTATTACTCTAGTTGCTGATGAATACCTGCTTAAGCATCCATAAGAGAAATAGAACCACCGCCACTGCGGTACCAACTGCCAAGACTGTCGCGATCATAGCCATTTTCTTCTCCCAGGTTGACAGATAAAACATACAGAACTGACAAATCAAGTTCATCGTAGCACAATTTTTTCATATGCAAAAACTATACAATGAAATCCTGCATGACCTTTTGCCGGTCGGTTACGAATGAATATCATCAAGATTGATATGCTGGCTGGAGAGGCAGATACTGTTATGCCACAACAATATATTGACGTGCCATTGCGCGGCGTGGTCACATGCTAGGGACATAGCGATGCATATAATGTCTCGGTGTATCCAAATTTTAAAATTCTTGGTCTGTCCTGACCGGAACCGGAAATAACGCATGACTGAATTCAGCATCATCGCAGTATTTTTTGTCGGCTTGCTCGGGGGTGTGCATTGCTTGGGCATGTGCGGCAGTATTGTCGGCATCCTCACGGGGCAGTTACCGAAGGACGACGTACGCTGGCCGTTTCACCTTGCTTACAACAGCGGGCGTATCGCCAGCTATACCGTGGCGGGTGTATTGGTTGGCGCTATCGGTCAGGCAGGATTGTTATTTCGCGATGTGGTGCCGGTACAGCATTTGCTGTTTGCGCTGTCCAGCCTGATGCTGATCGCGCTTGGCTTGTACCTCGCCGGGATATGGAGCATGGTGCGACGCATCGAGTATGCCGGTAGCGCGTTATGGCAACGCATACAACCGCTGACGCGCTTCGTGTTTCCTATCACCTCCCCGCTTCGAGCTCTGTTGCTCGGCGTGTTATGGGGCTGGTTGCCGTGCGGGCTGGTATACAGCGTACTGGTCACGGCATTGGCCAGCGGTCATCCGCAGAGCGGCGCGCTGATCATGCTGGCATTCGGCCTGGGCACCTTGCCCAATCTGCTGGTCATCGGACTGTTCTGGGAACGTTGTCGTCGTTGGGTACAATCTCACAGAGTTCGGTTATTTGCCGGCCTTATCGTGATGGCGTTTGGTGTTTATGGTCTGGTAAAAGTGGGCTATGTTTTTGTAACGTATGGTTTAACAGGAAGCTGTCATGTTAATGCATGATTGTCGGCAGATCATCACCTTGTCATCCTTTGCCAAGCCGGTGGCATGGCTCGTGGCTGCATTAGTCATGTTGGTTAATAGTTCTATCAGTTGTGTCATCAAAAACATTAACTTTTAAGGCTCAAGATGCGTAACTTCATTTTAATTTTATTGATCTTGCTACTGAGCGGATGCGGAAAGCCTGAGATGCCGTCGCCCTACCATGCGACAGATGTCTCTTGGCGGTATGCGCATGCTGATTTTCAGCTTACCGATTTTAATGGCGATACGCGTAGCCTGTTGAGTTTCAGGGGTAAGGTGGTCGTCCTTTTTTTTGGTTATACCCACTGCCCAGTGGTTTGTCCCACCACCTTGGCCAAGTTGGCCCATGCGATGCGGCTGCTTGGCAAGGACGCGAATCGGGTGCAAGTGTTGTTTGTCACACTGGATCCCGAACGAGACAGTCCTGAGATACTGGCGAAGTTTGTACCGTCGTTTTATCCTTCTTTTCTTGGTTTGTACGGTGATGCACGGGCTACCACCAAAGCTGCCAATACATTTGGCGTGAAATATACGAAGCAGTATGATAAACACGGTGTTTATACGCTGGATCACTCCGACGGGATTTATTTGTTTGGCATAAGAGGTCAACCGATACTGCTTTCTCCTTACGGGCAACGCGTTGACCTCCTGGCACAGGACATCAAATTGCTGCTGGACATCAGCCGATAATCAAAATTCTCATCAAGCAACCCGGCTTGTCTGTGAAAATGCTTGACCTCCCCTCCTTTTCCCTATTCCATCCTGGTTTATTAGGCAATAACATCGCTAGCAGAGCACCTGGTGCCTCACCATGCAATCTCCCTGCTTGACAAAAAATACATGCTTCAATAAGATATATTTATAATATATCAATAATGACCTGAGAGCTGAAATTATGTTTATACCCATTTAATTAGTATGGGTATAAATTATTAGTCTGGTTCATCTCAAGTTTATCCTTTTCTGTTTCTGTAACTTTAATCGCGGGTGCAATTGTTGGCATAACTGAGTAGCTCAAGCGGGTGTAACAAAGTGTTGCGCCGTATTTATTTACTCGCTTGCCAATCGTTATAACATGGTTACTCGGGTTAAAAACCGAAATAAAGGGGGGATGGTTATTTACATCCTTAGGTTGGGAGTAAAAAGCGCATCGTTTACAACTTCGGTTCTTAAAGGGGAAATACTGTGGAAGCTACTCAAGCGATACCAGTCAAGTACGATATGGACGTGGTCAAGTGTTTTACCATCGCGGCCGTCATATATCTGGTCGTAGGCACGTTGCTCGGTGTGTATATCGCATCCGAACTGACGTGGCCGGTTATGAACTTTGATATACCCTACATCACTTTTGGGCGACTGCGTCCGCTGCATACCAACGCGGTGATTTTCGCGTTTGGCGGCTGCACCCTGATGGCCACCGGATACTACATCGTGCAGCGCACCGGCGCGACCAAGCTATGGAGCAACGGCTTGGCGTGGTTCACCTTCTGGGGCTGGAACCTGATCATCGTACTGGCCATAATCACCTTGCCACTGGGCTTTACTCAAGGAAAAGAATACGCAGAGCTGGAATGGCCGATCGACATCATGATCGCCGTAGTTTGGGTGGCATTCGGTCTGAATTACATCATGACGGTGGCAATACGAAAGAGTTCGCACATCTATGTGTCGAACTGGTTTTTCATGAGCATGATCATCATGATCACCTATATCCACGTGGTAAACAGCCTGGCAATCCCGGTCAGCCTGACCAGATCCTATTCGATCTTTTCCGGTGTGCAGGATGCCATGATCCAATGGTGGTGGGGCCACAATGCAGTGGGCTTCTATTTGACCGCCGGCTTTCTGGGCATCATGTATTACTTCGTACCCAAACAAGCCAATCGCCCAGTGTATTCTTACCGCCTGTCCGTATTGCACTTCTGGACCCTAACCTTCGGCTATGTATGGTTGGGCGCCCACCATCTGCAATACACCGCATTGCCCGACTGGGCCGGCTCTTTGGGCGCAGGGATATCCCTGGCGATGATCATCCCGTCCTGGGGTGGTGCAATGAACGGAATGATGACCATATCTGGAGCATGGGATCGTCTGCGCACCGACTACATCCTGCGCTTCATGGTGGTGTCTTTGGCATTCTATGCGATGGCCACCTTTGAAGGGCCGGTGATGTCCATCAAGACCGTGAACGCCTTGTCACACTACACCAACTGGACCATCGGTCACGTGCACTCCGGTGCGCTTGGCTGGGTAGTAATGGTATCCGCGGGTGCGATCTACCATATGGTCAAGAAGCTGTGGCATACCGAAATGTATTCCGACCAGCTGGTGAATGTGCACTTCTGGATGGCGACAATCGGCACAGTGATTTACGTCGTAGCGATGTGGGTGGCCGGCATCACGCAGGGCCTGATGTGGCGTGATTATAACGAGTACGGAGCATTAACCTATACCTTCGTGGAGTCCGTATCCGCCATGCATCCCTACTACGCGATGCGAACCGTCGGTGGCATCATCTTCAATCTGGGCGCATGGGTCATGTTGTACAACGTGGTGATGACTGTGCGTCAGGCAAGTGGTGCGCGCAGTACCAACTCTGTTCCGGCCAAAGCTTAAGGAGTATGACATGTCAGATCACGGCAAAATATATTCAACAAAATTTCAGGACTCGCTGGAACGCAGCACTATCAAGCTGGCAATAATGATTGCACTGGCGGTTGCTGTGGGGGGGCTGGTGGAAATCGTCCCGCTGTTTTACCTGGACACGACCATGACTAATCTGTCGCCCAACGTAAAAGCTTCACAGAAGAAAGCGGGAGACACCTCCCCCATCGTCTGGAACCGTAAACCGGGCGAATCCCTGGATGACTGGAAACCGGGCGATGGCGTACGGCCATACAAGCCGCTGGAACTGGCCGGAAGAGCGGTTTACATTAGCAATGGTTGTTACCTGTGCCACTCGCAGATGATCCGCCCGTTCCGCGATGAAAGGGATCGTTACGGTCATTACTCGGTGTCTTCAGAGTCAATGTATGACCACCCGTTCCAATGGGGATCCGAGCGACAAGGACCGGACCTTGCTCGCGTCGGCGGCAAGTATTCGGATGAGTGGCATCGCCGCCACCTGAGCCATCCCCGTGATGTCGTGCCTGAATCGATCATGCCCAATTTCTTCTGGCTGGCCAACATCAAGGTGGATCCGGCAGAAGTCGTCAAGACCATGAAGGTGATGCGCGAGATGCCCTTCCACCCCGCTCCCTATACCGATGCGGACATCGCCAGCGCAACAGCGGCTGTGCAAGGCAAGACCGATATGGATGCAATCATCGCTTACCTGCAATGCTTGGGCAATCAGATCAAATTCAACGACCGCGTGGATTATCGTGATTAAGCTGATGGAATACCTAGGCATGGACGTGATGTCCATGACGACGAATGACTGGCTCGGCGTATATTTTGCCGTGTTTTTGTTTATCGCCATGGTCTACGTTTATTTCATGGTGTTCCGGCCTGCCAACAAAGAAAAATTCGAGTCAATGCGCAGTATGGCACTGGATGACGAAGACCAAATCCATGTGGGAGAAAAAAATGAGTGAAAAAAATCACAATGCAAATGATCCTACAACAACCGGGCACGTATGGGACGATGACCTGGCCGACTTGACCAATCAGCCACCCAGGTGGTGGATGCTGGCACTGACAGCCAGTGCGATCTGGATAGTGGTGTATTGGCTGTATTATCCATCCGTACCTATCCCGACTTCCAACACCTTCTTCAAAGGTCTGGGGGGGTGGACGGCAATCAAGGAAGAAGAAGCGGGCAAGAGCGAGGTGGACAAAATACGCGGCAAGTATGAAGCCAAGATCAAGAATCTGACGCCGGCGGCAATCCTTGCCGATAATGATCTGACCGAGTATGTGAAACACTCTGGAAAGGTTTTATTCGGCGACAACTGCGCGGCATGCCACGGAACCAACGGTGTTGGCACCATAGATAAAGAGGGGCTGTTCGCACCGATTCTGGACGACGACGATTGGCTGTATGGCGGCAAGATCGGCGACATCTACACCACGATTTCCGGCGGGCGGCAAGGCATGATGATTGCGCACAAGGACACGTTGTCAGCGGCACAAATCGAGAATGTGGCCAAATATGTCATGGCGATGAGCGCAGAGGGCAAGGACAAGGCGGATGCGGATGCTGCGGTTGCCGCCGGCAAAAAGGTGTTCATGGAAAGCGACTGTACCGGCTGTCACGGCGCCGATGCCAAGGGCATGCAGGTCATGGGTTCGGCCAACCTGACCGACAAGGTCTGGCGTTTTCAAAGTTCGTTGAAGGGCATTGAACGCACCATTACCTATGGCGTGAACTCGGGCGATCCCAAGACTCGTGTCGCCATCATGCCGAGTTTCACCGCTGCCGGAAAATTGAGCGATGCCGACATCAAGAAGTTGGCCGTCTATGTATACGAATTGGGTGGCGGTCAGCCCGATGAGCCAGCCGCTCCGGCAATGAAGGCGAAGTAACTTTCCAAGGGAGATTGCAATGAATCACGATGCGGTGTTCTGGGGTGTCATCATCGGTGTTGCAGGCAGTGCTATGGTGATGGCTTGGTTGTTGTATATGCTGTATCGAAACGCAACCAAAGACAAAAACACTCAATAAAATTGTATCGCTGTGCACAAGGAGGAGTTTAATATCTCCTCCTTTTTCACTCATGTATATTAGCGAGTACTGAATAAGTTGTATACCCCCAAGGCTTTCCGGTTGCTTCGATGAACCGCATGTCAGTCTGGATACCAGGAATAAATGCATGGAAGAAGAACACGAGCAAAAGGACGCGGGCCACATCACCGCCATCTATCAGGAATTTGAAACCTGGAATGTCAATGTCGGTGGCAAAACCATTCACGCAAAACGCATGCCGGGCTTTTATCGCTCGATGAAATACCTGACCGGATCGCTCTGGCTGCTGTTCTTTCTGGTCCCGTATTTTCGCTGGAACGGCAAGCAGGCCATCCTGTTCGACATCGGAAACCGCCAGTTTCACTTTTTCAACCTGACCGTGCTGCCCCAGGACATGTGGATGCTGTCGTTGCTGCTGTTGGTATTGGCGATGACCCTGTTTGCGGTAACCTCTGTGGCTTCAAGGGTGTTCTGCGGCTACTTTTGCTTTCAGACGGTATGGACGGATGTGTTCACCTGGATAGAGGAAAAGGTTGAAGGCAATTCAACGCAACGGCGCAAGCTGGACAATGCCCCCTGGAATCTCAAAAAGATCCGTTTGAAATTGACCAAGCATTCAATCTGGCTGGTGATCGCGGCCTTGACCGGCATCAGCTTCTCGATCTGGTTCGTCGATGCTTACGACTATTGGCACAGTCTGCTGGCACTTGATTTACCGATGGTGGGCTGGGTAACACTCATCATGTTCATAGCCGGAACCTATGTGCTGGCGGGATTGCTGCGCGAGCAAGTCTGTATGTGGTTGTGCCCCTATGCACGCATTCAGGCGGTAATGTCGGATAGCCAGACCATCATGCCAACCTATGATGCCAAGCGCGGAGAACCGCGCGGCAAACTGCGGCGCGGTACCGGGGCTGCTGCGCAAGAAAGGGGCGATTGCATCGATTGCTTTCAGTGCGTGCAGGTCTGTCCGACCGGCGTAGATATCCGCCAGGGACTACAATTGGGTTGCATCACCTGCGGGCTTTGCTTGGATGCGTGCGACTCTGTCATGGACAAGGTGGGACGCCCGCGCGGCTTGATCCGCTATGCCTCGCTGGATGAGCTCGACGGCAAGCCGGTCAAAAAGCTGTACCAGCACCCGCGCACTCTGGTTTATATCAGCATCATACTCATCGCGTTGAGCGGCATCGTGTACGGACTGACCCATCTGGGCGCGATGACACTCAGTGTGATCCCTGACCGCCAACCCTTATTTGTCACCATGAGTGACGGATCCATTCAGAACAAATACGAATTCAAGGTGGTCAACAAGACCGACAAGGACCTGCATGTGAATGTGACCGTGGAGCATGGTATACCGGGTGAAATCATCATCGGTGCAGAGCAGCCACTGCTGACTCATCATGATCGGGGCACGTCGTTTACGATCTTCGTCAGGGCGCCCGGCGCCAGCATAAAACGCGAAGTGACACCGATCGAGTTTCACATTCGCAGCACCGAAGACCCATCCGTGCAGGCGGAATATACCTCCAAGTTCAACGGTCCCAAACCCTGAAAGATTCTAAAAAGGAATTAACAAATGCTTTCACAAAGAAACAAAGATGGCTGGCGCAACCCATGGTTTCTCGGCTTGGTGGGTGTGGTCGTCACAGCAGTATTGGTCAATTCTGTGTTTATCTGGTATGCGCTGCACGGCCGTTCAACCCTGGTGGATTACGAGTACAACACCAAGGATCGTATGTCTGATACGGAAACAATAGCCAACATACAGGAACGAAATGCACTTGCATGGAAATTTACTATCAAGCTGCCGAAAACAGTCATGATTGGCACGTCGGCTGCCTATCAAATCGATGCGGCAGATCGTGACGGTGTGCCGGTCGGCGGCGAAATGGAAGTGGTGGCTTATCGTGCGTCCGATGCTGACAAGGATTTTTCGACCCCATTCACTCAAGTATCGTCAGGTAAGTATCAGGGCTACATCAGTTTTCCGCTCAAGGGTTACTGGGAATTGCACATTCGGGTCACACGAGGAAAAAAAGTGTTCAATGCGGAAAGTGACAAAATTTTTGTTTCAGAGAGATCATCTGCAATACAGCCATAGGGAACCTTAGGCATCGATGAACGCGCCGAGCACACTCAGCACCTACAACTGCTTTCATTGCGGCTTGCCTGCCGGCACCGGATCGACATACAAAAAACAGCTCGGCGGTGCGGTACGCGACTTTTGTTGCCTAGGTTGCCAGTCCGTCTGTACAGCCATTTTCGAGGCCGGATTGCACAGCTATTACCAGCGTACTCCGGAAGGCACACTGCTCGCCCCTCCTCCCACCCCTCCCCAGGACATTGATAGCTATGATCTCGATGAGGTGCAGCAGGAATTCATCACCCGTTCCGGCGAGCTGCGCGATATTCACCTACTGGTTGAGGGCATACACTGCCCTGCCTGTATCTGGTTGATCGAGCGGATGCTGCAGCGCGAACCCGGTGTTCAGTCGGCCAACGTAAACCTGGCTGCCAAGCGCATCCATTTGCGCTGGAACAATAATCTCAACAAGCTTTCCAACTTGATCCGGGCACTCGCCAGAATCGGCTACTCGGCAGTACCTTACGATCAGGAAAACGCAGAAGGGGCCATCAAGAAGTCCAACCGCAGCATGCTGTTCCGCCTGTTTTTCGCCGGCTTTGCGATGATGAACGTGCTCTGGATTTCCATCGCGCTCTACAGCGGTGCGGACAAGGGCGAGTTCCGTGATTTCTTCCACTGGATGGGTTTCGTGTTGGCGACCCCCACCTTGCTGTATGCGGGTTATCCGTTTTATCGCGGTGCCATCGGCGGGTTGCGCATCGGGCGGCTCACCATGGACCTGCCGATCGCCATCGGGCTGAGCGTGACCTATGCCTATTCGACCTACACCACGGTGACGGCAAGCAAAATAGGCGAAGTCTATTTTGATACCGTCACCGATCTGATTTTCGTGATTTTGATCGGGCGTTATCTGGAGGGCATGTTCCGCCAACAGGCCTTGTCGGCGAACAAGCGGCTGTTGGAGTTGCAGCCGCGCGTGGCAACCGTCATAAGGGATGGCGTAGAGCAGATCACTGCCACACGCGCAGTAAAACCCGGCGACCATGTGCTGATCAAGCCCGGTCATAAAGTGCCCGTGGACGGTATCGTGCTTGAAGGCCACAGCGCGGTAGATGAATCGATGCTGAGCGGCGAGTCGGCGCCGGTCTGCAAATCCGCCGGTGCAAAGGTCACTTCCGGAACGGTAAATACCAGCGGCGCACTACTGGTCGAGGTCAGTTCGACACTGCAAAACACCACTCTGGCTAAAATCATCCGGCTGGTTGAAGACGCACAGGCTTCCAAAGCACCGATACAACGGTTGGCCGACACTATCGTGCCTTGGTTTGTGCTGGTCACGCTGGTATGTGCGACGCTGACTTTTATAATCTGGTACCACAACAGCTTCGAGACCGCACTGATGGCGGCGACCGCGGTGCTGATCATTACCTGTCCTTGCGCACTGGGTTTGGCGACGCCCATGTCGGTTGCGGTGGCCTCCGGCCTGGGTGCCAGGCACGGCATATTGATCCGGAACGGATTGGTGCTGGAAACCTTGTCCCGGGTCACCCATTTTGTTTTCGACAAAACCGGCACGTTGACCGAAGGGAAGATGAGCGTTGCTGTTGTGCATGTTGCCCCAGGTAAGGATGTGCAGGAAATATTGCGCTGCGCTGCGGCGGTGGAACGTTACAGCGAACATGGTGCTGCCAGGGCCATCATCACCGAGGCGGAAGCAAGACAGTTGAATTTTAGCGGTATTGTCGTAAAGGAGTTTAATGCCACAGCGGGGCTCGGCGTGCGGGCCGAGGTGAACGAAAAATCGGTGTTGCTGGGCAGCTTGGAATGGCTGACCCGCAACGAAATCAAACCCGATTCTGAATTGCAGGCGCAGGCACTCGAACTGGAAGCGCAAGCGATGAGTTGCGTGCACTGCGCGTTGGGCGGTGTGCATGTGGCCGTATTCGCCATGGCGGACAGGTTGCGCGGCGATGCGCTGCAACTGGTAAACGAGTTGCGCGCAGCCGGTATCGGCATGACCTTGTTGAGCGGGGACCGCAAAGTGGTAGCCGAAGCCATCGCGCGGCAGTTGGGTGGCATGGAAGTGCTCGCCGAAGTGTTGCCGCAGGACAAGGATCAGGCAATTCAGCGCCTGCAGCAGCGCGGCGAGGTGGCGGCCATGGTGGGTGACGGGGTCAACGACGCGCCGGCCTTGATCCGGGCCGATGTGGGTATCGCGCTCGGATCAGGGACCGATGTGTCGGTGGAAAGTGCCGATATCGTGCTGATGCACAACGAGCTGGATAAGGTACGTCTGGCAACCCTGCTGTCTCGCCGCACCCTGCTGACCATCAAGCAAAATATCGGGCTTTCATTCCTTTATAACGTTATCATGGTGCCGTTGGCGATGATGGCGAAGGTAGACCCGCTGGTGGCAGCGATCACCATGCCGATCAGTTCATTGGTGGTGATCGGCAATGCTGCACGCATCCGCAACCTGTTCAACAAAGTAAAACCGTAGGAGATGACATGAGCGTAATTTACACCCTGATTCCCGGCATGACATTCATGGGGCTGATATTTTTTGTCATCATGATCTGGGCCGTCAAACAGGGGCAGTACGAAGACATGGAAGGCAATGCCAACCGCATTCTGCAGGATGAAGATGAAGACATGATGCCGTGACAACCCACCGGCCTGACAATCCCTATCCCGAAGATTTCAGGGAGACGGGCGGCTCTATTTGATTATCTCGCCGTTTGCCAATAGCGGGTCAACCAGCTTGTCAAAATTCTTGGGCGAGACATATTGCAGTACGGGTTTTTCTTCCCCGCCCAAGGCGATATCCAGTCCATCCTTGGGATATAGCCAGTGAACTACCCCGTTTTTCTTTTCCCTGATGCGTAGCTTAGGCTGTCCAAATCTCTTGCTGAATACCGCATCTGGCAGACGAACCAAAGGCATATAGGTGAGGCTGGTAACCGGCATCATGAATACTTTTTCGGCGTCCTGGGGTGTCAGGGTGATCTCCTTGGCGCTATCTGAGCCGCTACCTGTGACATTCATGCGCAACCCGCGATCGAACATGGCTTGCAGTTCAGCATCCGGTGCCTTGATACTCAGTGCTATCCGGGCTTTAAGCTCGGCCAGATTGACCTCTTCAAAAAAGACTTCCACTACCAATTGACCACTGGGTGACTTGAACAGGATAGGCTTAGCCACCTCCTTGAAATGTTGTTCGGCCTCATCAGAATTGGTTTTCCCTAGCGTCACACCGAATATTTTGATGGTGTCCGGAGTCGGATGTTCGATATGCCACGGCAAGTCAGATTTTTCGACAGGTTTGTCCCCCTGATAAAAGGCGATACCCATAACCAGCAAGGCGGCAAGCGCGATTCCCCAGTAGATTTTTCGTGCCATTGTTGAGTACCAGATTAAATTAACGGGCTGTAGCGTATTCTAATGCAAAGCGCCTGAACGAATTGCGCAAATGCAAACACACCGGTGCGTATTGGATTGCGCTGGTATCATTCCATTCTTCCGGTAATCGTGTGCACAAGCACAGCCGCCAAGCAATCAAGAAGCAATTTTTTTCAAACATCACAACTCTGTCAGTACCCTTTTAAACCGGATTAGCCATGAAACTGCCTGAACTGAATATTTTCCTCGCCTGGTTCCTGATTCCGCAAACACTGGCAATGGGTTGGGTAGCTGCGGTCGGGCGGTTCATTCTGGAACTGTTTGGCTCTGTTACCCAGGAGCAGGGCATACCCGGACGTATTGTGGGTGCATTGCTGCTATTGGGCGTGGTCTTGCTGATTCGCCGACTGCGCGGGGTGCCGCTCCCTATCGTGGGAAATCCGCATGGCAACGGTTACCGGCTCGGGCATCGATTGATTTTGGTCGGGAATATTCTCGCGGGCAGCCTGTTTGTATTTCAGCTGGTCTGGCATTGGATAACAGACGCGGCAATCGTGATGGTACTGGCGCAGTTTACGTCAGCGTTTGGCTACTGGGTTATGGCGCTATGGATGGTGGGATTCTCGTTGATTTACCAGTCTGCTCTGCCGGGCCAAACCCGCCCCGATAGTACAGAACAGCTTTAGCACAACGCTTAGCTGGTCAAACCTACCGATATTGGATTTTTTTTGTTCGTCCCCTTTTTGGGACGTCCAAGCAGTTATTTGGTTCTTTCAGTCGTTGAACAAATGGAGGGCAACGATTTGCAAAGTGCTACAGCTTCCATGGCCGAGTTCAATGTATTGCTCTTTGCAGCGCAAGTTTTTTTGTGCTTCACCGCCACATCGACATCTCGGCACGCTTCAGTTGCTTGCGCATGGCCACCTTGCCGTGCTCATTCACACCGTGAATCTGAAATACTGCTTTTGCCAAATCGATGCCTATCGTAGTAATCTTCATTTCGGATGCCCCTTTCTATGTTTAGTGGTCGTAATGCCACCACTACTTTGGCACTTAGATGCCGTTCTAGAAAGTGGGCGTCCATTCCATTACTTAAGGCTACTTTTGTTCAATGGGTTCAGCAAATCCATGTGCCGGTTTTATAGATTGAATAAATTTGTGTCAACAGAAAATGGCTGTGTTTATTGAAGTATGGTAATTTTACATCCAATTCGAATGCTTATGTTCACCAGCATGAATTGGTAAGTTGCGGCAAGTAAGCTGATAAGCCAGCAACGGTAAACTCTGCGCGTGCTGGTGGGCTGTTAAAGGGAGTGAATTCGAATATAAAATTTTTGGATTGGGTAAGCTGTTTGATCAGCGTTGATGCATCACGCGCGGAAACCGTCGCATTGGTCGCTTCGTGCCATTTTTGGGCGTATGGTTTGTTATCATCAAGCTGGAGACGCACGTATTGCATATCAACATATGAAACCTCCAGTGCCATCCCCGTTTCAACATAAAGCGCGGCATTCCCCTTGTCACAATGAATGGTCAAAATGGGAACTGAAGTTTTCATCCAGCCGCGCACTTCATTTTCTGCCCTGATTGTCAATGTCAGTGATCCATCACCTGCCGACGATGAAGGTGAAAGCTGCCAGTTGGTTGATGTTTGCTGAGCGGCTTCAGTGGTAATTGGAACGACACAAACGCATAACAGAAGAAAAGTGGTGACGTACGGCGCAAACCGTGTAGCTAATTTACAAACCGTTTTATGTTTGCAATGGTTTATGTAGGGAAAGCGCATTGGGTATTATTGTTTTCGAGAGTCGTTAGTGTATCGAAAAAAGTAATCAAATTTCATATGCTCTGTACCGGCATCAATTATTTAGCTTCGTTCCGGATAATATATATGTGCTAGGGCTGGTTTGATCACGACTACATTCGCCTTTCTGACGCCAAAGAAGAATATTCTATTGCCAATCGACTCCACATCCGATCCTTTATTGATCAGCCGCCAGTAACTGCCTAATGTCCTGCACCAAAAGTTTAGCGTGCTGTCCATAACGAGAGAGTAGCACTGGCCGGCCATTGATACCAATTAGAAACGTGCCGTCAGAGTGAAGCATGGAATAGCCACCCTTCTTGTCATATTGCTTCTCATAGCTGACGCCAAACGCTTTGGCGGCTTGTGCTGTGGCCTGTTTATCGCCATATAAGCCCAGGAAAGAAGGATAAAAATATGGAACAAACTTCGCCAGCAATTCAGGCGTATCGCGCTCTGGGTCGACTGTAACAAACAATACTTGCACTCTATCGGCATCTTTGCCTAGCATGCGCATGACTCGTGCAAGTTCGGCCAGAGTGGTTGGGCATGCCACAGGACAGTGGGTATAACCGAAAAACATTACCACTACCTTCCCTCTGAAATCAGACAGGGTGCGGGATTTTCCGTTAAAGTCAGTAAGGTGAAAATCAGCCCGTTCAAGACGAAAAGTAACATCGATCGCGTTATAAGACGGTGGTAACTCTTGCTGCCCGCAAGCTGCAAGCAGCAATACACACAATAACAAAAGTAATTTACGCATTAATATATCAACTCCCTATCTAGCAATGCAATAAAAATAAGGTCTGCCTTTGTTTTAAAATAACACTACCACCGTGGAAAAAATCCTTTTCTGGGGAAACAGCATTCGTATGCATAATCACACTTGGGATATCATTCCTTTAAAAGATACACCTATTTATGCAATGCCTCAATTCAAATTTTACGCTCATAAATTTTTATATTGAATTTTTTATAAGTGGTTTAATAATTACCAAAATCGGGGGACAGATATTTTCGCTCGCGGAATCATCTTTTGCCTGACTCTGGCATTGCCGGAAATATCTGCCAATAAGTTAAGGAGGGTCTGAATAGGTAACAACATGAGAACAGCTCCCACTGATTCTGCTTCGGATATTCGAATTGGCCAGAAACAAGCCTAGCAAGGGTCGTTTCGACGACCATTCCGGCCGATTATCATTCTTCACCATGCCGCGATACTTGACCTGGGCAAAGCCAAAGATGCGCTTGATGATCAGAAAGGCATGTTCGACCATGACGCGTACACTCGACTTTCTACGGCTCTTCTCCCGTTCCCGTTCGGTGAGTCCCTATGTGGCGGAACTCCTTCTGGTTGGCGAAGTCACGAGCCTTGGGCGCTACCTGGGCGATTAATTCTTTTTGGCTGGCATAGGCATAGTCGCCATACACCCGATGTTCGTTGCCGTGCAACAATTGCGGGATGGCGTGTTTGTCAAGCATGTTGGCCGTGGTGTCGACCACCGAGTGAATCAGCTTGGTCATGCTGTCCTCACCGATGTGCACCTTCATACCGAAATACCACTGGTCTCCCTTCTTGGTCTGATGCATCTAGGGTCGCGTGCCTTACTCTGGTTCTTGGTCGAGGACGATGTATTGATGATCGTCGCATCGACGATAGTGCCGGTCGATACCTTCAGTCCCTTGGTTTGCAGATGCCGGCCGATTTCCTCTAACTGACGCTGTCCCAAGCCGTGTTTTTCCAGCAGGTGAGGGAACTTGCACACGGTGGTTTCGTCTCGCGTACTTACCCGTCCCAGATCAATGCCGACAAATTCGCTCATGGACAGGGAGTCGTAGAGCGCTCTTCCACCGCCTGGTGGTAGAGATTGAACCAGTTCGCAACATGCGCTCAAGGCCGACTGGGCGTCCGTTTCCCGCTTTAGGGTAGTGCGGTTCGATCAATGCGCATAGCGCAGACCATGGCACCACCCGGCCCATCTCAGTCAGAAACGTCGCTCGTCGCATTGTTTTGCTGTAGCGGTCAAAGCTGCCATAGAGCGCGTCGTTTGTTTCATTGTTTGGCTCCACACCCGTCCAAAACAGATTCTGACGCTGGGTCATCCACAGGTGTAATGTATTGGTGAAGCGCCAACCCCACCATACCCTGACCAAAGGAGACCCAACGTGAAAGCATCATG
>Ga0307377_10003195_pt1 | contig 18690 bp, 17 predicted proteins | sample TR3MG_FD_202535 | JGI IMG/M metagenome (GOLD analysis project Ga0307377, IMG submission 202535) | Soil microbial communities from Risofladan, Vaasa, Finland - TR-3 | ecosystem: Environmental > Terrestrial > Soil > Coastal area > Acid sulfate soil | place: Finland: Risofladan, Vaasa | collected... | reverse complement strand
CGACGAAGGCTTCGACGTCGTCGCGCACCGAGTCGTTGTCGTCCAGATCATCGACGTCGTCCGAGGGCTCCTCGCCGTCCAGGGCCACGTGCGTCAGGAATTCCACGAGGGTGCGAGTGCCGAAGGCGGTGGCGCCCTTGGTGACGTAGCCACGCGTCGCGTCGGCGCGTCCGGGTCCGGCGATGTCCAGGTGCGCCCACGGACGCCCGTCGGTGAATCGCTGCAGGATCAGGGCCGCCGAGATCGCGCCGGCCTTGCCGTTCTTGCCCAGGTTCTTCATGTCGGCGATGTCGGACTCGATGTGCTTCTCGTAGCGCGACACCAGTGGCAGACGCCACAGCAGCTCACCACTACGCTCACTGGCTCCCTGAAGCAGGCGGGCGAGCTCGTCGGTCGAGGCGAAGAGGCCGCCCACCTCGTCGCCCAGGGCGACGGTCTGCGCCCCGGTGAGCGTGGCCACGTCGATGATGGCGTCGGGATTGGCCTCCACGGCCAGCGCCAGGGCGTCGGCGAGCACGAGTCGGCCCTCGGCGTCGGTGTTGAGCACCTCGATCGTCATGCCGTTGCGGGTCGTGAGCACGTCACCCGGACGCATGGCGCGCTCACCCGAGAGATTCTCCGACAGCGGCGCGATCGCCGTGACGCGCACCGGCAGCTCCAGTTTGGCGACGATGGACAAAGTGGCCATGACGATGGCCGCGCCCGACATGTCGGTCTTCATCGACATCATCCCCTCGCCCGACTTGATCGAGAGACCCCCTGAATCGAAGGTGATGCCCTTGCCGACCAGCGCCACGTGGGCGTACGACACGGGTGGCTGGTAGATGGCGTACACCAATCGGGTGGGCTCGGCGGAGCCCGCGCCCACCCCGAGCAAGCCGCCGAGTCGTTCGTCTCGGATCTTCGACTCGGTCCAGATCTCGACCTGCACGTCGTCGTCCTCGCCGAGGCGCTGGGCGAACCGCTTGGCCAGCTCCTTGGGCGAGAGTTCGTTGGGCGGCGTGTCGATCAGTCGCTTGGCCCAGTTGACCGCGTCGGCGACCAGGACACCGCGACGCACGCCCTCGACGACGTCGTCGTGGTCCGCCACGCTCGGCAGCGGGACACCCAGGGCCACGACGTCGAAGCTTCGGTCCTCGTCGTTCGACTTGAACTCGTAGGACGCGAGTAGCGCCCCTTCCACCACGGACTGGGCCACCTCGTCGGGCCGCTCGATGGCCTCGGTGGGCAAGAGGAAGACGATGGCGTCGCCTTCGCCACGCTGCACGGCGGTGGCCCCCGCCATTCGGAAGTTGTCGGGGTGGTTGTACGTCGAGCCGACACTCACGAACAACAGGGTGGGGCCGTCGAAGGAGGCGCGCACCAGCGAACTGCCGGGGGTGGCGCTGAGGCCTCTCGACGAGCACCACTTCGCCCCCATCGTGCGCGAGACGTCGTGACCGGCCAGGTGGGCGGGGATGGCCTCGGCGATCAACGCCCCGTCATCGTCGAAGATGACTGGTATCACCACCGTGGTGGCGTCGGCGAGGTCGTCGAGGGTGACGACGCGCGCGTGCTTGATCATGGGGCCTCCTTGTTCATACCGCGAGCGGTTCGATGCGCCGGTCCTTCGGCGACGCGAGCGAGCGTCCAGACGAGGTCGCTGAGTCGATTGAGGTAGGGAACGACCAACGAGTCGTCGACGTCCCAGGTGACGGCGGTGCGCTCGGCGCGGCGTACGACCGTTCGTGCCACGTCGAGGGCCGCGGCGAGCTGGTTCTCCCCGGGGACCACGAATTCGTTGGGCATCTCGACTCTGCGATTGGCGTCGTCGATCAGCGCTTCGAGATGCTCGATCATCGCCGGTGACACCCGCGTGCGTCCGGTCTCGAGCTTCTCGCGATTCTCCAACTTGGTCGCCACCTCGGCCATCAGGATCCACAGGTCGCGCTCGAGGCCCGCGATCAAGGGATTCATGGGTTCATCACCACCGCACAGCGATCGTGCCCATCCGAGCGCCGCCTGGGCCTCGTCCACGGCCCCGTTGAGTTCGATCGCGCCGGAGTCCTTGTCCACGCGTCCGCCATAGAGCAACCCGGTGGTCCCGTCGTCGCCCTTGCGCGTGTAGATCTTCACGGGACAAGCGTAGTGACTTCGACCCACGCACGGGTAGCCTGAATGTCCGATGACCCTTAGCCTCCGCCCCCCGTTCTCGCGCCCGCGCAGTGACGACCCGTACCTGTCGGCGCTGGCCGAGCGGGTCCTGATCTACGACGGGGCGACGGGTACCAATCTGCAGACCCAAGAATTGCACGCCGACGATTTCGGCGGCAGTTCCTTCGAGGGATGCAACGAGTTGCTCGTCATCACCCGTCCCGACGCGGTCGAGACGCTGCACCGGTCCTTCCTCGACGTGGGCGTCGACGTCATCGAGACCGATTCCTTCGGCTCCTTCTCGGTCGTCCTGGGCGAGTACGGCATCGCGGACCGCGCCTTCGAGCTCAGCCACACGGCGGCGGTCCTGGCGCGACGCGTCGCCGACGAGTACGCCACCCCCCGCCAACCGCGATTCGTCGCGGGGTCCATGGGGCCCGGCACGAAGTTCCCGACCCTGGGACAGATCTCCTACGACGACCTCACGGCGAGTTACGAGGAGATGGCCTACGGCCTCCTCGAGGGGGGCGTCGACCTCTTGCTCGTCGAGACGATGTTCGACCTCCTGTCGGGCAAGGCCGCCATCGCCGCGTGCCACCGGGCCATGGCCCGCCACGGGCGCGTGGTGCCGATCCAGGCCCAGGTCACCATCGAGTTGACGGGTCGCATGCTGCCGGGCACCGAGATCGGCGCCGCCATCACCTCGCTGAGCTCGGTGGGCGTGGACGTCCTGGGCCTCAACTGCGCCACCGGACCGGTCGAGATGTACGAGCCGCTGCGCACGCTCTCGGAGTCCGCGCCGATGCCGCTCTCGTGCCTGCCCAACGCCGGCCTGCCCAGCGTCGTGGACGGCAAGATGCACTACGACCTCACCCCCGAAGGACTGGCTGAGCACCTGTCGAAGTTCGTCAGCGAATACGGAGTGGCCGCGGTGGGGGGATGTTGCGGCACGACCCCCGAACACCTGGCGCACGTGGTCGACGCCGTGCGTCCGCTCACCCGTCACGAGCGTCACCCGGTGCTCGAACCCTCGGTCGCGTCGATCTACTCCAGCGTGAACTACCAGCAGGACCGCTCGGTGCTCCTCGTGGGCGAGCGCACCAACGCGAACGGGTCGAAGAAGTTCCGCGAGGCGATGCTGGTCGGCGACTGGGACACCTGCGTCGCCATCGGACGCGATCAGATCAAAGAGGGCGCCCACATCCTCGACGTCTGCGTGGACTACACCGGCGCCGACGGCGTCGCCGACATGAACGAGGTCATGAGTCGTCTGGCGACGCAGTCCTCCGTGCCGGTCATGGTCGACACCACCGAGACCAAGGTCGCGCGTCAGGCATTGTCCTGGCTTGGTGGCAAGGCGATCCTCAATTCGGTGAACCTCGAGGAGGGTGACGGGCCCGGCACGCGCCTCGACGGCTTCCTCTCGCTCGCCGCCGAGTTCGGCGCGGCCGTGGTGGCCACGTGCATCGACGAGGAGGGGCAGGCGCGAACCGCCGACTGGAAGGTCCGCGCGGCCACCGCCATCACTGACCTGGCCGTGTCGCGATACGGTCTCGCGGCGACCGACATCTTCATCGACCCTCTGGCACTGCCCCTGTCGACCGGGATGATCGAGTCGCGTCGTGACGGTATCGAGACGATCGAGGCGATACGCCGCATCAAGGCCGAACTGCCCGGGGTGCGCACCATCCTGGGACTCTCCAACGTCTCCTTCGGCCTCAACCCGGCCGCGCGACAGGTGCTCAACAGTGTCTTCCTGCACGAGTGCGCCGACGCCGGCCTCGACGCCGCCATCGTGCACGCGTCCAAGATCCTGCCCCTGGCGCGCGTCGACGAGGAGGCCCGCCGCGTCTGCCTCGACCTGATCTACGACCGGCGCGACGACGGCTACGACCCCTTGAGCGAATTGCTGCGGCTCTTCGAGGGCGCCACCATCTCGAGCACCAATGCCGCATCCATCGACGACCTCCCCCTCGAGGAGCGCCTGCGGCGACGCATCATCGACGGGGTGCGCGTCGGACTCGAGGGCGACCTCGACCTAGCCATGGCGACGGGCCTCGCCCCGCTCACCATCGTCAACGACTTCCTGCTCGACGGCATGCGCGAGGTGGGCACGCTCTTCGCCAGTGGCGAGATGCAGTTGCCGTTCGTGCTGCAATCGGCCGAGACCATGAAGAGCGCGGTCGCGCACCTCGAGCCCTTCATGGAGAAGAGCGACCAGGGGGGCCGTGGCCGGGTCGTCCTCGCCACCGTCAAGGGCGACGTGCACGACATCGGCAAGAACCTCGTGGACATCATCTTGACCAACAACGGCTACGAGGTGATCAACCTCGGCATCAAGGTGGGCATCAACGAGATGCTCACGGCGCTCGAGGAGCACCACGCCGACGCGCTGGGAATGAGCGGACTACTGGTCAAGTCCACCCTCATCATGCGCGAGAACCTCGAACTGATGAACGAACGCGGGATGTCCGACGTCCCGGTCCTCTTGGGTGGCGCCGCCCTGACGCGCACCTACGTCGAGCGCGACCTGCGAGAGACCTACGAGGGTCGGGTCTTCTACGGCAAGGACGCCTTCGAGGGACTGCGCGTCCTCGACCGGTTGGGCGAGATCCGTAAGACCGGTGAGGACGACGCCCTCTTCGGCCGCGAGATCTCCCAGAAGAACGTTCACCGCAGGATCCGTGGCGAACAGGGCGACGCCCCCGACGACCTGCCGGCGCGCAGTCCCGACGTCGATATGGACAACCCACTCTTCCCTCCGCCATTCCTGGGTAGTCGCGTGGCCAAGGGCATGTCCGTCGACGAGATCAGCGACTACCTCAACCTCACCGCGCTGTTCCGCAACCAGTGGGGCTTTCGTCCCGAGGGTGGCGAGGACGACCCGGCCTTCAAGGAGCGTGTCGGCGCGACCCTGCGCGAGCAGCTAGCCATCGCCAAGGCCGAGGGCTTGCTCACCCCCCAGGTCGTCTGGGGCCACTTCCCCGTGGCGTCCGAGGGCGACGACCTCGTCGTGTACACCGACGACGCCCGACGCGTCGAGGCGACCCGCTTCCACTTCCCTCGCCAGCACGTGGCGCCGTTCTTGTGCATTGCGGACTTCTTTCGTCCGGTGACCAGTGAGGACAAGGACTACGCCAGCTTCATGTTGGTGACGATGGGCTCACGGGTCTCGGAGCGCTGCGCCGAACTCTTCGCCGAGAACCGCTACAGCGACTACTTGTTGCTGCACGGCCTGGGTGTCGAGATGGCCGAGGCGCTCGCCGAACTATGGCATCAGCGCATCCGCGAGGAGCTCGGTTACCAGAACGAGGACGGCCCCTCGCTCTTTGGCCTCTTCCGCCAGCAGTACCGTGGCGGGAGGTATTCGTGGGGCTACCCCGCCTGTCCGGACCTCACCGACAACGCGAAGGTGGCCGATCTCCTCGAGGCCAGTCGCATCGGCGTGGAAGTCTCCGAGGGTTTCCAATTGCACCCCGAGCAGACCACCGACGCGATCATCTGCCATCACCCGATGGCCAAGTACTTCGTCGCCTGAGCACTCCTCAAAAGGCGGGGCGCCGGTCGATCTCCATCATGCGTTCGGGGTGCGCGAGCGCGCGGAAACCCACCTTGGCGTAGACGTCGTGGGCGTCACGCGTGGCGAGCATGATCCGACGCACGCCCCTCGCGGACCAGTGCTCGACGATCTCGCCCACCATCCACGTGGCCAGCCCCTGACCGCGATGCGCCTCGGCGACGAAGACGTCGCCGATCCACCCGAAGGTCACCTGATCGGTGAGCATTCTGGCGCACGCGACCATCTCGCCACTGGCGTGCACGATGCCGTACAGGTTCGAATGGGCGATGGACGTCGCCACCGCCTCGCGGCTGCGTCCCTTCGCCCAGTACGCCTCGCGCGACAACCACCCGTGGATGACGTCCGTCGAGAGCCGCCGCGCATCGTCGGTGAGAAGGTAGTCACCACGGACTTGCTCGTCGAAGCGGTCGTTCACGGGACCCTGACCCCCTCCCACGACGTCGCACGTCGCTCCCCGCGTCGAGGTGCTTGGGCGTCACGGCCCAGGTGATCGATCACCACGGTGGCTGCCCCCTCGGTCGCTCGATAACGGGTGAAGGCCCCCCAACTTAGTTGCTCGCCGCGCGCCGACCACGGCGCACTCGAGTGTCGGGTGGGCCTCACGTGGTCCTCGCGTCGAAATCACCTTCGAGAGGCCGCGCGCCGGGCACCTAACGTCGTGTCGGCAGGGCCAGGGGCGTCGCGTCACTGAGGGCCTCGCGCGCGTGATAGCTCGACCTCGTCAGTGGCGAGGACTGGACGTGGGCCAGGCCCGCGCGCCGTCCGCGTCGCGCCAGGTCGTCGAACTCCGCGGGGTCCCAGTAGCGCGCGACGGGCAGGTGCTGGGCAGTGGGTCGCAGGTACTGGCCGATGGTGGCGATCGAGACCCCCACCGAGGCCAGGTCGACCAGCACCTCTTCGACCTCGTCGGCCGTCTCACCCAGACCGACCATCATGCCCGACTTCGTGGTCAGTCCGGCCGCCACCGAACGAGCCAGTACGGTGAGCGAGCGATGATAGGCCGCGCTCGGACGCACCGCGCGTTGCAGGCGCGCCACCGTCTCCATGTTGTGGTTCATCACGTCGGGGCGCGCATCGATGATGAGCTGCAGGGCCGCGGGGTCGCCCTTGAGGTCACTGATGAGAACTTCGATGTTGGTCTCGGGCGAGCGTTCGCGGATCGCGCGGATGGTGTCGGCGATCGCGCCGGCTCCGCCATCGGCGAGGTCGTCGCGCGCGACGCAGGTCACGACGGCGTGGCTGAGACCGAGTCGCACGACGGCTTCAGCCACCCGTGAGGGCTCCGTGGGGTCCAGGGGCAGGGGCTTGCGGGTATCGATCAGGCAGAACCCGCAGGCGCGGGTGCACCGCTCCCCGTTGACCATGAACGTCGCCGTTCCACTCTCCCAACACTCGAAGATGTTGGGACAACCCGCCTCCTCACACACCGTGACCAGGCGCAGGTCCTCGGTCAAGGTGCGTAGCGACTGGTACTCCTGGCCCATGTGCGCCTCGATGCGCAGCCAGTCGGGCTTGCGCGAGTTGATCGACAGCGCCTCGTCGGGATTGACGCCGGCCTTGCGCAGTCGCCGGATCAACGGCCGCTCGTCGGACGTCGTCGACGCCGACCGGTCCACGCGCGCGACGCGCTCCTCGGGCCCCAGACGCGCGGCCAACTCCTGACCGAGGCGCTCCTCAACGTCGGCCTCGACGACGTCGAGGCCCAGGGACTTCATAGAACCCACCGGCTTGTCCGCGATGCCGCAGGGGACGATGGCCGTGAAGCCGGCCAGATCGATGTCCACGTTGAGCGCCACGCCGTGCAGGGTGCGACGTTCGCCGCGGCGATTGCGCCGGGTGCGCACGCCCACCGCGGCGATCTTGTGGGGGCGGCTGTCGAGACGGGCCCAGACGCCGGGGTACCCCTCCAGGCGTCCGACCTCGCCGAGGCGTCCCTCGGGGTCGAAGCTGCGCACCGTGGCGATCACCGCCTCTTCGAGGGCGGTGACGTGGAGTCGGCCCGCCGCGGGATCGTCCTTCACGGTGACGATCGCCCACCCGACGGCCTGCCCCGGCGCGTGGTAGGTCACGTCGCCACCGCGGTCGGTACTGACCACGTCCGCGTTCAGCGACTCCGCCGCGACGAGGAAGTGGTCCTCGCGGGCGCGAATGCCGCGCGTGTAGGTCGGCGGGTGCTCGAAGAGCAGGACGTAGTCGTCCGTGGCCTCGAGGAGCGCGCGCTGGAGGTCGTCAGCCTCGGCGAAACGCACGCGCCCCAGGTGACGGCGGCGCAGCATTATCTCTCGCTGGCCACGTCGAGCCCGGCGAGCAACTCGCCAACACGCTCGAGGTATCGCGCCGCGAGCGCGGCGTCGCAGACCCGATGGTCGAAGGAGAGTCCGAGGATCACCCGACGTCCCACCTCGAGCACGCTCGCGCCGTCGCGCTCGACGACGACGGGCACTCGGCGCACCGCACCGATGCTCAAGATCGCCACCTCGGGCTGGATGATGATGGGCACGCTCCACAGGGTGTGCTCGCTCGGGGCCGCCACGACACTGAAGGTGCCACCCATGAGGTCGTCGGTATTGAGCTGGCGTGACGCCAGTCGCTCATCGAGCTCGGCGCTTCGTCGAACCAGGGCGCGCAGGGTGAGACCGGCGGCGGCGTGCACCACGGGGACCAGCATCCCGCCGTCGGCGACGTGGCGCGTGAGACCCACCGAGATCGTACGGTGCACCGTCAACTGGTCGTCGGCGAAGGTGGCGTTCAAGAACTCGAACTCCGCCAGCGCACGCACGGCCACCACGGTGACGACCGCTTCGTCGGTGATCGGGTAACCGTCGGCGCTCTCGCGCCCGAGGGCGTCGACGTCGTCGAAGACCCGCGCGTCGACCTCGACCGCCACGAAACCGTGCGGCGCCGACAGGACCGACACGCTCATGTGCTGGCCCATGCGGCGCTGTCCGTGCGACAGGGCCACCACGACCTCGTCGGTCGGTCCCAGGGCCACCGCGCGCTCCGCGTCGCGACGGGTGATCGCGCCCCCGGTCCCGGTGCCCGAGAGGGTCGAGGGCTCGACCCCGCCGTCCATCAAGATTCGACGCACCACGGGCGACAGCACGACGCCCGCGGCGCTCGGTGCGTCGCGACGTGGCGCCGACACCGCCGCGTCCGGTGCGTTGGTCCCCGGCGTCGGCGCCGGCGTCGCCTCGCCACTCGACGCCGCCGGCGTCGTGGGCGACGCGCTTTCGTCGATCACCGCGACGCGCGCGCCGGTCTGGACCGTGTCGCCCTCTTCGGCGAGGATCTGAGTAAGAACGCCCGCCGCGGGCGAAGGCATCTCGGAGTCCACCTTGTCGGTGGAGACCTCAAAGAGCGGTTCGTCACGCGCGACGGCGTCGCCCACCTTCTTGAACCATTGCGTGATGATTCCTTCGGTGACCGATTCACCGAGCGACGGGAGGGTAACGTCAGCCAACGTGGATGCCTCGACCGGCCAGGGCGAGCAGGGTCTCACCGAACGTCTCCGAGAGTGACGGGTGCGGCTGGATCAGGGCGGCGGCCTCTTCGGCTGTGGCCTCCCAGTTGACCGCGTAGTAACCCGCGCCGAGTTGCTCGGTGACCCAGGGGCCGGCCATGTGCACACCGAGGATCTGGCCGGCGGTGCCGTCGGCGCGCTTCTCCGCGATGATCTTGACGACGCCGTCGGTGTCACCGATGATCTGCGCACGACTGTTGCCGCCGAAGGGGTCCTTCTTGACCACCACGTCGTAACCGCGCTCCTTGGCGGCCGCCTCGGTCAGACCGCAGAAGGCGACTTCGGGGTTCGAGTAGATCGCCCAGGGCACACGGTCGTAGTCCACCGGCACGACCGCCTCGCCCAGAATCGTCTTGATCGTCACGACGGCCTCGGCGAACGCCACGTGTGCCAGCTGCGGTGTGCCGGCCACGACGTCACCCAGGGCGAAGACGTGAGGATTGGCGGTGCGCATGTAGCCGTCGGCCACCACGAAGCCCCGGTCGTTGATCTCGACCCCGGTCCCCTCGCCCAAGAGGCCCTGCGTGCGCGGGCTACGTCCGACCGAGACGACGACCATGTCGACGTTCACGTCCGGCGCCCCCTCCATGTGGACGGCGGTCCCCTTCTTCGCCGGGGTGTGGCCGGTGATGGTGACGCCGGTGTGAATCTCGATGCCGCGCTTCTTGAACGCGCGCTGCACCACCGTGGCCACCTCGGTGTCGCAGCCCGCGAGGATGGAGGGCAGGCCCTCGAGGATGGTGACCTTGGTGCCCATGTCGGCCAACATCGACGCGAACTCACAGCCGATCGCGCCGCCACCGATGACGGCGGCGCTGGCTGGCAGCGCCGTCAGGTTGAGGAACTCGTCCGAGGTCAGGACGAACTTGCCGTCGACCTCGAAGCCGGGCAGGGTGCGCGGCACCGATCCGGCGGCCACGATGACGTTGGTCCCCTGGGCCACGACCCCGGCGTCGGCACCTTCGACGATCGTGACGGTCTCATTGGCGTCGAGTCGCCCGGTCCCCTCGAAGATCGTCACCTTTCGACCCTTCAAGAGACCCGACAGCCCCTTGTGGAGACGGTCGACGATCTCGTTCTTTCGCGACTGCGACACCGCGAAGTCGACGTCCACGCCCGTGGCGGTGATACCGAAGGCCGCGGAGTGCTCGAGGGTACGGCGCACGTGCGCGGTCTCGAGGAACTCCTTGGCGGGCACGCAGCCGCGGTGCAGGCACGTCCCACCGACCTTGTCGCGTTCGATCAGGGCGATGTTGAGTCCGGCGGCGGCCCCGTAGAGTGCGGCGGCGTATCCACCGGGTCCTCCTCCGATAATGACGACATCGAACTTCTGGACCTCGTTAGCCACGGCAATTCCCTTCAAAGAGTCGGTGTTGTCCCCCGCGCAATCCTAATGATTCCCCACGCCCCCAAAAACTCTCAGTCGCGGCTGGAACGACCCCGCTGTCGGTCGGCCGCCTCGGTGGCGAGGGCGTCGACGAAATCGTTCATCGGATCACCCGAGTGGCCCTTGACCCACGAGAACTGCACGTCGCGCTCGGCCTCGAGCACTAGGGGGATGAGCACCTCCCACAGGTCTCGATTGGCCACGGGCTGGCCCTGGGAGTTCTTCCAACCGCGACGCAACCAGCCGGCGTGCCAGCGGTCGTGAAAACATTTCACGACGTAGGTGGAGTCACTGACGATCTCGACCGCGCCCTCGGGATTGGCGCGCAGGGCCTCGATGACCGCGATGACCTCCATGCGCTGATTGGTGGTGCGCACGTCGGCGCCACTGGCGAAGTCGTCGCGGCCAGCGGCCCACGCCCACCCGCCGGGCCCTGGGTTACCGCGGCACGACCCGTCGGTGTGGATGCGGATCACGGGTGACGGGTGATCCACGCGTCGGGGTCGTGGGTGAAGCGCGTCACCGCCACCGGGAGATCGCCGCGCAGCACTTGTCCGAGCGTCACGTGCTCGAGCACCTCGCGCAAGGCGGCGCGCACCGCGACCCACACGTCGCGCAGGTGGGTCGCCTCGCCCTCGTAGTGCAACGTCTCGGGTCGCATGCCGCGAACGCCCGCCATAGGTCCAGAGACCACGCGCAAGATGTCGGCGATCATGATCTCGTCGGCGTCGCGCGCGAGGCGAAAACCGCCTTCGGGACCTCGCTGGCTCGTCACCAGTCCCCCGCGGCGTAGATCCGACATGATGGCGCCGAGGAACTTCGAAGGCAGTTCCTGCTCCTGGGCGAGGTGCTCGGCGCTCACCGAACTCGAGCTCGCCGCCAGGGTGAGTAGCGCACGGATGGCGTACTCGGCCTTGGCGGGAATCTGCATCCCACCATTCTGCCCTACTCGACACCGCGACAATGGATGCGCCATCTAGGGTGGTACGCGTGTTCGACCTGCCCTCTCGCTCGCTCTACCTGTGCGTCGGCGTGCGTGGGGACATGGCGAGCTTCCTGCCCGCCGTGTTGCGCGGTGGCGTGGACGTCGTGCAACTGCGCGAGAAGACCGCCCCTGACGACGTGCGCCTGGCCGCGGCGCGAGTGATGATTCCCATCTGTCACGATTTCGACGTCCCCTTCGTGATGAACGATTCCCCCGAGCTGGCGTTGGCCGCGGGCGCCGATGGCGTGCACGTCGGCCAAGACGACGCCACGGTCTCGCACTGTCGAAGGGTGCTGGGTCCCGACGCCCTGGTGGGCCTATCCACCCACGCCGACGAGGAGTTCGACGCGGCGCTCCTCGAGCCCGTCGACTACCTCAGCGCGGGACCCATCGTGCCCACCCCCACCAAGGCGGGACGACCCGGTACCGGGGTCGACTATGCGGCACGCGCCCAGGCCCGCAGCGACCGACCGGTCTTCGTCACCGGCGGCGTGAACGACCAGAACGTGACGGCACTGGTCGCCACCGGACTGCGTCATTTCGTGGTGGTGCGCCACCTGACCGAATCGAGCGAACCCGAGCGAGCCGCGCGCGAACTACGCGACGCCCTCGACCGCGCGGTGCTAGCGGTGACGGTCCAACCACCCCAGTAGCGTCGCGACCATCCGTGGATCGGCGCGTAGTTGATGCCCCGCACCTTGGATGATGCGCAACTCGGCGCGACCTTCGGCACCGCTGAGCAACAGTCGCGCATCGCCCACGGGCACTTCCATGTCCTCAGAACCGTGTCCGATGAGCAGGCGCCGAGGTGGGATCTTGGCGATGGAACCCACCGGGTCGACGCTGAGCACGTCAGCGCGCAAGGCCTCGGGATCGAGCAGTTCGGCCGGGTCGCCCACGACGCCCGCGACCTGGACGGACCGGTGGAACTCCTGCGCGTCGCCGCACCACACGTCCAGGTTCGCCGGCGTGGCGAAGGTGGCGACACCGCGGATACGGTCGTCGTTGGCGGCGATGTTGAGCGCGAGCGATCCACCGAAGCCGAAACCGGCGAGCGAGATGCGCGGCTCCCCCTCGGCGACACGTTCGATGATCACCGCCAGGTCCGACTTCCACTTCGTCGCCGAGAAGGTGCCCGTGCTCGACCCCACGCCCGAGAGCGTGCCGGTGGCCACCAGCCATCCCGACTCGTTCGAGAGGTGCTCGGCGAGTTCCGGGAGCAATCCGGCCGCCTGGCGGCCCATGCCCATCGCGCGCGGTAGTCCGTGCACCAGGATCAAGATGTGATTGGCCAGGGGACGGCTCTCCGAGTGGGCCACCCGCAAGTCGAGCACCGAGGTGTCACTACGGAGTTGTTCGTGTTCGATCATGGTGTCCCTCCATCGTACGGCAGGTCGCGTCGAGCGACGGTTCTGGCAGACTCGAGGTGTGCACAACGTCGCCCTGGTGTGGTCCAGCGCCGCCGCGGAGGTCCATCGCTTCGTCGTCGGCCCCCTCGACAACAACGTGTACGTCGTGCGCTGTCGGCGCAGTGGCGTCGCGACGCTCATCGACGCGGCCAACGAGCACGAGCGACTCCTCGACGTGGCGGGGGAACTCGGCGTCGCCTCCGTACTCGAGACCCACGGGCACTGGGATCACGTCGGCGCCGTCGCGCAGGTCCGCGCCGCGGGGATCGACGTCTGGGTACGCGCCGAGGACGCCGACCTGCTACCCGGCTACGACCACCTGCTCGACGATGACGTGGAGTTCGCGGTGGGCGAGCTTCGCCTGCGCACCATCCACACCCCCGGCCACACGCCCGGCTCGATCTGTTTCGCTCTGGTGGGCACTCCCGTGCTCTTCAGCGGCGACACCCTCTTTCCCGGTGGACCCGGCGCGACCTCGTTCGAGGGTGGCGACTTCCCCACGATCATCGCCAGCATCGAGGAACGCCTCTTTCGGCCCTACGGCACCGACACGATCGTGTGGCCCGGCCACGGGAGCGCCACCACCCTGGGCGTCGAACGTCCCCATCTCGACGAGTGGGTGGCGCGGGGCTGGTGAGCCACGAATATCGGGGCTCCCGGTAGGCTGTCCCCCGTGACAACACCCCTACTCGAACTACGAAATCTCCACGCACAAGCCGACGGCGTCGACATCCTGCGCGGGATCAACCTCGTCGTCGGGACCGGTGAGGTCCACGCCCTGATGGGACCCAATGGCGCTGGGAAGTCGACGTTGGCGAACGTGATCATGGGCCATCCGGGCTACACCGTGACCGCCGGGTCGCTGTTGTTCCAGGGCGAGGACATCGCCAGTTGGACCCCCGACGAGCGCGCACGCGCCGGGGTGTTCCTGGCGTTCCAGTACCCCGAGGCCATCAGCGGCGTCTCGGTCGTGCAGTTCCTGCGTCAAGCGATCGCGGCGCGCAAGGGTCTGGACGAATTGAGCATCCTCGAGGTCCGCCTGGACCTGATGGAGTGGATGGACCGTCTGGGCATGGACCCCGCTTTCGCCGAGCGCCACCTCAACGACGGCTTCTCCGGTGGCGAGCGCAAGCGCAACGAGGTTCTACAGATGGCGCTGCTCGGCCCGGCACTGGCGTTGCTCGACGAGACCGACTCCGGACTCGACATCGACGCCCTGCGCATCGTCGCGCGAGGCGTACGCACCGTGCGCGACGAGCACCCCGACATGGGTGTCCTGGTCGTGACGCACTACGTGAAGCTACTCGAGGAGATCAAACCCGACCGCGTGCACGTCTTGATCGACGGTCGAATCGAAACGTCGGGGGACGCGTCGCTGGCCCAAGCCATCGAGGAGCGCGGCTACGACGAGTTGCGCCCGGTCGCTTCGTGACCCGTTTCGACCCGATTCTCGTCCGCGGCGACATCCCCTTGATGCGCCGCGTCATCAACGACCGACCGATCACCTACCTCGACTCGGGCGCCTCGTCGCTGACCCCGCGAACGGTCATCGAGGCGATGGACCGCTACTACCAGCACCACCACGCCAACGTGCACCGCGGCGTCTACCAGACGGCCAACGAGGCCACCTCGGTCTACGAGGGGGCGCGCGCCAGTACGGCGCGATTCTTGAACGCGCCCGGCGGCTCCGAGGAGATCGTCTTCACCAAGAACGCCACCGAGGCGTTCAACCTGCTGGCGAAATCATGGGGAGCGACGTTCCTCTCGCCCGGGGACGTCGTGCTGGTGAGCGAGATGGAGCACCACGCCAACATCGTCCCCTGGTTCCAGCTTCGCGACACCCACGGTATCCAGGTCCGCTTCATCCCGGTCGACGACGACTTCCGACTCGACCTGTCCAGGATCGACGAGTTGATGAGTGGCGTCAAGCTGGTGTCGGTGACCGGGATGTCCAACGTGCTCGGCACCATCAACCCGATTCACGACCTCGCCGCCATGGCCCACGCCCACGGGGCGTTGATCGCCGTGGACGGTGCGCAGTCGGTGGCCCATTCGTCGACCGACCTGGCCGCGCTCGACATCGACTTCCTCGCCTTCTCCGCCCACAAGATGCTCGGCCCGACGGGACTGGGCGTGCTGTGGGCCCGCGAGGCAATCCTCGCGTCGATGCCCCCGTTCCTCGGCGGCGGTGGGATGATCAAGGACGTCAGCGTCGACGGCTTCACGGCGGCATCGGGCCCGTCACGTTTCGAAGCCGGCACGCCACCGATCGCCGAGACGGCGGGTCTGGCGGCGGCGGTGACGTATCTCGAAGGACTGGGCATGGACAACATCGCCGCCTACGAGAAGGAGTTGACCGGTGACGCCCTGACGCGTCTCGCCCTGGAGTTCAACGGTCGCGTGCGCGTCATCGGACCGCCCGACACCCTCGATCGTGGTGGCGTGATCTCACTCGACGTCGAAGGGGTGCACCCCCACGACGTCGCTCAGGTGCTCGATCAGTTCGGCGTCTGTGTGCGTCCGGGACACCACTGTGCCAAGCCGCTGATGAAGCGCTTCGGGCTGGCCGCGACGGCCCGCGCCTCCTACGGGCCCTACTCCCTGGTGAGCGACACCGACGTCCTCCTCGAGGCGCTCGCGCACGCCGTGACGATGTTCGGCTGACCATGGCCAACCTCGACGACCTCTACCGCGAGATCATCCTCGACCACTACCGTTCGCCGCGCAACCGCGGCGAACTGGGGCCGCCCGCGCACCACGTCGAAGGGTTCAATCCGCTCTGCGGCGACGAGATCGTCGTCTACGTGATGGTGGACGACGGCGTCTTGAAGGACATCAAACTCACCGGACACGGTTGCTCCATCTCACAGGCGTCGTCGTCGCTCATGAGCAGCGCCGTCAAGGGCAAGTCCGTCGAACAGGTGCGCGAGACCATCGACACGTTCAAGCGACTGATGACCGTGCACGAGAACCAGCTCGGTGACGCCGCCGGCGAGGACTCCAGCGACAGCGAGGGCGACCTGCGCCGACTCGGCGAACTGGCGGCGCTCGCGGGTGTGGTCAAGTTCCCGGTCCGCATCAAGTGTGCGACGCTGGCCTGGAACACCCTCACCCAGGCGCTCGACGAATACTCCCTCTAGGGAGCCACTACTTGGGCGTGCAGGGAGTCGGGTCGAAGTACTGATCGCCCTCGGGCGGCACCGTGGTCGTCGTGGTCGGCGTGGTCCCCGACGAGGCGGCCAGGTTGACGAGGAACGACGAGCCCGTGGACGGGATGACGACCGACGAGGTCTTCACCGCCGTGGGGATCGTCCACGAGGGCGTCGCGCCCGATGAGTTGACCGGGGGTGGATTCGTCGGCTTGATGAGTTGCGTGCCGAAGATCTTCAGGAGGGTCTGCTGCATCGCGGGTTCCTGCACGAAGAGGATGCTGCCGAGGTTGCCGTAGGAGCCCGGCGCGGTGGGCAGGGTGTAGGTCACGAGATTGGCCGGATCGATGCTGTGGAACTTGACCGCCAAACCAATCAGTTCACCCAGCGAGAAGTGGCTGTCGAGCGCGATGCCCGCGGGCAGTTTCGAGAGGAACGAGTTGATGGTGATGGGGTTGTAGAGACCCTTGGCCCGCGAGATCATGCCCTTGATGAACTCGTTCTGGCGATAGATGCGCCCGTAGTCACTCGTCACGTCGGAGTTCCACACGCCGTTCTGGTACCACTGGTAGTGCCGGCTGCGCACCAGGGCGAGGGCCTGGAAGCTCGTCACCAGCTGACAGCCCGCGTGGGGGATGTTGAGGGCCGAGAAGGCGTCCTTGGCGGGGTAGGGGAAGTCCATGTAGACCCCGCCGATCGCGTTCGCCGCGTTGATGATGCCCGCGAAGCTCACGACCACGGTGTGGGCGATGGGAATGCCGAAATTGGCGGTGATGGTCTGGGCGAGCAGGGAGGGACCCGTGCCGAAGTTCACGTTGAGGCGGTTGAACTTGCCGTAGAGATTCTGGTTGGCCAGCAACGTCGTCACGGTGTCGCGGGGTATCGACAGCACGGTGATGGTGCCCTTGGCCGGATCGACGTGCATGATCTTGACCACGTCGCTGCGCTGGCCGCCGGCTTGCCCCGTCGACGCGCCGGTCTGGGCGGCCACGTAGCCCGAGAGCCCCGCGCGCGAGTCCGAGCCGATCTCGAGGATGTTGAAGGGCTGGTTACCCACCCGGGCGACTTCGCCGGCCACGTTGAGCTTGGGGATCTGGCTGAAGCGCCAGTTCGCGTACACGTAGCCGCCGCCGAAGATCACCGCGAGGACGACGACGACCGCGACGCCCGAGATCCACCAGCCCTGATGACGTCGCCATCCGGTGCGTGCCTCCTTGGGCAGGCGATTCTTGTGCTTGATGCCGGCCTTCTCGTCAATGGCTTCGCCCAGCGCCGCGAGGCGGTGTGCGTTTGCGAGGCCGCCGGGATGGGGGGTGGCACGACGCGAACGACCACGTGCGTCGTCAGGGGTTCCTGAGGGCATTGGGAAACTTTACCAGCGAATCTTAAGAATCAAATGCACTTCTACTCAATTCGAAAGGGCTCGTAGCCGTCCCTTTCCAGGGTTTCCGCGAGTTCCGCTCCGCCGGTGGCCACCACCCGACCCGCGCTGACCACGTGGATCTTGGTGGGCGTCAGCTCCTGTAGGAGCCGACGGAAGTGGGTGATCGCCAGCACACCGCAGTTCCATTCGCTCGTCGCTTCTTGGAGGCGACGGGCCACGGCACCCAGGGCGTCGACGTCCAGACCAGAGTCGATCTCGTCGAGCATGGCGAACTTGGGTCGAAGGACGGCCAACTGGACCATCTCGGCGCGCTTGCGCTCCCCGCCGGACAAGTCGACGTTGACGAAGCGCTCGAGCACCTCGGGTCGCAGTTCGACGCGACGAGCCTCGTCGCGCATCTGCTCGATCAACCCCTCGCGCGCGGCGCCGGCCGCCACCAACAGGTCCACCGGACGCACCCCGGGCACCTCGACGGGTTGCTGAAGGGCGAGGAACAATCCGTGACGGGCGCGCTGCGTCGGTGACAGGTCGAGAAGTTCGACGTCGTCGATGCGCACCGAACCCTCGCGGACCCGGTAGCCCGGGTGTCCGGCGATCGCGTGCGCCAGTGTGGACTTACCCGAGCCGTTGGGACCCATGATGACGTGCACCTCGCCCGAGGACATCGTCAGGTCGAAGCCTTTCAAGACTTCCTTGCCCGCGACGTCCACGTGCAGGTTCGAGATCGACAGGACGCTCAACTCACCACCACCAGGAGTCTGCCGGCCTCGCGGACAACGTCGTAGTGCGCCACGGGGCGCGTCGCGGGGAACGAGGTGGGCTCGCCGTCCTTGAGCTGGAACATCGCACCGTGGCGAGCGCACTCGATCTCGCAGGTCGCCACGTTGACCTCGCCCTGGGCCAACGAGAAGTCCTCGTGACTGCAGCGGTCGTCAAGGACGTACACGTCGTCGTCGATGCGCACCACCACCAGCACGCGATCGCCGCGCTTCACCTGCGCGGCCTCGCCGTGCACGTATTCGTCCAGAGTGCCGATGTCATAGGTCGTCACGGCGTCACGATCTCCACGAGTTGGAGTATTTCACCGAGGTCACGCTCAACGACGCTGGCCAGTTCGGGCGGCAACGTCGCGAGCATCTCGTA
>Ga0307377_10003194_pt1 | contig 18690 bp, 10 predicted proteins | sample TR3MG_FD_202535 | JGI IMG/M metagenome (GOLD analysis project Ga0307377, IMG submission 202535) | Soil microbial communities from Risofladan, Vaasa, Finland - TR-3 | ecosystem: Environmental > Terrestrial > Soil > Coastal area > Acid sulfate soil | place: Finland: Risofladan, Vaasa | collected... | reverse complement strand
CTTGGTCTTCGCGTGATCTTGGACAGCACAAGGAGGCACGATATTGAAAATCCATCATGACCCGTCCAAAATCCGCATCAGTTCAGAACCATGTCCATCTGGTTCATGCTATCTTGGACAGCAATGATGCAAAGTATAATTTTTGATGTTAATTATGCACCACATTTTTCCGGACATGAAACTTTTCCGCTCCGGCAGATGTGGTTGAAAAAGGCTTTTGATGCAGTTAGTTGCGAGCAAAAGGGAGCCTTCTCTAGCGAAGATGCAATCGTCACTTTTGGTGTCGGGAAAAATATGGTGGGATCTATCCGTCATTGGGCCCTTGCCTGTGGAATTATTGAAAGCAAAAGTGGAGGGCACGTAGCAACAGATATCGGCAAAAAATTATTTGCTGATGACGGGCTGGATCCTTACTGTGAACACTATGCAACCTCTTGGCTCATGCACTGGAAATTAGCGGGGCGAACGATTGCTACTCCGCGTGCTACAACTTGGTACTGGGTCTTTAACCATTTAAGTGAGCAAAGTTTTTCCGCCAAGCAGTTGAAGGATGGCTTGATTGAATATATCAATGAAAAGTCACCGAAGATTAAGGTGTCCGCAAACTCATTGGCTCGCGACGTTGAGGTGTTCTTGCGAAGTTACATTCCAAAATCAAGAAATGCCACAATGGAAGATATTACAGAACCGATGCTCGGAGAATTAGGGTTGATTCAAGTGGGCACGGGTGGACTTTATGAGTTCCGGCGAGGGCCAAAATCGACACTTCCAGATAAAGTATTTCTATATGCCCTCGCAGAATTTTGGAAATGCGTTGCGCCAAATCAGAACACTTTGTCCTTTGAGTCCATTGCCTATGATCCTGGCTCTCCTGGGAGAGCTTTTAAGCTTGATGAGGATTCAATTGCAGAGCGATTAATCAATCTAGAGGCTGTTACTCGCGGGAGATATGTGTGGTCTGACACTGCGGGTCAACGACACGTTCTTTGTGTAAAGGGAGCAATTTCTCCTATTGATGCTCTTGGAAGCAAAGCATGAAGAACAATGGCATTCAGGCACTAGCAGATGTAGTTCATATATCTAGACAATTTCAAAGATCAATAAGAATAGATACAGACCTTGGTAGGGAAGATAGCCTGCAAGGATATATTTGCCAAGGAACGGCAAGAACTGTACTTGACGGTACTGCGCGTCAAATTCTAGAGACTAAACAGAGGGCTTTTACATGGACTGGTCCTTATGGTGGAGGAAAGTCATCCCTTGCTTTGGCACTCTGTTCCCTAGTTTATCCTCAACAGGCTATTCGTAAGGCTGCCCAACATGTGCTCGGCCTTAATAATGACGACTTGATTCTGAAGGCATTCAATCCAGGTAAAAAAGGCTGGCTAGTTGTTCCTGTTGTTGGTAGAAGAACTAGCGTTATCCAAGAGCTATATCGAGCACTTACTAAATCCCTTTCTGCCGAATCACAAAGCAAAAATATTACTCATATTACTTCTGCAGATTTGCTGGAAATGTTAGTGAGCGAGGCAGAATCCGGGGAGCATGCGGGAGTTTTGGTTGTAATTGACGAGCTAGGTAAATTCTTAGAGTCCGCAGTGCACAATGGGGACGACGTATATTTTTACCAAGAGTTAGCCGAGATTGCTAGCCGCAGCCGTGGTAAGTTGGTGGTTATTGGTGTTCTTCATCAAGCATTCGAGCAATATGCAACGAAGCTGGGGCGTGATGCTCGTGAAGAGTGGGCGAAGATACAAGGCCGATTTGTTGATATTCCGCTAGTGGCGGGAAGTGATGAGTTGGTAGAACTTACCGGCAAGGCCATTGATACAAACTTGCCGCACCCATGGACAGAATCTCTGTCGAAGAAAGTCGCGCACTCTATCAAAACACACAGGCCAACTGTTAATTCTGATTTCTGGGCACGACTTGATAATTGCTGGCCATTGCATCCGGCTACCGCCGCCCTGCTAGGGCCGACCTCCAAGCGTCGTTTTGGACAGAATGAACGTAGTACATTTGGCTTTCTTGTTTCGGTTGAGCCAAAAGGGTTCATGGATTTTTTACAGTCAGCCCCAGCTAGCGAAAAGAGCCTATACATACCGGCCACCTATTGGGACTACCTCAGAATCAATCTTGAAACGGCTATTCTTGCATCGCCAGACGGGCATCGATGGGCTCAAGCAGCAGAAGCTGTAGAACGTGCGGAAGCAAAAGGACATACCATACATGTCCAGTTAATAAAGACCATTGCGTTAATAGAATTGTTTCGGAACGGCTCTGGTCTCGCGGCAGACAATGAAACACTTTGCTCCTGCTTGCCCGAGCAACCAGAAGATTATATTCGGACGGCATTAGAAGACCTTCGAGGTTGGTCCGTTATTGCTTACCGCAAGCACTTGGGGTCATGGGGAGTGTTTGCTGGTAGTGATTTTGACATTGATGCAGCTGTTAATGATGCCCTAGTCACTATTGGCGATCCCAATCTTGAGACCCTAACCAAGCTCAGCAACCTATTCCCTGTTATTGCAAAGCGGCACTACTACATGCACGGGACATTGCGCTGGATGAATATTTCATTGTGTCAGGTATCAGAGCTTGATTCGCAGGTCGCAAAGTTTGAGCCATCCGATGGAAGTTTTGGCCAATTCGTATTGGCAATTCCTGATCGAGACACAACGATTCGGCAATTAGACAATCGTTGTAAGACTGCCTCTAAGAAGGAAGCGGCATACCCAGTTGTTCTTGGATCCCCAAAAAACGGAGAGGTTATCAGGGAGCTTGGACGTGAATTGTTGGCAATTGAATCCGTACGAAATCAACGCCCAGAACTTGAAGGCGACCCTGTTGCCAGGAGAGAAATTAACGGGCGCATGTCTGCAATTCGAGCCCAATTGGAAAATGAACTCAGAGATGCCTTCATTAACGCAAATTGGTATCTCAACGGTGAGCGTTTACCCAATCCAGGACAAATCGGGTTGTCGCCTTTGGCGTCTAATTTGGCTGACCAATTATATGTTGATACCCCCTTTATATTTAGCGAGTTGTTAAACCGCTACAAACCGTCTGGTAATATCTCTAAGGCTAGAAGGGACTTGCTTTACGCTATGCTTAACAATGAAGGACTCCCAGCTCTGGGTTTCGAAGGCTATCCTGTAGAGGCTGGACTTTTCCATACTTTGCTCGGATCAACCTCACTTTACAGAAAAAACGAATCAGAGAAATTTGCTTTTCTACCACCAGTTAATGACGGTAAGAGCAAAACTTTCATTAAGGCCTGGGCTGCCGCAGAACAGCTAATATTTGGAGCGGGTGAACGCATAGAGTTGTCTGTACTTTATCAACTGTGGACAAAACCTCCATTCGGTATTCGTGGGGGTATTCTGCCAATACTCATGCTTGCTTTTGTTTTGGCCAATAAACATCGCTTGGCAGTCTACAAAAACGGAATGTTTGTGCCCGAGTTGCAAGAAGCCGATATAGATGAAGGACTGCAGGATCCATCACGCATTTCTCTCCGTCACGTTCAGCTTGATGAATATCACCGCGATATTCTGGAAGGGCTGAATAAGCAAATGCAAAATAGGCTGGGGCGAACTAGCAATCTAGATCCACTTGATTCAGCAAGAACGCTTGTTGCCATCGTATATGACTTACCTACTTGGGCTCAAAGAACGACAAGTATTTCCGAACAGACCCGCGAAATTCGTGATGTGCTCCTGCGGGCTAGCGATCCTCACAAAGTGCTGTTTGTTGACCTTCCATTATTGTTTGAGGGAGGACACATAGGGAAATATGTTGAAGGAATCGGAGCCGCACTTTCTGAAATGACGGATGCTTACGATTCGATGTTGCATAGAGTCATTTCAAAGATGCTCGTGGCTCTTGATGCCGGATTTGATGACATAGAGTCAATCAAGCGCCGCTCCAAAATTGTTACTGGTATTTCAGGCGATTTGCGACTGGATGGCTTCGCTACTCGGTTATCGGTATTCGAGAATAAGCGAGATTATTACGAGAGCTTGTTAGGCCTAGCTGTGAATAAGCCATCTCGTGACTGGAATGATCAAGATATTGACGTTGCATTGATTGCGCTTGCAGACTTGGCCTTGCGATTCCGCCAAATAGAGGTGCTTGCAGCAGTGCGCGATCGTAATCCTACAAGGCAGGCAATAGCTGTAGTTTTCGGAACTGGCGAGGACGGCAAAACAGTATCTGAATCGTTCGATATTTCTGAACAAGAGCAGAGCCACGTTCGTGATTTGGCTGAAGTTATTATGGCCCATATGAATAACGTCAGACCTGAGATATTTCTTGCTGCACTTGCACAGGCAGGTACTCAAGCCATCGACCAAAGTAAAGGGAACCGATGATGGAACGACATGTACTAGGAATTTCGGGCGGAAAGGATAGTGCAGCCCTTGCTGTATACATGCGCCAACATCATTCTGAGTTGAATATTGATTATTTTTTTACGGACACAGGGAAAGAGTTGCCTGAGGTGTATGATTTTCTTGGGCGTCTCGAAGGCTTTCTGGGTAAGCCTATCCTGCGTTTAAATCCCAATCGTGATTTTGATTTTTGGTTGCGTGAATTTGGTCATTTCCTTCCTTCTCCTAAGGCGCGTTGGTGCACTAGGCAGCTTAAATTACTTCCGTTCAAGCAATGGGTTCGCCCAATGTTACTAGCTGGCGATGCCGTAACAAGTTATGTTGCAATTCGCTCCGATGAAGAATACCGCCAAGGATACATCCCAACTGAAGATAACTTGATCGTCAGACTTCCATTCAGAGAGGATGGTATTGATAAGCAGGGTGTCATGGATATTTTGGAGGCATCAGGGGTTGGCTTTCCAAAGTATTACGAATGGCGATCTCGTAGCGGTTGCACGTTTTGTTTCTTTCAGCAGAAAATTGAGTGGGTGCGCTTAAAAGAACGTCACCCTGAGGCTTTTGAGGAAGCCAAGGGATATGAAAAAAGCGCATTAGAACATGGCTCGCCATTTACATGGACAGAGGGAGAACCTCTAAGCGATCTTGAAAACCCTACACGGGTCAGGCAGATAGTTGAGGATTACGAACGCAGGCGGCAGCGAGATTTGAGCAAGCGTCCAGTGAATCCATTGCGGCCAGCGCAAAGCAACGTCGATATCGATGACTTATATGGTGAGGACGAAGGTGGCGGAACGTGCATAATTTGTCACAAATGAACAGCCGGATCTCGCCTATGCGACAGCTTTCAACGCAACCAAAAACTCCGTCATTTCAGCGTAGTTGTGAGCCTTGCTCACGGGAATTAGCTGAATATTGAAATCTTTGAACCAGCGATCCTTTTCTACATCCGTAATATCTTCCTGTGCTAATACCGCAAAGTGACAAGGTCCTGAGCTTGGAGTAAATGCGTCTGCAATATAGTTAAGTAATAGCATAATTTCTGGATCCGTCATTGATGCGCCAACGAAAACAATCGTAAACATCGTGAACATCGCAGACAAGAGGCTTTGATAACCGCGCTGGCGAAACAAAAGTTCCCTGTAGTCTACGTCGGTAAGAATTATCCCGTTGGTAACTTTGGCAGCATCGCCGTGGGACTTCAATATGAAAAACTCTCGCTTTGACAAGCGCCGCTGAATTTCGCCGATATCTCGAAAAGTGCACACGGACACATCCGGATTCTTTACGCGATAAGCCCGTTCAATAATAGTGTCGTAGTTGGTCGTCAATATGAATTGAAGTTTTTCAAGCGCAACCAAAGCATCATGAAGCGCGGTAGGAGCAGGACGTGTCTCAATGAAGGTTTTCTCAACAAACTCGTCAAAGTAAACTCTGAGATCGTCTTTTAAACCTGAAGCAATCATCAAATATTTCTCCGGCTTTAACGCAAGCCCCCTGTACTGATTAGCCTTGTCTTCAGAAATTACGCCGTGGCTGCGGGCGGCGGCAACCATATTATCCAGTAGTGCCCCCCACAGTGGGATTCCCGCCCCAGCCGAAGCTCCGGCGCCAACCAAAACAGCGCAGCGGTTTGCTAAATATGCTTCTTTGAGCTTGTCTGGAATTCTTGCCGGATCAAAAGTCATCTGCGAAATCTCCAGTTAAGTTAGAGACAGAACGCGCGAAGGGCAACGTTGCGAGTCTTAAGGTTTCCATGCGTAGCTCCCTGAGCTCTAAAGGCGATGATGTAGCTGTATAGGTGCCTATTCAGCTTAGCTTCCTTAGGTTGGCCCTCTACAGTCTTAATAAGATCTTCAGGATGACTGTTGTATTTACGACGAAGCTTCTCGAACTCGGAAAAATTCTCGGCCAACACATTTGAATCTATGGCATCCCCGGAGGTTTGCTGCTGAATTATTAGCCAGCATAGATCAACGAATATCCACTTTTGTGTGATCCTGTAGCTGACGCTCTCGTTAACTTTTGCAAGCACATTTAAAGCGTCACCAATCACTGAAGCCATTTGCAACAATTGATCAGCTTTGTCAGGTCCGAACTCCGTAACCATGCGCTTGAGGTCGGGGGCTTTTATATCCTTTGATCCTTTGTAAGCTGCCATTGCGAAAGCGTGCGCTAGATAGTCCTGACGCTTGTATCGTGTGTCTGGAATATGGCTTTCCAAAAAAAACTCGTGTGTTGTTGCTATCGAGTCAATCACATGCCGCATAGGACTTAGCATTGCGTTCCTAAGCTCCGCCGGGTTCAAAGAAACACCCATTTGCAACCGCGAGAACAGATTTGTTATTTCGTCGTTAGTCGCATCGGTTATTTCAGCCACGCTGACAGTGAACGACTCGAATTTGTCCCGCAGCGACTTATGAAGCTCGCGAAATTTTTTCCCAGCCACAGGATGTTTATCGATTTGATCAAGAGATTCTGGATAATCAAGGGTAAATCTGCCTGATCGAAACTCCCAAATAGCCCTTAACCTTTGTTGTCCATCAACGGCATCATGCGTATGCGCATAACCAGGAGAAAGGCTGCGCAAATAAACTTTGGGTATATCCATGCCGCGGAGAATAGAATCAATCAGCAGAACTTGGCGTGGGAGCTTCCACGCCGGGCCGCGCTGCCAAGAGGGATTGAGATTTATTTTTGACTTGTTCTTAACAAGTTCATTGACTGTCCATGTCTCTTGCCTAATTTTCACGTAATGCTCCTTAGCATTTCAACTGCATTATTTTGTACATTGTCGGCTCGTATTGCCTCTACGGCTTTGGCAATATCATCGTCCGACAGAAATGGTGCCTGAGCAAATACAAGTCCCTGTTCTCCGTTAAGTTTGGCCGCCAGATGCCCCTTGCCTAGTAGTAGCTCGGCTCCGGGACGATCTAATGCGATCTTCGATGTAGCCTCGCTAGCAACCTTGAGGATCAGTCGATTGCCCAAGTTCTCCCGAAGTTGCATCGGCATAACGTCCTTGTCGGGACGCTGGGCAGCGAAGACTAGGTGAATACCAGCAGCCCTGGCTTTGACCCCCAACCGCTGCACAGCTGCACTGACCGCTCCTTTGTAAGCGTCGTCAAGCATCCAATCGGCGAACTCGTCATGGATCAAAAATACCATTGGCAACCTATCTACCGGTGCTGATTTGGCATTGTAAGTCGCTAAATCACGTGCGCGAGCAGCGGCAAACAATCTATAACGGTTTTCCATTTCCTCAACGAGCGCACCTAGCACTTCGGTCGCTCGCTCTTTGGTTGTCACAATCGGTTCGCGCATATGCGGCAAATCTTCCAGTGCCGAGTAGTCGACCCCCATCTTTGGGTCGATCAACACGATATGGGCAAGCTCTTCGGGATTGGTTGCAGCGATATCAAGAAGCAAGGCTTGGATGAGCACAGACTTGCCGCTTCCTGTCGCCCCGGCAACTAGCGAATGCGGCTCATGCGCGGCGAGTCCGCCAAATTCACTACCCAGATTAAGATACAGTAGCGCCCCATTGATTTCTTGCAAACCAAGGATAAACGAGGTATTGATGCCTGCCGCATTCCTGTTAAAGGTCCTGCGCGCCCACAAATCCCAAAGCGAAACAGATTGCCTCTTCGAGCCTGCAATCGTGACGACAATTTCGCCAGGTTTTGGCTGCACAGTGACTAAATTTATCGCGTGCGTCGTTAGCAGTTGCATTCGTTTCGCTTCAATATCTTCAACGCGCAACCGATCTGAACCGGCAAGCCTGACCAAGCAACCATTTGGCGTAAGCCGCGTACCCAAAACTGCTGCTTGAAGTCCGTATCCGTTCAGCGCTGTTTTAAGCTTGCGGGTCATCTCCTCGGCCCATGCCTCGCGCTCGTCGACGGCCGCAGACAGCCCCGCCGTTTTAGCCGCGACCAGCGCTTCCAGCTTTGAGCCAGATGGTGCGGGTGAGACATGCTCCGAAGACTGTGCGCTGGGTGCCGTCGGCTCTGGCGTAAGCATCGCTTGAGTTGGAGCCGCAGATGGCTGATCGGCCGTAGGCTCGATTTCCGCTTCTGGCTCGGAGCTCGAAGCAAGCAGCTCAATCATTGCGCCCCATGCGACGCGCGGGGCAGGCAGCCTCGGTAGCGCTGAAAGCCATGGTTTGGCGGAACCAAGCTTTGACCGAATCAACGACGGGTCCTCCTTGCGCGCGTAGGCTTCGACAAGCTGCCTAAGCTCGGGCCGCTCGAAGACCTCCTGCCAGGCTTGTATGCCGTCTGTGTCGTCTATTAGGACTTGTTCGGAGATGGAATGAGTCGATGCTGGATCGGCGGAATGGACGAACACATGCGAGTAGCCTCGCAGAGAAATTCCTGCCTCGCCGTCGCGCAACTTGGCCCGGGCGCGCTCAAGCAATCCTGAGCAGCCCGGCGGAATGTCGGCGTCAATGAGCAAATCTGCAAGCCGCGACAGCCACACGTCGCGGTCCAGGCGGCCAGGATCGCCAAAAAGTGCCGCACGGAAAGTAGAAAGCGTCGCCATGAGCTGGGACTTTGACGAGCGCCGGGCTTCCGCCGCTCCAGTGGCGGAAACGTATTTTGACTCGATGACGGCCACATGCAGACGCGGGCCATCCTCCCCCTCTTCGACGCACAGGCCGAGTATATCGGCGATGCGGCTTTCCTTCTGCGCGAGCCAGTCGGCGTAGTCGTCCAGAAGGAAGAAGGCGCTGAAGGCAGGCCGCGTTCCAGAGCCGGATATGACTTTGAATTCTTCTTCCAGCAGATGGCGGCTCATGACGAGTCCGATCATCTCTCCGGCGGAGACGCCGCGCTTTGCTGCCCTCAATACGATGTCGCCGGAGATCGACAGTGCGTCCTTCTTCACCCGCTCGGCCAGATCAACCAGCTCGTTGGCGTTGAACGGCAAACCCAATTCGCCGAGGCGGCGGCGCGCGAGAACGCCCAGAAGCCGAAGCTCGGATGTCGAGCTGACGATTGTGTTGCGGCCGTTGGTGGAGGCCCGTCGATATCTGACCACGGTGACGCCGTTGGCTTGAAGCTGCCGCTTGTCGAGCAGCTCGTCGTAAGTCGCCACCCATTCTGCTAGTGCGTGCGCATCGTCCAGAGTGGCGCGCAAGGATTCGTTTTGGAGTGAAATGCGGCGGGATGGCAAAAACTGGGCGCCGGAGGCGGCGTCGGTTTGCCGCACGACCGATGCGACCGCCCCCACATACGCCCAACCGGAAGCCGTCTGCCGTGGGCATGTCAGGAAGGTCGTGGATTTGAGCTCGTTCTCCCCTGAGACGCTTCGATATGACCACCGGGACGGAGCGTGCTCCAGGGTCGGCCGATCGTTGGTCCAGTCGACGGGGATCCATTCCACAGCAGCGGTTCTTGACACGACGTCGTGGAGGAAGGCGACGTCGAAGGCCCGGAATCCGTCGTTGGCCCTCGGCGGGGTGGAAGACGGCGGAGCCACCGAGATGCGCAGTTTGGACATGAAGTTTTCGGATGTCTCGCTCACGATCGGCAAATCAGGGTCATCGCCTGTTTTGGTGACAAGCTCGGCGTAAACTCGCCGCAGCTTCGCCGGATCGCGATGGCGCACCGAGACGTTGCACTGGAAATCGGTTTCGGTCTGCATGCCCGACAGCTCGCGCACTACGGCCAGAGGCAGCTCGGCGGCGTCGGCGTTGTAAAGCAGCACGCTCAGGTTGGAAGCTTCGTGCGGCTGCAAGCCGACATAGCGCTCCAGCAGCTCGCGCGCTTGCTTGGCCGCTGCCGATGGATCGACGTCGGTGAGCATATCATCGTCGCCGCGCACCGGCCGCTCAAGCAAGCTGTATCCGTTGACGGTGCTGCTCTCGCAAACGAGGATCGGTGAGCCTCCCCGATGGGCGGCGGCGATCTCCGGATAGAACGGATGGGCAATCTCCTCGGAAAACTCGCGGAAGAAGATTCCGCGGTCGCCGAACAAGACGTTCTTGCCGTTCAAAATATGTGTCACAAGCCCGGCGACGCGCCGGGTTTTCACCGCTAGAGCCTTCATGCGCTCGGGATGCCAAGGAGGAATTATCAGAGACGGCTGCTCTCCGGAAACCCTCACCGTTCCTATGGATAGGACTTCGGCTACGAGCTTGGAGCGGCATATGTCGCCTCGCGCGTGAACGGCCAAGGCCCGAAGCAGCGCGCCAAAGGACTCGGCTTGGCGCAGCACAGTCTCGCCGTGGAGCCCAGTATGGATGAAGTCCTCCAAAGCCAGGATGTAGTCGGCCTCGAAGGAGTTCCAGGCGGCTCGAAGTTCGTCGCGCTGCTCGCCGGAGAGGCGCCCCTCCGAGGCGAGCTCGTCCATCCTGCGCTTGATATCGGCTCGCATGCTCTTCAGCTTGTTCGGCGGAGGAACCAAGGAGCCGGCGTCGCGCGAATAAGTCGCCTCCAAGGTCGCAGTGTCCAAAAGCGACAGGCTTTGCATTCCGCCCTTCTTGCTGACAAGCCGCCGGGGAACTTCCGTGCAGCCGACAGAGCCCTTCTCTTGAAGCCTCCGCATGTCCTCGACCAAGGACAGTCCTATCGACTCGGGCCGATAGAGCCAAAGCAATTGCGTCTTCTCAAGAACCGACTCGTTGGCGCCTGTTTTCTCAACCAGCGCGACCTCGAACTTTATCTGAACTGCGCTCTTCGCCAACGAAGAGCACACCTTGAGCTTTTCGCGGCGGATTTCCTTCTCTTTAGCGAAGAACGCTGGATAGTCGAATAGGGGATCGGGCAGGTTCGCCGAGCCCATCCGTTCGACGCGCCAGTCGGCTCGGGCTCCCATCAACTCTTTGAGCCCGCGATTCATCGCAGAGAAGTAGGCTCCGACATCGTGGTTGAAGCGCTCGCGCCATTCCTTGCGCCCTTTGGTGACGGTGAGGCGCAGAAAGCGCTCGCCCTTTGGCTCTTCGGCCCCGACTACGAGCCTGTGGGCGACGCTGGCGAACCCATCCAAGAAGTCGTGGCACTCGATGGGCTTGCCGAAGATGACCTTTTCCCAACGGGCGTGCAGCTTTTGGTTTTGCTCGATGTAGCGCCGATGAAGCTCGAAGAACGTCTCGTCGTCTTCATTCCAGTCGGAACGCTTCTCCCGCGCGCGCAAATCCTCAAGGTGCTTGCGCCACTGCACGTCAAGGACATCTTGGGCTTCGCAGTCATGGTCGAAAAAATGGATGGTCGCCTCCGCCAGGCCCAGCTGTCGCTCTCTGGGCTTGTCGAAAATGAAATGAACCCCGTCCATCTCCCATTCAAGCGCGGCTACCTCGGCCGCCGTTTGCGCGTCTCCCGGCTGGGCGTTGATGAACGCTTCAAGCGAGGCTCGCGCGTGATCTTGAATCGAGTCGGCGTTTTCCTCCAAACGCTGGCGCAGCTCATCCGGATCCAGCGGCTGTCCGTTGGGCCGCATTTTTGCGAGAAGCGGAGCGCGGTTTGCGAAGAGTTTTTCGAAGGCCTTGCGCCAAGGCACGACCGCCAGCCCATAGGTCTTCGCGTTTGAGAAAAGCGAGGTGTCCCTAGGCAGCCCGACATACGGCAGAGCCCAGCCGATGGCGTCGCGAATTGGATGTCCGTGGGAGGTGGTAGCCTCGCTCGCCAGGGAGCAATAGTCTCCAAGCTGGTTTAGCGAAAGCTCTGCGGCCGACATCAGGCCTTTCAGGGCCGCGCGGAAAACAGCCCTGTCCTCCGGGGTCGGAGCGATCCCGGCGACATGGCATGTCGCCTCCACCCACGCTTCTTCGTTTGCCCTAAATTCCTTCGCCCCGAGGGCGGTCACATGGCCCAAGGTGTCGGCTAGGTTGTGCTCGTTTCCGTTTGCCGTGAGCAGAGCTTCTTTGGCCGTCCCCGCGTTGCGCACCGCTCCCGCGTTCAGATTTGTCAGAGCTTCGGCCGGCAAAGCCTCTCCCTCGACCAGCGCGGCGGGAATCTTCAAATCGACACGCGACGCGAGATCCGGGTTTGCCAGAATCTCTCGCACGATTGAGGCGATTTGAGCCGGAGCGAGCTTGTCGAGGCGGAACAGAGCCGCCGAGTCAGGCAGAGTTCCATTGCTTTGCCTAGAGTCGGCGAGCCGCCGTTGCAAGACGTCCGCGCCGACGCGCCCGATGATTCGATCCGTCAGCATCAGTCTTCTCCCTTGGAGCCGAATGGATTCTCAACAAAGGAGCACGAATCGGAGAGCCTCCTGACCAAGCCGAGACCCACGAGGCGCGTCTCGAGGTTTTCGCGGTTTTCGCTGAGTGCCTCTTGGTCGACCTGCTTTTCCTTGACAAGGTGTGCCCCCTCGGCATCGCCGATGACAAGCCCGTAACGGCGGCGGACCTCATGCAAGAATTCGTTGAACTGCATGCGATCGTCGACGATGGAGATGACCAGCGTCTTCAACACTCGGTCGTTTGGGGCGTAGCGGGTGCGCCGTGACAGGCGCCGGGAACTGAGACCGATAGCACGCGACCAAGCCGCGTGGATTTTTCCGAAATGCTGCTCGTGCCTGGCTTCAGCCTTCTCGGCAAGCATCCGCACGAGCTCGTCGCCCGACATCCGCTCGTAGTCCGGCTCGTCGTCTTCAGGGGCGGTCGGAGGCCATTGGAACCAAGCTCTCATCACCTTGGCGCATTCCCCTTCGGGATCGTCCGACGATATCGCTGCGGCCCACTCGTCGGTGAACCTGATTTGCTCGACGGCAGCGCGCACCGCCCTCAGCGACAGCGCTTGATTGGCTTGGTAAGAATCGCCTGAGAGCGCCCTGACTTTTGTGCGTTCGCGGGAGACGATTTCGCAGACAATCTCGACGGGTTCTGTGTCGCCGGATTGAGCTTTCGCGCACTCAAGGAAATACAGAAGCAGATTAAGGCCGGCGCTGGTGATCAGATGCTCTAGTGCGTCGTAAATCGGCATGTCCCGAGAAAGAATCGCCAACCAGTCGTCGCATAGGCGATCAAAACGCGGATGCGTGACATAAGGCAGGTAACCCACATCGCGCGCGTCTTGAGCAAGCTGCGGCGCGCCTTGAAGAGCCTTGACTAGCCTGTTCATGGGAGCCGTGGAGTCAAACAGCCGCTCGATTAGCTTTTGTCCCAATTCTGGGCCTCGTTTGGTTCGGCACAACATTAGATACAGCAGTTCCCCAGTGCGTGCAAAAAATCGACGGTCATTCGACGCGCCGCCAGAGTCAACGCGCAAATCTTCGTATAGGGCATCGGGGCCAAACGGAAACACGAATTTTGAACTCCAGCGCTTGTTGCTGCGCGCTTCGAACGCGGAAGAACGCAACAGCTCAATGGCTTTGGCAAAATCATCGAAGCTCAGGAACACTTGGCGCAGGTAGTCCATGTCCTCATCACCAAGCCCAGTCGCATCGACCGCGAACTGCTCTTTCCAGACTTTCCATTTATCTTCGTCAGGAAGAGCTCTTTCGCGCACAGACTCCACATAGGGATTGTTGAACAACAATCCGCGCAGTCTGATCTGCCGTTGAGGCTGATAGCGCACACGGTCGTTCGGAGTTGCCTGCAGCGGTGTATCGGCATTCGAACCAAGAACGCCTAAGAACTCCAAAACAGCAAGGTGAGGAAGCTGTTCATCATAAAGGCGGTGGCCCCAAATATGTTCATCAACAGCAAAGTTGACGCCATCGATTTGCGGTCTCATGAGCTAATCCTTACTGTGATGGGTCTAGAAAATCCATGGCCGTTTTGCTCGATTTCAATAAACCTAAGCGTGAGAGCCCCCTCTTCGATACCTGGCTCTTCCTCATCGCCTTCTTGCTGAAGCGCTCGAATCAGCTCGGCTTTGCGCAACAACTTAGCTTTGAATGCCAGCATATCTTCCAAGCATTCGTTCGAGAAACTGCCAGGTAAAGAGCCTTCCGCAACGCGGCATAAATACTCAAAACGAACGGGAGAAAGATTAAAGGTTACTGACCCACCTGATCCCTGCGCTAATGCCACATCTAGCGCTGGACGCTCTGTTTGCGTGTCAAGCTTGACCGACATCCCTATCCCACCCACCCGTCGGGCAGGAGCTTCCGTGTCACAAAGAACGCTGATCTTTGATTGAGTAAATCCTCCAGAGCTAGCTACAAAAATGCGATCAGAATTCTCAATGAGAAGACCTGTCATCACCCGATTGAGGCCGCGCACTAGACGAGCACGAACTGTTTCACTCACCGGCTTGCGTTCGGCTAATGCCTCTGCCATGTCCAAATAATCGCCGGCAAATTGAAACGCAGTCATTCCCCAAAACGGATAATCCGTTTCAGAGTCGGGCAGTGTAAAAAACAGCCTGCGCCGCTGCGATTCCAGGCGCTCCAAAAATTCGGCATAGCCATTGTCCAACCGAGCATTTTCTTCACCCTCTAGATAACGCTGCTGGGTGGCCAAGTAAGAAGCCGTTGCACCATATATTGAATCAGATCCGACTAGTCGGCGGAACGAATCGGCAAGCTTGGCATCATCTGCCCCATAAACCAACAAGCCGTCTGCGCCGTTTGAGGTCTCCTCACCGACTCCAAACGATGCCAACGCGCGAAACACTGGGCGATCAAGAGCCCTTCTTCGTGGGAGATTGGTTCCAAACACATTGTCATAAAGACTCCCGCGTTCCATACTTCCGGCGACTTGAATCCGCGAGACATCAGTGCAGGTCATCAATCCCTCGCGGGCATCGCGATGCCCCAAGATCATGTTCGCGGTCAAGGCCAGCAAGTCGCGTACTGGCAAATGCCAACCATTGAGTCTTGCGACTTCCACTAAGTCGCCCAGCCTTCTTGCAAATCTTCCGCCATCCTGGACTCCAAGCAGTCTGTTGCGATTTTCCAAAATTGGACATACGCGCACCGCCGATTGAAGCGGACAGTTGGCACAATTTCCCCATTCAGGATGGCCAGCTACGGCGGACAATATCTCTTCAAGAGATTGCCGGTGAGCAGTCCTGCTCAAATCGTAAATAGCAAGCCTCTCAGGGACCTGTCCAGACAACAGGAAGGCGTCCTGCATGGGCTTTCTGAGAGGATGAACCCGGCCTTGCCGCTCACCCATGTCTCGTAAGCGCTCGAGCATTTGGCCGTGATTGGCGGCAACTACTAAGAATTCCGAATTTTCCGAACCAAGAACCGAACGCTCCAGCAACCCCAAAACCTCGTCGCTTTGAACGTCGTTGAGCTCGCTTAGGTCTTTTACAAAAACAGCACGGCGCCCGTCGGGCAGGGAGAGTTTTTTGACTGTCGCTGGATCGGACCAATCTTGCGGATTTCCGCCTAACGAGACCCAAAGGCTGCGACAGTGATAGGTTTTCCCATCACCGGCAGTTCCCGCTATAAGAATCGAACCGGGTGCTCCGGAAGCTAAGCGCTGCTTCATTTTGTCTAGTTGTGGACTTGTAAGCGTTATCGGCTGAACCTTTGCCCGACCTAGCGCACCTGTTACGTATTCGTCAAACAAATTGAGATTGTTTGGAGTGGGACCGTAAGAACGCAAAAAACGCACCCACGCGCTAGCAGGAGGGCTGACGGCAGCTTGGCCCTCAAGTGGAGAAGCATTCATAGGCAGAATCCAATTTTTGTTTTCATGAGAAAGCAGGTCTTAGGGGATATTTCTACCGCCACTTTATTCTTCTTCGTTCCAGCGCCATTTTGTAAAGCGGCACAGATTAAAAATTTCCGGTTGCAACATTCGCAGCACCAGCAGCCTTCCTTAACAACATTTCTGACGATGTGGCGATTTTGGCGGTGGGCGTTTGTGGCGTTCCCGGTCAAACGCAAGTCGGCGAAAAAGCTTTTTCAGGTTCTGCCGCCGGTCCCTTACCTTCCCAATACGGCGACAACTTGCGCAACTGTGCGATGATTTCTGGAACGATCTGAATCACGCGATCCACTTCGGTTTCGGTGCTGTAACGCGACAGCGAAAAACGCACCGTGCCGTGCGCAGAGTTATAAGGAATGCCCATCGCGCGAATCACGTGACTGGGTTCCAGTGATCCTGAGGTACATGCCGAACCACTCGAAACCGCGATACCGAATTTATTCAGCAACAGCAGAATCGCTTCTCCTTCGATGAATTCAAAGGCTATGTTGCTGGTATTCGGCAAACGATTGCTAGTATCGCCCGTGACGAACGAGCGCGGTACTTTCGCCAGGATCGCGGCTTCCAGTTTGTCGCGCAGCCGCAGCACTTCGGTGTTTTCGTATGCCATCGCTGCCATCGCCATCTCGGCAGCTTTACCCAAACCGACGATGGAGGTGGTGTTCTCGGTACCCGCGCGCCGCCCGCGTTCCTGATGTCCGCCACGCAGCAGCGGGCGGAAATGCGTACCGCGCTTGAGGTACAACACACCAATTCCCTTGGGCGCGTGCAGCTTGTGGCCGGACATGGAGAGCATGTCAATCTTGGTGTCTTTTAGATTCAGCGGTACTTTTCCGACAGCCTGCACTGCATCAGTGTGGAACATCGCACCAACAGCATTCGCCAACTCGGCCATTTCAACCACTGGGAAGAATGTGCCCGTCTCGTTGTTCGCCCACATCACCGACACCACCGCGACCTGGTCGGTCAACAGCTTTTTATATTCATCCAGATTCAGCCGTCCTTTATTGTCCACCTTGAGGTAATGAACCGTGTAACCTTCTTTTTCCAGATAGGTACACAGGGTGAGAATTGCAGGATGCTCCACGGTGGTGGTGATGATTTCCTTGCGCTCTGGCTGCTCCCTCAATGCGGACAGCAATGCAGTGGAATCTGACTCGGTGCCGCAGGACGTGAAGATGATTTCGGAATCATGCTCCGCGCCCAGCAACTCCTGTACCTGCATGCGCGCCTTCTTGATGGCTAAGCCAACCTTGTTGCCGAAGCTGTGCATCGAAGAGGGATTGCCGAACTGCTCGGTGAAATACGGCAGCATGTCTTCTACCACTGCTGGGTCTACCCTCGTGGTTGCATTGTTGTCGAAATAGATAGCTTCCATGATTATCTCCGTGGTCTTGCTTTACCAGACATGGTGTTTGCGCTCTCCACCTAGCTTGATGGAACTACTAGCAGCCTCTCTATTTCCCATTAAATCCACCAATTATCCTGGCTTGACGAGTAAATCTGATTGTGATTTCAGAAATTCTATTTTCAGGATCTCATTAAATCACTTTTCAGGTTCTCATAAATGGTCATTTTCGTAGTAAATATCACCTTGGCAGTGTCAGTTATTTGTTGAGGAGGTGTTTTCAATGAGTGTAGCATCTCGTGCGCGGTGGATCAGACCGGTCCATTCAGCATCATTTCTGATATTTGCACCATACACTTTTTCATCAAATGGATCATCACGGAATATCCAGTCTAGAAAATCGCGCTTGCTTATGTTGACTTTGCCACCTTCTTTGCCACGCGAGAATACGCCATCTCTACCTGGATAGCTGATGATTTTATCGCCATCCATGTTAAGTTGAGACTCGTTCCAATTAAACAGGATTTCGCCAATGTCATTGCGACCAATCCCCTTGACGACAGCATTGAATGCTTTGCCAACATCAGCATTACTCATCGAGGATACATTGCTACTTGACATCATGGAATCGCCTACACAATCGTGTTATGTTTCATCTTTGTGGTTTGCTCCACAAATTTGTCTGTCAGCATGTTCATAATAGTACAGACAGATGAAGTTTGCTTCTTTCGTCTGATTCAAACAGTTCCTTTGATCCCTGTTTATCTGCTATTGGCACGTCAGCGCCCATCCAGCCAAGAGGCAAATCCCGACCCCATAGTCATTTGAGGCCCGAAGGTAATTGGCTCGCCGGTTCAGTCAAATCTGGAAATTGGATTATCACGGTTTCAATTTGATATTGGCGCACCAACTGCAAACACTCGTCGTCCGGCTTCCGATAGATCAGCACCAGGTCTGGTTTGATGTGGCAATCGCGGAAATCTTTCCAGTCGCCGGTTAATGCGTGGTCGTGTTATCGCTCCGCGAGCGACAGATCATTTGCCAGCAATTTCACGGCCTCACCACAACTTCCGCGCCGTCCGGCTGGCGTGCTCTTTGTCCTTCGGGAACGTTCATGGTTTAGCTCCTTTTCCCGGTCGCGACCTTTTTGCCCGATCCAGTATTCTATCCATTGCGTTGCCTGATGGTGTTTTTGCCAGGGCGGCTTCTATTTCGGCAGACAAGCGAGGGAGTCTTTCAGAGATAAATCGTTTGTTCTTGATCAGCTTTGCCATCTTATCGGGATTGATTGCGTCATATATCTCGACCCCGTGTTTTCTGGCAAACACGCCTGCCGG
>Ga0307377_10003192_pt1 | contig 18696 bp, 17 predicted proteins | sample TR3MG_FD_202535 | JGI IMG/M metagenome (GOLD analysis project Ga0307377, IMG submission 202535) | Soil microbial communities from Risofladan, Vaasa, Finland - TR-3 | ecosystem: Environmental > Terrestrial > Soil > Coastal area > Acid sulfate soil | place: Finland: Risofladan, Vaasa | collected... | reverse complement strand
GCCGCAACACATGACCGTGCCGGCATGTCATCGCAGCCCGAAACGGTCGGGACGTCTTCGGGGATAATCCACTTCGTTGCCCCCATCGAAGCCCTAGACACCACCATGAGCGACCCCATCCACAGCGTGCACGGACTTGCTGGCGACAGCATGCCGCCGGACTGGCCGCCACTGACCGCCAGCGAGGTCGCGCGCGTGCTGCGCGCGTATCCGCCACTGGGCACGCCGAACCGCATCGGCTGGCACAGTCCGCGCCCGTTGTCGGCCGCCTGCCTGGTCGAGACGACTGCCGGCGTGGTCTTCGTCAAGCGTCATCACCAGCGCGTGCGCTCGACCGCGACCCTGGCCGAGGAGCACCGCTTCATCGCGCACCTGCGCCACGCCGGCGTGCCGATACCCGAGGTAGTGCGCGACGAACACGGAGAGACCGCGATCGCCCGGGGCGATTGGATCTACGAGGTTCATGCGCGCGCCGCCGGCATCGACCTGTATCGCGAAGCCATCTCGTGGTCGGTGCTGCCCCGTCGCGAACACGCGTTCACCGCCGGGCGCATGCTCGCCGTGCTGCACGATGCCGCCGCACCCTACCGCGCCGCCCAGCGCGACACGCATATCCTGGTCGCGCGCAGCGAATTGCTCTGCGCCGCCGATCCGATCGCCGCCCTGCGGGCGCAGCTGCCCGCGCGACCCGGCCTGGCCGACTACCTGCACGACCGCGACTGGACGGGCGATCTCGACCGTCTGCTGAAACCCTGGCATGCCGCCGTGCAACCGCACCTGATGCAACAGCCACGGTTGTGGACCCACAACGATTGGCATGTCTCCAACCTGTGCTGGAGCGGTGACGAAGCGCATGCCGACATCACCGCCGTGCTCGACTTCGGCCTCGCCGCACCCACGTTCGCCCTGTTCGACCTGGCCACCGCGATCGAACGCAACGCGATCGCCTGGCTCGAACTCGATCGCGGCGCCGGCGCCGCGCATGCCGACGTGGCGCTGGCGCTGATCGCCGGCTACGGCGAACGTCGCCCGCTGGACACCGCGCAGCGGCAGCTGCTGGCCGACCTGCTGCCGCTGGTGCACATCGATTTCGCGCTGTCCGAAGTCGAGTACTTCCACGCCATCACCCACTCGCGCCCGAATGCCGACGTTGCCTACGACACCTTCCTGCTCGGTCACGCGGCGTGGTTCGCCACGACGCCGGGACAGGCCCTGCTGCAGGCCATCCGCGACGGCGCCTGATCCACCCGCCCGCATTTCGTGGTTAAATAGGCATTCTTGAAGCGGGGGTGCCCGGCGTTGCCGGGCTGAGAGAGTCCCTTGGAACCTGATCCGGTTAGCACCGGCGTAGGGAGCTTGCTGAGTCGTCGCGTCCATCCGGGCGTGCGGCTCGCCGTCGCTTCGTCTGCCCCCATGAGACGACGAACGATGACCCTGCCCCGCACCCGCCTTGCCCTTGCCCTGCTGTCCACGCTGGCGCTTGCCCATGCGCCCACCGCGTACGCCGACGATACCGCCGGCAAGTCACATGCCACGCCGCTGGCAGCCGTCCACGTCAAGGCGAACACGGACAAGGGCTACCGCGCCGACAGCTCGCAGATCGATACCTTCGGCAGCTTCGGCAGCGCGCCGCTGCACGACACGCCGGCCGCAGTCAGCGTGATCACCCGCGACCAGATCGACGACCGCCAGCCGCGCACACTCAGCGAGCTGGCCCGCTCCGATGCAGCGCTGGGCGACAACTACGCGCCGGTCGGCTACTACCAGGACATCGCCATCCGCGGCTTCGTTCTGGACCTGGCCACCGGCTATCGCCTCAACGACATGACCATCACCGGCGAGCAGCTGACGCCGCTGGAGGACAAGCAGCGGGTGGAAATCCTCAAGGGCCTGGGCGGGCTGGAGGCCGACGTGGTGGCACCCGGCGGCCTGATCAACTACGTCAGCAAGCGCCCCGCCAACGTGCGCAGTGCCACCGTCGGCACCGACTCGCACGGCTCGCGCTACGCTACGGTGGATATCGGCGGCTGGTTGTCGCCGAGCTTCGGCGTGCGGGTGAACGCGGCGCACGAGGACATGCACTCCTACGTCGAGCACGCCGACGGCCGGCGCAATTTCCTGTCGCTGGCTGCGGACTGGAAGATCAGCCCGAACGCCACGCTGCAGCTGGACACCGACTACCAGACCAGCGGCCAGCGCTCGGTCTCCGGTTACCAGCTGCTGGGCGGCACCACCTTGCCGCCGCATCCCAGCCGCACCCGCATGCTCGGCTTCGAGCCGTGGCAGCAGCCGGTGGGCATCGCCGCCAGCAATACCACCGTGCGCTTCAACTACCGCTTCGACGACGTGTGGAGCGCGCAGCTCTCGGCCGGCCACAGCCGCAGCCGGATCAACGACAACGTGGCCTTCGCCTACGGCTGCTTCTACTCGCCGGCCTGCGCCAGCGGCGCCACGCCGGGCTACTTCTTCGCGCCCAACGGCGACTACGACGTCTACGATTTCCGCAGCCCCGGCGACACCCGCGAAAACGACGAGGCGCGCGCCGTACTCAAGGGCAGCTTCGATACCGGCGCCATCAGCCACGAGATCAGCCTCGGCGCCAGCGCGTTCCGCCGCACCCTCGACCAGCGCCCGTACGTCTACGACTACGTGGGCACCGCCAACATCAGCGAGGTCAACCCGCCCTTCTTCGCGCCCTCGCCGAACCAGGCCGGGCCGTCCGCGCGCACGCTGACCAGCTGGCAGCACTCGCTGTTCGCGCTCGATCGCCTGCATCTGGGGGCGCATTGGCAACTGCTGGCCGGCGGCCGTTTCGTGCGCCTGCACGAGCGTGACTACGACAGCAGCGGGCTGCTCCAGCGCGATACCCGGCTGAGCAAGTTCCTGCCGCAGACGGCGCTGATGTGGCAGCCCATCGCGCCACTGACCGCCTACCTGAGCTTCAGCAAGGGTCTGGCGCTGGGTGGTCAGGCGCCGTACTGGGCATCCAACGGCGGCACCACGCTGGCGCCGCTGCTGTCACGCCAGGTCGAGGCCGGCGTGAAATACGACTGGAGCGACGCGCTCAGCCTCACCGCCGCGCTGTACCGCATCCGCCAGCCCTATCAGTTCGCGCGGCCGGACAGCACCCCCGAGGGCTTCACCTTCGTGCAGAGCGGCCAGGAAGTGCACAGCGGGCTGGAACTCGACGCCGCCGGCCGCGTCAGCCCCAACCTGCGCCTCACCGCCAGCATCAACCTGATCCGTGCCCGCGCGCAGAACACCGGCACACCCAGCTACGAAGGCCACCAGATCGTCAATGTGCCGCGCCTGCGTTCGGCCGTCTATCTGGATTACCGCCTGCCGTTCGCACCGCAGCTGAGCCTGCTCGGCGGCTGGCGCTACGCCAGCACCAACCCCGCCACGCCCAACGGCAAGACCAGCGTACCGGCCTACGACGTGTTCGACGCCGGCCTGCGCTACGAAAGCCGGTGGCACGGCCATGCACTGACCTGGCGGCTGAACGTGGACAACGTGTTCGACCATTTCTACTGGCGCGACACCGGCAGCGCCTATGGCGACAGTTACCTGTTCCCGGGCGCACCGCGGCTGGCCCGGCTGTCGCTCACGGTCGGGTTCTGAGATGACCTGGGTCGAACTCGCCGGCGCGCTGCTCAGCGCCTGGGGCGTCTGGCTCACCGCCAGGCGCCAGCCGTGGTGCTGGCCGATCGGGCTGCTGTCGGTGCTGGTCTATTCGTGGATCTTCATCGACGCCAAGCTGTATTCCGATGCGCTGCTGCAGGTCGCATTTGCCGGGTTGATCGTCTACGGCTGGCATCGCTGGCTGCGCAACCTCGGTGAAGACGGACGAGTACGGGTCGCACCGCTGCCCGCCATGGAGGCCACCAGCCACCTCGCGATCGGCGTGGCCGGCGCGCTCGTGCTGGGCTTCGCCATGCACCGCTGGACCGATGCCGCGCTGCCCTGGCTGGACGCCGCACTCACCGCCTTCAGCCTGGTCGCGCAGTGGTGGCAAGGCCGCCGGCACATCGCCGCGTGGTGGCTGTGGATCGTGGTCGACGTAATCTACGTGGGCGAGTACGTCTACAAGCACCTGCTGATCACCTCGGTGCTGTACGCGGGGTTCGTCGTGCTGGCCATCGTCGGCCTGCGCGCCTGGCAAGGCGCCCACCCGCCGATCGGCGAACCCGCAGGGTGATCCCTGGCGGGTTTCGGGCCGAAAATCACCCGGCTCCGGATGCCCCCGTTCGCCCCGCATGCGACAATGCCGCTTTAGACACAGACACCCCCCAACGTAACCATGCCCGTCCCCAACGATGTATTCCGGCGCTTCCAGGAAGAGCTCGCCGCGATCGACCGCAAGGAACATCTGCCCACCGAAAAGCCGATCGGCGACGTGCGGCTGGCGAACGCCCGTGCCGACTTCCTGTCGCTCAGGAAACGTTACGGCCTGAGCGTGGCCGATGTGGTCGCCTTCTTTCCCGAAGAGGAAGGCATTGCCTATCTGCAGCAACTCATCGCCGCCAGCGAAGCCAAACCGATACGCAAGCGCAAGTCCAAAGAAGCCTGAGCGAGCGGGCTGACGGCAGGCGCCGCCCCCGAGACTGCGGAGCCGTGCACCGATGACCATGACCCTGATCGCCATCAACGTTGCGCCGCCCGCCGAGGTCGCGCACGGCGACGGGTCGGTGACGACCGGCATCTTCAAGCAATCGGTGACCGGCCCGGTGACGGTGCGCTGGCTCAACCTCGACGGCGACGGCCAGGCCGATCTGCGCAACCACGGCGGCGCGGACAAGGCGGTCTACGCCTATTCGCTGGATCACTACGCGTACTGGCGTGACGTGCTCGGCCGGGATGCCCTGCCCCATGGGCAGTTCGGCGAAAACCTCACGGTGACCGGGCTGGACGAGGCCGAGTTGTGCGTGGGCGACCAACTGCGCATCGGCGATGCGCGGTTCACCATCACCCAGCCGCGCGTGCCGTGCTTCAAACTCGGTATCCGGCTGGCCGACGCCGGCATGCCGAAACGGTTCGCCCAGTCGCTGCGTACCGGCTTCTACCTGCGCGTGCTGGAGCAAGGCACGATCGAAGCCGGCGACGCCGTGGACGTGGTGGCCCGCGGCCACGGCCGCCTGTCGATCCGCACGCTGTTCGACGCCTACCTGAAACCCGACGACCCGGCCGCACGGTGCATCCTGGCGCGCGCACTGGAAATACCGGAGCTGTCCGCGGCCTGGCGGGCGCACATCACGCAGCGGCTGGCACGCATGGCGTGATGAACGGTCCGGACCATCGTCCGGATCGATCGACGACCGCCGCCCTTTCGGTCGGGCCGCAAACCGGAACGACGATCGTCTTGCCGTCGGGAAACCAGCAGCGATCCAAAGCGCCGACGGCATGGTGGCGACGAGCACCGGCCTCGCCGGCAAAGGCATCGCCGCCGAGCGGCACCAAGTCGCCAGCGCTGGCGCGCGAATTCATCGCGCACGTGCCCGGCCGGGTGTTCCCCCCTCAAAGGTCATACGACAGGGCCGAATACGCCGGGGAAGTGCGCTTAGGTACTTCCAGCCCCTTTAGTCGCCTATGCTTGTTCTGGATATCCGTGACAAGCTCGGCCCGCTCAAGGGCACTCAGGAGGAGTGATGGCAAAACGTAAGGAAAGCGGGATCGAAGTCGTGGCCTCGATGCCATGGCCGGCGGGCATCGTGCTTGGGCTGATCGGCTATTTCGCCGTCCGCTATGGTGTCGGCTGGTATTTCGGCGCAATGAACAACCCCTATTTGTCCGGACTGGGCAAGCTGGCCGCCTCTGGCATCTACGCACCACTGGGCTGGGCGTTACTGATCGGCTGCTGGTTCGCTGCCTTCGCCTCCTTCTTTGGCCGTGCCCGCCGTCGGCGATTGCTCGACGCGCAGTCGGGTGCCAATAGCCTGCGCGACATGAACTGGCGCGAGTTCGAGATGCTTACCGGCGAGGCCTTTCGCCGTCAGGGTTACGCCATCGTCGAAAACGGCCTGGGCGGAGCCGATGGCGGCATCGACCTGATTCTGCGCAAGGACGGCAAAACCATCCTGGTGCAATGCAAACAGTGGCGAAACCAGCGCGTGGACGTAAAAGTTGTGCGAGAGATGTTTGGCGTCCTCGTCCATGAAGGTGCCGACGCCATGAAGATCGTTGCGCTCGGTGATTACACCCCCGATGCACAGCGCTTCGCCCAAGGCAAACCCATCGAACTCGTCGATGGCGGCGCACTGCTCGCCACGGTCAAGTCAGTACAGGCCACGAAGGCACAAATCGTTCGACACATGGACCGGCCTGTCGCCTTTGTTGCCGCGATCGCCGCAAGCCTGTTCGTGATCTTCGAGATATCGGTCAATACAGCCACGATGCAGATGAATCCTGTAATCCAGCCGGCCTACGTGCCTCCAACCGCCATTCTCGCGCCATCCAGACTGCTACCTCGCATGGCGCCGATTCAGTCCGCCCCACAGACAAACTACAGTCAAGTGCCCAAAACGCCCGAGGAGCTGCGGGCGTGGAAACGCAAGAACGCCGAGGCCATGAAAATTCTGGACGGGACCACGCGGGAATTTCAGTAGCGGTAAGCTCCAAAACCTGGATGGGGACTTCGACCAATGGCCTTTTGGTGGGTCAACCACAGACAGACGCGTGACCACGAGGTTCGTGGCGGCTATCTGTGGTCGCCCTACCGCAACACAAATGGCGCCTTCAACCAGACCTACGAGAACATGAAGCTCGTGCGTCCTGGGGATATCGTGTTCTCGTATGCCCACGGACGCATTGGTGCCGTCGGCCGTGTCACGGAAGCCGCCTCGCCCAGCCCCAAGCCGATTGAATTTGGCAACGTGGGCGACTATTGGGCGAACGAGGGTTGGTTGGTCGAGGTGGATTTCAAACAGGCACGCCGTCCGCTGCAGCCAAGTGCCCACATCGAAGCGATCGGCCCAATGCTCCCGGAACGCAACTCACCCCTGCAGAAAAACGGCAACGGCAATCAGGGCTGCTACCTGGCCGGCATCTCCGATGCTCTCGGCCACCTGCTGATGGCGCTGCTGGGCATGCAGCAGGTGCGCGAGATCGATCAGCCCGCTCCGTATCTGATCGACCATGAGCCCAATGCCCAGGTACTGGACGATATCCACCGCATCGAGGCAGACCCGTCGATCCCGGAGACCCAGCGCCTCCAGCTCGCCAAGGCCCGCATCGGCCAAGGCTTCTTCCGCAAACAGGTGATCCTGCTCGACGGCGCCTGCCGCGTGACCGGCGTCACCGACGCCCGCCTGCTGATCGCCAGCCACATCAAACCCTGGCGCGAAGCCAACAACGCCGAACGCCTCAGCGGCTACAACGGCTTGCTGCTCTCGCCCCACATCGATGCCCTGTTCGATGAGCAGTTCATCACCTTCGAAGACGACGGCCGGATGCGGGTGCACCCGTCGCTGTCGCGCGACGTGCTTGATCGATGGTCGATTGATCCTAATAGGCGAATTGAGAAGTTTCGGCCTGAACAGACGCCATTCCTTGCACATCATCGCGAGCTATTTGCTCGAAAGACAATCCGCCAAGTTTGATACGAAGTTTGCTTGGAAAGGCAGGCTCGTGGCTGTGAACGTTAGATCGGAGTAGTTGAAGCATCTCCGGGCACATCAGGGCAGAGCCCTCTCCTACGCCGCCAACACCGCCAACTCGATCCTATACCCCACTGCATTTAGTGCAGACTCCACCTGCTCCAGCTTCGAGCTATGCCGCAGATCAAGCAGGCGATCGACTTGCGGCAGGTGCACGTCGAGCAGGCGGGCCAGATCGGTCTTGCGCAGCCCCTGGGCTTGCATCGCCTGATACAGGCCAATCTTGGCCACCGCCAGCGGCGGCAGGTCGACCAGTCGCTGGCCGCGCTTGCGTTCGCCGGGCACCGGGATGGCGCGGCGATCCTGGATGTACATCTGCAGCGTAGTCTCGATGCCGTCCACGGCTTCGCGCAGCGCTTCGTCCTCGCTGGCACCCACGCTGGAAAACTCCGGCAGGTCCGGACACGTCACCATCACCGCACCCTCGACACGGGTCAGCTTGACCGGGTATTTCATCGTCACTCCTTCGCTTCTGCTTCGTGCGGCGTCGCTCACAGGCCCAGGTCTTTCAGGATCTTTCTGCGCAGCGGCTCGGGTATCTCTTTCGATCCATGCGATGGGAATACTGAAGTTCGCCCCCTGTACCGCGCCATCAGGTGGCTGCCTTTGCCGGGCTCGAAACTCACGCCCTGCCGCCTGAGCCATCGCTGGAACTCGCTGTATTTCATCGCCACATCCCTGTCGGCACGAACTCAGCATAGCAACATTTCTGTTGTAAGCACCATAAATGTTGCATTGATCATTTCCAGCATCGATCCGAGGTCGCCAGACCTTCGCCCGCGCAGCGGGCGCACCCGGTGCGAGCCAGGATGGCCCGCTGCTCTTCCCGGGGCCCCTGTGCGGCGGTGAGCTGAGGTCGACAGGCCGCGCAGCGGCTCGAAAGCTCTTCGTCTGCAAGCCATGCTACAGCGACGAGGCAACGAGGACGAAAGGCGTGGACCCCAGCCTGCGCTGGGGTGACGGATAGGAGCCATTCCCGCGAGTACCGGCCCCTCACCCTCCTTCGACTAGCTCAGGACAGGCCAAGCCTCTCTCCGCAGGGGAGAGGGGGCAAAAAATACCGGCAAGGCGCCCCGCGCCTTACCCCAGCAACACCCGGTTCATCCGCTGCACGAACGCCGCCGGGTCCGGCAATTGCGCGCCGGCCGCGATCTCGGCCTGCTCCAGCAGCAAGGTGGCCAGATCCTTGGCCTTGGCCTCGTCGGCTTCGGCCTCGACGCGCTTCAGCAAGGCATGCTGCGGGTTGATCTCCAGCGTGGGCTTGTTCTCCGGCATGTCGTGGCCGGCTTCGCGCAGCAGGCGGGTCAGGTGCGGGGCCATCTCGTAGTCGCTGAGGGCTAGGCAGGACGGCGAGTCGGTGAGGCGGGCGGACACCTTCACCTCGCCCACGCGATCGCCCAGCAGGTCCTTCAATTTCTTCAGCAACGGCTCGGCGGCCTTGCTGGCTTCTTCCTGCTTCGCCTTGTCGGCCTCGTCCAGCGGCAGCTCACCCTTGGCCACGTTCTGGAGTTTCTTGCCGGCATATTCGCTGAGGCTGCCCAGCATCCACTCGTCGATGCGGTCGGACATCAACAGCACTTCGATGCCCTTGGCCTTGAATGCTTCCAGCTGCGGACTGCCCAGCGCCGCCGCGTAGCTGTCGGCGGTGATGAACCAGATGGTGTCCTGGCCCACCGCCATGCGGCCGATGTAGTCGTCGAACGAGACGGTCTGCGCGCTGCCTTCGCTCGGCGTCAACAAGGTGCCGGTGGAGGCGAAGCGCAACAGCTTGGCGATGCGCTCGCGGTTGTTGGCATCCTCGCTGATGCCTTCCTTGAGCGTGTTGCCGAACGCCTGGTAGAAGGTGGCGAACTTTTCCGGCTCGTCCTTGGCCAGCTTCTCGATCAGGTCGAGCACGCGCTTGACGCAGGCGCCCTTGATGCGCTCGAGCTGGCGGTTCTGCTGCAGCAGTTCGCGGCTGACGTTGAGCGGCAGGTCGTCGGCGTCGACTACGCCGCGCACGAAGCGCAGGTAGTTCGGCAGCAGTTCCTCGGCCGCGTCCATGATGAAGACGCGCTTGATGTAGAGCTTGAGACCCTTGCGCTCGTCGCGGCCGCCCATCATCAGGTCGAACGGCGGCTGCGAGGGGATGTACAGCAGCGTGGTGAAGCTCTGGCTGCCCTCGACGCGGTTGTGCGTCCACGCCAGTGCGTCGTTGAAATCGTGGCCGAGCGACTTGTAGAAACCCTGGTAGTCGTCGTCGCTGATGTCGGCACGGGGCTTGGCCCACAAGGCGGAGGCGTCGTTGGCAGTTTCCCATTCGAGGGCGGGTGCCTCCTCGCCATCCTTCTTCGGAGTCTCCTTCGGGATGCGGATCGGGAAGGCGACGTGGTCGGAGTACTTGCGGATCAGCGAGCGCAGCTGCCAGCCCTTGAGGAACTCGTCCTCGTCGGCCTTCAGGTGCAGGGTGACCGAGGTGCCGCGCTCGGCCAGCTCGACCGGCTCCAGCGTGTACTCGCCCTTGCCGTCGCTTTCCCACTTCACGCCCTCGCCGGCCGGCGCGTCGGCACGACGGGTGACGACGGTGACCTTGTCGGCCACCACGAAGGCGGAATAGAAGCCCACGCCGAACTGGCCAATCAATCGTGCATCGGCCTTCTGCTCACCGCTCATTGCCTCCAGGAAACGGCGGGTGCCGGAGCTGGCGATGGTGCCGATGTTCGCCACCACCTCGTCGCGGGTCATGCCGATGCCGTTGTCGTGCACGGTGACGGTGCGGGCCGCTTCGTCCCAGCTCACGTCGATGTGCAGCTCGCTGTCGCCGGCGGACAGCCCGGGGTTGGCGATGGACTCGAAGCGCAGCTTGTCGCAGGCATCGGAGGCATTGGAGATCAGCTCGCGCAGGAAGATCTCCTTGTGCGAGTACAGCGAGTGCGTGACCAGGTGCAGTACCTGGGCGACTTCGGCTTCGAATTTGCGGGTTTCGGCAGGTGCGTTCATGGGTGGCAACTCTTGTCAGGCTGAAAGAACAAATGGCGGAACAGGCGAGCCGCCGGCAGATGCCGGCCCCTCACCCTGCCTCCCCCCACGCGTCTCCACGAGGGGCGAGGGTGCAATGTGTCGGTCATGCCGCGCGATACCCGTCGGCGCGGCCATGCGCGGGTCACTCCTCCATGCCGGACCGCAAGACGAGTGACCCCGCACCATGCGACGCGACACAGGACGAGGCGAAGCATGGCGCTGGCCACCGGCAGTCACGCGGAAAACCGCGCCCACGGCAGCCAGCAGTTATTCGGGGCGGCGAGCGGGAGTTTCAAGGGGCGCGGCGCGATGCGCATGCCTGTCGGACGGGATCATCCGACGGATGTTTTCCGCAAACCCTGCCGCAGGCGACGCCAGCCGGCAGCCCATAGAATATCCGCATGACCTATCGCGGCCGCTTCGCCCCTTCCCCCACCGGTCAATTGCATTTCGGCTCGCTGGTGGCGGCCGTCGGCAGCTGGCTGAGCGCGCGGCACGCCGGTGGACAATGGCTGCTGCGGATGGAGGACATCGACCCCACGCGCGAAGTCGCCGGCGCCGCCGCCGGCATTCTCGCCGCGCTGCCGGCCTTCGGCCTGGTGGCCGATGCGCCGCCGCTGTTCCAGTCGCAGCGCCGCAGCGCGTACGCCGCGGCGTTCGAGCAGCTACGCACCGCGGGCATGGCCTTTGCCTGCTGGTGCAGCCGCAGCGAGCTGGCGCTCGACGGCGGCATGCACCGCGATGGGCAATGCATCGCACCGGCCAACCCGGATCGCCCGCCGGCGTGGCGCCTGCGCGTGCCGGATATCACGATCGATTTCCACGACGCGCTGCAAGGCCCGCAGCGCGAACATCTGCGCCAGAGCGTGGGCGATTTCGTGATACGCCGGGCCGATGGCACCTATTCGTACCAGTTGGCCTGTGTGGTGGACGATGCGTTCCAGGGCATCACCGAAGTGGTCCGCGGCCACGACCTGCTCGGCTCCACGGCGCGACAGATCTGGCTGCAACGCTGCCTCGGGCTGCCCACGCCGGCATACCGGCACCTGCCGCTGGTGCTCGATGGCGACGGCCGCAAGCTGTCGAAATCCGGCCAGGCCATGCCGGTCGACCCGGCCAGCCCGTTGCCGGCCTTGCGTCGGGCGCTGGCTTTTCTGCAACTGCCGGTACCCACTGGCATGATCGACGCGCACGGTTTGCTGGCGCAGGCACTGGCCGGTTTCGACCCCGCCCTTTTGCCGCAATGCAGCGGTCGTTCTATTGTCTGAACCGCTATAAAAGAAACCGTGCACCGGCTCGCTGCAACGACGAATTGCAGCACTCATTTGCGATGCTGCCCGGCATGACACGCCCCTCTTGCTTCACCACACAGGAGATTCACAACATGACTCAGCGCACGGCATTGGTTACAGGCGGTACCGGTGGCATCGGTAGCGCAATCATTCGCTACCTGGCCGGCCAGGGTCATCGCGTTGCCACCAATTACCGTGACCCGGCCAAGGCTGAGGCGTGGCATCAGGCGATGGCGAAGGAAGGTATCGACGTGTGCATGGTGCCCGGCGACGTATCCGATCCGGTCGCCTGCGAGGCGATGGTGCGGGCGATCGAGGAAAAATGCGGGCCGATCGAGATCCTGGTCAACAACGCCGGCATCACCCGCGACTCCACCTTCCACAAGATGACTTACCAGCAGTGGATGGATGTGATCAACACGAACTTGAACGCCTGCTTCAACGTCACCCGCCCGGTGATCGAGGGCATGCGCGCACGCAAATGGGGCCGCGTCGTGCAGATCAGCTCGATCAACGGCCAGAAGGGCCAGTACGGCCAGGCCAACTACGCCGCCGCCAAGGCCGGCATGCACGGCTTCACCATCTCGCTGGCGCAGGAGAACGCGAAGTTAGGCATCACCGTCAACACCGTGTCGCCCGGCTACGTCGGCACCGACATGGTGATGGCGGTGCCCGAGGAAGTGCGCGAGAAGATCGTGGCGCAGATCCCGGTGGGCCGCCTCGGCAAGCCGGAGGAAATCGCCCACGCCGTAGCGTTCTTTACCGGCGAACAGGCCAGCTGGATCACCGGCGCCAACCTCGCCATCAACGGCGGTCATTACATGGGCTGGTAAGCCCCGCCCCCGGCGAGAATGCGTAGGAGCCCACCCTGTGGGCGAATGCTCTTGTCGGAATGATCGCGAAGAGCATTCGCCCACAGGGTGGGCTCCTACGGTAACGGTTTCTTCCAGAGCGCCATCTTGCCAACCGCCCTTTACCCGTCGGGGACGCAGTTGCGCTCCATTCCGGCTTGGGCGTATAAGCAACCGGGAAGCACTCATGGAGGAAGTGATCATGGCCGCGTATCACCTTGGCAGGTATCCCCTCTTGTCTGGCCTTGCCGCGATCGGCCTGTGCCTGGCTGCATTCTGCCAGCCGGCATTCGCCCGTCCCGCCCCCGGTACCCCGCAGGCAGCGTCCAGCAGATCATCCGGCGCTTCATCGAGCACCGACACCGTACCCTCTTACAGTTCGGACCCGACCTTCGGCGCCCAGCCGTTCGAGGACTTCAACACCCCGGAGGCCGACGCCCGGCCCGGCGAGTATTACTTCCAGCTTGCCGTTCGCGCGTTCGAGAAAAAGCAATATCGCCACGCGATCGACATGTACAAGGTCGCGGCGTCCTGGGCCTACAAGCCCGCCGAATACAACCTTGGCGTCATGTACTTTCGTGGTCAGGGCATCCCCGCGAACCGCCCGCTGGGCACGGCCTGGATGGTGCTGGCGGCGGAGCGCAACGACCCGCACTACGCGCAGGCCCGTGACCTGATGGTCAGGGCATTGAGCAATGCCGACTTCGCCAAGGCGGATACGCTGTTCGGGCAACTGGTGCCGATCTACGGCGACAAGGTCGCCCTGCACCGGGCCAAGGTCCGCTGGGCGCAGGTGCGCGCGGGCATGACCGGATCGCGTGTGGGTGGCACCGTGGGCATGCTCAGGGTCGGCATGCAAAATGGCGACCATCATCCGCAAAGTGCTTCGGCGGGAGCAGCTTTGCGTCCATTGGCTACGTCAGCTTTTGATATTTTCGGCGGCCACGACATGGACGGCTCGGTGGCCTACCAGCAGTTCCGCCGCAGCGACAATCCCTACGACGTGAAATTCGAGAACAGCCCGATCGGGACTACCTCCATCGGGCCGCTCACTCCTGTCGAGAAGAAGCAGGGCAAGGCCGCATCGAACAAGCCCGACGACACGGTGCACAACCTGTAACCGTCCCTCTCCCGCCCATCGATTTTCGACATTGCCGCAAACTCGGTAGGAGCCCACCCTGTGGGCGAATGCTCTTGTGGGGGAAGCTTTTATGGCGGAGCTTTTGTAGGAGCGGCTTCAGCCGCGATGCTCTTGCTGCAAGACATGAAGAACATCGCGGCTGAAGCCGCGCCCCAAGAGCCATCGCCCACAGGGTGGGCTCCTACGCGAGCAGTTTCTCCAGCACCTTGCCGACGGCCGCGAAGGCGAACGTGCCGGTGACGTGGGTGGCGGCACCCAGCCCGCCGCCGCAGGCGAGGTTCAGCGCATCGCCGCCGGGCGGACGGGTGCCGCAAACCGTGCCGTCGGGCTGCGGGTACTGCACGTTCTGCAGCGAGTACACCGCCGACACGCCGAAGTAGCGCTCCGGATTGCGCGGAAAATTGAAGTCGGCGCGAAGCTTCTTGCGGATCAGGCTGAACATCGCATCGTGCTCGGTGCGCGACAGGTCGCGCACGCGCACCTGGGTGGGGTCGGTGCGCCCGCCGGCCGACCCGACGGTGACGATCGGCAGCTTGCGTCGGCGGCACCAGGCGATCGTTTCCAGCTTCACCCGGAACGCGTCGCAGGCATCGAGCACCACGTCGTAGCCGCGATCAAGCAGTTCGTCCAGCGTGGACGGGGTGAGGAAGCGCTCGATCGCCTCCAGCCGCAAGGTCGGGTTGATCGCGTGCGCACGCGCCGCCATCACGCCGACCTTGGACTTGCCGAACTCGCCGTCCAGCGCATGCAGCTGACGATTGGTGTTGGACACGCAGACCTCGTCGGCGTCGATCAGGGTAAGCCGGCCAATGCCGCTGCGCGCCAGCGCCTCGGCAGCCCAGGAGCCCACGCCGCCGACACCGATCACGCCGACGTGCGCCTGCGCCAGCCGGGCCACGCTGCCGGTGCCATACAGACGCTCCACGCCCTGAAAGCGTTCGGCGGGAAAATGGGTATCGCTCATGCCGGCATGCCGGCGGCGGCGATTCGTGTCTGCGCGAGTGTCATCGGCTTGCCCCTGCGGTGTGGCGTGCATTTTATCGTGGTCGCGTGGAATGAGCGCAGCTCGCAGGTTATGCTCACCGACTTCTCGCCTGCGACGGAACCGGATTGATGCGTGCTGCACTGCTGCTGTTGCTGGGACTGGTGATCGGCGTGATCGGCACCGTCAATATCGTCAATACGTTGAATGCGCGCAATCCGATGCCGCACGCGGTGATGGTGACGATGGATTACCACATGGGCCAGCTGGCCCGCGCGCTGAAAGCCCGGCAGTGCGATGCCGTGAAGATCCGGCAGCACCTCGGACGGCTGCAGTCCACTGCCACCGACATCGTGCCGGTGTTCGACGTCAGCGAAAAGCCGTTCAACGATGCCGCCGGACAATTGCAGGGGAAGATCGAACAGGCGCTGCTGGCTGCGCCAGCCGATTGCACGGCACTGGCCGCGGCGCTGAAGCCGATCGGCGGCGCCTGCAAGAGCTGCCATCAGAAATACCGCTGAGACGAAAAGCCCCCTCCCCAGCCCTCCCCTGCTGCTGCAGGAGAGGGGAAAAAAGGGAGTCAGAAACGAATCTTGCCGCGCCACATCTGCCCGTACATCACCCAGTCGCCGAGCAGGCTGTACAACGGGTACTTGAACGTGGCGGGGCGGTTTTTCTCGTAGACGAAGTGGCCGATCCAGGCAAAGCCGTAACCGGCCAGCGGCGCCAGCCACAGCCAGCGCAACTGCCCGGTCAGCAGCGCCACCAGCACGATCGCGATCACCAGGCTGCTGCCCGCGAAATGCAGGCGCCGGCAACTGCGGTTGCTGTGTTCGCTGAGGTAGTACGGGTAGAACTCGGAGAAATTGGCGAAACCGGACATGGGTAGCTCCGCAACGGGTCGGCCCGATCAGCGTGAACCACTGGCGCGGCCGCTGCAAGCCCGCCAGGCGACACTCACGGCGGCAGCGGAATGAACTCTTCCGTGTCGCCCGGCACCGGATCGAAACGCCGCGCCTGCCAGTCGGCCTTGGCCTGTTCGATGCGCTCGCGCGTGCTCGCCACGAAGTTCCACCACAGGTGACGCTCGCCGTCCAGCGGCGCGCCGCCGAACACCATCAGGCGGCTGGCTGCGCGGGCGCGCAGCGGCGGCGCCGACGGCCCCGCCTGCACCGCCATCTGCGTGGCGGCCAGTTCCAGCTCACCCCAGCCGACCGCACCTTCGGCCACATGGATGCCGCGCTCGACATGCTCCGGCGGCAAGGCCAGTTCCGCACCGGCCGCCATGATTACTTCGAGCAGGAACATCGGGGCGAACACCTTCACCGGCGACGCCAGCCCATAAGCCGTGCCGGCGATCAGCACCGCTTCCACGCCGGGCTGCCGAATGCTCGGCAGGTCGGCCCGTTCGTGATGATGAAACTCCGGTGCGATCTCCGCATCGGCCTGCGGCAACGCCACCCAGATCTGCACGCCGTGCAGGGTCTGGCCGTCGCGACGCGCATCCGGCGGCGTGCGTTCGGAATGCACGATGCCGCGACCGGCGGTCATCCAGTTCACCCCGCCGGGGTGGATGTCGGCCAGGCTGCCAAGACTGTCGCGATGACGGATCGTCCCCTCGAACAACCAGGTGATCGTGGCCAGTCCGATGTGCGGGTGCGGCCGCACATCCATGCCTTTGCCGGGGGCAAAAACGGCTGGCCCGATGTGATCGAAAAACACCAGCGGCCCGACATGCCGCGCCTGCAGCTCGGGCAGCAACCGGCGCACGCCGAAGCCATCGCCGAGATCGTGCAGGTGGCCTTCGATCAGGGTTGGAGCAGTTTTCATCACGAACTCCCTGCGGTTACCAGGCACGCCGATACTGATCCGGCGCATCGATTTTCGCACCCAGCAGTTGAGCCGCGCGGCGCGGGAAATACGGATCGCGCAGGCTTTCGCGGGCGATCAGCACCACGTCGGCTTCACCGTTGGCCACGATGTCGGCTGCCTGCGCGACCTCGGTGATCAGGCCCACGGCGCCGGTGGCGATGCCGGCTTCGCGCCGGATGCGCGCGGCAAACGGTACCTGATAGCCGGGCGCCAGCGGAATGGTGACGTGCGGCAGCAGGCCGCCGCTGGAGACATCGATCAGGTCCACGCCCAGCGGTTTCATCTGCTGCGCCAGCTGCACGCTCTGTTCGATGTTCCAGCCCGCGTCGGCTTCGGCCCAGTCGGTGGCCGAGATGCGCAGCCATACCGGCAGCACGGCCGGCCAGACCTCGCGTACGGCAGTCACCACCTCGCGCACCAGACGCGTGCGGTTCTCGAAATTGCCGCCGTAGCGATCGGTGCGCCGGTTGCTCAACGGCGACAGGAACTGATGCAGCAGATAACCATGCGCCGCATGCAGTTCGATCAGTTCGAAACCGGCCTCCAGCGCACGCTGCGCGGCCGCACGGAAATCCGCGATCACGCCCTGGATGCCCGCGTCGTCCAGCGCCTGCGGCGTAGGCCAGCCGGCATCGAACGGCAACGCCGACGGCGCCACCGTCAGCCAGTCGTCCTGCCCCGCCGGCAGCGGCCCGTGCCCCTGCCATGGCCGTTGTGCGCTGGCCTTGCGCCCGGCATGCGCCAGCTGCACGCCTGCGATCGCGCCCTGCGCGCGGATGAAGCGCACGATCGGCCGCCATGCCTCGACCTGCGCCCGATTCCACAAGCCGGTATCGCCGTGCGAAATGCGGCCCTGCGCCGATACGGCTGTGGCCTCGGCGATCACCGCTGCCGCGCCGCCCACCGCGCGACTGCCCAGGTGCACCAGATGCCAGTCGTCCGGCAGGCCGTCGGTGGCCGAGTATTGGCACATCGGCGAAACCACCAGCCGGTTGCGCAAGGTGAGGCTGCGTTGGACAAACGGGTCAAACAGGTCCATGGGGCGATTCCGGCAGGTATCAGCCCCTTCACATGCAGGCAACCGCCCGCGGTATCAAGCATCCCCGCGTGCGGCGATCCAGGCGGCAATGCGGGTGGCGATCGGCGCCGGGGTTTTCATCCAGCCGAAGTGATTGGCCGGACGACCATGCATATCCTGCGGCGTGACGACGTCCAGCGTCTGCGTGGTCTGTGGCATCTTGCCGAGCAGCCAGTCGAGCGAGGCGGGCGGCACCATCCAGTCGTCGCGCAGGCGCAGCGCCAGCACGGGCAGCTCGAGCGAAGCCAGCTGCTGTTCCAGATCCTGCTGCACGCCGACCGCCGCATAGCGGCCCGTGCGTCCCGTGCGCGCCCAGTCGGCAATCAGGCCGCGCGCCTCGTTGCCGCCAAAACCGATCCGGCGTCCCGGCATGTAGCCCATCACACCGGCCAGCAGCGGAGCGACCGCATAGGCCGCCTTGATCAGCCTGCCATGCCGGAACCGGCGCCAGTACGGCGCACCGCTGGCCACCAGCACCAGGCCGGCATGCTCCTGCGGGTGCAGGCTTGCATACAGCGAACCGAGTTGACCGCCCAGGCTGTGCCCACCGATCCAGTGCAGCGCCTGCGGCCAGCGCTGCCGCACCGTCGTCAGGGCCGCCGGCAAATCATCCTGCAGCAACTCGCGGTAGGCCCAGTTGCAGTCGCGGCCTGCACGCCGATTGCTGGAACCGATGCCGCGCCACTCGTGCAGGGCCACGGCGACACCGCGTACCGCCAGGGCTTCGGCCAACGGCAGGTAATGCCGGGCCGGCACACCCAGCGCCGGCAGCCAGCACAGCAGCTGGCGCCATTCACCGGCCGGATGGACACACAACAGTTCGAAGCG
>Ga0307377_10003189_pt1 | contig 18713 bp, 13 predicted proteins | sample TR3MG_FD_202535 | JGI IMG/M metagenome (GOLD analysis project Ga0307377, IMG submission 202535) | Soil microbial communities from Risofladan, Vaasa, Finland - TR-3 | ecosystem: Environmental > Terrestrial > Soil > Coastal area > Acid sulfate soil | place: Finland: Risofladan, Vaasa | collected... | reverse complement strand
AACCCGGGTTGTTCAACCCAAGTTACTGATTTCTCTTCATCAAGTCCAGGAATTTAACCTTGTCGCCATTTTTGACTTTGTTCTGCTCGAACAGAAGATCGAAAAGTTTCTTCTCCTGAATATCGTGCTTCAGCATGTCGAGCATCTGGTTCTTCCGGTAATAGTCCATCAATTCGGCGGAGTCCATGGAACCCGATTCGGCCTGCCTCTTCACTTCGGCTTCAGCGTCTTCGTCTGTGGCCTCGATCTTTTCGTCCTCGATCATTCGGTGGATGAGAAGCTGCGCCTTGATGCTCTTTTCGGCCGCAGGTCGCCACTCCTGGAACAGCTGTTCCTGGGACCGACCCTGTGATTCGAGCATTGCAATTACCTGTTGCTCCTGCGCACGCAGTTGCGAGACAAAGTTGCGCCACGAGGACTCAAGTTCGGCCTGAATCATTGATTCGGGCAGATCTACAGATGATGCTTCGGAGATCTTCTCAATCACCGCGTCGGATTTGAGTTGGCGAATACGGGATTCCGCCGATTCTTCGAGTCTCCTGCGGATATCCTTCTTGAGGTCATCAAGCGTCTTGTATTTGTCCGAAATGTCCTGGGCAAGATCGTCGTCTATTGCAGGAAGCTGCTTTTCCTTCACTGCAGTGACGGTCACCCGGATTCGTTTCTTCGTTCCTCGAAGGCTCTCGATTTCGTAGTCGTCGGCGAACTCTTTTTCAAAAACCTTCTCGTCGCCTTTCTTCATCCCGATCACATCGTCATCAATCTTGTAGATGTTGTATCCGCTTCCGACGGTGAAGACGAAATCCTCTCGCCGTGTGCTCGCGACCTCAGCATCCTTGTCGTCAAGCTCAACGTAGTTGACTGTCACAACGTTTTCTTTCGCTATTGATGAATCATCCTTGTCGATCACGACCGAGTTCTGTTCCTGAAGTGCTTCAAGCTCCCGCTTCTCGTCCTCTTCGCCAATGATGACCTGAGGAGCCTCGATTTCGAGCCCCTTGTAGGCGCCGATCGTAATCTTGGGGTACACGTCATAGCTCACTACGAACGTGAAGTCCTTGTCGAACTCAAGGTCGAGCTCATTTTCCATACGCGGCGTAGAATAGGGGAGAGGTCGCTCTTCGATTTCGTCGAAGACTTCCTTCAGGCTGCTCTCGAGCACCTTCTCTGCGGCCTCGATCTTGAGCGATTCCCCGAATTTCCGCTCGAGGACGACCACGGGAACATGCCCCTTGCGAAAGCCCTTGAGCTGCACCGACTTCGCGTAGTCGGTGACAAGCGTGTCATATTCCTTGCGGACTGAGTCCTTATCAACGGTAACCGTGAGGCGAACAGATGACTTCTCCTGTGCCTCGACCTTTTTGTCCTTTATCACAACTATGGTCCTTTACGTAAATTTCTCGGTTCGAACCGAGCATACCACAACACGTGCATGAGAGAAAAGATTTCATACTATGACGGAGCCGGCGCAAAAGATACAAAAAAAAAGACGAACCGTGTACGTTTAGGCGTACCGTCGGTTCGTCTTTGACCGAGCGGGAGACGGGACTTGAACCCGCGACATCCACCTTGGCAAGGTGGAGCTCTACCACTGAGCTACTCCCGCGATTGTTGGGAGCGGTCGGTCCCCACTTCTTTGCGAGAGAAGGGACTTGAACCCTTACACCCGAAGGTACCAGATCCTAAGTCTGGCGTGTCTGCCAATTTCACCACTCTCGCAGAGTTGGTCGCGGCCAAAACTCGTTTGCCGCAATCTGGCTGCGCAGGCACATCCATCGGCGAGTGTGCATTATAGCTGTCGACTGAAGTGGAGTCAACTGCCTGCACGCGTCTGCCGATTCTTGCCCCGTTACGGGAAAAGGACTTCAGTTGACGCACAACACAGCTCGCACGGGCATACTAATGCATCGGCCATAGTGTGTCAATGCAACGAGATGAGAAGAACACCGCACGCGAATAGTCGAATGAATAACGCAAAGTCATGGTAGGATGGTCTATTCGATAGAGGATGAAAATGAAGATAACGATTCTGGCTGACAACCGGGCTCCCGACGGTCTCGAAGGCGAACATGGCCTGTCGATGTGGATCGAGGCCGATGGGTTGCGTATTCTGTTTGACACCGGACAGGGGAGTGCCCTCGCGCCGAATGCGCAGGCTCTCGGTATCGATCTGAGCACTGCGGACATTCTCGTGCTGAGTCATGGTCACTACGATCATACCGGCGCGATTGAGCAGGTGATAAGGAGTGCGCCGAATATCCATGTATACTGCCATCCTGCGGTGGTGGAGACGCGCTACTCAGTGCATGACGGTGTGGCAACGCCGATTCAGATGCCGCCGGCGAGTGTTGCCGCAATCATGCAGCTGCCGGCTCAACAACTTCACTGGGTTCGACAGCCCGTATACCTTTCCGAACACATCGGTATAACCGGCCCGGTTCCCCGTGAGACAGCGTATGAAGACACCGGCGGACCATTCTACAGTGACCCCGACGGCAGCATAGTCGACACTATCGATGATGATCAGGCGCTCTGGATTCGGAATGGCGACCGATTGGTCGTCTGCGTCGGGTGTTCCCATTCGGGAATCATCAACATTCTCAACCGCGTCCGTGGTTTGAACAGCGGGCAGGGAATTCGGGCAATAATAGGAGGCTTTCATCTGCTGAACGCCTCTGCCGAACGGCTTGATCAGACGATTGCGGCGTTGCGGCAACATGCACCGGATTCCATCATTCCGTGCCACTGCACGGGCGACTCCGCGACTGCGCTTCTCGGCAATGCATTTGACGATCGCTGCGCACCCGGTTCGGCCGGTATGTCATTTCAATTCTGAATATCCCAGGAGGGGCTGTCATGGTGACACTTACCCGCGAAGGATGCCGGCGCAGACGCGAGGTGCTTATAGAAAGGAGTGGCGCGGATCTGCTCATAATCGTGAACCCACGGCACATCCAGTATCTGTCGGGACTCTATATTACTCCGCTCCAGCTGAGTGCCTGGGCCATGAGTTTTCTCCTCATAGACGGCATAGACGGCACGGCGAGGCTCCTGGTTCACAACGGTCTTGCCGCTGCTGCCGAGCATGCGCACGTTGACAATGTCGATACCTGGACTTCGTACGATTTTGCAACAGGGCCGGGCGTTGATTCCTACGCCGCCGCAATACCGCAGTTACGCGACCGGCTTGCACGCCATTCGGGTACTCGCTTCGGCATCGAGTCGGGGTGGTTTCCTGCCGGGCCTGATCTGCCAGCGACCCTGGACATCGCGCCGGTGCTGCAGGATATGCGGCGCGTGAAGTATCCTGACGAGCTCGTGCTTATCCGCGAGGCGATGAGAGCAAACGAGGCTGCGCACAAAGCTGCCCGCTCCTTCATCAGGCCCGGCATTACGGAGATCGACATGTACAATGCAATACATGCGGCGATAACCGAAGAGTTCGGCGGACCGGTGCTTCTGCTCGGTGATTTCGCAAGCGGCGACCGTGCCGGTGAAGGAGGAGGTCCGCCCACATCGCGCACCCTCTCCTCCGGCGAGCTCATGATTCTCGACATCTTTCCGGTCGTGAATGGTTATCGTGCGGACAACACCGCGACGCTTGCAGTCGACCGGAGGCTCACGCCCCGGCAGAGTGAAGTAGAGGCAGGGCTGAACGATGCGCTAACCGCAGGCGCCGATGCGCTACGTCCCGGAGGTCGTGCGGCCGATGTCTACCGGGCGGTTCGCACCCGACTGGCGGAGCACGGTCTGGCCGAGGGATTCACTCATCATGCCGGTCACGGCCTCGGCCTCGGACATCCGGAGGCTCCCTACTTCGTGCCGGGAAGCGACGAGGTGCTGCGCGCTGGAGAAGTGGTGACCCTCGAGCCCGGCTGGTACGGGGAGGGGACAGGCGCGCGCATCGAGCGCAACTACCTTCTTACGGAATCAGGACCCGAAATACTTTCGTCACACCTTACCACGTTCGCCTGAACTGACAGCCGCTCATTTCCTGTTCCCTGACGAATAACGTTTGTTGAGGAGGGATTGCGATGACTTCACAAGTTGATTCCGTTGCGGGTTCCCGCGTTGCCTATACCGCTATAGACGACCGCTGCCTGAGGATAACTGTCTTTCCTGCAGGGATTACCGATCCGTTCACCTGGCTGAACGGCAGATACCTTTCGGATTCCGTAAAGGAGAGAAATCCGGATTGTACTGTCACGGACGAGCCGCAGGACGATGTCAGGACCGTCGGACAATTCGGAATTACGACAGTACGGAATCCGTTTTCGGTTCTCATTCGTGATTCGATTGGAAGGAGCATCCAGACCTTAACATTCGACGCCGGGAACGGCGATGTTACATTTGATGTGGGCGGGAAGCCGATATACGGCCTGGGGCAGGGGTTTGCGACACCCATGGATCGGCGCGGCGCAGTGTACGACATGGCGCGTCACGGACAGGAACCGGCTTCAGTTTTTGAGTTCGCTACGATATCAGCGATCCCCTATATCATCAGCCGGGAAGGTTGGGGGATTTTCTTTCACGAGCCAGTGAAGGGAATCATAGATCTCTCAGCCGACGTGGGGCGCTTCTCCGCACATCCGGCTCACTATCGCGACATCTTCATCATGACTTACGACAGACCGGAACAGGCCGCCGGACTCTACTACAAGCTGACCGGGTATGCGCCTCTGCCACCGAAGTACACTTTCGGATACCAGCAGTCATTTCGGGAGTTGCACTACGACGGGAAGAGTATCGTCATGTCAGTCGCGAAATATATTCGTGAAAATAAAATTCCCTGCGACGTTCTGATCTATCTCGGAAGATACATCAAGGTGGGCTGGAACACCCCGACCCACGGCGGAATGTTCAAGTTCAACCCAAAAGCATTCCCGGATGCACCGGCAATGATAGATGAGCTGCACGACATGAACTTCAAGGTAGTGTTTCACATCACCGAGACGCCGTCCGGCTTGCACGGGCAGATCGACGACTCCGGCGTCAATCCGCTCGAGTATGACCACGTACGCAACTACTGGCAGCGACACGTGAAGTTCAACTGCTACGCGAAGAACGACGGCTGGTGGCCGGACGACGGTGACGAACTCGACCTTGCAGCATGCGCAGCTCGCCACAGAATGTACTTCGATGGGACTCAACAGCTCACGCCGGGTCGCCGTGGATTCTATATGCTGCGGAACGCGTACTGCGGAGACATTCGGTACGGTGGAATCATCTGGTCAGGTGATGTGCTGAGCAAGTGGGAAACGCTGAAGAATCACGTCTTTGTCGGCTTGAATGTGTCGATGAGCCTTTCACCATACTGGGGCAGCGACATAGGTGGGTTTCACGTTACCGATGAGTACTCCGGGGAACTCTACATCAGATGGTTCGAGTACTCAGTCTTCTGCCCCATGTTCCGGTCCCATGGGCGACACTCGTTTCTCCACACCCCCTGGGGTTGGCGAGCGGAGAGCCTCGCCGAAATACCGGATGAATGGGCCCGCGGTATTGGGAGCAACATGTGCGATGCGGTTCTTCCCGATCACCGTGTGGAGACCATCTGCAGAGAGTACATAGAACTCAGGTACCGATTGATACCCTACATCTATACTATGGCTCGAATCGCTTATGACACGGGGGTGCCCCTCATGCGCCCGATGTGGTTCGGTTTCCCGGATGATGAGGTGGCGTCACTCTGCGACAGTCAGTATCTGTTCGGGAGCTCCCTGCTGGTGAATCCGGTCACGAAGAAGGGCGCAATAAAATGGGAAACCTATCTGCCGAAGGGCAGGTGGTACGATTTCTTCACGAACGAAGTGCTCGATGGGGCGCGCACAGTAGCCCGAACTGTCAGCCTCAGTGACATACCGGTCTACGTACCTGCGGGCACCATTCTACCGCTTGGAGAGATCAGGCAGTTTCTGCCTGATTCACCAGCGGATCCATCCGGAGATGGAGTCAGCATCAACGTCTATGAAGGCACAGACTGCGAGTTTACCTTATACGAGGATGACGGCATAACAACCGGATACCAGACCGGAACAGCGACAACCTATACACATTTCAGGTGGAACGACAGTTCAGAACGGCTCACCGTGTCGGGAACCTCCACTCAGATCGCAGGGAAATCCCGTGAGTTCCGTATTCGTCAGGTGGGCGCGAACAAGGTGGAAACTGTCAGCTGTATCTACGCGGCGCGCTGATCTCATGCTCGCGATTGCCGTAGGTCATCGGAACGCTCATATCGTTTCAGAGCAACAATTTGTGCAGAACTTCGATTGAAGGAAGAAACAGCAGAAACCCGGGGAGATGCAGCCGCAGTGGACAGAGTCAGGGTGCATTCCGACGTTGCTCCGATGAAGCGATGAAGCTGATTTCGGGAACGACAGTCTGATATTGCCTTGAACCGTCAGTGCAGAAACAACGATCATTGGAGAGCAAAGAGGCAAAAGACACTCAAGACAGTTGCGGCTCTCATCTGCATTCGTACCGCTTCGTATGTGCGGTATACGAATCTCTTCCGGAAGGGGTTCCGTCAATAATCAACCAGGCTCATCGCCCGAAGTGACATCCTGATGCGCTCCTGGTTGAACCATCGAATATACTCATCGATTAATTTTATGAACTCTACGGTTCAGCCAGGGCCTCACGAGGGCTTCGAGGCTCTTCCTGATTCGGACATCACAAAGCTGGTACAAAGAGGACGGAGGGCTGTCGGTGTCAGAAGCGGCTTCATTTCCTACGTATGATGGAAAGGGGCGTTTTCCCGCAGCAGATCGGAAAACTGTTCCGGCAAAATGGGCCTGCTGAAGTAGTACCCCTGCATCTGATTACAGGAGTATTCCTTCAGGATATTCATTTGTTCTTCCGTTTCAACACCTTCGGCTACAACGGTAAGACTTTAGGCTTTGGCCATGGCAATGATCGCCTTGGTAATCGCCATATCGTCACTGTCCTGTAATATATTTCGGATGAAGGATCGGTCCACTTTGAGCGTATCGATGGGAAAGTGCTTGATCTGGGCAAGAGAAGAGTAGCCTGTGCCGAAGTCATCGATGGCCAGCCGCACTCGCATGCTCTTGATTTGAGTGAAAATGGAAATCATACGTTCAGGATCATTCATTAACATGCTTTCGGCAACTTCCAGTTCCAGCAGGTTTTGCGCCATACCGGAAGTGTCCAGCGATGTCCTGATATCATTTATCAGATTTTCATCCGTGAGTTGGCGCAGCGACAAATCCACCGGCATGCAGACAATCGGAAGCACCTGCTGTTGCCAGGCAACTTTCTGGATGCACGCAGTCTTCATTACCCACTTTCCGATGGGGATGATCAACCCTGATTGTTCGGCTATCGGAATGAACTGTGTGGGGGGGGTACCGAACCAAGAGCTGGACTCTGCCAGCGCGGTAACGCTTCAACACCGGTAATCTCGTTTGTCTTAAAATCAAGTTTTGCCTGGTAATTCAGAGAGAGTTCATTACGTTCCGGTGCAAGACGCAGGTTTGTTTCGATAGTCTGGCGTTTACTCGATTGTGACTGAATATCTTTGGAGAAGAACTGATAGTTATTCTTACCTTCTTCTTTCGTAGAATACATGGCTATATCCGCGTTCTTTATCAGGGATTGTTCGTCCTCTCCATCCTTGGGGTATGCACTTATGCCGATGCTGGCAGTTACGCGACATTCTTCACCTTGAAGAACTATCGGTTTGATAGCATTGGCAAGAATCTTCTTGGCTACGATTGCAGCTTGACCCAACTCATTCATTTCTTCAATCAATATTATGAACTCATCTCCTCCCAGACGACTGACAACATCGGCGGCTCGCAGCGATTGTTTGAACTTTATGGCTATCTCTTTCAGCAGTTGGTCTCCTGCATCGTGGCCCAAAGTGTCATTGATAATCTTGAAACGATCGAGATCGACAAAGAGAACGGCTATTCTCCGTTTGTGATGCCGCGCTGATTGAATGGAGTGGTTCAATAGTTGACTGAACATCAAACGGTTGGGCAATCCTGTCAGGCTGTCGTGGGTAGCCAATCTGTCCAGCTCGACATTGGTTCTGCTAAGGTCCTCGATGCGCACCTTCACGCGTTGTTCAAGCGAGTGGCGATGAACCTCCAGTTCCTTCGTTTTCACCCGCAGCTGGGCCAGCGTATCCCGCAGGCTCCGCATATTCGGGTAGGCAAGGAGACCGACGGTCGAGATCAGCATGAGCATCAGTCTGCATGCGGTGACAATCTCACGTCCCGCTCCCAGAGTAAGCTGCGGGATGTAGATGCCCGATTGAGTGAGCAGGACTATCAACAGGAAGTAAACGACCACACCGCCCGTCATCCATAAGGCATACGCGGGAGCCAATAGGGTGCTGGCAATGGTTATTGTCCAGATATGAATTTCCATGCGGGGGAGTAAATGCCGTCAAATACCCAGGCGCCAAGACATACGGAAAACAAGGTTACCCAGATGTAGAGCCGAATCGCTGATCAGATGCGCCCCCCGCCGGGCCAGGGTCAAGCAGCGGATAGGTTAAGGCAAGGAATATTACAACCAGAATACCGATTATCATAAGAGTGTTGAAGAGACGCCCCTGGCGAGTATCTTCTTCGTCGAGCGAATTAACGGCGATCAACTTCTCCCACCACACGGCGAGCCGCATTCGCAGATTCATTCTTCCGTAACCGTGGATTTTGTTAAATCGAAGACTGTCGGTTCTTCATTCTGATGGTTCATCTCCATATTTCTCCTTTGCCTGCCTAATGCGCCTGAAGAAGAATGTTGATCAAAGACGCGGAATTCTCTGCGGCAGGAACAGATAGGGATTCTCCATCTACATAAATGATAGAAGCAGTTATGCATCACGTCAATCAAAGTTAAATAATTGAGCCTTTTGGAGATAAAGTTCCTGCCGGGAACTCACGAATACAGGGGAATGGCCGCGCGTTTGAGGCGTGCGTGAACTCTCGCCCGGCCGATAAACGCGCTTCTGCTGAAGTGCTGGTCCAGTTCTCAGACGCCGAACCGACCGACTGCTGGAAAATGGAGCGATTGACCATGCAGGCAAGCGTCAGGGAACTGCGCTACACCCGCAACGCAACTCTGAGCGTACAGTGATTCATGTGCTGACCGGTGAACGGTGGCCGCATGGTGGTTCCATCGTGTTCATCACGGGAGTAGGGAAAAGTTACCTCGCCTGCTCCGTCGGCCGACATGCCAGTCTGTGCGGCAGGTTTCGCACCTACCCGGTGAATCAGGAATATGGAGAAAGATAATCGATTCAACAGAATGTCCTAAACATAACGGCCGTCTTGAGCCTCGTTATAGAGCCGTACACGGTCCTGCAACTGTCTGAATACATCCCGCCAGTGCGTTTCGTAGATTGTGCCGACAACTCTGATCATGTGCCTGAAGGTGTTGTTGCAATACTTCTCAAGTGTAACTAACTCTTCATCAAGCCTTTGATCTGAATGAACCACATTGAAGTGGCCGTCCAGAAAACGCACAATAGCGTAACCCGTCGTGGTTTTTTCTCCTCCAAGCTCCACGATGTCATCTTCATAGATTTTCGTGTCATCTCGATCAAAGAATCCGCTCCACCGGGTCACGATCCATGAAGGTTCCAGAATAAACTTGAGCAGCTTATCGTCACTACAGGTGCGCGCCTGCCGAAGGGCTACACCATGAGACGTAAGCGCAATGTTGTACACAACCTCGCGCCCATTCCACGCGCGAAAATCCATCGTGGGCACTTTCTTCCTCCAAATCTGAAGAGTGAGTGGACGAAGCCCGCATTCGCTCAGGATGATCTTTGGCGGGCAGATATGAGTCCGTTCAGTTTGCCGGCTGTGCTAAAACTCCTCGAAATCCTGATCTCCCATTTCCTGTACCGCGCGCGCCGGGTGGCTTCCGTTGTGTCCGATCTGTTTCTTGCCAGTTCCTGATTTTTCCAGAAGAGTGATGGCAGTGGAGTCCCTTGTTTCCGTTGGCTTGTGATTGCCTGCCTGCGCAGGAGCGTGTGCTATCACCGTGTGACCAGCACGCGCAGCCACCTGGCTACCATTTCCCGAATTGGCAGTGGACGTGACCGTATCCACTCTCACCTTGAAATAGTCTATGGTGGAATTCAGCTGTTCCGCCTGTGCGGCAAGTTCCTCGGAAGTGGAAGCAAGTTCTTCAGCAGCTGCGGCGTTTTGCTGAATCACAGAATCAAGCTGATTCAGGGCTTTGTCGATCTGGCCGGCTCCTGAGTTCTGCTCAGCGCTTGCAGCGCTGATCTCCTGCACAAGTTCAGCCGTCTTCCGGATATTCGGGGTCATCTGTTGCAGCATGGTTGCGGCTTCGTCGGCAACTTGCACACTTGATGCCGAGAGTTCGCCGATCTCGCGAGCTGCTACCTGGCTCCTCTCGGCAAGCTTTCTGACTTCGGCGGCAACAACCGCAAACCCCTTACCGTGTTCGCCTGCGCGCGCCGCTTCGATTGCGGCATTCAGTGCAAGCAGATTCGTCTGGCGTGCGATCTCCTCAATTATGCCTGTTTTCGCGGCAATGTTTTTCATAGCATCGCTTGTATTCAGGACGATCTTGCTTCCTTGAGCACCATCCTCGGCAGCTTTCAGCGCAATTTTCTCAGTCTGCGCGGCATTGTCTGAGTTTTGTCTGATGTTCGAGCTCATCTGCTCCATCGAAGAGGCCACCTCTTCTCCGGCCGCAGCCTGTTCCGAGGAACCTTCGGAGAGTTGCTGTGCCGTGGCGCTCAGTTCTTGACTACCGCTTGAAACATTCTGTGCCCCGTTCTTCACCTCGGTGATGATCTGTCCCAGCTTCCTGACTGTGCTGTTCAGCGCGGCGGCTAACTTTCCCACTTCGTCTTTGCGTAATATGTTGAGTTCTTGTGAAAGATCTCCGGCCTCGAGCGCCTCGGCAAAACGGACTCCGTTCTTCAGTGGGACGCTGATGAGCCGAGATATGAAGAGTCCCAGAAGAAATCCGAGTATCACCCCCGCGATAACCAAATAGAGCATCGACCGGAGACTACCCTGATATATGGCACTTGTCGCATCGGACAGCGCCTTTGCATTCGCCTCCTTCAATTTGGAAAGCACCGTCATGAGATCGTCAACTGCCTTCGATTTCTGATGGGCGGCGCCCATCGAAAGGGTAGTCGATGTCCGAGTCTGGTTAAGACTCTCAGCTTGTGCGGCCGCAATCACCTGCTGGCTCAGGTTCTTCCAGTCGGCGAGACCGGTCGTGAGAGCTGCCATGGACTGCTGCTCTTTCGCCGTTCGAAACGTTTGACGAGCTTTTGCCAAATTGGAATCGAGAAGACTCAGGCTGCTGCTAAACTCCTGGCGATACTGAGTCCGCTGTTCGGAGGTCGAAGACAAGATCACGTCCTTTTCCGCCCGGTCGGCGTACAGAAGATCAATGTTGGCCTCTTTGATTGCCGACAGGCCGAGCAATTCACGTGCATACATCTGGTTGGACAACCTGTCAATCGTGCCCATATTGCGAATCCCAACGACTCCGACAATCGCAGTGATAACCGAGACAATAAGAAATGCAACGATGAGTTTCGTTGCAACCGACAAATCGAGAAACCATTTCATGATGTACTCCTCTGACCGGTGTTCCCAAACAACATTTAACTTTTTATCTTGCTATCGCGGCTCAATTCGACTGGATCGTCCCGATAAGCCATTCATGTCAACAGAATTCGGTGCATCGGTGTATCACCCCGAATTTTGGCCCTATTTCCTGAAATGAAGAAATCACAGATACCTTGATGGAATTATATCTGACACCAAGCAAGAGACAATTCGTCTAAACTCGCAACAATTGGCGATAGACAGATGATGGGTCGTCCTCAGGTCATCCAAATAGTCGACTATATGCGGGTCGGCAGATTCTTTAACGTAAGTGGCGGTGATTGACTGCTGTTGGAGTTGTTGTGGGTCTTCGTGTTGCTATCATTGATTCTGTGGATCTTGTGCGAATAGGGATCAAAGCAATCTTGAAATCCAGGGGTGGAGAATTCGAGATCATTTGCGAGGCGGCAGAGTGTACCGATTCACTCGCTGCCTCATTCAGTGATCACGCAGATATCTATATTGTACATGTCACAGCTGTTCCACAGGGTGCGATACGATTTGTCGAAGAACTCCGAAAAGGTGCGCCGGACGCAAACGTTGTCTTCCTTGGCCATTCTCAGAGCCTGAACGCCATCTTCGACTGTTTGCGATTCCCTGGAACCGCATACCTTCTCCGGTCCAGTGCCGGAGCCGAACTTCTTGGCGCAATTGAGGCGCTAATTGCGGGCAAGCATTACGTATCGACGGACATCTCTAACGTTCTAATCCGCCACTTTGTATCGAAGCAGCAGGACACGGCTCCATTTCGAGGAATCTCCCACACGCAGCGAGAGCGGGAGATATTGAGGCTGGTTGCTTCTGGAAAGACAGAAAAGGAAATATCAACGATACTGGGTATTTCCACAAGTACCGTGCACACCCATAAGTCGAAGGTAATGAAGAGACTGGATCTACATTCGTCTGCTTCACTGGTTAGGTACGCCATTGAGTCTGGGCTGCTTGATCATGAATAAATCCGAAGTATTTTCGGCAAGATCGGACTCTTTTTCGCGGAGGGCCGAACGGATTTCGGTCTGTTTCTCAAAGGACTCGCCGTTTGTGGGTAAAGACAGTTTGAGAGTAGATAGGCATTGCTTCGAGCATTGTTATGATGCGAAAGCTTCCACTTCTCGATGACTTCTTGCCTCGAAGCTTGAAGTACAAGCGGTCGGCACGTTGCTTCAGGCTATACGGCTGTGCGTGACTGGCAAAGATATGCTCGTTTTCAGCAAAGAAGGAAACGACCGGACACTCCTGTACGGTATACAAATCCTTCCATAAAATCAACTTATTTACTGAGCCGTGAAGGGATCGAACCTTCGACCCGCAGATTAAGAGTCTGCTGCTCTACCAGCTGAGCTAACGGCCCGTCTATGTACTGAAACTAACCAATGTTCGTTCCAGAGCTTCTTGCGTCCGGCAGGATTCGAACCTGCGGCCTACGGGTTCGAAGCCCGGCGCTCTATCCAGCTGAGCTACGGACGCGCAATTTGCGGAATACCGCCAGGCCTCATTCAACGTCTCGACCTGTCGGGTACCGCGCCCGAGAACCGTGCCACAGATCAGGCTTTTTATCAAGCCCTCACTGCAACTTTGGGTGGATGACGGGATTTGAACCCGCGACAACCAGAACCACAATCTGGCGCTCTACCACTGAACTACATCCACCGTTTCGCTAGGAGGAAAACATGCACAAAATCCTGCCGTTTGTCAATATTGAAGTCTGAGGCCGCCGGGCCTCATCCCTTCCTTCCGGCCAGGAATGCCATGGTGAGCTGCCACGGAACCGGGCCGGAGTCGGCAACCTGATTCAGCAGTGTCCGGTAGCGCTCGAGTTCCTGTTCGGTGAGTCTGCTGCCGACTACCGTGCCGTATGCGCCGGGATTTGCGGATGGGGTAAGCCATCGATCGATGTCGTCTTTCCGGAGCATCCTGAGCTCGGCAAGCCCCGCGGATTCGCCGATTTCGCAGGAGAGTCCGGCGTCCTGGAGGATCTTACACAGGTCCGAAGCCGTCCAGCCGACAAGCGGACTTGCGGAATCGCTGTAGATGATCTGTTCGGCCTCTCCGATTGCCCGTCGGAGCTCTTCATCCGCCTCTGAAAACCGGACAAGCTGACTCAACCGTTGTCCGCTTCCCGGAACTATCTGCGCAATTGCAAAGGTCCCTCCGTCAATAAGAATTTCTGCGATCCGTTGTGCAATTTCGGCAAATTGTGCCCGATAATCGGTGCCGGGCGTCTCGCGGTCGATACGGGTGAACGGATCCCGTGCAATGAGCACATCGAACGGGATCTGTTCCGGCACCGTGAAGCGAGTTGAAAGCGAACCGGCAATCACGGTCGGCCGTTCGATCTCAGGCAGCGGTTCTGCGGTGTGGTTCACGATGTCCCTGTTGCGTTCATCCGGCACGAGCGCGAAGATCATTCCCTCGCGCGCACGGCGAACCGCCTCCCAGATGAGGCTTCCCTGGCTCGGGTCAAACAGAAAGACCCGATCGTGCCTTCGTATGGGTACTCGATCGAATAGCCGGGTGCGAATCGTCTCCAGGATCTCTCCGACAGAAAGTCCAGGACTTTCCTTATTAGCCACACCGTTTCCCCGATGCTCCGCACGGGCGGCGGTGCGGTCGATCCAGCGCTGGAATGACCTGCTTTCGGGCGTGAAGGTGAGAATATCCGTCGGCGGATCCTCGAGCATCGCGGCAAGCTGAATCTCGCGCCTGCGTTCAACCTCCGCACGGATCCGCTCTTCATAGCCGATTTTGGATGGATGGTAGAATATCCTCCCGCGGAGGGCGGCAGGCAGGTAGGCCTGCGCAACCCAGTGATCACGGTACGCGTGGGGATAAAGGTACCCCTCACCGTGACCGAATCCCTCCTTGTCCCTGCTCGCGTCCTTCAAGTGAACAGGCACCTCGGCGGCTTCCTCCTCGACTGATTTGAGTGCATCGAAATAGCCGAGCGCGGAGTTCGACTTCGGAGCAGTCGCAAGATAGAGCGCGGCGTGAGTGAGATGAAACTGTCCTTCCGGAAACCCGATTCGGTCGAAGGCGGCCGCGGCAGCCTGTACCACGACAAGCGCCATCGGATCGGCGAGTCCGACATCCTCGCTTGCTGAAATGAGCATCCGGCGAAACAGAAAATGAGGGTCTTCGCCGGCGCGTACCATTCGCGCGAGCCAGTAGAGCGCCGCATCCGGATCGGATCCCCGCAGCGATTTGATGAACGCACTGATCGTATCAAAATGGTAGTCTCCCTCTTTATCGTAGAGAACCACCTTCTGCTGAATGCTCTCTTCGGCCGTCTTCAGATCGACATGAATCTCGGCGCCCGGTTCGGGCGGAAACTGCTGCGGAGTCGTCTCCACCGCAAGCTGCAACGCATTGAGGAGGGTTCGTGCATCGCCGTCCGCAATGGAGACCAGGTGATCCAGCGCGTCCTGATCGATAAGAATTCTGAACTTACCGTAGCCACGGGATGGATCTTCGATTGCTGCCCGGGCGACTGCATACATGTTCTCGGAGGTGAGGGCAGTGAGCTGAAACACCCGGCTGCGAGAGACAAGCGCGGAGTTAACTTCAAAAAAGGGGTTCTCGGTCGTTGCGCCAATCAGCACAACCGTGCCGTTTTCCACCCAGGGCAGCAGCGCATCCTGCTGCGCCTTGTTCCATCGATGCACCTCATCGACAAACAGAATCGTCTTCCTGCCGTAGAGTGAACGGTGATTCTGCGCCTCCGCAATCGCCTCACGAACCTCTTTGACGCCCGACAGAACCGCATTCAGCGACACGAACTTGCTGCGAGTGCTGTTCGCAATCACGCGCGCCAGCGTGGTCTTCCCGGTGCCGGGAGGGCCGTAAAAAATCACCGATGAGAGCATGTCCGCCTGGATCGCCCGACGCAGGAGTCGTCCCGGACCCATGATGTGATCCTGGCCGACAAACTCTTCTACAGTTCGCGGGCGCATCCGGGCGGCGAGCGGTTCGTCCCGGGTAGTTTCAGCACCGCCGGCAGTCTCGAAGAGCGTTTTGTCTCTGTCACGATACTGAGATTTGCCCATCGAAACACTATATCATACGACGCACTGTAGGATCAAAACTCGAATTGCGCTACAATGTCGAGGGTACATGAGAGTAGATCGATCGATACTTCGGGTTCTTATTCCACTTATTGTAGCGCTATCAGGCGTGGTACGTCTTTCCGGTCAGACGATTGCGACAGACACAGCGACGGCAGAGGTCCAATGGTATAGCTACCTCTCCGGAAGCGCACAGGCAGAGGCAGTTCAGCTTTCCGAATCACTGATTACGGCGAACGATACGCTGAATAACGCGCAACAGCGGCTTTTCGACGCACTGAAGGCGCGCAAACAGAGCCTGGAAGAGCAGGTGCTGGATCTGATCCGAACCGAGGGGCCGGCCGCAAAACTTTCGGCCGCCATGCGCGCGCAGTGGGACGCGCTCAGAACGGACGCCGACCGGTATGTAGCAGGAACCGCCTCGATTGCACCCGGCGGAACTTCGCTGGGGAGCCTCAGGCAAAATGTGGATCGGTTACTGGGCCGGCGAACTCAGATACTGCTCGCTCAGCCGCCTGATCCGGATACTTCCGGTTACCGGGCGGTGCGGCGCGCGTTGATTCAAACACTCCGTTCCCGCGGCATCGACACTGAAACGCTCCGGGCCGTGAGCGCCGCCGTGGACACCCTCGCGGCCTCCGCGACTGATACCGCAGCAATGGAAAGCTACGTGAAAGAATCAGGCGCGCAGATGCTTCGATTTCCCCGCAGCGACGATGTCGCCGGCTGGCGATTTCTGTTCAGTCAGGCGATTCACCGGCAATGGCTCACGCTGCTGACTGCGGCCGACAACGGAATCCTCGCTACGCGCCTGGAAACGGAGGCCTCGCTGCTCAAATCCGTGGCCCCGAAGCTCTCGGACTCGATGATCGGCGCTGCAGCTGCCATACATCAGGATGATCACGCCGCGGGCCTGTTCCGGCAGAGTCTCGTGAGATACTGGACCGATCTGAATGCAGGCTTCATGTTGCTCGTTGCCGCGCAGTCGCAGAGTACCCAGAATTCAACGTCACCTCCGGCTGCAACGCTTACGGCACCGTCGGTCGCCGGCACCACGGCAGCCGAAATCGGCACATTCCTCGGCGAAGTGAACGCACTTTCGGCTCCTATGCTTTCTGCGCTTCTTCGCAACGATCTCCCGGCAGCGTCGCTCGCAGCGGCCTACAGTTCGGTGTTGGGCACTATTTCAGTGACCGACAAATTGCAGATTGCACGGGCCGCGCGAACCGATCTGGACACGCTCGACGCGACCGGAGCGGTGCTCGCCCGTTCCGAACAGCAGGAAAACGATATCCGCGCGGCCGGAGTTTCGGTTGTTATTGACTCTGGCGTTCAGGCGGCAAGCACCGCGTATGTGGCGCGCAGGACCGCCGAAGCCACGAAGATCCTTGAAGAAGCGAATCAGACGCTTCAGGACTCAACTGCATCGGTGAACAGGCGCTGGGCGTTTCTCGGCGTCCTGGAGAACCGCTATGCGTGGACGAAGATGATGACCGACTCCCGGTACGGAAAGCTGCGTTCCGCGTTTTCCAGTTTCCTCGATGGACTGCAGCAAAATGTCGATGGACAGACGGTGAAGCTTCTCACACAGAACCTTGCGAGCTCGCAACTATCAGGGACTCCGGGATCGTCCAGGGTTGTGCTTGAAACAATCAGCGAACCGGCGCCGTCCCTGAGAGAGGTTGCTGCGTACGAGGAGCGAGTTGCATCGGACGGAACCCTCATTCGGCAGGAATTGCCGCTGAACACCGTCTGGGCAAGCTACTCGGTTGCCTTCTATGAAGCAACTCAGGGACAGACCTCAGCACCGACCGATCCCTCAATCCCCATTGACTGGGCGCTGCTCCATGGGCGTGCGGTCGTGCACTGGTACTGGGATCACGGCGGAGGTTCCCGGACCCTCTCACCGAGTACCCTGATGGACCAGAGCAGTCTGCGGGTCTTCCTGCACGGGGAACGACTTCGGTACAGCCACATGCTTCAGAGCGGGAAGGCGTTCCTCGAAAACGTGCTCGAACCGTGGGTCGCGATGGGCGGCGCCGCGAGCGAGATCGGTTCGGACGCGGTGTCAGGACCGCAATCGCAACAGGCATATCAGTCTTCGGCAGTTGAAAGTGACAGACGATGGGAGCGGCTTTCGGTCGGTTTCCTGATGCTCAGGCAGCAGATCGAACGAGAGCTTCTTGTTCCCATTGCCGGTTACGGCGCATCTCCCCACGAGTATCTGAGCGACCGCGAGCGCTATTCACTCTCGCTGCTGGATAAACTCGCGTCGCTTTCGATATCACCGATAGAAGCGCTCTCCGAGCTCTCCTCACTCTGGCTTGGCCGATCGATGCCGGTACCCGATCAGGCGCAGGCGACGCTTCTTGGTACGAAATTGATCGATGGTTTCTCGGCCACAGCTGATTCGGCACTTACGCGCCTCTCCTCGGAGGCGCGCGCGGTTACCTCGTTGCATTTCCGCCAGTTTGTGCGCCCGCGCGCGGGAGAAGATGCAACGACCTATCTTGTTCGAACGCTTCGGTCGATCAACAGCAAGGCCGCCAGCGGGCGCCTGACCTACGGTGACTTCCTCGACTGGAGGAAGCTCATCTTCGAGAATGCCCATGCGCTGATCCGGGGAACCGATCTCAGCGGCTCCGAAATCGCCGATTTGCTCGCGAGGCTTGACCTGGTGAACCAGGTGGAGCGTCAGGCGCTGGCGAAGGCTGGGTGAAAATGGGTATCGTTACCATCAGACGGAAGAACTGGGGGCCGGCCGTTATCGCGGTGGCAGTATTGCTCCTTCCGATATTGCTTACATGCTGCGGCGAACGCGGAACCGCGGCGCAGGACAAATCGACCACCTCAGGGAGCTCCGCCGCGGCAGCCCGTGCAGAACAGCAGGAGCCTGTCTCCCCATCGGTTCCCGCTTCCTGGCTCGAGCAGGGAAACTCCAGCCGTACCGGCGTGTTTTCCGCAGAGCCGATACGGTCACTGCCGACAGTCACGTTCCGGTTCGCCTCCG
>Ga0307377_10003188_pt1 | contig 18738 bp, 38 predicted proteins | sample TR3MG_FD_202535 | JGI IMG/M metagenome (GOLD analysis project Ga0307377, IMG submission 202535) | Soil microbial communities from Risofladan, Vaasa, Finland - TR-3 | ecosystem: Environmental > Terrestrial > Soil > Coastal area > Acid sulfate soil | place: Finland: Risofladan, Vaasa | collected... | reverse complement strand
TACCTCCCATTTCAGCCATCCACAAGGAATACATTCAGGTGAAGGCTCTTTAGTGCTTTTGCAGCCCTCACAGCCATCATAAGAGCCATCCCATAAGGCAGAACACTCCTTACACCGTTCATGTTTTTTACAGGTACAAATAGGCGTAAAATACATCTCTCATTTTCCTTTAAGAATAATTTTTTCAATTTCCTTTTTCTTGAAATACCTCAGTTTCTTGGTGTCCTGGTCAAAAACAATGGTGTAATTGTCCGTGTCTTCACAGTCAAATTCTTCTTCTGGTATCTCAGTCCATTTTGACCATTCTTCCAGGACTATTTCCCTTACAGTTTTATCCATATTCCCTCCCTAGCTAGTTAACTAACTTTATACCGGTCTTGGCTTTATCATAAGCGATAATAACTACAAAAAAAAGAAGGAACTCAATAAGAGTTCCCTTAAAGAATAATTCCCTTAAAGAATGTTAACAATAACCGTAACAGCTTCCGCTCTGGTGGCGTTTCCATGCGGTTGGAAAGTGTTATCGGGGTATCCTTGCATAATCCCGTTCTTGACCGCAGTGACTACATTATCCTTTGCCCAAGACGAAATTTCTCCGCTATCGGTAAAGGTAAGATTTTCAGATACCACACTGAGTTTAGCGGTTCTTACAACCATTGCGGCCATCTGCTCTCTGGTAATCGGATCGTCGGGACCGAAAGTCGTCGCATTGTAGCCGCTGACGATTCCGCTGGCGGCTGCGGTTGCAATGTAACCTTTGGCCCAGTGTTCCGCGGTATCTGCATAGATTTTGCCGCTCTGAGGTGTCAACTTGAACGCCTTCACTAAGATGGTGGCAAATTCGGCCCTTGTAATCTGGTTGTCAGGCTTGAAGGTTCCGTCCGGATAGCCGTTGATGACCCCCAGGGACACCAGTTCTTCAATATTCTTCTCTACCCAGTGGCCGGTGATGTCTTTCAGTGTCATCGCCGGGGGTGGGGGCTGGGTGGAGACTTGCGCCATAACGACGTACGCGGTAAAGTGGTCCACATTGACGGTGATGGTGTTTCCGGACACTGTGCCGCCGATGTTCACCCACTGGCCTTTGGTATCATCATAGTAATATACCGCCGGGGTTTCGCCCGGGGTCACCTTGGATGGGTCGAAGGTGAAGGTCAGGGTTACCGGCTTATCGAAGCTGTAATGCTCCAGGTCACCTACCGTAAACTGGTAGACTGTGCCCAAGATCATAAAGCCCGAAGGAGCTGCCGGGGGCGTGTCCACCTTCTGCACGGCCACCTGTAGGCCAGTGCTGCCCTGTAAGGCGTTGGCCGGTATGGTCACTAATGCCTCGCTGCCCAGGCCCACGGTACCACCTGTAGACGGCGTTACACTGGCCGATCCGGTGGTGGAGTTGACAGGCTGATTGTTATTGCCGCCACCGCCACCGCCACCGGACGTACTAGATGTCTTACAAACGATACCAGTGGTTAAATCGTTGGATATCGACGCTGCCGAGCAAATACTGATGTTTGCCGAAATCATCATGCCGATCAACGTAATCGCAGCAATGGCTTTTCTAAACATCCCTATGGCTGTACAGCGTTGATGGTAACGTTATAGGTTCCAACGGTGTTGATGTTGCCGCTAAGAGCAACGGTTTCACCGGCTGTTGGGAAAACGTCCGCGGAGGTATCAATAATCCATTGATCAATGACATAGTTAACTGTGGTGCCAGTATCTGTAGTTGTAATTGCAAAAGTATCATAGCCTACGGTCGCTCCTAAACCATCTGTTACTTTAACTATATAGGTAACATCTCCAGTAGTACCACCGGTATTTAGGTCCGCTTTAATAGACATATTAAAATCAGTACCAACGGTTGCACTGGTAGGTTCCGATGTGGCCCAAGTTAGAGCAATCGCATCACCGGGAGTGCCTCCGCCTGTTGCAACAATTGATGCACCTAAATAATTGGATACCGGACCTGCAAAAGCCGCAGGAACCACAAAAGCCATCATTAACATACACAGAGATACGATTAATAATATTTTTTTCATTTTCAATCCCCCTCAAATTTTTAAAGTTTTAGTGATGTCCGCACAAGCTAAAATCTTGAAGTTTTGATACCCACCTCCTTTTTCATATTTTGACGGCTCTCCAAAACTGGCAGTATTAAAGAAACCTCATATATCACTCCTCTCCGGAAATAATTTAAGACATATTCCTCCTTCCCAGGCTATTTCTATATAAAAAGACATTTTCCTTCTTTTCCCTACTTTGTATCTGGTTTAATTTTCCCTCCCTTTTATTTTACCGAATAACATTTCTCTAAGAATTTTCTTTGCCTCTTCATCGTCCGACAACCCATATTTACCGGTAAGTATCTGTATAAATTCACCTTTAATTTTCTCTTTAACTTCTTCTTTTTTCATTCTCTAACCTCGCTTTTGTCTCCCGGTAATTCTTCTCCAGGTTATTCCAGAAGGTTCTTGGTATCCCGAGGATGATCTCTAACTTCCAGGCCGTGCTTAATGTAATTGGGGCAATTCCCCTTATTATTCGGTTAAGGTGTTCATGGGACATTCCCAATTTAGCGGCAAGTTCCTTCTGTGTCATTTTCCTGCCCTCTAAAACCTCCCGTAGTGTATCCCCTGGCGGTATCGCATAATTGGGCATATATCTATTTCTAAGGGTTTTTAACTTCACGCTTAACCCTCCATTTCACACTTACTTAGAAAGAATAATAGCGCCTTTCCCACAAAGTCCCGGCCCATGTGTTCATCGTCAACCTGAAATTCACCGGTATCAAGGTCCGCGGCAAAAACAAACTGCCCAAAGCCGATGTTTTTAGCTTCCCAGGATAAACGGAAACCGGTTACTCTTTCTTTCTGGTCTAAAACTGTGAAGGTTGAGCCAAGTCTAACGTAGGTGAATTCCGGGTTCTCAAATTTGTCAGTCATAATTAATTCATCCTCCCCTTTTTACGCATTAGCGCCTCTATAAGTTGTTCTTTAATATCTTCGGGTATTCTCGTCGAGGGTATAACCATTGCCCCGGCCTTTTCAAGCATTTTTAAAATGGTTTTAATTATAAATTCTGTGCAGCAATTGGATAATACTATGCAATCATCCCCTGATCGCGTATTTAAAATGAATTCATCTATGTTCTCAATGACATACCTCCCGCCTTTTGCAGTATTCTCCGGTAAACCTTCAATAGTAATTTTCAATTTTTTTCCCCACTCCTTAAAGTTCACTGTCTGATAATTTTACAAATTCATCTAAAGCTGATTGAGGAATTCGCCAGATACCGCCTAATTTGACAGCTTTTAATTTTCCTTGCTTTATCCACTTTGTTACAGCTTGTGAAGATACATTGTACTTGTTTGCCACTTCCCGAGGGGAATAAAATTTTTCAACCATTTAAAAACCTCCAAATTTTTGTATATTGCAAACATTATACTATCATAATAACAATGACTGCAAATACATACATTGACAAAAGTGGATACATTGTATATTATTGAAACATAGGATACGAAATGGAGGTAATTATATGACTGTTAAAAAAAATTATCGGTGGAAATTGAACATCTACGCTCCGAGATGAATAACCTGGCAGCTACAGGGGCTTCGCCTGAAAAGGTATTGGAAGTTAGTCAGCGGTTGGATGATCTAATTGTACAGTATTATAAAGGGGGAGATACCCTGACTAATAAAATAGAGAGAGAGCCTTAGAAAGGCTCTTTTTTTCTTGGGGTTACGCTGCCTTTCGTCAATGCTTTCTCTTTTTCGTGTATTCTAAGAATTCTTTCACGGCACCAGGGCTATATGTAAACTCCAGTTCAAATTCCTCCCCTTTGCCTTCTGTTTTGGTGCGCTCATTATTTATACGAGTGCTAGCACAGTTCCAACAAAAAAAATTTATTCCAGGAAAGCTCTTAATTACCTCATTACTACTTGGGCTTACCCATATACTACACCCGCAGTCATTACAAAGTTCTTTTCTGCTTCCATCGACCGCAGGAACCTTAGAGAGATGTGAACATACGATAAACGTGGGTTTTTCACCTTCCCATTTTTTCATTTTTAGGCCCCCAGTCAATACACTTACTTCCCGCGTTACAGTGCATCTTTACTTTTTCAAATGGGCACCATTTATACATTTTGCCACCCCATTCCTGATCTTCGGGTGTTTTTTTTCCATGGTGGCCGCAGGTAGAACAACGCTTCTTAGGGGTTCCCATCTTATCCCTCCTAGTGATAGGTACATTTACAGTCATGGTTTGGGTTGGTGAAGTGGTCTATAGTACCGGCGATGGCCTTTGTCCAAAATTCCCTTGCGCCTCTTATACCCTCCGGTTCTATAAATAGGTAAGCATCAATGCAAGTCTTGGCCGCAAGCTCCCCAATATACGCGGCCTGATCATCGTCTACACCGTGGAATTGCTCTTGTATATTGACCGGCCTAAGAAGTTGCCAGGTTTCTCTGTCTTTGTGGGTTGGGTTCTTTTCAGGGTTCAAGGCATGAACCATTAATTCATATTCAGCCTCGGGGTAGTCTTTTCTGGCTGGTTCTTCCCCTTCTATATCGCGCAAATGAATGACCGATAAGAGGTATTTATCCCAGAAAGGATGGTGACAAGGGTGGTTTTTCGCTATACTTATAAACCATGTGCAAAGGGTGGCCTCTTGTGACTTAAATAAAGCCTTTAATTCCAGGTGATAGGTTGTACCGTACTTACCGTTAATTACCCGCAGGGTTTTTGTTTTGTGCAAATTCACTCCTCCTTATCATAATTAAAGCCCACAAAATAGTCTCGGGGAAGGTCTAAAAGCTCACATATGCGCGGCCATTTGGCTTGATCGGGTGTGTATCTACCGCTTACCCAATACATAATAGTGGACTTATCTACTCCAAGTAGCTCAGCTAGATCCAATGGCTTATAACCTTTTTCAAACATCTTCTTTCTCATAAGTAGCCGCTTATTGGCATGAAAAGCTATTTTCCCTGGGTATAATTTATAAACTCTGCGTAAACCGTTTGCCCTGGCTGCTATTACGCAACCATTGCAATTATCTTCTTCACAGGCTGAACACTTATCAATGATGGCTATAAAGGTAAAAATAACTTTTTCTTTTAATGTTTTTGTCATAAAGTTTTCCTCCAGAAAGGGGTTTGTTTGTGGTTAGGTTATTTTATGTATTGCTGCTTTTAGGTGCTTATTTTATTGCTGGGACAGCGTACCTTGAAGCACATAGGCCGGTTACCGGTCTGCAAGCCGAAATTTACCGGCTCCATGCAGAAATTGAAGAGGTAAAACGGGTTCAAGGTTGGCAAACTTTTTATTTAACAGAAAAAGAAGGTAAATAATTTATGGCTATGACGCTAAGAGATCCTTACTGGGAGACTGGTTATGACCCCAGTTTTAAGTCTGTTAAGCTTTATGTACAGGGTTATAACCCTTATCAAAAGTGCTGTGAACACTGTTCAGCTAACCCGTTGACTAACCCATTTGCAACCGGTGCGTGTGCCTGTATCCAGGTTATTAAAGCCATACCTCCACAATAACCGGATGGTCTCTTTTGGTAGGCGCTAGTCTAGTCATATGAGACGGTATGACTTTCCGTATTTCTTCTAGGGTATCGCCCATAACAATAAGGTTGGTTAGCTTATCAGTGAGAAACAACCTTGCTATGTACTTATCTGGGTAGTCCGTTGGGTTATAGTAAACCGTGATGATAGGCAGATCATGAGGGTGATCGGTTAGGTCCAGGTCCATAAAGTCGGGTATAACTTTATCCATTTCAGCACTCCTTAGTCGATGTGGTACCTCGTTATCTCCCCGTTGTTTAAGGTGAAAATATTCTTTGAAATACTATATTCCCTTGTATCGTGCTCATGGTGAACAAAGTAGATCATGAAATTCCTGAAACTTCTGGGTTTGTCGTTGAATACTAGCAATAACTCCCGGAAGGGTACCCCAATTAATGCCGTGCCTTTTATTTTTTTGGCTACTTCTTGCAACCGGTGAGTCAGTAATATCCGTGTAGCATCATAGCTGTCTCCGGTGGAAAAAGAGTAATAGGTCATACCATTATCCATGATAGTTTCGTCCAGGGGCAGGTCCTTGTCCCGGAAAAAATTCATCATTGCTTGATCAATAAGTTCTTTTTTACTTATTCCCCAGTCCCCCAGCATCTTTTTACCGATAAATGAAACGGAGTCGTCCATATCGCGGACGTAGTAAATATTTAGGTCCGTTGTCAAGGGTTGATATATCGTCCGTGCTAAAAACATTGCGCTGTTGTCGGCTGGTCTTACATAAGGGTAAACGCGATCCTTTATGTTTTTAAACTCACTCACGAATAAACCTTTTATGTCCCTGACGAAGGTGTTTTGAGTGGTTTCAAGGATATTATCAAGGGCTGCTTGGGGACTAGCACCATTTTCTATAAAGCGTTTATAATTCGTGTAAAAATTGTGAAGATACATTTCACAGGAGCTATTGTCGTTATTGGTAAAATTAATTTGAAATTCTTTTTTATCCCGTGATATTTTCTTAATATTACCCATTGCAATAAGCTTATTGGCAAATACTTCCATGAATTGATCTTTATTTAGTACCAATTGCATGATCCTCCTTCACCGGGTAGATAATTTCCTCTCGCGGAAACCAGCCTTTAATTATTTCACTGTCATTTGTGGTTTTGAGTTGGAATTCAAATTCTACCCTCATATCTCTGAAATAATGGACAGTACGGATGTCGTGAATTTCAAAGGTATGGCTGTGTAATAGTCTTACTTTAACTCGATCGCCTATTTCTAAGTCAGTCGTGGCAACGAAGGCGGCTTCTTTCATGGCTTACTTCCTTCAAAATTAATTTTTGCTAATTCTACTGACGAGGGTAACTTTGGAAACGCTTCATGTTTGCCTTTCATTTCGATCCATTTCAAAAAACCGTTGAAAGTTCCATTGGATATCCGTTTTGCAAGTTTCTTTTTGATCCTAAACTTCTTGGTTCGGCGCATTATTGCCTGGTGTCTTAATACTTCTTTTGGTGTCATGTCCTTGAATTTCATTATAGCCTCCTGTCTATCTCAATAATATGGGGATCTTTTACCTGCCATAAATGAAAGCAGTTTGGATGGATATTAACATAGTCCCCTTTTGGCGGTAGAAGCATGGCCATGGTGATATCATCGGGGATCAGTTTATACCGGGCAAATTTTATCTCGTCCCAGGTTGGGTAGCGATCCGGGCAGCTTATGGAAAGATGCCATAGGCCGTCCTCAATGCCCACGAATACCCTGGCCTCATCACCCACGAAAAAAACTTTCACCCATGGCATCCCGAGAGGTGGATCGATGGCTAATAATTTTAGTTTCATTGCACCTCCCAGAATTCAGCATATTCACCATTCTCATACTGGAATGTGGCGTAACTTTGCCAATTATCAGGTGTGGCAAGGTACCGGTAGCACCGGTTTTTCAAGGGGCATGTTTCGTTATTGCACATTGTTATATCAGGCATGAAAACCTCCTTTTTAAGGTTGGAAAAACATGCAGTCAGAGATAGAAAGACATATATATAGAGAGACTGACTGCCTAAAACCCTGTATACCTTGGGACAGTAAGGTGCAGGGCGGTTTTCAATGTGTTGCCTAGACGACAAAAAACAGGGGTAAAATTGTCGCCTCTGTAACACTTTAACGTACTAAAGGATGCCTGGTTTTTGAGGTACCCACTCATCCGGTCTTCCGTAGTAAATTTCCCCCTGGAAGTCACAATTAGGGCACCAAAAGAGCGCTTGAAAGTCGATATATTCAAGGATCATAACTTCACTATCAGTCAGACATACGGGGCAACCCTTGACCACAGGAATAACCGATCCATCGTTGCCAATTTGGTATTTATACATTGTTTCCTTCTTTGTAAATTGACCATGCTCTTTGCCTTGATAAACCTAGCATTGCTCCGATCTCTTTAAAACTCTTTCCCTGTTCTCTAAGGTTTTTAATTAAAATTTCTCTCTCTTTATTTTCAGGTATCTTTTTCTTGCCCCTTTTACCACCCGTTGGTTTATAACGGGACTTAGGATAAGAATATTCACCGTTTCGGTATTTTTCACCATAATAACATGACTTACACATATCCTTACTGTATATTGGTTTATCCCTTTTACATGCTTTACAGGGTATTGACTCATACCGTTCACAGGGAACTGTTTTTTTCTCTGCTTCTTTGTAATTAACAATATTGTGAAAGCCTTGTTCTGCGTTAACGACATGCCACTTACAGGTTGTTAGCTTCAAACAATGTTTACTATTACAGTATTCCAATAGACATCTCTCTTCTCGGTGATATCCCTTTAAGAGGTGATTAATTTATGATAAAAGAAACCAGGATCGTTGACGACACTACCGGGGAGGTAAAATACCGGCAAACTCAGCACATTGCCGCCGCCTTTCAGGAAGATAAGGGATACCTTTTTTGGGCAAGAAAGAGCTTTGCGAAGTCATTCTTGGACATTCCTTACCCGGAGTCTATGACTGACATAGAGATTGGCCGCATGGCCCGGTTAGCCAAGAAAATGTTGGCCAATACTAATATGCTAGGGTACCGCAGTAATAACCGCACAAGACCCATGGACGCAGCCAGGATAGGTAAGGAATTAGGTCTTAAACACCGCCAGTCTAAGAAATTCGTTGATAAAATGATCCGCTTGGGCATGATCGCCAAGGTAACCGTATTAACTGAGAAAGATAAGGTTATCCAATATTATATTAACCCAATTTACTTCTTTTCAAGTAACCGAATACCACTCAATTTATACCTCATCTTTCAGGTTCAACTCGACCGGCACCTGCCCGAGTGGGTTAGGGATGAGTTCGCCAAGCAAAGCAAGGCTAGTCAGTAGTGTACAACCACTCAAGTTCCTCATTGGTCAGGTCTTTAGCGTCTTCTTCTAACTGTTGCCAGAAATTAGAGGACACTTCATCAGGGAAAAAACATATTGGGCAGCAATATTCAGTTAACGGGTAATACATCATTAACCTACCGCACCTGCCACACTCGGGACATATATGAAATGTTAAAATTTTTTTAACTCTTTTAACTCTCAACTTCCAATATCACCGCCCTTTTCTTGATCCTTCTGCTTAGTTAGGCTCCTTAGTTTTAACTATTTTCAGGCCATCTATCTCCAGACCGATATTAACCAGTCCAATAGTAAAGTCGTCTGTTCCCTTACTAATGGCGTGATGGATGGTTGCACAAAAAACAGCAAGGAAACCTAGTAAAGACACTCTGTTGCCGTGTACTTTTGATATATGTCTTAGGAAACCTAAAATTTCATCACTTACCTCATCAATGTCTTCTATCTCTATTTGTTTTTTCATTCAGTAAACACCCTCACTTCAATACCGGCCTTTGTAGCCTGGTCTATCATGTTTTGTGTGCCCCTGGTTGGCGGGTTTTCAGTAAAAGCTAAAACACGGTCCACCTTGCACCAAGCTAACATTTTTCCGTTTCGGATAGGACCGGCAACTTTACCGTATTTGGTCCAGTTTGCCATGAAAATAACAAGATCCAGTCCAATTTTTAAGGCAACTTTACCGGCTATGGTGTCCGCGCCATTAGCCCCACCCTCAATTATGGTTGTATCTTTAGGTAATTTTGATAATTCCTGGTGGATAGGGGCAACTTTAGACCATCCCCTACTACCGCAAACTAAAACATTCATAAAAACCTCCTATTGTTTTATTCGGGTTACTTCATAGCCCAGATCCGCAAGCCATTTATTAAAAGTCTGAATAAATTTTTCATCCCCAACTTTATTGGTATACGCCCTGAGTGAGCCGGTAAAAACAATAAAGAGTGTCGCCATCGCACAACCAACACCATCAGCCAATTCGATCCTAATTAATTCATCCAGCATTTTTCTGACTTGTTTCTTTACTTTTTCTGGTGTGGCACTCAATAAAAAAACCCCCTTTATGGAGGTTTTCAACAAATATTTACATTTTCCTTCTTAACCACCTAAATTCAGACTCATAATTACCTCATCTTTATCGTCCTGGGTGATCCCAATGTAACCCAGGGTGTCCTTTTGGCTAGAGTGGTTTAACAGGTCCATTATTAACTCCAGGCTGACCCCGCGTTTATACGCATGATAGCCAAAGGTCTTTCTTAATGTGTGGGTACCAATATTATCCCTGATCCCCACGGACTCAGCCGCCTCGTTAAGTATAGCCCATGCCTGGTTACGTGTGATAGCCTTGTCTCCCTTGCGTGACTTAAACAAAAATTCGTTTGAGGGGTATTCCCCTGTATCCAGGTATGTTTTAACAGTCTTAACGATGACCGGAGGCACCGGAAACCGCCGCGTTTTACCGGTCTTTTTCTCTTGCAGAACAACAAAGTCCCGGACCCTTCTCTTAGTATCCACCAGTTCACCCACTCGCAGATCCAGAATATCCGAGATCCGCAAGCCGGTATTTATCCCCAGGACAAAAAACAAGTCATTTCGGGCACCGAAATTACCGGCCTGGAGAATTTTACGCATTGCCTCAATTTTCTTTGTGTCCCGTATCGGTTGAACAAAATTCATCCTTTCTTTCCTCCCTCCATTTATTCGGAAAAGTCTTACCGCAATAATTACAGTCTAATTCCTCTTTCTCATCTAACTCCCAGTCAAAAATAATTGGTTGCATCAAACAGTGAGGGCAAAAAATTGTAACCTGACTCATTTCAAGCTCCTTTCTCAATATACCTCATTCCTATTATATCACCCATTGAGTGAGATTCATAGAACTATCTTTTAGGTTTTCGTGTCAAAAAATAACCGTGAGGCCAGATCGTTACTGACTTCACGGTTATTTTTTGAATATAACACTGTGACTTTTTGTTAATTTGAAACCAGGGTTAAAAACGGCGCATGAATATATTGGTTATCCTCCGGGACAAAGGTAAAGGTTCCGCTGTCATAGATCGAAACTACCCCATCAGTTCCATATAGAAACCAGATCCACTTATGTACATCCCGATCCAGATCAAAAGCATACAAAATAGGATCTTGAATGCGGTCGATCCCATTGGTAACACTCATGCCGCCCTTGTCCAGGTCTAGGATATGGATGTGTTTTTTATCCATGTCCACAGATACCCGGCAGTTAATATAAATTTTGCCTCTTATAGGAATATCCAGGTCGTAAGGGTAGACAAATAGAACCTTTTTTATTCTTTTCACAGAAAAACCCGTTTCGCTTTCTATTGTTTTAAGCAGTCTTTTTAGCTTAAAATTATCCAAATTTTCACCTACTTTACATTATCATCTGTATTTTTGCTAAGTACACTTTGCAAATTTCTTTTCTTTTCAATAAATTTCTCAAATTTGGTTAGTGGTTTATCCTCCAGGTAAGCCCCAGGCAGCACCAAGATAGAAAGCCCCAGGTCATTTTTTAGATTGTTAAATATAATACTCAATTTCTCTTTATGGTCTTGGGAATATTCCCGGCCATGCCCACGGTTAGGTTGGAGGGTTATCCAATATTTCTTACCCCTTTTTTGTATGAACATATTCGCGTCACTCAGCCTACAGGCCACAATCTCTCCTTGCTCTAAATAGAAAAAAAACTGTGTCTCAGTGGTTATCTCTTTCCAGTCCAGATCATCGGAGGTCAATATGATCACCTGTCCTTTTTAAGAAAAAGTCTTAAATTAAAATGATCCCGCCTTTGCCCTTACTTTTCAATATTTGCTCAAGCACCGGCCTAAAGGCTTCAAAGTCTTTATCTGTGAGGTTCGCCAACCGGTCCTTCCATCGCTTACTAGGATCAAACTCCCCAATGTCTATAGCTAATAATACATCTTTATGCTCCTCCGGGAGTTTGAAATAGACCGTTGCATAGGTTGAGTCAAATTCATCGTCCATGTCGCGCAAATATAGGGGGTGTTTAGGTAGTCGGTACTTGATAATGCAGCCGGGGCAGTTACAATGTTCGCCAGCACTAAGGGTAAATTCGTTATTGTGTCGCCGGTGGCCGCCGCCATTGCGGGTATAGACGGCAATTTCTCCATTGGTAACAAATGCGTCCCTGTATCGGCCAAAATATTCTTTGTTAACGTCCAGGGAAGCAATAATGAATTTAGAAAGGTGGTTCTCGCCAAAAAGCATACGGTATAAGCTCATTTTTTTCATCCTTTCATCTTGAGAGTAGGGGGTTTATTTTGGAGAAATACAAGATAATTTACGCCGATCCACCTTGGCGTTACACAAACCACAGAAACGGGAAAAAAACGGCGGCATACCATTACCCGATCATGCCTTTCGATGAAGTAAAAGCCCTCCCGGTTAGGGAAATAGCCGATAAAAACAGCATTTTATTTATGTGGGCAACGCCCCCTTGTCTACCCCAGGCTTTTGAATTGATGAAAGCATGGGGTTTTGTTTATAAAACCGTTGCCTTTACCTGGATCAAGTTCAATAAGAACGGCACACCCTTTTGGGGGTTGGGGCACTACACCCGAGCGAACCCGGAATACTGTTTATTGGGCACCAGGGGCAGGGTAAAGCGGGTTTCGGCAAGTGTCCATTCCGTTATTATGACCCAGATCCGCGAACACTCCCGCAAACCCGACGAGGCCAGGGACAAAATTATTGAACTCATGGGTGAGCTCACCCGGATAGAGCTTTTTGCCCGACAACAGGTACCCGGTTGGACTGTCTGGGGCAACGAAGTAGAAAATAGTATAGACTTAGCTTACAAGCCGAATTAAAGAGGCTCGGAGTTGTTTTAGGAGTTGCTTTACTTCGCCGGTCACATATTTAATGTTTCGGTAAGTATTCCATGAGCCCATACAAATTTCCAATAGTCTTTTGTGTAACCTTCTTAACTCCAGGTTATTCCTTCTTATCTCTTCAAGCTGCTCCTCCAGTCCTGGTGCAAGGTCCATAAAATGCCCACAGTCAAACCCCAGGTACCACAGGTTATATTCATCATCCCAATAGTTGGAAAAAGTTAACCCTCCATGGACATTAATTTTATTAAGCTCGGTGAAATGTTTGCCATAGAGAGGATGATTGTCCGGTACCCCAACATACCCGCAAAGGTGCTTCATTTCGGGATGCCTTCGGATCAGACAGTGATACTCCCCCTCCCACCACTCTACGCGATCAGGTTCTTTTAACCATTCTTTTTCCATAAACTTCTTCCTCCAGCTTAATAATTCTAGCCTCCATAGTAAGGTTGTGTTTCATTAATGCCTCGCAATATGTAGTCATGTCTTCTTGTCCCTTTCTTGTAATTTTAAAAAACTTTGTTGTGTAATAGCAGCCCACAGCCATTGTCGCTAGGATAATTAACGACAAAAGCGCCTGAATTGTAGCCATTTACATTCCCCCTTTGTCTTATTATATCCAGAGGTGATACCATGGCAAGAAAAAAACCGAAGGCAAAGATAATTAAAATACCATGGGAACCACAGCCCAGGCAGTTAAAATTCCTGGAGGCTTGCGGCCTTGCGTATCCCTTCATTGGCGGTAGTCCCACGAAACCCCAGGCCCGGATCATCGGTTACGGTGGTGCGGCTGGGGGCGGCAAAAGTGATACATTACTTTTAACCGGCATAATAGCCGGTTTTACCATCCCCGGTATCACGGTGGGGTATTTTCGCCGGGAATACCCGGATCTAGAAGGTCCGGGTGGCGCGATCATGCGTAGTCACGAAATTTTAGGCGAGCAAGCTTACTGGAATGGTGGTTTGCGCCGGTGGACGTTGCCCAACGGTTCCATCCTCCAGTTCTGTCATGCCAAGCATGAAGATGATATTTACGGTTACCAGTCCTTGCAGTTTGACATAATTCTGATCGATGAAAGTACCCAATTTACTCGCTTTATGTATAGGTACCTACTTACCCGGAACAGGGCAACTAAAGCCGGGATGATACCTTTCATGGCCATGGGCACAAACCCCGGACACGTTGGGCATGAATGGTTCAGACGAGAGTTTGTAAAGGCCGGTCCCTTTGAAGAGGTTAACGATGTCGAAGTAGAACCAGGGCGCTTTGAAACCCATATTTTTATACCAGCAAAATTAGCCGACAACCGGATCTTGGAATACCGCGATCCTGGTTACAGAAAAACCCTTGAGAGTATGCCCGAGGAAACCCGCAGGATGCTTTTAGACGGTGACTTCGATGTTTTCGCAGGACAAGCATTCTCTGAATTTAGACCGGAGATCCATCTTATCAAACCTTTTCCAATACCGGCCCACTGGAAACGATGGATCGGGCATGACCCAGGCTACAGCGATCCATTCGCTTTTTACTGGTTTACAACAGATCATGATGGAAACGTCTATGCTTACCGGGAATATACCCGCGATCCTAATGAAGAGAAAATAACTTATTCGGACCAGGGCGCAGGAGTACATAAGCTCTCTATTGTAGGGGGCGAAGTGGGACGGCCCGAGATCGATGAGGAAACCGGTGAAATAAAGAAAGAAAAAATAGACTATGTTGTGTGCGGCATGGATGCTTTCAACCGGCACCCGGAAACCGGCAAAAGTATTATTGACTACTTTCGGGAGGGCGGTATGCCCTTTGGTTGCGTCCAAAGTATTCATGGTCAAAACAGCAGGGCGCTAAGAAAGGGGACTTTGCATGAATACCTAAAATGGCAAGAAGATAAAAATACCGGCAAAACAACGGCAAAGTTAAAAATATTTACTTCTTGCAAGAAACTTATTGAAGCCCTTCCTTCCCTGGTGGTGGACGATAAGGACCCGGAAAAGGTAGCCGATAGCCCCCTTGATCACTGGTATGATGCTTTGACTTATGGAATTTGTGCTTGGCACAGCCGGGAGTCAGTCATACCCTATAAAGAGGAAAAACCCCGGCATATAGCCTATAAAGATAAATTAGCGAAGAAACATCGGCATTTAAAAGCTGTTAACTGGTAAGGGGGTAGAAACATGGCAAAGACTTGGATCAGCGATGCTATTAAAAAACCCGGTACCCTCCGGGCAAGTGCTAAAAAGGCCGGTGCTATCACGCCTTCAGGCACAATCAGTAAGAGTTATATTAATACCCAGGCTAAAAAGCCCGGTAAAATTGGTCAGAGGGCGAGGCTGGCAAAAACATTAGGAAAATTACGAGGTTGAATTCAGTGGTTAAAAGCAATACTAGGGGGTGGTAAAGATATTTGAATTAGCAATACAAAAACCTAACATGCTGCCTCCTCCCAACCAGAACCAGTCAGAGGGCTTAAAAATGCCGAATTGGTTAGGGAGAATTACGGAGAACATAAACAATAAGCCAGGTTCGCCCATGCAAACCAAACAAAATATGAACTGGAGTAACCTCTTTGGAAATATGTCCCCGGAGGTTTTATGGAAGTGGCAAGAAATGTACCGTCAAAACTCCCGGCTTTAATTTACTTTCCCCCGGATCGCGGGGTGATATCCAGTATTCATTATCTCAGTTAAGCAGTCCTGAGCCTCTTCTTCTGTAGTTAAATAACTTGTTTCTCGCGTGTAGGGACCACATAGACACTTTGTACCTATATACCAGCCAGCAGGAGACAGGTACACATTGAGTTTTACGGTTAGACCGCACCTATTACATTTTTTAGGTGCGCCGGTAAAGATAGTTTCGCCTTGCATGACCATAAAAAAATCTCCTTTCAGGGGAGTTTTTTGTATTTTAAGGAGGTTGTATTTTGCCTGAAATTATTATTATGCCCTACACCATGGACACGCCTTGTGACTGTTACGGATGTTTTTCCCCGGCCAGGGCGGTTATTACCAGTGTCGGAGGCCCACCCAGTTTATATTTTAAGCTTTGTGACAAATGCCATAAGTCATTATTGGATCATATCCAAGAAACAGTAAAAGAGGTTCAGGTAGTGGAGCCGGTAGAAGAAGTCCAGACCCAGGAACCAACTGGCGTAGAGTCAGCAGTGACAACGGAGGCATTAAAAGAACCAGTGGCTGTAAAGAATTTTGTTTGCCCTGGTTGTGGTGCGGGGTTTGATACCGCCCAAAAGTTGGGCGCACATAAGCGCTGGTGTCCTTCAAAACACACATAAAAAGTGCAAGTTTTCATGCTTTTATATTCGCTAAAATTAACTTTTGACCTGCAAAGGAGGGGGGAATAATAACAATAATAGATATTATTCCGTATATTTTAATGATCGTGTCGCTTTTCACCCTGGAATTGCTTCACCAAAAAGAAAGAGAGAGGCTTTATTCCCGGCTTATGGCACAGGATCTAACCGAATACATGGCTTTTGAGAGCAAGGATGCGCCCAGGAAGAAAGGGCGCAATTTTATTTCCAGGGTTGCACGACAGGGGGAGACAGAGAGGGGGTGATAAACCTTGCTTGAGAGTGTTAAAGCGGCAGTAAAAACCGGTCTCGGTCGCATAAGTGCCGCGATAAAACCCGGTGACTACGGCTATAAAGAGGATCTAGTCAATTACATTAACACCGAATATGAACGTCGCCAAGCAGAAAGACGACCTCATGAGCTTCAGTGGAGGCTCATTTTAAATTTCCTTGATGGAAACCAGTATTTAGATATTAATAGTGCAGCCCTGGATCTAACCGAGATCCCAAAGTTATATTGGTTTGAGTCGAGGGAAGTCTTTAACCATCTTGCCCCGATCCTGGAAACAAGGGTAGCCCGGTTTTCCCGGATGCAACCGCGCCTTAAAATAAGACCGGCCACTAGCGAAAATTCCGATATTTCCGGGGCGAAAATTGGCCTCCGGTTACTTGACTATGTGCAAAACGAGAGACTTACCGGAGACCCCCGGCAAGCACTTTACCAATGGATGGACAGTTTAGGGACGGTATTCTTAAAGAATGTTTGGAACCCCAGGTTGGGGCGCAGAGTTGGCGCGATAGCACTAAAGGCCCAGTCCCAGGACCAACCCCAAAAGGTAAAACAATTCCAGGATACTGCACCGGATAGCTTAGACAACGCCGGTAAGCGTATCTCAGAGAATTTAGATCAGCAGCAACCACAACAGGATAACAACACGGTCCAGATCCAGGAGTCAGATAACGGGGTTTTGGCCGGTACCATCCAGGCGCTATACGAGGGCGATGTGGACCCGGTAATTGTCCCGCCCTATGAGATATACCCCGATAGCACTTTTAACCCCACGGTTGGGGACTGTAGGAGTATACTGCACTGCCGCGCCTATCATGTTGATCAAGTTTATGAAATGTACGGCGTGAAGGTGGACCCGGAGCCAGTCGAAAGCTTTCGGTTGGCCGGTGGGGTGCGGGGATCGTTTGGCCTTGGGTACGGTGGTAATGGGTTTACCACTACCGTCTCTAAGCTGGAAGGGTACGCCATTGTCAAGGAAATGTGGGAACGTCCTTCCATGGCCTATCCACAAGGCCGGTTAATAGTGGTCTGTAACGATAAGGTTCTTTATGTCGGACCCCTACCCTACAAGGTGGGCACCGATGATGCCCCGGATCTACCCTTCGTCAAAATAGAGGCTATCAAGCGCCCTGGCTGTTTCTGGGGCAGGTCGGTCATGGAAAGGTTAATACCTATCCAAAGAAGATACAACACCTTGAGAAACCGCAAGGCTGAGTTTTTAAACCGGGTGGCCATTGGTCAACTTGCCGTAGAAGAGGGCAGTATTGACCTGGACGACACCGAAGAAAATGGTGGTGGACCCGGCTACATTCATGTGTACCGCAAAGGCTTTACCCCACCTCATTATCTTCAGTTCCCACCTCTACCCGCAGCCTTTGAAACAGAAGAGACTTCTCTCCTTAATGAATTCACGGTTATCTCCGGGGTTTCCGAGCTTGCCCGGAATTCAACCCCAGCCCCTGGCACACGATCAGGGATCGCTATGAGCTTGGCTATTGAGCAAGATGATACCAGGCTTTCTCATACGGTAGGAAATTACGAAAATGCGGTAGTACTTGCAGGAAAACAGTGGCTACGTCTCTACAAGCAGTTTGCCACCCAAAAACGGCTCTTGAAGATGGTTGGTACTGATCTTGAGGTTGAATTAATGGAGTGGGATCGGTCTGATATACGCAGCGACGATGTTGTGGTCGAGACCTCCGCATTACTGGCCGAGACCCCGGCCCAGCGCAGACAAACCATTTATGAATTATTCCAGATCGGCCTTTTCAACGACCCGGAAACGGGACGCTTAACCAAGCAGGGACAGAAAAGGCTTATTGATATGCTCCAACTTGGACATTGGGAATTCATAAGCGCCGACGATATTGACAACCTTCAGGCAGTCCGGGCAGAAAAAGAAAACCGGGCAATGTCTAAGGGCGCAATGCCCCAACCCCAGGATATTGACAACGATCAGATCCACCTGGAACACCACACCCGTTACCGGCTTACCGGCGAATATGAGGAGATAATGGCTGCAACCGGTGGCCAGGTGGATATGATCTTCCAGCAACACAGCATGATGCACTTCCAGCGCATCCAGCAAGCCATGCAAGCCCAAATGCAGCAACAGGCCCAGATGGTGGCCGCGCAAAACCAACACCCGCCCGGTGAGACGATGAGCTTTAAAGACCTGCCCCTAGAAGGACAGGTTCAAATGGCGAAACAGGCAGGGATCGAGCTTACCCCACAGGGGTTAATGCAAGCCAAGATCCAGGATCAGGCACTAGCCATGGCCCAGGCCCAGGCAAAAGCCAAGGCCCAGCCAAATACACAGTCCCAAAATAATAAAACCAAATAATATTGGAGGTTAAT